>Ga0247729_10000013_pt1 | contig 105925 bp, 96 predicted proteins | sample UWRJL133311R2_FD_180958 | JGI IMG/M metagenome (GOLD analysis project Ga0247729, IMG submission 180958) | Plant litter microbial communities from Arlington Agricultural Research Station in Wisconsin, United States - UWRJ-L133-311R-2 | ecosystem: Environmental > Terrestrial > Plant litter >... | reverse complement strand
CTCCTTTTGGGGGGTGATACGGTCTCCAAAAAGCTGGCTGAGCAAAGTAGTGGTCATGAAAAGGGCAAATGGTGGACCTTGAGATGCGATATGCGCAAGCACGCGGCTATCGGTTCACAAAAACGGTGGTTTAGGTAGGCTGTGAGGGGCAGCAGTGGTTGAGGACGTGTGGGGCTTAGGGTAATTTTACCCCCTCGCTGCTATAAGAAGGCCGTCATGAGCAGGTGGGCTTGGTAAGCCAATCGGGAACTCCAATCGGAAACTGGATTGCTACAAAAGTCCATTAAAGTGGCAGCTGGCCCTATGATGTTAGTTGCCGCATCGGATGACATCCGTCAAGTGCTGGATCTGGCTTCCAGTCGGCCTACTCCCGCACCAGCAGCCAAACCCAGCCCAGTGGCTCCGTCAGCAGACTGGCTGCGATTCAGGTGGATAGCATGGCGCATTAGGCTTTTGATGACCACCATGGTAGCGCCCCCGTCTCTGCGCTAGCTGGTCGTAGACCTGACCAACTGGCTACAAGCCCTGAGCCTGACTGGCGGCTGATTATCTCTGCCGCCAGTCAGGCTCAGAAAGCAGCTAAGCATATTTTGGGAATAGTGCTTAGCTACGAAGCCGCTAAGATTGCTTTGGTGCCCGGGCCCAGTAAGTAGGGGAGACGTGCAGCGGCCCGGTCGGAATGGTCCGGCCGGTCTTTCGGGAAGTGCCGCTGAAAGAAATACGGGCACCTGTAAGGATCACTACTTCATAAGAAACTTACGTCTTAACAAGGAGCATAAAAATAGGCTATGAAATTCTTTAGTATAATAGGCTTAATCATTGATAAAGAGAGTACAAAAAAGCAAATAAACCTATAATTACTTTGTGCTTTTTTGTACTCTTAAAGACGCCTTGAAATGTGCTGCTTTTACTTACCCCCGACTTTTATACTACTATATCTATTGCCCTTTCGGTCCGGCTGTTTGCGGCTTACGCAGGCCCGCTACCGTCAGAAATAAGCCTCCGGGATTAGAGGAAGCTTTGATTTTTCCGGTTTTCAGCTTGTAGCAGAAGGCAAATAATTCGTCTACCATGCGGGCTTCGCTTAAAATCTGCTCCATGAGCCGGGTGTCCCGGATGTCCAGTTCCGCCAAGCGCTGCCTAGCCATCTGCAGCCGCGAATCATCCAGGGGCTGCTCGAAGGGCAGGGGCAACTGCTGCGGCTCCTGCTGTTTGATTTGAAAGCGGATGCTTTCAAAGGAGCGGCCTTTCTTGATGAGCTCGTAGCCAATGTGAAGATCGGTGTTCAGGTTGATCTGAGTGACAGCCACATCGAGCACATACTTCTGAAACATGGATACCTTGGTGTACTGCTCCGGCTCGCCCCCCTTGGGATCTTTTAACGCCAGCATCACCTTTAGATCGTGCAGGGTGAAGGTGCGGGTTTCGGCCTTATCCTTCCACTGCGAGGCAATCTGGTAGATGCGCTTGGCGTACTTGCTGCTTAAGCTGAAGGCAGCCTGCAGACGAAAGGAGGTGAAGTTGCGCTTTAAGTCGATCAGGTACGGGCGAATCTTCTCCGAAATCTCCAACTCGATGACGCCTTCGCCCTTGATATACTCCGCCGAGGCCAACAGGCCCACTTGCAGAATCCGCTTGTTGTCTTCAATCACATATTCGCGGGTCCGCAACGCGGAGGTAGCTTCCAGGAACTGCTGATAGTTCCACTGCCGGCCCGTAAGGTGCTGCAGATCCATGACCTTGACCCGGTAAAAGGTCCCGATGCGATCCTCTTTTTTGAGCAGGGAGAGCAAATAGAACACGATGTCCATCTCGCACGCCGTCATCTCGTAGCGAGCCGTCGTGATGGCATTGTGCTGGCGGATTTCCAGCCCCGTGGAACCGGCTATAGCGGCTACAGTATCAAGACCTTGCATAGGATTTTCAAGCAGTGATACAGACAAAGATAAGCGGAGTCAGCAGAAAGGAAAGCCTAAAGGAAAGTATTTTACCTCTCCACTTTCCTTTCACTTATAAAACCTTTCCTTTCGGCTTATAAAACCTTTCCCCTGGCTTATAATCCCTTCCCCTTGGGCTTATAAAACCTTTCCTTTCACTTATAAAACCTTTCCTAAACCCCTTCCTAACCTTTGTGGATCAAGGGGTTACACGCCCTACAAATAGATACAAATAACTAACAAAGCTCACAAAGTTGTGATGGGGGGGGAAACAGCTTTTAAAAGGGTAGAATCGCCTACCGATCCCGGGGCAGGCGAACAAAAAGCAACAAAGACAAAAGCCCGGACTCACAAGAGGTGATTGCACTTTTTTAATATATTATATATCATTAACGGAATAAGAGGGTCTTTTTACGTATTGCAACCCGGCCACCTACCATACTAGATCCCCACACACCTGCTGGACAAGGACAAGAAGCGGCTAGTCGGGAAAGGAAAGGTTTTATAAGCCATCCTAGTTGACTCAGATTGCTTACTCCTATCCAGCGGATTCCCCCAAAACCAGGTAATGGATAGCTGATAGGTGGAAAGGAAAGGTTTTATAAGCTGTTTGCTAGCTCCTGACTAGTCTATTACCAATCGAAAGGAAAGGTTTTATAAGCTGTTTGCTAGCTCCTGACCAATCTATCACCAATCGAAAGGAAAGGTTTTATAAGTCTGCGGCGAAGTTCTTACCATCTTTTAGCAACCGAAAAAGAAAGGTTTTATAAGCCCAATATCACTGCTGGACTACTGAGAGGCCATAATGTACGATAGGAGCTGCGGACTTACTTTCCTTGCTAGGTCGACCTCATTTATCCTTAATGTTCCACGGACAAAACGGGCAGCTGTCCTATGCCGGTAAGAAAGAGCAGTAGGTGTCCAATGCCTGCCGTGTAGGCGCATGGCTGCTGCGCGGCCGACTGCCCGGGCATCACTGTTCACCAATAACTGATCAGTGAACTTCCACGGTGGTGTACACCCGCACCGCCTGTTCGTTCTGCCTACCGGGACGGAACTGCAAGTTTTTCACAACCCACTTAGCTTCTTCGCCGCACCCAGATCCGATGCCGCGAACAAGCGTCACGGCGGCCACGTTCCCGGTTTTTGCCACAACGCATCCTAACACTATCCAACTGGGAGCAAACCCCTAACCCGCCCGTTTAACCTTTGTACCAGACTTTCAACCAAGGCCAATGGGTAGTCACCTCTACACAAAAAAGCCCGCCAAGGTGGCGGGCTTTTTTGTGTAGAGGTGACCTCAACTCTACCAGAGGTTACCCGTGATGGTATACGTGTTGTTCGTCGACTGCGAAATAGCAGCACTAATAGTACCGACGATATCATAGGTCCAGTAGTAGGACTTGTAGCCAGTATTACCGTTAGTGTTACGAACGTAGCTATACATCAGGTTGGTGGTAAAGTTGCCACCGCCCGTATAGTAGATACCATTCGCTACCCGCTGCCCGGCAGGATTGCCAGCGTAGTAGAGTTCCCAACCGGTATTGTAGGTACCTACTGTACCATTGCAGTTTACATCATAGGAGATGTTCATTGGCTCACCACCACGATACCACTTACGGTTGTAGTACTCGCGGTAAATGCTAAGCACTACTGATGTGTAGAAGGTACCATTAGGAGCTTGACCAGCGGGAACCGGGGCAACAAACTGACCCGTCACATCTTCACTGTAGATGAAGGTTTCAATCGTAATCCGGCGGTCCCGGCCGTCCCATCCAAAGGTTGAACCAACCCACCTCCGGTCGCCAGAAGTATTGTCAGCACCCCGAACCTCACGGGAAGCTGTGGTGGTGCCATTCGGGCCTTCCTGCTGCGACATTTTGTCTACCAATTGGGCTCCGGCTTGGAACTTCACTGCAGCGATACTGGGGTTTTGCTTAATTCGAGCAAGCTCCTCTTCAGACTTTGCTTCGTACTTGAACCCTTCGTGAAACCAGTAAATCCGTTCGGCAATCTGATATTCGCCATCTGCGTTAATCAGGGCTGCATAAGACGAAGGAAAATGGAATTGAGTGAGCAGGTTGAGAGCTTCTCCTTCTGCTTCCAGAGGGAGTTGACGCAGGGATTTGAACCCATGCTCTTTCTCCCACTGATCCAGCTCTGCTGGGGTCTTTTGGAAAAGAACCTTATCCCGGAGCGTGTAAAACGCTTGGTCACTGGGAAAAATCAGGCGACCATTAACGGTGCGGATAGAAGCATCAGCAACCGCCGTTTGAGGAGCCGGCTGATCTTCCGTGTTCTGAGAACAGCTGTTGAGCAGGCATAGCGCTGCGCCTAGTGCCAGGGTGCTAGTAGCCCGGCGGAACAAATTGATCATAAAAAGATTGGGTATTGGTGGAAAGAAATGCGAATCAGAGCGGTTGCAACAGGTAGTAAACCCCCAGCTTACACAATTTCATTACGGCCACAAAAGGGCGAATTATAGTGATAAGAGGGGGCAATAGGTGAAGTAGCAGGGTAATCGGAGCAAAACAAACATAGGCGTATTTATTCAATGGATGCCCAAGGTTTGTTTATTCTTAATACATGTGTTTGCACACATTATTACAACCGATTCACAATCGTGCCTTTATTTAAAAGTTTGGTACAAAGGTTAAACGGCGAGCTGGCTATCGTCCTCAACTTAACTATAAATACTGCTCATACGTCAACTGATCAGGTATTTACCTGATTTTCCCTATAGTTGAACTCACCCTAACGAGTAAGCAGGAGCTAACTTTTCAGCAAGCCACTCCCTTGTTTAGCTCAGGGCGGCCTGTTAGTCAGCAGCCCTGCTGTAGGCAGCGTCGCTGAACGGGCCGAATAGTTCAACAAGTTGGGGCCAGCTAGGTCATCAAGCAGTTTGTTTTGGAGCTATCAGTTTTGAACAAGACAGAAACAATCAGCGCAGGCTACGAATCAGGTAGTCCGCCATCTTAGTAATTTTCAGTAGGTCGTGGTGCAGGACGTACGACTCGTACCAGCCCGTAAAGGAATTGATGATGTAGCCCGCCACCACGGCCGCATCTTCGGCAGGATCCATTTCGCCGGCGGCCATCGCCGCCTGCACCAAGTGCAGCAACATGGCCTGGAAAGCATCGTCGCCCTGCTGCAGAATGGCCCGCACCTCGGCATCGGCTGCGCCGATTTCAAATGTGGTTTTGATGCCCAGGCAGCTATTGGTGCCGTTTACCGTGTAGTCGGCCGTGTCTTTTATGACAGCAATGATGGCCTGGCGGGGCGACGGGGCGGCGGCGGCGATGGCCCGGATGTCCGCCATCCGGCTTTGGGTGTACTGGCGGATGCACTTGCGGAACAGCTGCTGCTTGTCGCCAATCGTATTGTAGAGGCTGCTGCTGTTGATCTCCATGGCCGCCGTGAGGTCGCGCATGGAGGCCCCATTGTAGCCTTTCGCCCAGAAGACGTTCATCGCCTTCGCAATGGCGGCCTGCTCGTCAAATTCAACCGTACGTCCCATTGCGTGTTTGTGGATTAGGGGGGCAAAGATACTGCCCATCGGAAACGCTTGTTTTAGTTAATAAGGGAAAGACACCTAGCAGGTATCCAGCAAGCTAGGGGATATGGTAGGAAGCGGCGACGGCCGGTAGGATGCCGATAATGCCAAATTCGGTGCTTGGGGATGATGCCCATCATCCCCAAGCACCCGGTATGGGCTACTTTATTCATGCGGCAGGCAGTTGAGAAAATAAGGCGTTGGCAAACATGAAAACAAGCAATAAAAGCGGTTAGCGTGCCACCTAACAGATCGTTAAACAGCACGCTAACCGTTTTCTTAGCGCCCGGTGCGTAGACGGTAGACACGGGCGGTAGCACGGGGGTAACCAAGGTGCCGGATGGGGCACCCAAACTGGGCCAGGCGCTAAACCCAGTGCCATGCTTACAAGTCAATGAGGTGCGTATCCGGCAGCAGTTGGAGCAGCTCCTCCCCGTAGGCGGAAGCCGGCGACTGAAAACCAGCCTTGTACACACCATCCAGCACCTGCTGCGCCACGATGATGGCCGATTCAACGGTCAATAAATAGCCGGGAGGCGCATCGACCAGCGAGCGTACCACGGTGCCGTCCGCGTCGGTTACTTCGGCTAGAATTTTGTTGCGGCCTTCTTCCGGCGGAGCAGTGGCCGCCGTTTCGCTGGCCGCGTCGGCGGCCGGCAGCTGCATGTGGAAATAGTCCTCGATATTGGGGATGCCGGTGGATTTCCAACTCAGCACCACGCCTCCGAGCGGGGTGAGCAGGCAGTCCTGGGGCCCGTCACCGAAGTCGAACGACTGTGCGGGTGCCTCGGCCAACTTGACCAGTTCTCCATTTTGGCGGACCAGCAAGCCGGCCGCGATGATGTTGGCGCTGCTGGCCACCGAGCCCGGCGTAAAGCCCCCGGTGTAGCGGAAGGCCATGCGCAGCTTCACCGGGTTGGGCACGCGCCGGGCTGTGTGTAAGGCCAGCGGGTCGTAGGACACGAACAGTCCTGCCCCCGACAGCACCATGATGCCGGCCGCCAGAGCGGCCTCGTTCTTGGTTTCGGCCAGCCGGTAGATGTCCACCTCGGCCGTGATGTCGAGGTAGTGTACGTGGTGCGCCAGGCAGGCCTCCATGGCCTGCGCGGCCGTGGCGCTGAAGGGGCCGGCCGCGTTGAGCAGGCAGGCTTTATCGATTAGGGCGCGCTGCCAGCCAGTGGCATCGTCCACGGCAAACACGTGGTAGGGCACGCCCAATTCCTGGGCCAGGGCAGCTACCTTTTGGTCATCGCGCCCGGCAATATCAAAGGCCAGTCCGGCCGCCTTGGCGCGGTGGCTGAGCAGCGTGCCGGTGCTGCCCGTCGCGCCGTAAATAAGAAGTCGGTTTGTGGCTACAAGTGGTTGTTGCATGAGCGGGAGTTGCAGTAAAGGCAACTTTTTTGAAATAATCGTTTTAGAATTGGAGCTTAAAAAAGGCTATTTCTAGCCTGGCCGGTTCTCGGCCTACGCGGCCGAATGGTTATACCGGGCACCGGGGCCTAGCCCCTTGGTTAATACCCCGCGCCGCGCACGCCGCCAGCCGCCCGGATGGATTCGCCCGTGACCCAATGCGAATCGTCTGAGGCCAAAAACAAGGCCGTGGGGGCAATGTCCAAGGGTTCGCCGAAGCGGCCCAGGGGCGTGCCGGCCAGCAGCTTTTCGCCGATAGGGCCGTCAAAATTGCCTTTGGTACCCGGCGTATTGGTGATGCCGGGCAAAATCGAATTGACCCGGATGCCGCGGGGCCCAAGCTCGCGGGCCAGCGCAAAGGTGAGCGTATCGACCGCACCCTTGGTGGCCGCGTACACGCTGGTCGCGGCGCCGGGGTCGGTGCTCAGGATGGAGCTGATGTTGACAATGCTGCCGCCGGAGGTGCCAAAGTGCTTCACCGCCTCGCGGCTGGCCAGCAGATAGCCCAGCACGTTGAGGTTGAATTGGGTGTGGAAGGCGGCTTCCGTGAAGTCGTCAATGAGCTGGAATACTGCTCCACCAGCGTTGTTGACGAGAATGTTGATGGGGCCGTAGGCGGCCTGGGCTTCGGCGAAGAGGCGGATAACGTCGGCCTCCTTACTCATGTCGGCCTGCACGGCGATGGCCTTACCTCCCTGGGCCTCGATTTCGGCCACCACTGCAGCGGCCTCGGTTGCGCTGGTGGCGTAGTTGACGATGACGCGGGCGCCAGCCTGGCCGAATGCGAGGGCGATGCCGGCACCGATGCCTTTGGATGCTCCGGTGACGAGGGCAATTTTTCCGGTGAGTTTCATGGGTTGGGTTGTTGATGAATACGGTGAGCAAAGGTAAGTTAGATTTGAAACGATTGTTTCAAAAAAAGTTAAGAAATATAGCCTGCTGAAATTATGCCGGTCAAAAACGCTGATGCAATTAGGATGTGGTAAGCCACTTAGGCTGGGTTGCCAGCACGCATGGGTACACTGGGCAAGCGGGGCTGTGGGCGCCCGGTAGATAACCTATGCTCATTAGGAACTCGCCCACGATTTCGCCGCCCGTGAAGCGAAATGTCTTTTTGAACAGCTTCACCCACTCGGCTTTTGACCTGGGGTGGTGCTGGGCCAGCCAGTTAGCAAACGAGCCGTACGCTGTTTGCAGGCCCAGGATGGTGCGGGCGTTTTCGATGGCGGCGTTTATTTTCAGGCGGTTGCGGATGATGCCCGCATCGGCCAGCAGCCGAGTGCGGTCGGCGTCGGTGTAGGCAGCCACGGCGGCGATGTCGAAGTGGCTGTACGCCTGCCGAAACGAGGATTCCTTTTTCAGTATCGTTTCCCAGCTCAGGCCCGCCTGGTTGATTTCCAGCAGGAGGCGACCAAACAGCTCGTTGTCGTCTTCAATGGGAAAGCCGTAGTGGTGGTCGTGGTAAGTCCGGTGCAGGGCCTGCCGCGCGGCGGGCATGGTGTCGATGGCGGTGCAGTAGGACATGAGCGTGCCGTTTAATTGAGGGACTGTTGAAATTCCACCGGCGTGGACTGGGTCTTGCGCTTAAAGAGCTTGCTGAAGGATTGGGCGTGCTCGAAGCCCAACTGGTAGGCCACCTCGGCCACCGAGAGGTGCTGCGCCGAGAGCAGCCCCTTAGCCTTGGCCAGCAGGTGGTCGTGGATGTGCTGCTGAGCATTCTGGCCGGTGTGCTGGCGCAACAGGTCGCTGAGGTAGCGCGGCGACTGGTGTAGCTGCTCGGCCAGGTACTGCACCGTGGGCAGGCCCGACACCAGCGGCTGGCCCGTGGCGAAATACTGGAGCAGCAGCGCTTCTACCCGCGCCACGACATCGTGGTCCACTGCTTTGCGGGTGATGAACTGGCGGGCGTAGTAGCGGTGGCTGTAACTGAGTAGCTGCTCGATTTGCGAGAGCAGGATGGTCTGGCTGAACGTATCGATGGCGTGCGCCAACTCCTGCTCCAGGGTGGCGAAGATGGCCACGATGGTCGCCCGCTCTTGGTCCGAGAGGCACAGAGCCTCGTTGGCGGCGTAGGCGAAAAAGCCGTACTGGCGGATGGCCGTGCCCAGCGGGTGGTGCCGCAGGAAGTCGGGGTGCACCAGCAGGGTGTAGCCGGTGTAGTCGCCGTCGGCCTCGGTCACGGTAATAACCTGGCCGGGCGCGAAAAAGCTCAGGCCGCCTTCCTCAAAGTCGTAGTACTGCTGTCCGTATTTGACTTGGCCGCGGAAATTCGTTTTGAACGAGATTTTGTAGAAGTTCAGCAGCATGGCGTGGCCGGCGTCCACCGCGTCCATCGTCACCTCGCTGTAGTTGACCAGGCTGATAAGGGGGTGGACGGGCTTGGGTAGGGCCAGCGCCCGGTGCAGCTCCGAAATCGAGTTGAAAACGTGCGGGGGATTCGAGTCCTTTTTCATCGTGTTAACAAAAGTCAAGGGAACGGCCGAAGGTTGGGGCTGTGCAAGCCCTCACCGCAGCTGGTGCCTGATGGGCGTGCAACTCCAGTGTACCGTGGTCTGATCAATCAGCGCGTGTACGGGGGAGGCGGCCATTTCGGCCAATAGCCGGTGCATGGCCGCTTCCCCGGCCGCCACCGAGTCCCAGAGCAAGGCGTCGATGATGGTGCCATCGGCTTGCTCGGCCAGATGCCGGGACCGAAAGCCGGGCTGCCGCTGCAGGAAAGCGTCGATGTCGGCGTTGGCGACGATAAACTCGGCGCAAGTCGCACCGCGCAATTTGAAGGTGGTGATTTCCAGTCCTGGCTCCATGAAGGTAAGGCGTAAATAGGCTGCCCGGCGGGGGCAGGGGTGGGTTAGTAAGGCTGGGCGGTGGGCCGCAGAATGATTTCGTTCACGTCCACGTCCTGCGGCTGGTCGATGGCGTAGGCCACGGCGCGGGCAATGGCGTCGGGCGAAATAGCCAGTCCGGCCATGCCTTTGACCATTTCCTGGGCCTGGGGGTCGGTAATCTGCTGGGTTATCTCCGATTGAATGACGCCCGGCGAGAGGATGGTCGTACGGATGTTGTAGGGTTTGACTTCCTGGCGCAGGCCCTCGCTCAGGGCCCGCACGGCAAACTTGGTGGCCGAGTACACGGCGCTGGTGGGGTCGACCCGGTGGCCGGAGATGGACGACACGTTGATGAAATGCCCGTTGCGCTGCTGCTGGAAGTAGGGCAGCACCGCCCCGATGCCGTAGAGCATGCCCTTCACGTTGGTATCCAGCATCTGCTCCCACTCAGCATACTGCTGCTGCTCCAGCCGCGACAGGAGCATCACGCCGGCGTTGTTGAACAGCACATCCACTTGCCCGAAGGCATCCACGGTGCTCTTCACCAGGGCTTCTACCTGCGCCCGCTGAGTGATGTCGGTGGCAAAGGCCTGGGCCTGCCCGCCGGCGGCGGTAATGTCGGCCACTACTTGCGCCATCTTATCGGGGCGGCGGGCGGCCAGGCTGACCACGGCGCCCAGCCCGGCCAGGTGCCGGGCCACGGCTTCGCCGATGCCGCTGCTGGCTCCGGTGATGATGACGACTTTGCCGGCGATGTTGTTTTGAAGAGGTTTCATAGGGGGGCTTTGGTTAATTGGAACAGCACAAAGGTCCCCGCTGGCCCAAGGCCGGTAGTAGCCAAACTGCCGATTGTTGTAGCCAAAACGCGGTGGGGATAATGCTGGAAAATTTGGCCTGACAGTCAATTATTTGCCAGGCGCAGCCCATTACCTGGTGGTCAAGGCAGCCCGGTGTTGGTCTTCGACGAATAAGGTCAGCTTTTCGGCTTCCACATCCAGCTGGTTTTCGAGTTGGCGGATGACGTCGTCGTCGTATTCGTCCTGCCGGCGCAGGTGGTGCAGTTGGTCGCGCTGCACGCGCAACAGCTGGATATAGACGCAATGGTACTCGCCTACCTCGTTAGCGATGGGCCGGTTATCTTCCTGCCGCAACTGGTGCGCGGCTAGGTGCAGGTCGTTTTCCAGGGTGTTTTTCAGGATGCTCAACAGACCATTGGGCGAGGCGGGCTGCGGGTGCAGCACCTGTAATTCGTGCAGGGCCCGGGCCGTGAGCTGCTGACGCGCGGTCAGGCGCTGCTCGTGTTCCGGCCGCTGCTGCCACCGGTCCTCCACGCCCACCCAGCGGATGAGCAGCGGCAGGGTAAGCCCCTGGCCTACCAGCGTGACCAGGATGACCACGAAGGTGATGAAGAGAATCAGGTTGCGCTGCGGAAACGGGTGGCCGGCGTTATCCAGTAGCGGAAGGGACAGGGCCGCCGCCAACGACACCACCCCGCGCATCCCGGCATAGCCGGCCACCAGCGGCCCGCGCCAGCCCGGGGCGGCGTCTTCTACCCGAATGAAGCGGCTCATGAACGTGCTAAAGAGCGACGCCAGCAGCACAAAGGCCAGGCGCGTGACGATAACCAAGGCCGCCACCAGGAGTCCGTAGCCGATAGCCTGGGTCTTGGAGTAGTCGCCCAGCGCGTTGAGGATGAGCGGCAATTGCAGGCCGATGAGCATAAACACGGCCCCGTTCAGCACGAAGCCCACGGTGGTCCAGGTGCCCAGGCTCTGGCGACGGTTGGCCGGCGAAAACAGCGTGGAACTCTGGGACGACAGAAACAGGCCGCCGCTGACCACGGCCATCACCCCGGAGCCGTGCCCGGCCTCGGCGGCCACGTACATCAGGTAGGGCGTGACCAGGGTGAGCGCCGTGTGGATGCTAGGTGAGGTAGGCAGCCAGCGGTGGATGGCGTAGAACCCCAGCCCCACCGCCAGCCCGATGCCGATGCCCAGCCCCGTGACCACGAAGAGGCTCGTGGCGGCCTGCTGCCACACAAACGTGCCCGAGAGTACCGTGGCCAGCGCAAACCGCAGCACGATCAGGCTGCTGGCGTCGTTAATCAGGCTTTCGCCCTCCAGCACGGCCAGCAGGCGGCGGGGCAGGTGCAGGGTGCGCATGACGGACGACGCGGCCACGGCATCGGGCGGCGAGACGATGCCGCCCAGCACAAAGCCCAGCGCCAGCGTGAACCCCGGAATGAGGGCCGCGGCCACCCCGGCCACCACGCCCGAGGTGAGAAAAACCAGCCCAAAGGCCAGAAACCCAATCACGCGCCGCCACTTCCAAAAGTCCTTCCAGGCGGTAAACCACGCCGCTTCGTAGAGCAGGGCCGGTAGAAATATGAGAAAGATGACCTCGGGGTCGATTCTGGCTACGGGCAGGCCCGGGATAAAGCCAATGCCCAGCCCCGCCAGTACCAGCACGATGGGATACGGAACGCCCAGGCGCTGGCTGGCCATCACCAGCAGGCAGATGGCCAGCAGCAGCCCCAACCCAAACAGCAGACTAAGGTGCAGATGCATAAGAAATCAGAAAGAAAGGTGACGGCCGCCGATGGGGTGTCCGGCTGGCGAAAGCCGTGCCCTAGGGCGCCTGGCAAAGGCTTTCCGCGATGACTGCGGGGTGCTCTGGGGGCAGGTCTACCCCGCCCCGGCAATTCCCTTAAGCATACCGGTACCGCTCCAGCATCAGCTGATGCTGGGCTTCGGCCCTGAGCTGCACCCGCTCTTGGTGCGTCTTCACCGCGTCGGGACCGGCGAAATACCGGAGCTGGGATTTGCCATCCGTAGCGGCCTCGTACACGACTTCAGCAATGGCTTCCGGCTCGGAGAAATGAATCAGGCTGCCGTCCTGAAAGCCAGCCATCATTTTGGCCAGCAACGGGGCGTAGGCTACGTGTTCCACCGACACGAGGGAGGTACTGCCAAAATTTGTCTTGATGCCGCCGGGGGCCACCGTCTTGAAGCCGATGCCGAAGGCGGCCAAGTCGTAGGCCATGGCTTCGGTCCAGCCTTCCAGCGCCCACTTCGTGGCGCTGTACACCGAGCTCAGCGCGCTGGGCGCAATGGCCACGGCCGATGAGGTGGTGATGAACAACGCCGGCTGCTGGTGCGCGCGGAAGTACTGCACGAAGGGCTTGGCCACGCGGAGCACGCCCAGCAGGTTGGTATTAAGCTGGTCCTGAATCTGCGCATCCGAGTAGGCCTCAAACGCGCCGGTCAGGCCGTAGCCGACGTTGTTGAATACCACATCGATGCGGCCTGATTCGAGCGCCTGCTGCACTGTCGTTTCAATTTGCAGCAGGTTCGTGACATCCAGCGGCAGCAGCACGACGTTGGTGAGCTGGCGCAGTTCGGTCTCCTTTTCCGGCGTGCGCATGGTGGCGATAACCCGCCAGCCGCGGGCCTGGAACAGTTTGGCGGTGGCTTTGCCCAGCCCGGAAGAAGCGCCGGTGATGAAAATCGTCTGCATACTTGTGCGGTTTAGGGGTGAAATAGAACAACACAAAGGTCCCCCGCCCCCCTAGCCCCGAGGTAGCCAAACTGCCAATTATTGTAGCCAAAAGCGCGGCGGGCCTTGGCGCTACCAGGGGTAAGGAGTAAAGAATATATCCCGGTTATAGATACTGCCGGGCCCTGCTGCATACGAGACGCTACAACCCCTGCTGGGTGGAACACTCCATGTGCGGCAAGTCTTGTGACCAGCGTGACTAGGCCTTTAAGCGAGCGGCCCAGCCGGTCAAGTGCAAGACTGAACCGGATGCTATCTTCCTTTCGTCATGTCAGACCATCCACCTTCTCCTTTGCGCCTCCGACCGTTAAAGTAACCGCTGTAGCTCATCATTATTTTACCAATAAGGGCGGTGCAGGTACTTGCTTGCCTCTCCGTTCCAGTCCTACTTGATGAACAGCTCGCCAAAACCCGGTTTTGAAGGCGTGAGGCAATTTATCCTCCACATCTTGCAGCACGAGGAAGCACTCCTTTCCGCAGAAAACGCCGGGTAGTGCGTCACTGCGTCCAGCATAGCGAATATGAAATAGCGTTTCTTGTCCCTGATGGAACATCCCCGGTCAGCGGTGACAGGGGTCGATGTCGCCCTGGCGGTGGAAATAGCCCGTGAACTCCGTATCGATAGCGAAGAGGGGAGTGTCTTTGGCGACAATTTTTCTACCAAACTTTCCGCATATGAGGCAGGGGGACCTCTAAACGCGCCTCGTTCAACGAGACAGGGAATTGCCGGACAGGAATGCTATGATGTGCTGCGCTACGACGCCTGGGGCTTCCCGGTGAGGAAAATGCCCGGCTCCTTCCACCAGCCGCCGCTGGTAGCCCGCTTGAAAGTAGCGGTCAAGTCCCTCCGATTCCTGCGGCCCGTCGCAAGTATCCGCTCCCCCCTGCAGCATGAGCGTCGGCGTATGTAAACACTCAATTTCGTGCAGCCGCGTTTGCAGCCCGGCGTAACGAGGGTCGCTGACTTCGTTGGGTAGCCACCGTGAGCGGTAAGCATTCAAGGTAATGGCCGCCCAGTCCGGCTCACTGAAACCTGCGGCCGTCGCCGCAAACTCAGCCTCCTCAAACCAGCCGGGTGGGCTCCACGTCTGCCACTGCAGCCGGGCAAAGCTCACGGGGTCTTGGCACACGGCTGCGGCCCCCGCCTCGGTGCACATGAACCATTGGTACCAGAACAGGCGCGATTGAGCAAACCCAGGCAGAGTAAAGTGGCCCTGCGGCTGGTAGGCCAGCGCCAGCGCCACGACGGCCGTCACCCGTTCCGGAAACAGCGCGGCCAGCGTGTAGGCGGCGCGGGCGCCCCAATCATGGCCGACAACGGCCACCTGCCTTAATTGCAAACCGTCCAGCAGGTCGATGGCGTCTTGGGCCAGCGCCACCCCGGGTGCCACCCGGGGCGTGTCCGGGGAGAGAAACCGAGTGGGGGCCGTGCCGCGCAAATAGGGCATGATGGTGCGCCAGCCCGCGGCCTGCAGGTACTGGGCCACCGTGTGCCAGCCGCGTGGCGCGTCAGGCCAGCCGTGCAGCAGCAGCACCGTCGGCCCGTCGGCGGGCCCTCCCTCTTCGTAGAACAGGTCCAGCAGTTCGGTGCGAATAGCGGGCATAGAAAAATAAAAAGAGACCGGAACCGGTTCCGTTGAGGAATTTCAGCGCGCTAACGTACGGCTTTTTGCCGCTGATGCGCGGTTGGAGTCCGGACGAAGATTAAGTAGCTCCGTTAGCTGAGGCTACCAGTGCGGCGGGGCCTTCCTGGTAGAGTCCGATGACCAATCCGCCCGGCAGCTGCAAGTGGCAATACCGTAAGCCCGAGCATACTTCCTCGGGCATGGCGACGACGTGCAGCCCAGCGGCCCGGGCCTGCGCTACCGCCCGCTGCAGGTCGGCAACCGGAAAGCTCGCGACGATGGCACTGTGCTCAAATAAGTGGGGTGGGTAGCAAGCGCCGGGGCCGTAGAGCTCCAGCAGGCTGCCATTAGGCAGCTGGCAGGCTGCCAGGCCGGGCTCCTCATGCACCCGCTCCGCTCCAAGGGCTGTTGTTACGAAGGCCTGGAGGCAATCGAGGTCGGGACGACTTCCGTGAAAGGCTAACTTTTGGGGAGTGGAAAGGAGCATAGCTAAAAGGGGGAGGAGTTGCGGCCGCCTCGGCTGGCAGTAGACCGGTGGGTTACCAGACTACATCTTTCGGCGGACGCGACTGAGCGTTTCCGTGGTCATGCCGAGGTAAGAGGCAACCATGTGCTGGGGAAGGCGCGTGACGAGCGTGGGATATTTTTGCAGAAAATCCCGGTATTTTTCCTCGGCTGAGTAGCTGATGGCCGCGTGAATCCGGTTTTGTGAAGTCAAAAAGCTGTTATGCAGAATTCTGTTGACCAGCTCATTCAGCGTGGGAATACTGTGCAGCAACTGGTTGAAGTCTTCGCGCTTAATCAGCAGTACTATTGTGTCCTCCACCGCGTCGATGTTATAGGTGGAAGGCTGACCGGAGGTCAGGCTCTGGCGGTCACCAATCCACCAGTTCTCCACGGCGAAGTTGATAATGTGCTCCGCTCCTTTGGCATCGATGGTGTAGGTACGCAAGCATCCACTGGTCACGAACGCATGGTAGGCCCAGACTTCGCCGGCGTGTAATAGAAACTGGCGCTTGTGCAGGCTTTTGAGGGTGCTTACAGCCTGAATTTGCTGGATTTCGGCGGGCGTAAAAGTTGCCTTACTAAGCAGATACTCTTCAAACACAGCAAACATAGCGGCGGAATAAAAATGGAGAACCGCGCAAAGAAACGCCTTCTATCACCATTCTTTCGGGTGCTTTTCCGCCGTGAGCTTGAAGCCCAGGTCCCGCGGTGCCGCCCCACCAGATGCTTTACCTACAAAAGGGGATGCGCAGGCGAGGCAAAAACGCGTTGGCCCTGGGTTCTTTAGCGCTTCACCAACGCGAGCTGCCCACCGTGGTGAAACAGGTGGCCGGTGCGGCTCAGCAACAAATTGAGCTTGTTCCGGTGCGGCTCGCGGGCAAAGTCCGCGTCGCTGACGTAGGCGTGCTTCGAGAGCCAATCGGCCACGCTCAAGGTGGCCAAGCCCGCCACGAGCGCGGCGTTGACTTGTTGCCAGGCCCCCAGCAGCTCCTGGTAAGCAGGGTACGCCGGGCCATCCTGCTGGGGCGCCAAAAACAAGCCGTCCCACTCCGGGTGCAGCCGCTGGCCGAGGCTCAACCCTTCCAGCAGCTTATCGTGCACGGCCACCAAGTGACCCAGCAGGTAGCCGACGGTATTGCGGTTCGGGGCCACCGGTAGCTGGGCAGCCTCGGCCCCCAGGGCATTGAATACGGCAGTGGTTTGCTGCAGCTTGCCTTCGAATTGATTTACAATCAAGTCAACAATCGTGTTTTCGTGGTTCATGCGTCGGGTAGCAGTAAGAGGCTGCTAATTAGATTGATGATTATTTCTTGGGTTCGTCGGTTCGCGAAATCGGTCTTGCCATACTTAGCAGAGCTACCGACTACTGTGTTTACCGTCCGATGTCAGGCAAGCTTCGGATTAACAAACACATACAGGGCGGCAATTTGACCGTCCCGTTCGATGAGAACATCGAGGCCGGTGTATTCGGGGTCCTCTTTATTGGGGCCTGAGCCCCAGGCCAGGATGCCGCCGTTGTGCAGGGCCTGTGCTTCGCCGTGAGGGGTATAGGCGAAGTGCGGATGGGTGGCGCGCAAATCGCCGGCGAATTGGTCGAGCGCCTCCCGGCCCACGATGACGCCCGGAGGGACGTAGAGGATGCAGTCTTCGGTATAGAGCTCCGCAATGGCCGCCCGGCGGCGGGTGGCATCGCCCTCGCCGAAGACCTCCTGCAGGTTGCGGTGGAGCAGTACGTTGATTGGGTCAGGTATCATCTTGTGTTGGTGGCGGGCGGACCGGAAGTGGAGCACCCGGCTGATGACACAAAGGTTCAGCTCGTGGCCGAGCCGAACCTTTGACATTTATCAAAAAATGGTTTCGGCTGGGCAGTACTGCCCACGCCCTATTGCCCCAAAAGATGATGGCAAAGCCGCTACGCAGCCTCCAGCAGTTCGAGGGCGTAGGCGGCATGAGCGAGCGGGAAGGCCTGTGCCCCCAAGCAGCTCATGATTGAATTGCGGTAATAACTAGGACGTCAACAGAAGAAGCGGATGCAGCGAGAGTTGGTCAGCGCGTTTTTTGACAAATGTCAATGGAGCCAGGGGACGCGGGGCAGGACCTTTGTGCCGTTAGCAGAGACCAGCCAGACGGCTGCTTTCTTGCTCGCCAAGCTGGCGAAATGCGCCAAGCTGACTTACCAATCAACCCCGTTTTTTCGCTTTTCAATTATGACCAACAACCTGAAATTAGCCGGTAAAGTAGCCCTCATTACGGGTGGTACTACAGGCATTGGCTTGGGCGCCGCCCAGCGCTTTGTGGCCGAAGGCGCCTATGTCTTCATCACTGGCCGTCGGCAAGCCGAGCTGGACGCCGCCGTGCAGCAGCTCGGTGCCAACGCCCGCGGCATCCGCAGCGACGTGACCAGTCAAGCCGACCTGGACCAGCTGTTTGCCACCATCCAGGCTGAAAAAGGCCAATTGGATGTCGTGTTCACCAACGCGGGGGGCGGCGAGTTTGGCACCCTGGGCGGCATCACCGAAGCGCACTTCGACAACACCTTCAACCTGAACGTGAAAGCTACGCTCTTTACGGTGCAGAAGGCCCTGCCCTTACTGCGCGATGGCGCCTCCATTATCCTGATGTCGTCCACGGCCGGCTCGCAGGGGGGAGCCAATTTCAGCGTGTATAGCGCCTCCAAGGCCGCCGTACGTTCCTTCGCGCGCACCTGGACGGCGGACCTGAAAGACCGCAACATCCGGGTGAACGCCATCAGCCCCGGCCCCATCGACACCCCCGGCCTCAGCGGCCTCGCCGCCGATGCCGCCCAGGCCGAGCAAATCAAGAACTACTTGGCCAGCACCGTGCCCCTGGGCCGCCTGGGCACGCCCGATGAAGTCGGGAAGGCGTTGGTGTTCTTGGCTTCCGACGACAGCAGCTTCGTCACCGGTACCGAGCTGTTTGTGGATGGGGGCGCCGCGCAGGTGTAAGGCACCTGTTTCCAGCGAAGTCGTCCTTGTGACCGGCAGCGTGCGGGAACGTGGGCACCGAGCTTAGCCGCCAACTTGCGGTGCTCGGTGTCCACGTAACCCTAAGGGGAAGGGACTAGCAAAAAGCGGGAAAGCCCGTTGCGGGGTGGCATGGACCGGGCCCTGCTGCCTCAGCGTGGCAACGCGACGTCACGTGGGAGAAGGCCCGGCAAGCTTCCTGGTTATCGGCCGACCCGGCACAGGAAGCGGGACATCCTAGGCAACACGCGGGCATTCTATTACAGCCTGTTTTATAGTAGAAAAAGGCAACGCAATGATTTTTTGGCCTTGGGCAGTTCCTACCTACTCGGCACAGCAGCCCTGTGGGGGCATTAGTAACTGGACAAAGAATTATAGTAGGGGCCTGAAGGGGCGCCGGCCATCGACGAGCAATTCGGCGGGCAGTTGAAAGGCATAGCGGCCCAAGCGGTTCAAATGGGCAAAACGAGCCGGCGCTAGCCACCCAACCCACCCGTATCACCCTGCGGCTGGCTTTCAATGGTGCTGTCGGACTTCTTGGTCCCCAGAAACCAGGAGAATCCCAGGTAGCCCACGCGCGTTTCGTATTTGGTTTGAATGTCGGCGCCCAGCCCTTCGGCCGTGAGCTGCGTGTACTGGCGGCGCGTGTTGAAGACGTCGCTCACGCGCAGGGTCAGCGCCGCCCGGTCGTGAAACAGGCGCTGGCGCAGGGCCACATCCACCCCGTACGCGGCCAACAAGTGGCCCTGGGGGACTACCAGCGGGGCCCGGTAGTTGCCGCTGAGCTGCACGGCCAGCGTGTTGGTTGGCGTGAAGGTGTTGAGCAGGTACGCCGTGCCGGTGAAGCCCGTGCGGGTGCCCTCGCCGGTAAAGCTGGCCACTTGATTGCGGTAGTATGAGCCGTTGGTCGTGAGTTTCCACCACTTGGTCACGGACTGCGTCAAGGAGAGTTCCAAGCCGTAGCTGGCCGTATTGCCAAAGTTGGCGTAGCTGGTGCGGGTGACGAAATCAGGCTGGCCGCTGCGGCGGGTGGCCAGGGTATCGATGGTGCGCAGGCTCTGAATGGACTGGCTGGCAAAGCGTCCAAACAGGGTCGTGCTCAACGTCGTGGCACGCCAGGTTCGCTGGTGACTCAGTTCCGCGACGTGCCCGTACTCGGGGCGCAGGTCGACATTGCCTACCACGTAATTGCGGGCATCGGAATAGAAGGGCAGCGGAATGATTTGCAAAAAATTGGGTCGGCTCACGCGGCGCGAGTAGCTGAGTTGCAGGCGCTGCTCGTGGGGCAGCGTGCGCGCCACCGTCGCCGAGGGGAAGACGTTGAGAATCCGTTGGCGGACTGTGCTCGTGGGCAGCACCTGGGCGGAGAGCCCCGTAAATTCAACCCGCAACCCGGCCTGGTACTCCCACCCAGCCGATTTATGTTGGTAAGACCCGTAGGCCTGCGGAATGAGCTGCCGGTAGGTGTAGCGGTACGAGCCCGTGTCCTGCCGAACAAATTCGCCTCTCGGGGTAGCCTGCACCGCATAGTCCACGGTGCCGGGCGTCACCAGGGCGTCGGTCTTGATGCCCGCTCCCCAGCGCCGTTTCTCGTCCAGCGGATGCACGTAGTCCACTTGCCCCGAAGGCATCTGAATGGTGACGTCGAGCAGTTGCTGGCGGGCGTTGCGCGCGTAGCGGGCCGGCCCGTCCAAGACGCGCTGCTGGGGCGTGACGGTGCCGCCGTCCAGGTAATACGAGGCACTGGCGGTTAACTCCCGGCCCGGGGACGCAGCCCAGATGTGCCGATACGTACCCGAAACCCGGCTGCCGTACACGTTATCGGTCTGCGTGTTCTGGTTGCGCAGCAGGAACGAGGGGCTGGAGTCGTGGGTAAGCCGGGTGGCAAAGTCCTGCGTGGTACGATAGTGCTCGGCATAATATTGGGCCGTTAGACTAACGCGCTGCTCGTCGCTGAATGAGTATTCAACCCCCAGCCGCAGACTGTGATTGGTTTGCAGGCGCGTGCTGGCCCCGGTCTGGTCGGTACGGGTGGTGCGGCCATCTACCATGGCGACCTGCTGCAAGGACGAGCTGCCCTGGAACCGATTGCTCAACCTGTCGGCGGTGCCAGAAATGTTGAGCTTGCCGACCTGCCGGTTGCCGCTGAGCGACGCCGTATACTTATCCCGGGTGCCCACCGTGGCCAGGGCGTCGCCGTTCCAGCCGGCCGCAGTTTGTTTTTTCTGCACCAGGTTGATGATGCCCCCCGTGCCCTGGGCCGCGTACTGCGCGCCGGGATTGGTGATGATTTCAATGGTTTCGAGGCGGCTGGCGGGCAGTTGGTCGAGGCGCAGATTGGGGGGCGCGGGCTGACCGTCGAGGTAGAGGGTGACGCTTGCATTGCCCCGCAAGCTGACTTGCCCGTTGTCGTCCACGGCCACCGAGGGCACTTTCTGGAGTACGTCCGCGGCCGTGCCACCCGCGCTGTTGAGGTCTTTGTCCACGTTGAGAATGATCTTGCCCAACTCGTTGACCAGCGCGGCTTTCTCGCCCTGCACGACCACGCTGCCGAGCTGCACGACGGTCGGAACCGCCAGCCACTCCCCCAAGCGAACGACCGGAGCAGCAGCCTCCAGCGTGGCCGGTCGGCGCGCAGACTGGTAGCCCAGCGCCTCGGCCCGCACGACGTACCGGCCCAGCGCGAGGTTGGACAAGGCAAAAATGCCGTTTTCCGCGGTTTGAGTGTTTCTGATGAGCGTCGAGTCAGGCAGCCGCAGCAGCAACACGTTGGCAAAGGGCAGCGGCTGGCGCGTGCGCTGGTCCCGCAGGGTGCCCGACACTTCCCCCGGCCCCTGGGCCAATAGCCGACCGGGCAGCAGCCCCGCTGCCACCAGAGCGAACCAGCTGAGGCAACCCATCCCCCGAAGACAGCCGGTAACCCGGGCCCATACTGTAGCAGAGTACACCACCTGATAATTCATAAATACCTGATTTAAAAACTTATTTGCAATGCATATTACCTTGTAATACATGTTAGTTGGGCTGAGGAAAGTCGGCTTTTTCATGGGCCTTGACGGGACGTCGTGCTTGGGTGGCTACTGGTTTGGAGAACCCTCTTGGGACCCTTAGGCTAAATTGCTGGGCTGAACGCGGCGGCGGACGCTACGGCCCCGCTACCGGAGGCTGACCGCCAGGTTTTCGACCACTACGGAGGCCGGCATCGTGCGGGAAGTCAGCTTATTCACCCGGATGGACGAACCCTGATTCCGGGTCTGCACCCGCACTAGGCAGCGGTGCACAGTGCCTCCCGTTTGCATCCACACAAGGTAGCGGCCGCTGGGCACATGGCTGAAGTCAAAGCGGTGGCCGTACGCCGGACCGGGGTAGGTTTCGGTAAAGAGCGTTTGCCCGCTGCTCAGGCGCACGACCTGCACGCTGCCGGCCAAGGCGGTGGAGTTATCGATGCGCAGGCGCAGGGCGGTGGGGGCCACCTGGGTGAGGTGGATGGCCCCGGGCGTCTGACCCCAGGCGGAGGTGACGCCGGCGCACAGGACCGCCACGGATAGGGGGCGAAGAAGCAAGGTCAGGGAGTACATACAAAAAGCTTAAAAAGGAGGATTAGCCACTGGATTGGTAGCAGGCAGCGATGAAATTGTCCTGGTTGAAGGATGCGGCCTACTTGGCTTGCCGGCGCACGAAGAGGTAGTAGGCCAGGAAGCCCAGGGCGGTGCTGAAGAGCAGGATGATGACAGAGTGCAGGCCCCAGGGCTGGTACCAGTTGCACAGGGCGAGACCCGTTCCCGTGCTCAGGAGCAGCGCGACCCATTTCACCACCTTGTTTTGCTCGTTCTGCGGGCCGGGCAGCAGGCGCTCGACGATGCTTTCCGAAGGAGCGGCCGCCACTATCTGCCTTTTTAGCAAGTAGTTCAACAACAGCTTTATAGCCGTCAAAATAATGTAGGCGAGCAAGCCAAATAAGAAAACGGGAAGCAGAACATTTTGCCCCATATTTACTGCGTTTGCATCAAGGGCCGGTAGTGGGGCAGGTTGGGCCGAAGCTTCTCCGACATTCAGGCAGCAAAGCAGCAGCAGAAACTTTTTCATGGGTTGGGCTTGGGGTTCATGTCGCATGAGACCGGTCAGTGCTAATCCTGTTGCAGAAGGTTTTAAGAAAAAGCGAGCAGGCGCATTTGCCGGCGATGCCGGACAAGCAATTCCAGGCACTGCCCGGCCACGAAAAGGCTCGCCACCGCGACCAGCCTGGCTCCCAGGCCAGTAGAGTAGCTTTGGAAAACCGGTACTACTATATTGCCAAATAGGGCCAGAAACGCGACGACTACCCCCAGCACGAGCGTGGCCACAGCAGTCAGCACCCAGGGAAAAGCGGGCTTGGCCCGGGGCAGCTGCGCTAGGACGCTCGCCGTCAGGTCGAATGAAAAAGTGGGTGGCGGCAGGTGCGCCACCGCCGTGAGCAGCTGTTGATAGGTAGCGACCCGGCTCTGGCACAGCAGGCAACCACGTAGGTGGGCCACGTTGGAGGCTGGCAGCAAGGACGCCGCTTCGGCGGCCTGCTGCAGGGCACGTTCGGAAAGATGGGGACTCGTCATAAGTCGTCGCGTTGATGGCTGGCCAGTAGGTATTGCTTTAACCGTTTGCGCGCCCGGAAAAGGTAGTTTTTTACGGTTCCGTCCGGCAGGGAGGTTATTTGGGCAATTTCCTCGTAGCTCAGTTCCTGCTGGTGGTACAAGGCAATCAGGGTACGGTAGAGGGGAGGCAGCTGCTCGATGGCCGTGCTCAGAACAGTGGCCAGGTCTTGTTCAAACAGGGCCGTTTCCGGGTCGTAGCCCGACCCGGCCACCAAGCTTACGGGAGGGCTGCGGCCTTCTTCCGACGAGTCGTCCGGTTTTGGCTCCGAGAGGTCCACCAGCACCAGTTGCTTTTTCTCTAAGTAATGCAGGCACGTATTGTAGGTTATTTGGCCCACCCACGTGGAGAGTTTTGCTTGAAACTTAAAGCCAGCCAAATTTTTAAAAACCTTCAGGTAGACTTCTTGCGCGATATCCGGGCGGTCAGCGGGATGGCGAATCATTTTGAATACCATCTGCGTGACTAGGCCCTCCGTGCGTTGCACGATTTGCCCAAAAACCGCAGTATTTCCTCCCAGCACCTGTGCTACAAGCTGCTGGTCGGTCGCGGGGGAGGTGGGCAGGTTGCTCATCGAGGCATGAGACCGGTCAGCCGGAATGTTGTTGCACGAAGACGTTCTAGCGAGGGCTCCATTTTTGGAAAGTCTTCTGTACCGGCAGTTCAGGTAGGCGTGGCAGGGCCGCCAGTGAGCACACCCAGGTGCGCGAGATACCGGTAAATAGTAGCTCGTCCCATACCCAGCAGGACAAGACGGTGGCCAATTTCGGCCACCGTCTTGTCCTGCTGCAAGTACAGGGTTTTCGCTGTCTGCGCTCTGGAGAAGGCTTGCTTCGAGAGACCTTTGGGCCGACCGCCTTATCATCCCCGCGCCTGCGCAGCCGTGAGCCCGGCCTAGTACGCTCGCGGATAATATCGCGCTCAAATTCGGCTAGCGAGGCGTTGTTGTGGCTGCGCTAATTGTCCGTACAACCTAGCCGCTAAGGATAGTTCTTAGAGTGGATCTGATTTCTACTAGCCCATATGTATGATCGTATTCTCCTTGAGTTGAACGGGCTGCGTTTACCTTCGGCTCCTTTTCTTGCACCTCCTTTGCCACCTTATGAACAAGCGGCAGGCTGCGGACCGTGCGGGTAGTGCTGGCTGAAAGACGGCGTTCTAGTTGCCTACGCGGCCTTCTTCGTCGGCGCTGGCGGCGGCGCGGCGGGCCTGGGTTTTGCCGCTGCCGATTTTGCAGGTGAAGCTGAGGGTGACGCGGCGGCTTTCCCACTGGTTGTTCCAGGTCTGGTTCACGTTGTTGTAGTAGAGGGTGCTGCGGAAGCGGCTGGTATTGAAGACATCGGCCACGCGCAGGCTGAGGGTGGCGCGCTCGGCCCAGAGTTGCTTTTTCAGGCCCAGGTTCACGGCGCCGCTGGCTTTGGTGTGGTAGAGGCCCATCACGCCGGGCGAGTCATAGCTGCCGCTGACCATCAGCTTGTAGCTGCGGGGCAGCAGGAAGGTGTGTTCGGAGCTGGCCGCCCAGTTGTAGCTGGCCAGGCGCACGGACTGGTCCTGGATAGTGGTACTGACTTGCGTGTAGCTGCCGCTCAATTGGTTATCAACGCCCCACCATTTCTTGATGTCGGTATGGCCGCCCGAGCTTAGGGTAAGGGTGCTGGTTTCGGCCAGGTTCTGCGGGCTGCTAGTCGATACCTTGGTGACGTCGTTTTGGCTAATGACGTTGTTTACGGAGTTGGTTTCACGCAGGTAGCTGAGGCTGAGGACCTGGAAGTCCTTGTGCAGGTAGTTCACAACGAGGGATTGTGAGAGCGAGGGGGCCAGGAATGGATTACCCTGCTGAGCGGTGTAGAAATCGGTGTAGTTGAGGAAGGGGTTGAGGTTCTGGTAGGCGGGGCGGGTGATGCGGCGGCTCACGGAGGCGCTTACCTGGTTGTTTTCATCGGCTTTGTAGCTGGCGAAGGCGCTGGGAAACAACTGAAAGTAGTTGCGGGTGATGGTGGGGCCGACGGCGGGCGTGCCAGTAGTTTGGGTGAGCTCGCCGCGCAGGCCGGCTTTGAGCTCCAGGCGGCTGAGGGTGGTATTCACGCTCAGGTAGCCGGCGGTGATATGCTCGTCGTAGGCAAACTGGTTGGTGCGCAGGGCATCGAGCTGCCAGCGGCTTTCCATCAGCTGGTCGAATTGGATAGCGCTGCGCGAGGTGACCCAGCTGGTTTTGGCCCCAACTTCGGCCCGCCACTTGGTGCCGGCGAAGGGGTGCACGTAGTCGATTTTGGCGGCGCGGATGGTTGTTTCGGCCGAAGCATTGCTGCGCAGCTGCTCAGCGGGGCGGCTCTGCTCGGCGCTGGGCACGAAGACAACATTATTGAAGCTCTGGTCGCTGGCGTTGGAGTAGTGCACGTAGTCGGCGGCGGCGCTTAGCTCGCGGCCGGTGCTGTCGAGGGCGAAGCGGTAGTAGAGGTTCAGGGCCTGGTTGTTGCCGTTGCTGGCTTTGGGGTTGGTCATCTGACGACGGCCGCCGGGGTTGCCGGCGCGGTCGGTGGTGACGGAATTGCTGGTGCTCACGGCATCGGTCTGATCAAAGCCGCCGCGCAGTTGAATGCCCATGCTTTGCTTGGCGGTGAGGGCCACGTCGGCGCCGGTGGCGTAGGTGCCGGCGTAGGTGAGGGGGCGCCACACGTTTTCCTGGTTGAAGAGGCTGTCGCGAATGGTGCGAATCATCGTCAGGCGGTTGAAGGAGTTGTAGCGGCCGGCGTCGAGGCGGGCGAAGAGGCGGACTTTGCCCACGTTGTAGGCTAGGTTGGTGCCGGCCCAGCTTTTCTCGTAGCGGCCCTGGCCGAGGCCCAGGGTGTAGGTACCGCTCAGGCCCGGCAGCTGGCTACGCTTCAGCTTGATGTTGAGCACGCCGGCCGTACCGGCGGCGTCCATTGAGGCGGGCGGGTTGGGCATCAGCTCAAGCTGGCTGATGGCCGAGGCCGGCAGGGATTTGAGGTAGCTGCTCAGCGCCGCGCCGCTCATGTAGGTGAGCTTGCCGTCAATCATCACGGTCACGCCGGCGCTGCCGCGGTACACCACGTTGTCGTCCTTGTCGAGGGTCACGCCGGGGGCTTTTTTGAGAATGTCGAGGGCCGTTTCACCGGCGGTGTTCAGGCGCTCCACATTTACCACGGTGCGGTCGGCGTGCTGCTCCAGCAGGGGCGTGGTGCCTACCACGGTTACTTCTTTGAGGGTGGTGGCGGCGGCCGTGAGGCGCAAGGCGGGCACCGAAATAGGCTCCTTGGCTACCACGAAGGCGACGCTGCGGGCGCTGGCGTAGCTCATTAGCAGGGCTTTCACGCAGTAGCGGCCGGGTTTCACGCCGCCGAAGGTGTAAGCCCCTAGCTCGGTGGTGGTCTGGGAGTTGGCAATGGTGGAATCGGGCAGCTGGAGCAGCACGGCGGTGGCAAAGGCCAGCGGCTGGCCAGTGCGGTCCAGCACAGTGCCGGTAGCGGTAGCCTGGGCGGCGGTCCGCTGCGAGAAGGCCGGCAGGGCCAGCAGCAGCAGGACGGAAAAGCGGCGGATGCAGGTAAAGATGTTCATCGGAAAGGGCGTTGGCGGTTTGATGGCTCAAAGATGAGACGGCCCACTTCCGGGGTAAAAAACATTATCCCAACGCCCCAAAACCTGCTGTTACCGCCTACAAAACCCCTTTTTCAGGTTCGCATTCCAAAACCGGCCTTTCACATAAAAAAAGTGCGGGCGCTGGCGGGTGGCAGTAGTTTTGGCATCTCGGCGCAACGTGGGGCTGACCCGCCGCCCGTCCTCATCCTCCCCGCTTTCCCATGAAAAATAAGCTCATCTACTGGCATGTCCTCGGCTGGCTGCTCTACAGCGGTTACGAATTTCTAGGCGTGTTTCTGCACAATAAAGCCCACCTACGCATTGCCTTGTGGCTCACGGCGTCCATTCTGTTCATTCGGTTTATCGAGTTCTATCTGTGCTACCGCGTGGTGTACCCGCGCCTGCTGCGCTCGGGACGAGGGCCGCAGCTGGTGGGCGCGCTGGCAGGTGTCATGGTGCTCTACATTGGCCTGCGGGCCCTGATTGAGGAGGCCATTTTTCCGGCCCTGCTGGGCTTCCACAACTACTCGCCCGACACGACGGTGACTTACTACATCTTCGACAACATGTTCTTCAGCAGCCCGATGATTGTGCTGAGCGCAGCCGTGTGGAGCGCCCAAGCGGCCCTGCGCCGCGAGCGTGAAAACCGCCAGCTCCGTGAGGAAAAGCGTGCTGCCGAAGTGGCTTTCCTCAAAACCCAAATCAACCCGCACTTCCTCTACAACACGCTCAACATGCTCTTCAGCATGGCCTACCCGGTGGCCAAGCCCGTGGCCAACGCCATCCTGAAGCTCTCGGACCTGATGCGCTACATGCTGCACGAAAGTCCCGATGGTCAAGTCGATTTAGAAAAGGAAATCGAGTACCTGCACAACTACCTGGCCCTCTACCGCCTCCGCTTCCCCGACAGCTTTTACGTCGATTTCACCGTGACCGGCGAGCCCGCCGGCCGCCGCGTGGCCCCGCTCGTTCTCATCCCCTTCGTCGAAAACGCCATCAAGCACGGCGTACTGGACGACTCGTCAAACCCAGTCCATATTCGCCTGCATATCGAAGCAGAGCAGCTGCAGTTCGCAGTCGAAAACCTGCGCAGCGATGGTAATAAGGATACCACCACCGGCATCGGCCTGCCCAACCTGCGCCGCCGGCTGGAGCTGCTGTACCCGGAGCGCCACACGCTACAAGTAGATTCGGTGGGTGAGCGGTTTGTTACGTCGTTGCGGCTGGTGGGGTGAGGGGACCGAGTATCGCGCCATCTGCCGTTCTTTACCTCACCCAAACCACTCCGCCCATGATTCGCTGCCTTGCCGTCGATGACGAAGCCCCGGCCTTGCTCATCCTGGCCGATTACATCGGCCAACTCCCCTTCCTCACCCTGGTGGGCACCACCACCAATCCCATCGAAGCCCTGACCATGGTGCAGCAGGGCCAGGTCGATTTGGTGTTTCTCGATATCCAAATGCCCAAGCTCACCGGCCTGCAATTCCTCAAGCTGGCCGGCAATAGGTGCAAGGTCATTCTCACCACCGCCTACCCCGAGTACGCTCTCGAAGGCTACGAAAACGACGTGGTAGACTACCTGCTCAAGCCCATTTCCTTCGAGCGTTTCTTCAAAGCCGCCCAAAAAGCGCTGGCGCTGCTGCCGGGTCCAACTCCCGCGCCGGCAATGGCTCCGCTGGCTGCGTCAGGAGCGGCCGCACCAGTGCCACTCGCGGCCGCCCACATGTTTGTAAAGGGCGAGAGCAAGAACAAGTTTCTGCGCATCAACTACGCCGACATTCTCTACATCGAAGGACTGAGCAACTACGTGTCCATCCACTTGCCGGCGCAGCGCGTGGTCACTTACCAAACGCTCAAGGAATTGGCCGAGACGTTGCCGCAGCCGCCGTTTCTGCGGGTGCACAAGTCCTTTATTGTGTCGCTGGACAAGATTCGCATGGTCGATGGCAACACGATTTATATCCAGGACAAGCAGATTCCGGTGAGCGACACGTACCGCGAGCAGCTCTACCGACTAATCCACGAAGCGTAAAGGCTTTAAAGCGGGGATTGCTCCTCCTTTCCAAAGTCTGTACCAGCGGCCGGAAAGGCAGCTTTCACCTGAAAGCGAAAGCTGTTTCAGGACCTCAAAACCAGCTATTCCGAGTGCCTAAAATGGCTTGCCGACCATCCGTGGCCCATTCGGCCCTCCAACGTCTTGGCCAGTGCTCAATGGAGAATCTCCAATGGAGTGGAGGATTGCCGTTGCTCCGGCTTAATAGTAAAAGGGCTAGCTGTTTGGCAACGTTCTTTTTACCGACCAGTCATAGAGCTTGGCCAGCACGTCTTCCAACTCCCGCCCGCTATCGGTGAGGCTATATTCCACTTTGGGTGGCACCACGGGGTACACAGTGCGCGCAACGAGGCGGGCGGCTTCCATCTTTTTCAGCGTTTGCGTGAGCATTTTGGGCGAGATGCCGCTAATCTGCCGGAGCAGGTCGCTGGTGCGCTTGGTGCCCTGTATCAGCGAAAGCAATACCAGTAATGTCCACTTATCAGCCAGCAGCAGCACGGCCTGGTGCAGGATACAATCCTCGTCCATGACCATGCTTTGGTCGGTCAAGGTCATGATTTTGCCGAATAGCGACATCTTTTTTTCTGCATTGATTGCCAGGGTTTCCATAACTCACTTTTGGGTGCGTATGCCACTAATAAGTGCCTTCTTTTCACGACAACTGCCTTTCGCTACGTTTGTTCCTTCAACCTAACATCATGGAACAAAAAAACCAACATTATCCTATTCCGGCCGTTCTGCAATGGAAAATCGGGCAGAAGCTGATAACCGTCATCAACGACAGCTTTTTCCAACTCGCCGAAGCATATCTCACCAACCTACCGGAAGGTGGCATCGGCCAACAACTCCAGCAGGCTTTCCGACCCGCACCGCCTGTACTAACCACGAATGTCTTTCTCATTCAGTCGGCAGAACACCCGCCGCTGCTAATTGACGCGGGGATGGGCACCAAAATGGCTCCGGTGGTAACGGGCCATCTTCAGGCTGCGCTAGCCTTCCTCGGTCTTTCGCCCGAAGATATTGGCCTCGTGCTGCTAACGCATTTGCACGGCGACCATTATTACGGCTTGCTGGATAGCCAAGGCCAGAAAAGCTTTCCGAATGCAAAAGTGTGGGTAGCCGATACCGAAATGGCGTATTGGTTTGAAAACGACCAGCTGAACGAGCAAGACCAGCAAAATGCTGCCGATGCCCGGCTGGCCATTCAACCCTACGAACGCCTGAGCGAATCCGGCAGCGAAGTTGTGCCTGGCATCACCACCGTGGCCTTGCCAGGCCACACGCCGGGGCAAACGGGCTTCCTGGTGCAGTCAGAAGGGGAGGAGCTACTCTTTTGCGCCGATATCCTCAGCCTGCCGGCCATTCAGGCGGCCGTGCCGACAGTAGGGTTTGCTACCGATGCCGACCACGAATCAGCCGTGCAAACCCGGATAAGCACCTTGCAGCGGACCGCCGACCAGCGGCTATTGCTGGCCGGGCCGCACTTCGAGTACCCCTGCCTGCACTACGTTGAGTCGGATAATGCAGGTGGATTCCGGCTGATACCCAAGCAGTGGCTGGCCCCGGTTGGCTTATAAAAATTCAGTTTAAGAACTGCGCCCGGTACTCGTGCGGCGTCAGACCCACTTGCTTCTTGAAAAGCCGGGTGAAATAGGGTGGGTTCTCAAACCCGAGTTGGTAGGCCGTTTGGGCAATGGTATTGTCGGTGCTGATGAGCAGGTTTTTGGCCTCGCCCAGCAGGAACAGGTGGATGTGGTCGAGAGCCGTCTTGCCGGTTTCCTGCTTGAGCAAGTCGGTGAGGTAGCGCGGCGAGGTGTGCAGCTTATCGGCCAGGTATTTCACAGTAGGCAGGCCTTCCTGTTGCAGCAGGCCACGCTCGAAATAGGCCGTCAGTATATCGGCAAACCGCGAGGCCGTGGTGCCCGACAGCGGACTGCGGTTGAGGAACTGGCGCTTGTAGAAACGCTGCGAATACTTCAGGATGGAATCGAGGTGCGTCAGAACAATGTCGCGGCTGTATTCGTCTTGGTTATTGCGGTATTCGAGATTAATCTGGTCGTATAAGTCCCACATAATCTGTTCTTCACGCGGGGCGAGGTGCAGGGCTTCGTTGGCTTCGTAGTCAAAGTAGCCGTACTTCTTTATCTCGGCGTGTAGCGGGTGGCCGAGCAGGTAATCTTCATGGATAAAGAGCACAAAGGCCTTTTCGGTCAGCTCAATGTCATTGATTTCTATTACCTGCCGAGGCTTTACAAACGAGAGCGAGCCGGCGTCGTGGTCGTATTTGGTTCTGCCGTAGAGAAAGTTGCCCGCTTTGATTTTCTTCAGGCTAATCATGTAGAAGTCCGTGGTAATCGGGCTACTACCGAATGAGCAATGTGTTAACTCCTTACAGGTTACCAAACTCAGCAACGGATGCTCGGGCGGTGCGTAGCCGCTGGTGCGATGAAACTCGCTGATGGTTTTAAAATGCTTCATGGTCGGGGCAAATAACCGTTAAGTCGGCTTAAAGTATACAACGCAAACGGCCCCTGCTCTAAAGTTAGGAGCAGGGACCGTTTTCACGTAAAAAATGCGTGCGGATGGGTCTTGTATTAACCGTGGGCTTCCACTGCCACGTCTTGCCACGCTTCCCAGTTGGCCAGCCGCTCGCCGTAGACTTGCTGCGCCCAGGGGTAGGCGTCGCGGCCTAGGAACAGACGCAGCGGCGGGTTCTGGGAATTGACCAGCTGGAGGATGGCGGGCACGGTGGCCAGCGGGTCGCCGTAGTTATCGGGGGCAAAGCTAGGGATGGCCCACAGCGCCTCTTTCACCTTGTCGTAAGCCGCAATGGGCTGGCTCTGCACGGCCGAGGTGCCGCCAAAATCCGTTTTGAAGCCGTTGGGCTCCACCAGCGTGACATGAATGCCGAGGTCTTTCACCTCCAGGTAGAGCGCTTCGCTCAGGCCTTCGACGGCAAACTTGGTGGCGCTGTAAATACCCAGCGTCTGGGCCGTATTCACCCCCAGAATGCTCGATAACTGAATGATGTGCCCGTGGCCCTGCGCCCGGAAAATGGGCAGCGCCGCCTGCGTTACCCAGAGCGTGCCCAGCAAATTGGCGTCGATGATGTCGCGGGCTTCCTGCTCGCTGATTTCCTCCACGGCCCCAAATACGCCGTAGCCAGCGTTGTTGATAACCACGTCGAGGGTGCCGAAATGGTTTTTGGCCTGCTGCACCACGGCCACGCTCTGGGCGCGGTCGGTGATATCGAGGGCCAGCGGCAGGAAGGCCGCGCCGTAGGTATCGGCCAGGTCTTGTAGGCCGGCTACGTTGCGCGAAGTGGCTACTACATTGTCGCCGCGTTTCAAAAAAGCTTCGGCCCAAATTTTCCCGAATCCGCGGGAAGCGCCGGTAATGAAGATTGTCTTTGCCATCTTATTTTAGTGGTTGAGTGATGACACAAAATTCCGGCGACGACCGGGCGCAAGGCTGATACAAAAGGTGGAACTTGTGATACAGAATAACGTCGGGCAAGTGGCGTGGGGTAGCACGGTCATGCTGAGCGCAGCCGAAGCCTTTCTTCCACTTCGTTACAACCGTGTTGATTACTTGCGTAGTAGAGATGCTTCAACTACGCTCAGCATGACCGTGCTACATTGACCGTTCTAGTCACCTACTTCAGCTTCTGAGCGGAGAAATACGGGAAGTAGCCGCGCATAATGGCCAGATACTCCTCGTCTGAGGGCGTTTGCCGGGCCTGCAGGTAATGTTCGGCATCGGCTCCCACCACGTAGCGCAACTGGGAAGTACCGTCGGTAGCCGCCTGGTAGATGACCTGGGCCACGTCCTCGGCCGTGCTGCGCGGCAGGTGCCCGGTGGCCTGCCCGTAGTGCGTGCGGAAGGTACTGGTGACGGGCGCGTACTCGGGCAACTCGCTGTGGATGACGGCGGCCGAGGTGCTGCCAAAGTTGGTGCTCACCCCGCCGGGCTCGATGATTTTAACGCCCACGCCCAGCGCGGCCAGCTCGTAGGACAGCGACTCGGAAAAGCCCTCCACGGCAAACTTGGAGGCGTTGTAGATGCTGCCCACCGGCACCGCCACCCGCCCGCCGAAGGACGAGATGTTGATGACCGTGCCACTGTGCTGGGCCCGGAAGTGGGGCAGCACGGCCTGGGTGACGGCCATTAGCCCGAAGACGTTCACGTCAAACTGCCGGCGGATTTGGGCGTCGGAAGCCGACTCGAAGATGCCAAAGGTGCCGAAGCCGGCATTGTTGACCAGCACGTCGAGTTGGCCAAACCGTGCCAGGCCGGCGGCCACGGCGGCGGCGATGGTGGCGGGCTGCTCCACGTCGAGCCGAGCGACCAGCACGTTGGGCAGCTGGGTCAGCTCGGTTTCCTTTTCTGGCGTGCGCATGGTGGCCACGACATTCCAGCCTTGAGCGACAAAATACTGGGCCGTGGCCCGGCCAAAACCAGACGAGGCGCCGGTGATAAACACTGTGTTGTTCATGATTTTGAGGGGTTATTATTTGACCCTACAAAGATCCGGCACTCCCCTCACGGCCAGTTTGCGCCGGCCAAACCATTATTTGTCTCCATCAAACAATCGGCCTCATACCCGGAAAGCCAACGGTGACAACGAGGTCTGGCGCTTGAAAAAGTGGGAGAAATGCGCCACTTCCGCAAACCCCAGGCTGTCGGCAATTTCCGAAACCGTCCAACTGGTCTCCTTCAGCAGCATTTTGGCCTCTTGCAGCAGGCGACCCGCAATGAGGTCGGTGGTGGTGTGGCCGGTGGTTTCCTTCAGCACCCGGTTGAGGTGGTTGACGTGCACAGCCAGGCGGTCGGCATATTCGCCGGCCGTGCGCAATTGTAGCCGTTGCTGGGGCGTGTTGATGGGAAACTGCCGCTCCAGCAGTTCGATAAACAAGGAGCTGACTCGTGCCGAAGCATTTCGCGTCGGGTGCTCCGCAGGAGCGGGCTGCAAGCGCTGCCCGAAGTGAATCAACTCCAGCACGTACGTGCGCAGCAAGTCGTATTTGTAGGCATAATCGGAGTTGATGGCCTGCTGCATTTTCTGGAAAACGGCCCGTAAGTCGGCGTGCTCTTCGGCCGATACTTGAAATACCGGGTAGCCGCCCGCCTGAAAAATCGGTAGCTCATCGAGTACTGCGCCGCTTTTGACCGGCAGCATAAAATCGGCCGTAAACACGCACGACATTCCCACCTGGTTCAGGTCGTCGGGCACCCAGTGGTAGGGCACTTTGGGCGTAGCAAAAAGCAGCGCCTGCTCATCAATAGCAATGACTTTGTCGGCGTATTCGGCCCGGCTGCGGCCCGTAATCAGGCTGATTTTGTAATAGGCCCGGCGGTCGAAGGGCATGGTGGGCTTTTCGCGCACATGCCGTAGCAGGTCTTCCAGGTTGAAGACGTTAAAGTGCCCAATTTCTTTTTGGATACCGCTGGGAAGCAAGGCACTAACGTCCGTTTCGGCCAACGTAGCCAACTTTTGATAAAACTCATCCAGGGAAGCCGTTTTCATAAGGGTCTGGGTTGTGTTAATCAAATGTAAGGGATGCCGTTTGCTGGATAAAGGCCGTCACGCGCGGACGCTAGATGAGCATGAGGGCCTTTACCACTCGTGGCGGGACATATATACATGACGGGACCTAAAAACAAAATTCAACCTCCACCCATTATTGCATACGCCTTTGACCCAACCCTATGCATATCCAACAATCACACGCCCCGTTTGAGATTACCGTGGAGGAGTTGACGGAGTGGGTGGCCCGCCCGCACCAGCACAACTTCTTCGAACTGGTATTTATTGAGGCCGGCGAAGGCTTGCAGTGCATTAACTATCAGCATATCGCATACGAGGCTCGCAATGTATTCCTGTTGCCGCCGCTCGACTGCCACTCGTTTCAGATAAGCACGCCGACCCGGTTTGTGTTTCTGCGCTTTACCCACCAGGTATTTGCCCGCAATGGCCCGGCCGAGGCCGACTTTCAGGCGTGGTTTCAGCAGCTGTCCTACATTCTGATTAACTACAACAAGGTGCCCGGCGACCTGATAGCCGACCCGCAGGACAAGCAGCATCTTATTCAATGCCTGCAACTTATCCGGGCCGAATACACCAAGAATGACGCCTTTTCGGCCTCGCTCATCCAAAGCACGCTCGTCACGGTGCTCAGCCTGCTGGCGCGCCACGTGGAGGCCGCGCTGTTGGCCGCGCCCGCCGACGCGCCCAAGCGCCGTTTTGTGGAAGTGCTCAACCACATTCAGCACCACCTCTTTCAACAGGAGCAGTTGAGCATTGCCGCGCTGGCGGCCCATACGGGTATTGCGGCGTCGTACTTCGGCGAGTATTTCCGGCAGCACGCCGGCGAGTCGCTGCAAGCCTACATCACGAAGTCGCGGCTGAAAGTGGCCGAATCCCGCCTGCTGCACTCCGACCACTCGGTGAAGGAAATTGCATTCGAGCTGGGCTTTACGGATACCAGCCACTTTGCCCGCACCTTCAAAAAACACTACGGCTACACCACGCAGCAGTTCAAGCAGCGCGGCCAGTTTTGCCAGTTAAAATCGGCCGCGTCGCCAGCCGGTGCGTCGCTGGTGGCATAGCAGCGCCAGCGTGAGCTTGTCAGCAAAGCAACTTTGAGCTTTTTAACAAAGTAACGCGCTGCTTCCTGCTGGAAATTTGCCCTACACTTAATCCCTGAAAACATGGACAATGTATGGTTTATTACCGGCAGCGCGCGGGGCCTGGGCCGGAGCCTGACGGAAGCAGTTCTAGCCCGCGGCGGCCGCGTGGCCGCCACGGCTCGCCACCCTGAACAGCTCGCCGACCTCGTGGCGAAATATGGCAGCCAGCTACTACCGTTGACGCTCGATGTGACGAACACTGCGCAGATTAGCGAAGTAGTTGCCGCCACGGTGGCGCATTTTGGGCGGCTCGATGTGGTGGTGAACAACGCGGGTTTCGGCATTATCGGGGCAGCTGAAGCCTTCTCAGAAGAGCAGGTGCGCAGCCAGCTCGAAACCAACCTGTACGCCCCCATTGCCGTGACGCGCGCCGTGCTGCCCTACCTGCGGAAGCAGCGCAGCGGCCACATTCTGCAAATCAGCTCGGTGGGCGGACGGGTCGGCAATGCGGGCATATCGATTTACCAGGCCGCCAAGTTTGGCTTGAGCGGCTTCACCGAGGCGCTGGCCAAGGAAGTGGCGCCGTTGGGCATCCACGTCACGTCGGTGGAGCCGGGCGGCTTCCGCACCGACTGGGCGGGGTCCTCTATGAGCTACGCACCGGCTGTGGAGGGCTACGAGGCAGTGCAGCAGCGGGCCGACTATTTCGCCAGCGGCCAGTTTGTGCCGATGGGCGACCCCGACAAGGCCGCGCAGGTGATGGTAGACTTGGTGGAAAGCACCGAGCCGCCCGTGCACTTAGTGCTGGGGAGCGAGGCCATTGGTTTTTTGCGCCAAGCCGACGCTGACCGGCAAGCTGAGTTGGAAAAATGGCTGCCCGTGAGCCTTTCCACCGACCACGACGAGGCGGAGAATTTCCTGGAAAGCGAAGCGGGTAAGTCGTACCTGAAAGGGAAGTAAGTCCGTCGCTCAGGCGAAACCCCACTAAAAAAGCAGTCATGCTGAGCACAATCGAAGCATGACTGCTTTTTGCTATTTTCCGATATTCCCCTCTTACGTCCCCATCTCATGCTCAAGCCAGTTGACACACCCAATGTGTCCCGCATTCTGTATTCGTGCTATGCCAGCCAGAGCCGCGAGGGTGAGCAGTTTGTGTCCGAGCACGTGTTCGGCTACCAGCTAGCGGGTACCATGCTGCTCGACGACGGCCGGCAGCAGCATTCCTTCGGCGAAGGGTCGGTGCGGCTATTGCGGCGCAATCAGCTGATGAAATTCCATAAGCAGCCGCCGGCCGGGGGCGAGTTTGAGACCCTATCGGTATTTTTCGACCAGCCCACGCTACGGGCCGTGAGCCAGGAGTATGGCTACCAGGCTAAGGCGCACACGCCCAGCCCCGCCATTCTGCCGTTGGCCCCGAGTCCACTCTATACCAACTACTTCGGGTCGCTGCGGCCCTACCAGCAGCTGGCGCAGCCCGGCCAGGCCCCGCTGGTGGCTCTGAAAGTGCGCGAGGCCCTGCTCGTGCTACTCCAAGTCAACCCCGCACTAAAAGACGTGCTGTTCGACTTTTCGGAACCCGGCAAAATCGACCTCGAAGCTTTCATGCAAACCAATTTCCGCTTCAACGTGGCCCTCAGCCGGTTCGCCTACCTCACGGGCCGCAGCCTGGCCACCTTCAAGCGCGATTTTGAGAAGCTGTTTCTCACCTCGCCCAGCCGCTGGCTCCAGCAACGCCGCTTGCAGGAGGCGCACTACCTGCTCAAGGAGAAAGGACGTGCGCCGTCGGATGTGTACACTGAAGTCGGGTTTGAAGACCTGTCGCATTTCTCTTTCGCCTTTAAAAAAGCGTACGGAATGGCCCCGTCGCGGGTAGCAGGATGAGCTGAAATACAAGCAGCTGACTCCCAATCCCCGGCAGGCGACATATCAGTATGAAATCAGTAAAAACAACGTCGAAGCCCCAGCGGGGCGGCACTTGGCCAACGAGTGTCGTTTCGCTGGGGCTTTGAAAATTGGTATTCGAGGGTAGTTGCTTCCAACGTGTCACCCGGCTGGGCTTCAGGTTGATCAGGGGCGCTGGCTGCCCCATCGGTGCACGCCCTTTCGCACTGCTAAATGGAGTACAGTTCTCCATTCGGTTGGATATTCTCCAACCACTTCCGTCCGGTCCGTTGGAGTCAGTCAGCGAGCAACTTGCTTCATAAAGCCATTTTCTAGGCTTAGAAGTCTTGTTTCAGGCATCTGAGGCACTTACTGCCGCAGGTGAAAGGGCGTGTACCTGGTCAATGGCACAGGCCTTGGAATTAGAACCAGCAGGAATAGCCGAATTGGAGCACCTCCTTTCCGTGCCGCATTATCCCCGATTCGTACCGCGAGCCGGGTAGCAAGGGCGGGCACCTTTGTGCTGTTCAATCATTCAACCTTCCCTGCGATGAAACTTCTCGTGCTTTTTGCCGGCCTGACGCTGCTAGGTGCCGGCGGGCCGGCCGCGCCCACCCAGGCGAGCCTACCGCCGGCCCCCATCACAGCCCCCAAGCTTGTGACGCGGGCCAGTACGCTCACCGATGTGCAGGCCGCGCAGCTGCTGCGCACGGCCCGCCTGTTCTACACCTTCTGGAACACCGGCGACGTGCGCTACGCCCGCGCCGCCGTCAGTTCTGATTTTAAAGACAACACCCTGCCGCCGGGCCGGCCCCAAGGGCTGCCCGGACTACAAGCCGCCTCCAAAAGCTTTCTGACGGCCGTGCCCGACCTGAAATGCACGCTGGAGGACGTGGTGCTGGTCAATGACAAAGTGATGGCCCGCTTGCTGTTCACGGGGCATAATACGGGACCGTTTGGGACACATCCGGCCTCGGGCAAGGCCATTCGCTTCATTGCCATCGACATTCTGCACATCCGCGACGGCAAGATTTACGAGGACTGGCACCTGGAAGACAACCTGACTTTTCAGCAGCAGATTGGCGTGGTGAAACCATGAAATACGTGCATAAAAACTTGCTAAACAGTGCGCTGCTCGGGCTCCTGCTGCTCAGCGCCTGCACTTCTCATTCTCCGTCTTCCATGGAAAAATCCTTTGTTCAGTCGCCCGCAGTCCAGCCGGCAGTAGGGCCACTCGAAGCCGTGTACCAGGGCCCTACCCCCTGGGTGAGCATTGTGGTCAGCGACGCCGGGCGCGCGTTTGTGCTCTACCCGCGCCCGAATGGCGAAGCGGGCCCGCGTATTGCCGAAATGCGCAACGGTCAGCCCGTGCCCTACCCTAATGCGGCCTGGAACGACTGGCAGCCCGGCACCGCTACGGCAGACAAGTTCGTACGGGCTAATTCGCTGCGTATCGGGCCCGATGGGCTGCTGTGGGTAGTGGATACGGGCACCGCCCAGATGGGCGGTGCCATCCTGCCCGGCGCCCCCAAGCTGGTAGCCATCGACCTGCAAACCAACCAAGTAGTACGCACCCTGGCTCTTACTGGCGTACTGAAGCCCACCAGCTTTGTGGACGATCTGCGCCTGTCCGGCAATACCATTTACCTCACCGATGCCGGTGTGCCGGCACTCATTATTCTCGATAAGCAGACCGGCCAGGGCCGCCGCGTACTGGAAAACGACGCCAGCACCACCGCCCGCCGCCCCCTCTACGCGGAAGGCACCAAGCTCACCAGCCCCGACGGCCAGCCTGTGCTGGTGCACGCCGACCAGCTCGAAGTATCGCCTGACGGCCGGCGCCTCTACTTCCAGTCCGCCTCCGGTCCGCTCTATCGCATCGAGACGCGCTACCTGCTCGACCCGCAGCTGCCCGCCGCCGAGCTAAGCCAGCACGTGCAGCTGTTTTACGACACGCCCAGCACGGGCGGCACAGCCATCGACGCTGAGGGCAACCTCTACGTGACGGATGCCGACCACCAGCGCATCCTCAAAATAACGCCCGACGCCCGGGCCACCACGCTGCTCGAAGACAAGCGCCTGCTTTGGCCCGATGCCCTCTGGATTGACAACCACGGCAACCTCTGGATTCCAGCCGCGCAGCTCAACCGCCTCGCCCGCCTGCACGGGGGCGTGGACACTTTCAAGCCGCCGGTGCACATCTACAAAATGCCCATTGGCGCCAAGCCGTTCCGCAGCTAAGAATCTGGCTGACAAGCTATATAAATCACCCACCTCATTTTCGTATGAACGCCTTCATTCTCACGGGCACCACTGGTCCCGACAGCCTCCAAACCACCACGTTGCCTACCCCCACCATCGGCGCGGCCGAGGTACTGGTGCAGGTAAAAGCCATTGGCCTGAACCCCGTCGACGTAAAAACCACCCACGGCAAGGGCGTGTACGGCCGCCTCAAAGACGAGCAGCCGTTGATACCCGGCTGGGATATTTCGGGCATCGTAACCGAAGCCGGTGCCGACGTAACGCAATTCAAGCCTGGCGACGAAGTGTTCGGGATGGTCAACTTCCCCGGCCACGGCCGCGCCTATGCCGAATACGTGGCCGCGCCGGCTGCCCACCTGGCCCACAAGCCCGCCGGCATCTCGCACGAAGAAGCTGCTGCCGCCACACTGGCTGCCCTCACTGCCTGGCAGGGCCTCGTAACGAAAGCCAATGTGCAGCCCGGCCAGCGCGTGCTCATTCACGCGGCGGCGGGTGGGGTAGGGCACTTTGCCGTGCAGCTCGCCAAGTCACTGGGGGCTTACGTCATCGGTACTTCCTCGGCGGCTAAGCGTGATTTCGTGCTGTCGCTCGGGGCCGATGAGCACGTCGACTACACCCAGGTGCGGTTTGAAGATGCCGTACAACCCGTTGATATGGTGCTCGACACCATCGGCGGCGACAATATGGTTCGCTCCCTGGACGTGGTGAAACCGGGCGGCACCCTCATCAGCATCCCCAGCGGCCTGAGTCCCGACATCACTGAGCGCGCCGCCGCCAAAGGCATCCACGGCTACTTCTTCCTAGTCAGCTCCAGTGGAGCCGACATGGAGCACATTGCTGAGCGCCTGTCCGATGGCCGCCTGAAAGCCCATGTCTCGCAGGCGCTGCCATTTGCCGAATTGCCCGTGGCGCTGCGCCTGGTGGAAAGCGGCAAAACTCAGGGCAAGGTGATGGTTACGCTGTAGTCTGATTCGTAGTTAATTATGAAAACACGCTTTTGGATTATTGCCCTCGCGGGCACCGCCGTGGGCTTGCCCAGCGGCTACACATTCCGCGCTGTATCGGCCCGGACCACGCCGCCCGCGGTGCAGCATTTCGCCTTCGACAAACTGACCACTCGGGCGGTCAACGTCCAAACCACCCGCAGCATGGTATCGGGCCAGGAGGGTACCATTGGCCGGCTGGTGTACCAGAAGGGGGCCATCATTCCGCGGCACCAACACCCGAACGAGCAGTATTCGCTCATTCTGAAGGGCAGCGTGCGGGTGAGCATCGAGGGCAAAACCTATTTCGTGCAGGCGGGCGAGGGCATCATCATCCCGCCCAAGGTGCCGCACCAGTTCGAGGCCCTTGAAGAAGGCACCGTCGATGTCGACTTCTTCATGCCCCGCCGCCAGGACTGGATTGATGGCACCGACACCTACTCGGCCGGGCCAGGCAAGTAGCCTGCTTCTAATCCATTGGTTCATCTTTTTACCAGCCCTTTTTCACCATTCACACACAAAATCATGGGTACCCTGATTGAAAACAACCCTGCTGTGGCTCCGGCGCCTTTTTCGCCACCGACCCGCACCTTGACTCGCAGGTCATCACCTTCCTCAAAGGCTTGAATAACGGCGGCCCCGGCCTTGAAACGCTGTTGCCCTTGCAGGCGCTGCAGGTGCTGGTAGGCGCGCAGGCCTCGGTCGAGGTCGACCTTTGAGAAGCTGTACCAACAAGCTGCCGACATGGCCGACGATGTAGCCGAGCGCATCCGGCAATTGGGGCACTACGCGCCCGCTTCGCTGAAAAGCTTTCTGCAGCTGACACATTTGACGGAACAGGAAAAAGCTGGCAACGACAGCCTAACCCTGATTCGCGGACTGTTGCAGGACCACGAAAGCATCATCGAATTTATTCGGGGCAACATCGACGAGTTTCAGACCGCGCATAAGGACGCGGGCACCAGCGATTTCGTGACTGGTCTAGTGGAAAAACACGAAAAGATTGCTTGGATGCTGCGGGCTCACCTGAAGTAAGATACGCCGGCGGGCCAACTGTTTAATGCCGCCGGTTTTTTACTCGCTAGTTACTTCATCATCTTCAGCTATGAACACTTTCACATTAAGCAGTTCCAACCTGGGCGGACAATTTACCCAACCGTATTTTTTCAACGACTGGGGCGCGAGCGACGAGACTATCTCGCCACCGTTAAGCTGGGAAAATGTTCCCGAAAGCACCCAAAGCTTCGCCATTACCATGTACGACCCTGCTGCGCCCACCGGCAGCGGCTGGTGGTACTGGGTGCTGTTCAATATCCCGAATACCATACGCGAATTGCCCGCCGGTGCAGCAAGCACTCACCCCGAATTGCTGCCAGTCGGCAGCGTGTCCGGCCTCACCGATTTTGGCAAGCCGGGCTATGGCGGGCCCATCCCGCTCCCTGGCAGTGGCTTCTACCCTTACCTGCTCACAGTTCATAGGCTGAGTGCGCCGCTGGCGCTCGATGCCCAAGCCAACCCGGCGCTGGTCGGCTTCACGATGGGGCCGCTGACGCTTACCAAACCCTCGCTGCCGGTGTACCTCAACGTGTGAGCCGCGTTCGTCTCTGGTAGTCACGCGATAAAAGCATTTCTAAACCGCAGCTTTTCAACCACCTCAAATAAGCGGTTTTTCCAACGAATTACCTCCGTAAACAGCCATGCGGAAGTCTCTTATCTATACCGTGTCGGCCCTGGCCTTGCTGGCCGAGTCCTGCGGCACCGACCACCCAACCACCCAGCAGCCTGCTGCCAATGCGGCCGAAAATGCTGCCGCTACGACGCCCGAGCTGGAGCCCGTTTTTGCCGATAGCACCTACCAGTTGACGGGCGTAGCCGCTGCGGCGGATGGCCGCATATTCGTCAACTATCCTTATTGGCTGGATAAGCACAGCTATTCAGTGGTGGAAGTCGGCCCTGATGGCAAGGCCAAACCCTATCCCGATGCCGCCTGGAATAGCTTCAAAAAAGGCGATGACGGCACCAACAAATTCGTGTGCGTGCAGGCCGTGGTAGCCGACGACCACGGCTCCCTCTGGGTCGTTGACCCGGCCGGCATTGGGTTGAGCAAGGTGTACCAAAAAAGCAATAAGGTGGTGCAGATTGACTTGAAAACCAATCAGGTGAAGCGCATCTACCGCTTCCCCGAGGCGGTGGCCGGAGCCGATAGCTACCTCAATGATATTCGGGTGGATAACGAGCACGGTTTTGCCTATATCACCAGCTCCAGCAAGGGCGGTATTGTGGTGCTCAACCTGGCTACCGGCGCGGCCCGCCTGGTGCTCCAGCCGCACTATTCCACCCAGTCGGATCCGGCTTATCGTTTCAAAATGAATGGCAAAGAACTGGCCAACGCACAGGGCCCGGCCAAAATCAACTCCGATGGCATTGCCCTCACGCCCGATAAGGCGTGGCTGTACTACAAGCCCCTCACCGACAACAAACTGTACCGGGTGAGCACCGAAGTACTGCGCGATTTCAAGACTTCGGAGCAACAGGTGGAGCAGCGGGTTGAAGACCTGGGCAAGTTCGTGACCACCGACGGCATGGAGTTCGATGCCGCGGGTAACCTGTACCTGGGCGATTTGGAGAAGTCCAGCATCGTCAAAATCAGCCCCGATAAGCAGGTGACGATGCTGGTAACCGACCCCGCCAAGCTGAGCTGGCCTGACAGCTACAGCGTGGGCCCCGACGGCTACCTATACATCTCCTGCTCGCAGATCCAGAACATGCCTTGGTTCAACAGCGGCCAGAACCTTACTAAACTGCCTTACCAGGTATTCCGCCTGAAAAGCAAGTAGCCTCTTCTCCACAGGCCATGACTATTTCCGGTGCTATCATACGACCCAGCCCCTATGGGGTGACCGAAACCATTGACCGGGTGGAGAAGCTGCTGCTAGTGTAGGGGGCGACCATCTACGCCCGCATTGACCAGCAGGCAGAGCTCAGCGCTGTGGATTTGGCCATGGGCCCGCTGCAGTTCTTGCTTTTCGGCAACCCCCGGACCGGGGGAGCTTTGCTGGCGCAGAATCCGGCAGTGGCCCTCAACCTTCCCCTCAAAATCATTGCCTGGGAAGATGCGCTGCACCACGTCCGGATGGCCTACAACGACCCAGCTACCTCGGGCAGCGGTATGCCTTGCCTGCCCCAGCCACCGCGCCGCTGGAACTGGCGGGCCTGCTGGGGCAGGCCTTGGATTGATACATTTTCGATGACGGCTATTCTCTACAAAAACTTATCAGCCCAACACGTATGTTCACTGCATTATTTCGCCTGGCAGCTTCCCTTCAACGGTTTGGGGTGTAGTAACCCGGCTGGGGCTCATCATAGTGCTGCTATGGATTGGTGGGCTTAAAGTATGCCGCTATTAGGCAGCTGGCATCGTGCCCTTCATAGCTAATAGCCCGCTCATGCGTTGACGAAGCAGGGGCCACCCGAGAGCAGCCGGCTCAGCATCCGTTGGTTTTTCATGGGTACCCCCTATACGCGAAACCTAGCGCCCTCGCTAAAGTGGCGCCAGCTGGTGCAAGTTTACTCTATCGTAGCATCACGCCTTGTTGTTCGTCTGGGTTGCTAAAGGAAAAGACCCGACGCAAAGAAGTTTGCCGACCGCAACTCTACTCCGTGCTGCCCGTTCCGTGCATATTCGCGTTCCACCAGTTGCGTGCGGCCTAACCGTCCCGGCGTTGGTTGCCGTCTTCCCTCACGCCTGCCCATGCTCCCACCCGCCGCGCCCGCCGCCCCGCTACCGTCCGACTTGCTGCCCACCGCCATCTTTAACGCCCAGCCCGGCGCCACGCTACTGCTCTCGCCGGACTGGGTGATTGTGGGGGCCAGCGACGACTACCTCGCGGCGACGTTGACCGAGCGGGCCACCATCGTCGGCCAGCACATCTTCGACGCCTTTCCCGACAACCCGCTGACTCCCGAGGCCAACGCCGTAGCCAACGTGCGCGCCTCGCTCGCCCAGGTGCTGGCCACGGGAAAGCCGCACGAGATGGCCCCGCAGCACTACGACGTGCCCGACCGGGCTCACCCCGGCCAGTTCGTGGAGCGCCACTGGCTGCCGCGCCACACGCCCGTGCGCGACGCCACCGGGCAGGTGCAGTTCATCATCCAATCCGTGCAGGACATCACCGACCGCCGCGTGGCCGAGCGCCAGCTGCGCGAAAGCCAGGCCAGCGAGCGGGACGCCCGCGCCGACGCCGAGCAGCAGCGCGCCGAGTTCCAGCACTTTATCGAACAGGCCCCGGTGGCCGTGGCCGTGTATCGGGGCCCCGAATACCGCGTTGAGCTGGCCAACGCCACGACGCTGGCTATTTGGGGCCGCCCGCCGGAAGCCGTGCTGCACCGGCCCGTGTTCGAAGTGATGCCCGAAGCCGCCACGCCCGACGTCGTGGCCTTGTTCGAGCGCGTTTACACGACCGGCACCCCTCATACGGCCCATGAGCAACGCACCGTCATCCACCGCCACGGCCGGCAAGAGGAAGTGTACTGGAACTTTGTGTTTGAGCCCCAGCGCGGGCCCGGTGGCCAGGTCACGGGCATTTTCACCGTCGGCACCGAAGTCACCGAGCAGGTACTGGCCCGCCAGCAGCTGCAGCAGCTCAACCAGGAGCTGGAAACCCGCGTGGTGCAGCACACCAAGGAGGCCGAGGCCGCCCGCGCCGTGGCCGTGGAGCAGCGCAACCGCCTGCTGCGCCTCTTCAGCCAGGCCCCAGCCGAGATTAATCTCTTCTTCGGCCCCAACCACGTCTGGACCATGGTGCACCCCCGCACCCAAGAGCTGCTGCCCGACCGCCCCCTGCAGGGCCGGCCCCGCCGCGAGGCCCTGCCCGAGCTGCCCGAGGAGCTCCACGAGCCTTTCGACCGCGTGTACCGCACCGGCCAGCCCGTGCACGCCGTGGAAACCACCCAGCGCTTCGACCACCTCCACAACGGGGAGCTGCACGAGGAGTACTACGACCTGACCCTGCAGCCCAAGTACGACGCCGCGGGTAACATCGAAGGCGTGATGAGCTTTGCCCTCAACGTGACCGAGCGGGTGCGTGCCCGCCAGCAGGCCGAAGCCCTGCAGGCCGAATTGCTGGCCACCGCCCAGCAGCAGGCCCAAGAGCGGCTAGCCTTTTACCACGTCTTCGAGCAAACCCCAGCCATGGTGGCCTTGCTGCATTCACCCGGCCACCGCTACGAATACGTCAACCCCGCCTACCAGGCGCTGTTTCCCGGCCACCAACTGGTGGGCCGCGACCTGGCCGAGGCTGCGCCCGAGCTGGTGGAACAGGGCTTTAAGGCCTTCCTCGACCAGGTGTACCAGACCGGCGAAACCTTCTTTGGCACCGAGCTGCCCTTCACGCCGGCCGGGGGAGCGCCGGCCCGCACCGCCTACTACAACTTCACCTATCAGGCCTACCGCGAAAACCACCGCATTGCCGGCGTGTCTGTCTTTGCCTACGACGTCACCGCGCAGGTGCTGGCCCGCCAGGCCCAGGAAACCGAGCGGCAACGCCTGCTGCTGCTGTTCCAGGAAGCGCCCGCCGGCATCTGCATCCTGGCCGGCCCCGAGCTGGTGTTCGAGTTTGTCAACCCCGGCTACCAGCGGCTGCTGCCGGGCCACGTGCTGCGGGGCCGGCCCATCTTTGAGGCCCTGCCCGAGCTGGTGGGCACCCCCGTGGAGACGTTGCTGCGCCGGGTCTACGCCACCGGCGAGCCGCACGAAGAGCAGGCCCTGCCCATTCCCGTGGTCCGGCCCGCCGACGGCGTGCTCGAAGACCGGTACTTTACCTTCCTCTACCAGCCCCGCCGCAACGAGCGGGGCGCGGTCGATGGCATCCTGGCCTTTGTCTTTGAAGTGACCGAGCAGGTACGCACCCGCCAGCAGGCCCAGGGCCTGGCGGCGGAGCTGACCACCGCCAACGCGCAGCTCGTGCGCACCAACGTCGACCTGGACAACTTCATCTACACCGCTTCGCACGACCTCAAAGCGCCCATTTCCAACATCGAGGGCTTACTGTATTTGCTACAGGACGAGCTGCCCGCCGAGGTGGCCCAGAATGCGGAAATAGCCCCGACCCTGACCCGCATGCTCGACGCGGTGGAACGCTTCAAGCGCACCATTGCTCATCTGACGGAAGTATCGAAGCTGCAGAAAGAGCACGCGCCCGCCGCGGCCCCGGTCAACCTGGCCGCCGTGGTGGAGGATGTGCGCCAGGATTTGGTGCCTTTGCTGCAGCAAATGGGCGCCAAGCTCGTCATCGACGTGACTATCCTGCCGCCCATTCAATTTTCGGAAAAGAACCTGCGCTCGGTGGTCTACAACCTGCTCAGCAATGCCCTCAAGTACCACTCGCCCGACCGTGCCCCGCGCGTGGACGTGCGAGCCCACGTGCGCGCCGGCCATACCGTGCTGGAGGTGCACGACAACGGTCTGGGCATCGCTCCCGAGCACTTGCCGCGCCTGTTTACCATGTTCCAGCGCTTTCACGACCACGTCGACGGCTCCGGCATCGGCCTGTACATGGTCAAGCGCATGGTCGACAACGCCGGGGGCCGCATCGAGGTGCACAGCCAACTTGGGGCCGGTACTACTTTTTTCGTGCATCTGCCCCACGCGCCTGCCTCCGCTGCGTAACGTTTCTCTCCTCCGCCTTTCCTGAATCCATGGCCGCCATCTCCTGCACCCTGCTCGTCGACGACGACGAGACGACCAACTACCTCAACCAGGCCTTGCTCCGCCGCATGGCCATCACCGACACGGTGCTGGTGGCCGGTAACGGCCAGGAGGCCCTCGACCTGTTGCGCATCCACTGCACAGCGGCCACTTCGCCCACTTGTCCAACGCTGATTCTGCTCGATCTGAAAATGCCGCTCATGAACGGCTTCGAGTTCCTGCAAGCCTACGCCCAGCGCCCACTGGCCGAGAACCCAGCCGTGGTCATCATCATGCTCACTACCTCGCTCAACCCCACCGACGTGGCCCAAATGCAGCACCTGCCCATCCACGGTTACCTCACCAAGCCCCTCACCCGCGACAAAATCTCTCAGGTGCTGCTAGAGCACTTCGGCTCCTCCGCCCCTGCCACCGAAGCCCCTTGACTCCAGCGGGCCACCGCCTAACCGCGCAAATCCGTAGTTCTACCGCTAACCTCCACCGGAGTCTACCTCGCAGCGAGTGCAAGTACGTGCGCTGCTTACCCTCTTTCCTGCCCAGTTCGTGAGTAAAGTGGCCACGCATGTTTGGAATTTGCTGCGGCAGACAGCCGTGGGCGCGCGGCGCGACCAAGTGCTCACGCTGAGTGCTTCGCTCGCCTATTACGCCCTTTTCTCGCTCGGGCCAATGCTCTTACTAGTAGTGTTTGTGTGCGGGTACTTTGGGAGCCGTCAAGCCGTCGAAAGTGGGCTATTCGTGCAGATACAGCAATTGATAGGGCCGGCGGCGGCCACTCAGCTCCGCCATATCATGCCCTACGCCACCCTGGACGGCACGCATCCCCTGCGTGCTGGTATCGGCCTGCTCGCGTTGCTTCTGGCAGCTACCTCCGTGTTTACGGAAATCCAGGATTCGCTCAATCGCATCTGGCACTTGCAGGTTCGCCCGGATGCGGGGTGGCTGAAGGTGGTGAAAACCCGGCTGCTGTCCTTCGCGCTGGTCATTATTTTGGGCTTGCTGCTGCTCGCTTCACTGGGGTTACAGGTGGTGTCGGCGGGCCTGCTGGCCAGGCTGCACGCCTATTTTCCTCACGTGTCGGCCGGGCTCGTCAACGCGACGGATATCGTGCTTAGCCTAGTGTTTACCAGCGGCCTGTATACCATTCTCTACAAAGTGCTGCCAGATGCCCGCATTCGGTGGCGCGACGTGGCCGTGGGTGCCGTGTTCACCGCCGTGCTCTTTCTGGTGGGCCGGTTCAGCATCACCTATTACATCGGTCATAGCAAGCTGAACCACGCCTACGGGGCCGCTGGTACGCTGGTGGTCTTGCTGGTATGGGTCTATTATTCGGCGCTCATCCTGTACGTGGGCGCCGAGTTTACCAAATGCTACGCGGTTAGCTATGGCGGTGGCATCCGGGCCGACGACTATGCCCTGGTGGTGCAGACGGTGCAGGTAACGAGCCGGGACGGTAAGGTGCAGGTAAACGAGCAAAAGCGCGCGTACACCGAACGGGAACTGCAAAAAGCCTTGGATGCCTTAGAAGCCGCGGCACCCGAAACAGGAACCGCTCCCGCATAACTTATGGAGAACCAAGAGGAGCCAAAACAGCTAACTTTTCGGGCGTAAAATCGGCCCGGACACCCCGAAAAACCGGGATGCGTTTGGATACCCTTTTTGATAGGCCACCGCCCATGCCGCTCGACTTCCTCTCCGCCCCGGAACGGGCGCGCTACTAAACCGTGCCCGCAGCCCTGCGCGAAGCCGACCGGCGACAATACTTCCACCTCACGGAGGCCGACCGGCAGTTCCTCGCGGCTTTTCGCGGGGCCGCTAACCGCCTGGGCGTTGCCCTGCAGTTGGGGCTATTGTGGCTGATGGGCTTTACTGGCTGAGCAGGGCATTACGGGCGATGCGAAAACCCAGGTCGTTCATTTTTAGGGCCGTGGGGTAGCGGCGGCGATTAGTGGACAGGCAGCTGCGGACCTCATCGGACCAGCCCCCGCTGCGCAGGATGTGGCACGAGCCGTACAAATGGTTGTGGCGGCAGGCCGGACGCCTCCGCAACGACACCCATTACCCTGGTCTTGTACCTCCGCATTGGTGCGTTAGGCCGGACGTGGGGGCAGCCGCAGGCCCAGGGCAGTGGCTAGCCCCTGTTCTCCCGCCCGGGTAACCACCACTTCGCGGCTGTGGGCAACCGGGCGCACCCACCCCAACTCGACCAAGCGGCTCAGCAGGCGCTGCCCCAACGCCCCCGCCAGATGACTTTTCCGCTCGCTCCAGTCCAGGCAGGGCTTCGCGAGCGGGCGGCGCCCTCCACCGGGTACTTCGATGCCAAGTTCCGCGCACCAGGCGTGCCCGGCCGGCGAGACAAGAAACTCATTCTGGGCGGGCAGCAACAGTTGCCGCTCTACCAACGCCTGGGTTATCAGCACCCCGACGTGGCCCGCCAGGTGGTCGTAGCACTTACGGCAATACCACAAGCCCGCCCGACGGGCCGCTGCACCGAGCGCCGGGCCTTGCGCCGGCAGCAGGCTTCCGACGCTCTCCACAATGCCGGCTATCTGGTCGGAGGCGAAGCCGAAGTATTTGTGCCGCCCTTGCTTCACCGCCCGCAACACGCCGGCCTCGACGAGTTGGCGGAGGTGGTTGCTGGCCGCTGACGCGGACAAATCGGCGCAGAGGGCCAGTTCCCGGGCCGTATAAGCCCGCCCATCCAGCAGGTTCCACAGCATGGCCGCCCGCGCGGGCTCACCCAGCAGGCCGGCGGCCCGGACAAAATTTTCCTCCATGGCACTGACAATAGTAAGGCTTGCGCCACAAAGAAAGACTTTTCTTCCCTCACCAGCAGCTTTGCGGCCGGCAAGCAATGGTCTAAAAACGGTTGGCCTGGCTTTACCAGCACAGTTCCATTCAACTGGAAGTATCTGCCTTGGCCAATGTAGACCTTTGACCCGCTGGCCACTAGTGAGGCCAGAGGTTAACGGGCCCTAAGCCGAAGGCCCGCCGCAGTCTCTTCCTTCTAAACAATATGGGCAAACAACACCAGTACGAACTCTGGGTCCAGTGGACCGGCAACACCGGCACGGGCACGTCCGGTTACCGCCAGTTTGAGCGCAGCCACACCATCAGCGCGGCGCAGAAAAGCCCGCTTTTGGCTTCTTCCGACCCAGCGTTTCGGGGCGACCCCACCCGTTACAACCCGGAAGACTTGCTGGTCGCCTCGCTCGCGTCCTGCCATATGCTCTGGTACCTGCACCTGTGCGCCGAAGCCGGCGTTATCGTCGTGGACTACGCCGACGCGGCCACGGGTATCATGGAAGAAACGGCCGGCGGCGGCGGACGCTTCCGTCAGGTCACGCTGCACCCGCTCGTCACGGTGCTCCGCGATTCCATGCGGGAAAAAGCCCTGGCGCTGCATGAGACAGCCCATGCCCGATGCTTCATTGCTAACTCCGTCAACTTCCCGGTGCACTGCCAGCCCGTTATACAGCTTCTTACTTCCTCCCACGCATGAAAGACTTGGAAGTACTGCTGGACAATAAGCCGGGCGCTCTGACTTTGTTCGGGGAAATCCTGGGCCAGCATGGCATCAGCCTCGAAGGGGGCGGCGTCTTTCAGCACGGCGAAACGGCCACCGCGCATTTCCTGGTAAACGACGCGGAGCGCGCCCGCGCCGTGCTGGAGCAGGCAGGCTTACGGGTAGTGGGCATCCACCGCGTGTTGATTCAAAAGCTGCGGCAGGACGTGCCGGGGCAGTTGGGCCTATTTTGCCGGCGACTCGCCGGGGCAGGCGTCAACATCCTCGTTCAGTACAGTGACCACGCCAACCAGCTGGTCGTCGTCGTGGACGACTGGGAAAAAGGCGCATCCGTATCGGAGCAGTGGCGACGGGAGTGGTGGTGAGGCACTCTGGTGGCAGGCCCCGCCGCTGCTCGTGACCACTCTCCGCGGCTGAATAAGCCGTGTCAGCACAGGGAGTAGGCGGTCGCGTTGCTATACCTGCCTCAACGCCTTGGATTGCTTCCCCGACTGCCCCCGCCGAGGCAAGTAATCTTTAGAGGAAAAATGTCATATCAAGCCAACCGAGGCCATCTATTAAAAGTATGACTTTTCGGCCACGCCCTGAATTAACCTACCCCACGTACTACCAATCCCCAGACCCATGACTGAAGCAGATAACGACTTGACGACCCTCCTGGCCCGGCTCAATCAACTGGAGAAACGAGTGAAGCGCCAGCGCCTGATAGGGGCGGTAGCGGGCATGCTCTTGCTCGGCGCCAGTGCCGTCGGCTTTGTGGCCAAGGACCCGGCCTACCTGCGGGTGCGCGGCCTCACCGTCGTCGACGCTCGGGGCCGCGCACGGATTCTACTGGGCGCGCCGGCCGAAACCACGGGCCGCCGACGCAAGGACGCCGGCACCGCAGCGTTGGTGATACTCGGACCACAGGGGCAGGACCGTGTCATCGTGGGCGAGGCACCCAACCCGGTGCTTCACGGCAAGGTGTATCCCCGCATTGCGGCCTCCTACGGGATGACCATTCACGACTCGACCGGCCAGGAACGTGGCGGGATGAGCTTTCTCGACAACGGCCGCGGCGTCATCGCCCTGGACCGGCAGAACCAGGACGCGGTGGAGATGATAGTCAACGACCAAAGCGGCTTTGCCGGGCTGACCATGAACTATGAGCGGCCCTTCGGCCAGTACAAGGAAGCCGTGCGCATCGGCACCAAGGGCTCGGACGTGTGGTGGGCCTTATCCGATACAGCCGAGGCTGAGCGCGCCAGCCTCTACGTCCGGAACGCGCAAGCGCCCAAACTCGTCCTGCAGCCTGCCACTGGTAGATGAACTCCTTGTGGTCGCCTTTTCTTCCCGTCCCGGCGAGCTGCAGAAAACAGTCCGTGGCCGGCTCGCCGCCCGAGTGCCCCACCTTCGCTTTGCCGCCTACACTCTACCTCTAACGGCCCGGCAGACTGCGGTTTATGCTCCGGTAGCGGCCATGTAGGCTAAGATGATATACAATAGGCCTACTTATAATACTCCCCTGAAGAGGCTATCTTAAGCGGGCTTGCTTGGCTCGATTACGACCCTAGGTTTGCACAGGACTAAAACAATTACCCCCTAAACTGATTCGCCCACCGGGCAACTCGCGTGGCTGGCGGAGAAATTCAAGGAATGGACGGATCCGGGGTCGCCCTTTCCAGACGGGGTGGACCGGAACATCCTGCTGACGACGGCTAGTCTGTACTGGTTTATGCGCACGGCCTGCACGGCCGCCAACTTGCTGTACGAAAACGCGCATTCGCCCCCCGGGTGGGCTCCCGCGCCGACCGTTTCCCTGGGCTTCGCAGCGTTTGACCCGGACGGCCTCGTCCGACAGGGGGGCGACCCGGAGCACCGCCTTAGTCATTGAACCAGCTTTCCACAACAAGGATACTTTCCTGCCCTGGAGACCCCACTGCTGCTGCTCGATGACTTGCGCCGTTTCTTCACGTTGATTTGAGTAGCGCTGTTTGGCAGTTCTCCTTGCTGGTGGCAATTCCAGGCTACTGGGTTAAGGATCTTGACGGCGGGCGCTACTGGTTCACCCCGAACTGCTGGAAGCGTTGGAGTGGCCGCTACCGCCGGGTTCAGGCTAAGAGCGAAAGTTTGAAATTGAGCGGTGCCTATGCCGCTTGGCGGGAGCGCCTAGTAAAGGAAGCAGCAGTTGCCCTGTCTAACTTAGTACCGATAACACTCAATTATCGGTACTAAGTTATTTTTACTATTTTAGGGGTAAAATCTCGTCGTTACTCCTTATTTATATAGGTGCATGGAAAATCACTCGTCGCTGCCAGTTGTCGTTCCTACCCGCAACTACTCGTTGGTTGAGCTTCCTCCTTCGGTGGCGAAGTATGTTGAGGCAGGTTTGCATGGAGCCGAGAATACGAAGCGCGGGTACGCGGCCGACCTTCGTAGCTTTCAGGATTATTGCGAGCATCAACAGGTGATCTACTTGCCGGCTGAGGTTACTACAGTTGCAGGCTACGTGTCGCAGATGGCGGACCGCGGGATGAAGCTGGCGACTATTCGCCGCCATGTGGCTGCTATTGCTAAGCTGCACCAGTTGGCTGGGCAACCTTCACCGACGGGCCACGAGGCCCTGCAGGTGGTAATGGACGGCATTGCTCGGGTATTGGGTAAGCGGCAGCGACAGGCTCCGGCTTTTACCGTGGCGGAATTGAAGCAAGCCATCCGGGGCCTTGATGTGACCACGCCCACGGGGCTGCGTGACCGGGCTTTACTTCTGCTGGGCTTTGCTGGGGCATTCCGCCGCTCGGAGCTCGTGGCGCTGAACGTTGAAGATGTGGAGTTGACGCGGCAGGCACTAGTGATTCACCTGCGGCAAAGCAAGACGAATCAGTATGGGCTGGAGGAAGATAAAGCGGTGTTCTACTCTCCTTCTGCTGACTTTTGTCCAGTCCGGGCAGTGCAGGAATGGATTGAGTGCTTAAAAAGAACCAGTGGGCCTCTATTCACCCGCATGAGTCGAGGAACCCAGATGCAGCCCGCCCAACCAAGTAAGCATCGGCTGACGGATCAGAGTGTGAATGATTTGGTGCAGCGTCATTTAGGGGGGATGTATTCCGCTCACTCTCTGAGGGCTTCCTTCGTAACGATTGCCGTGGAAGCGGGGCAATCAAACAAAGCGATTAAAAATCAAACTAAACAAAAAACTGATGCGATGATTGAAAGGTATGCCCGTTTAGATGACGTAAAAAGATTTAATGCTGCGCAGTTTTTAGGGCTTTAGCAATCAACTATTGGTCTCATTTACTTCAAAAATCGAGGAGAAGCCATTTGCGGACTTCAGTAAGGTGAAAATTCTAAAGGGTAGATATTACACAATGACTAGCCATGGTCATAGCATAAGGTCTCCAATAACTATCTTGTACTTCTTTTATTAATTCACTATAGATGATAGCCAGTGCTTTTCAATCTACCCCAATTTTGGCTGTATGGTTTAGCAACGCTTTCAGCCTGTGCATAGCTTCGTCTACTATCCTGCTTTGCGTTTCAATGTTTTCAATCACCTCCATAGTTGTGCGAGCATCAACCTTGAGAACTACGTTTGGATTGACAGCTTTGAGGTCGAACACTTTGGCATCGATATCGGAAATGAGTGCTTCGTGCTCTCGAATTTCCTTTTCAATACTGCTTATCTGGATCTCTAAATCTTCAATTTCTGATTTGCCTCTTTTTTCTTTCTTAAAGATTTTCAGTTGCTCTCTTAGAGGAATGTTCGCCTCACGCAACTCTCCCACCTTTTCTTTGTAAGGCTGCATTTCTTCCCATGCTTCGGTCCTTCGTGCAGCAAAATCGACCGTCCAGGAATAGCGGCTTTCGCCTTTAGCCAAGAGCATTTTAGCATAGGTTGGAAAAGCTTCGTTATTAGCATTTTCTTCCTCTAGCCACTCGGTAGTAAGTGTAGCAGGCAGTTTGCTATCATCAATGATTTGACCGGTTTTGTCGTAGCCAAAATGCGCCAGTGTCATTGGTGTTTTCTTACCTACTTTCACATGCGAAAGGTCATAATACCAAATCTTTTCTGTTTTCTTGCCTTTGGTGAAAAACACAAGGTTGGTTTTAACACCTGCACCTGCTGTTGAAAACACACCGCCCGGCATACTGATAATTGCCCATATACTGCACTCATCAACCAGCTTTCTCTTAGTTTCCACAAAGGCACTTTCGTTGGCGCGGAACAAAAGTCCCTCGTCCAATACAACAGCACAAGTGCCACCGTCTGATAGATGCGAAATTACTTCCTGCATGAAAAGCACTTGAGTAGAGCTGGTTTCAAATGCATACCTTTTCTGCGCGTCTTTACCTTCTTTTCCGCCAAAAGGAGGATTGGTAAAGATGTAATCGAAGGTAGAGGGAGCTTTTTCAAACAATGCTCCGTAGGTGGTGCGGTTAGTTAGGGTATTGCCATGCCATATATTAGGCTGGTCAATACCGTGAAGCACCAAGTTGGCCAGAGCGATAGGGAATACCAGGTTTTCTTTTTCCTTCCCGAAAAAGGTATCGTGCTTTAGCGTGTCTATGTCGGTACTGGCTATACTTGTCCCTAATTTTTGATTAAGGTATTCATAAGCCACGGCCAAAAAACCACCTGTACCGCAGCAGGGGTCATAAATCGTTTTGCCATACTCAGGGTTTACAGTGAGTACCATAGCTCTGATAACTTCTCGGGGAGTAAAAAACTGCCCGCCATCACTGTTTTTTTCCCCCATTTTCAGGAGCAAGTCTTCATAGACCTGTGAAAGGGTGAAAAAGTGCGTGTCGTCTACATGATCAGTATGGAGTTGGTGAACCTGGTCCAATATATCGCGCAGGTTAGTTTCGCTGTCAACCCTAACCCGTTCAACGGCCGTCATGGTGCGGCCAATAATGCGTTGCTTCGGCGTTGCGTTCGGGTTGGGCTGTTCGGTATCTTTATCGATATCCAAGCCGTGTAAGTGGGGCAACAGCTCGTTATTGATGAAATCGAATAGCTTTTTATCGCCTTTAGCGAATAGCTCCTGGCGTTTCCAACCTTGTGGCTTTCCGTCTGATGTTTGGGGATGGTAGAGACTGTCGCTGTAGGGTGCTGCCCAATCCTGCCACCGGAACGGACTTACCAGTGCGGGAATGTAGCTGTTGCCCATCGCTTCTGCTTCCTCGCGCTCTTTCTGCTCCTGGGCATCGAGTATGCGTAAAAACAAAATCCAGGTGAGTTCGGGTACATATTGCAAGGCGCTGGCACAGTTTGACCTGCGCATCACATCGCAAATAGCCTTTACATACGATGACAACGACTGAGTAGAACCGATGGCTTTCGGCTGCTTTTGCGCTTTTGTAGATTTCTTCACGTTGCTTTTCATATCAGTCATTTTAACTTAGGTTAAATGCCTGTGTCAGTACTCTGTTTGGAAGTTTGCCAATTTCCAATAATTGCTTTTCTAACTTTAGTTGAATCGGCTTCAGGCTACTCAATGCAGCAGAAGCTCTTTTTTGCGCCTGGAAATCAGGAAGCTCAATGGTTCCTTCCGCTAATCTATTAAATAGCATCCTTTCTCTCACAGCACCACGAGCTAATGAATTGATGCATTGCTGACCCAAAGGAGAACGAAGCCAATAATAGAACCATCTAGAGTCAACCAAACCTTCTTTCCCCTTTAACACCACATAATCGGGGCTAGTAATACCCGCTTCTGTATCGTCTTCAGCAAATGCAATGGACCCAATAAGGATACGCATAGGATTATAGAATACTGTACCGGAAACAACGGGTTTATATCTTTGTGGAGTTTTGCCCGGTGGTTCTTTAGCTAAAGCTATTCCTTTACGAGTTGCACCATACACTGGGTAATTGTTCCAATTTCCCCCTATTCCATTTTTCACTTCATCTAACACATCTCCTAAATTGTAGTGCGCAAGTTGCTCGCTTTGCAAGCTTTCATAGACAATAGCATTGGCAAGGTTCGAAACTTCCTGCTTTAGCAATTCTACCGCACTTCTAGCTTTTTCGATTTCGGATGAAGTCAGCTTCAGCACCTCAGCCAATTCTTTTTGCTTTTCTAATTCCTTAGGAAAGGAAATTTCAAAGTTCTCAAAGGCTGGCTTGTTGACATGCTTCATGGTCGCACCATGCACCAATTCTGTCAATCCTTTTACTGCTTGTTTTAACAAGAAGAACAGGAATTCTTTATCAACTACATTCTCATTCGGAACGACCTTAAATATATGTTGGTTTAAAACGGCTTCGCCATTATTCCAAACATATGCTTCAATTGAAGCAGACCAAGAAACCAAAATATCACCGTTAGTAACCTTATATTTTTCATCAATTTCTCCCTGATGGAAGTTATAAACCGCCTTAGGATTATTTAGATTTTCAATTCTGATTATTGGCAATCCAGACGTTTTCCAGTCTTCTGGCTTAAACGCGTATCCATTAATGTAAACACCAATGTCTCCTAGTTTTTTTGTAATCGTACTCATACACTAAATAACCTTCCTTTTGCGCTCATAATCACATCGCTTGGAATCCCTAGCGTCTTGAGGGCATTAATACCACCAGCAGCTTTGATTTCAGGTACTTGCCAAAGGGCGGGGGTTTCCAGAGCATCGGTGCCGTCTAATGAAAACTGGTAGCCAAAGGCTTTCAGCACGGTAGCAGCTTTATTGTCCATGCTCGCAAACCAGTTGTGGTTTTCGGCTAGGTAATGTTCGCCTCTTTCAGCGCGCTTCAGTGCTTTGGCTTTGTAGCCTAAGTGGCCGAAGAAGTCGAACATGTCGTAATCGTTCATCTTATCGATGTCCTGAATTACTTCAGGGGAAAAGTTTGCCTCCAGAATATGATTGATTAAGGACTGCCGTTTTTGGGTTTCAATCCAAATCTGTCGGAACTCGTCAAGATTGTGCGCCTCACTTATCACGCGCTGCATTATTTCTTTGCGGTATTCATCTACGGGTATGGCTATTTCACGTCCGTCTTGGCTACCCAGTATAAACCGCCCTTTAGACGTAATCTTTACAGCATGTCCGTGCACTTCACCAATAGCAGGGATTGCGCCGTTGCCACCGCCAGTTTCTCCACCGCCGACACCGCTACTACTGTTTCCTCCTCCTTCTTTCGGTTTCTGTGGTTTTGAAATGAAATCCGTTCCAAATAAGTCGGTTACGCCGGTGTAATCGTAGAGCCAGAACTTATATTTTTCAGTTTCTTCGTGTATTCGGGTGCCGCGCCCCACCATCTGGTAAAATTTGATGGCTGATTTCAGATAGCGGAAAAACACAACGGCATTCAGACGTTCTATGTCCACGCCTGCTTCCAGTAAATCTACTGTACAGGCAATGAAAGCCCGTTGTGAGGAGCCGCGCATGGGTTCTATTTTGTCGGCACCGTTGTTGGCTCCGCCCATGCACTTAAAAGCGTAATCATCTTTTATAGTTTGGTTGTTTTCTTTGCACCACTTGGTATACAGGTTGTTCATGTACATCACCACACGGTCGGCATGAATCTCTCGGTTGCAGAAGATAATTACCTTCTGCTCAGGCCCACCGTTTTCAATTAGTTGCTGAAATAGGTCAGCACACATGGCAGGGGTTCGCATTTCAATGAACACCTCGTCATCAAAATCTTTTCCCGTATAAGTGTCTTTGGTTAGTTCGGCTTCTGTTAAGGGTTGACCTGTTTTTATATTGGTTACCTTGGCCGCCAGGATTTCTTCTTTGGTGAAAACCCGGTTATCAATATCGGGCTTGCGCTTTACAATTTCGCAGGCTGCCAGATAGCCGTCTTCCTGTGCCTGTGCCAGCGAGTATTCATACACAGGTTCGCCAAAGTAATTGAAGTTATTGGCGGAAATTTCAACTTCCTCAGCCGGGAGGTCTTTTTTAGTTACCAGTTTTCGGGGAGTAGCGGTAAGCCCTATATGAATGGCTTTCGGATTGCGCTGCAATACCTCCGACCACTTGCCCCAAGCCGAGCGGTGGCACTCGTCAAGGATGATAATGCTGAAGGCATTCTCAGGGTAATGGCTGGTAAGAAAGCTGGCTATTTTATCATCAGGGGTATCATCATCCAGGCCGAGTGTTTGGTATGTGGCGATGTGAACACGGGCGTTTTTTGCCGCGTTTTCGCCTTTCTCGTTTTTTACTATCCGCACGTTGTCACCAAATGCGGCACTCAGCTTTTCATACGCTTGGGTTCTCAATTCATCTCTGTCGCAAATAAACAGCGCAGGCTTTGCTAATTGCTCGGCTTCATTGAGTCGCCAAAGCAGGTTAGTCGCAATAATGGTTTTCCCCGCGCCTGTTGCTAGCGAGAGCAGTACTCTCGGGTCTTCGCCTTTCTGTATTTGCAAAATTATTTTCTCAAAAGCCGCACGGATAGCCGCATCTTGATAATAGCGGTATTTACTCCATGGTGGGCTGTCAGGCATGAATAACATCTTTGCCTCAGGTCTATCAAGGTCGATACCGGTGTCTTTGGCATACCTGGCGGTAAGAGCCTCATGAGCAATGAAATCTTTAAGCGGAAATGTGCCAGCCTGCAATTTGGTAAAATGGTCATACTCCCCATACAGGTGCCCATTGCTGGCAAAAACATATTTTACTTCAAACCTTTCGCACTCGGAATATTTCTTGGCTTGTTGCATACCCTTTAAAGGGTCTTCCTCTTCTTTCTTAGCTTCCAATACCGCAACAGGCAATGGTTTCGGCATAGTACCCACTTTCACGCAAAGCAGGTAGTCCGTCCGTCCAGAACCTTTTTTTCTGCGCCCTTTCGGACCAGTAGGCTCTACGGGTGCCGGGGTCTCGCACTTGATTTTTGTTATATCATCATAACCCTTTTCTCTTAAAACTGGGTCAATTAAGTGATAACGGGTTTCCTGTTCGTTCATTGGCATAGTTCAGATACTCTATATTTTGACATTTATACTGGTCTGGTGTTTTTTAGCATTGGCTATAACTTACAGATACCCGCTGCTAATTCGTGAAGCAATAGCGGTAAGCATACCAACCTATCCTGATATTCACTACTATGCCAGTACAAGTTACGCTGAGATGGTCCAATATAGGCTATACAGTTTATGGAGTTAGTTGGAACTATCTGTTGTTGAGTGCGAAACAACATAAAGTTGCCAGTGCGAGAGTGTAGCTGCTAGTGGTTATAGTGGTCAACATAGTCCGCGATGTTGGTCTTGGCGCCGGTTAAGTCGGCGAAACGGGTCACACGTGTAGTTCCAACACTTCTGTTCTGAGTCGAGACCAGAGGCTTGAAGCTTAGGCGTCGTCGTAACATTCACCGCCGCGATTCTGCGAACGCACGGCCCCGTGTTAGTGCAACAGGGCGCGGTAGGCCTTGCTGCAATACTGGCCGCCGTCAAACAAAGTTAATATCACGCATATCCCTTATCTGCCTGCTTTAAAAATGAAAATAGTGAAAATTTTGGCCGTTGCTTAATGGTTTACGACTTTCAAGCTCCGTAGACTCTCGCCAATGGTTGTTGTATCCTTTTATGAACACTTATCTAGATGCCCAGGTGGCAGTGTATCGTCACCTGCTTACTCGCCACGCTCAGGATTCTGCTTTCCGCTTTTCACTTCGACGAGCCTTCAGTAAAGAGCCCACTTCTACTCAAGGGCTTTTTATTGGTACCGAAACATCTGGTTACTTCGCTTTCACGCTCTGGCATATCCCTTTGGGTTTTCCAGGCTCAGCCATGGAGCTAATCAGCTACGTGGTGAAAGTGCAAGCCGATGGTACTTACCGCCTGAAAGCTGAAGTGCTATTGCCCCGCGAGGGTCCTGCTAACGATGCTCCCGGCTGGCATCCTAATACCCTGCCTAGCCGCGGTTTGGTTGAAGAACTACAACGGCAGCCCTGGCCTGCAATAGCTCAATGGCACGCAGCCCCTGCAACCAACAAAATGTTGCAACTCACCTGGTGGGCCGCCACGCAGGTCCCCGACTTAAATGCCTTGCTGCCGGCCCTCGATGCCATGCTCAATGCCACTATTCCAGGTATCGATGCTGCCATTGCGACCCACGCAGCGCGTACCCCCGGCTGGGTGGCTGGCCGCTACACCGAGCTGCAGTTCGATAAAATGCGCACAACAGCGGAAAACAAGTGCGCGGAGCTGCTGGCGGGTCACTACCCCAAACCCCGACGCGTGCCTAGCTTCTGGACAGCTCAGGTACAAGTAGATCCGCATGCTTGGTCTCGTTTTCAGAAGGAAGAAGTAGTACGTCCCCTGTTTACCGAAAAGGATACTTCCAGTGACGTAAACGGTGTCCGGCAGCTTCCACGTCTACGACCGGGTGATGTCTTAATTGTGACCGAAGGTCCCCGTCGCGTACTGGGCGTTGGTTTGGCTACGGGTAGTTTCATGCAAGACACCAATACTTATCCGCACTTTTGCCCTGTGCACTGGGTGCTAACTACCCCCGCAGAGCTAACAGGCATGCCCTTCTTAACCGGACAAACCGTCTGGAACCGAACGAAGCAATGGCATGCCATTCGGGCTGCCTATGCGCTAGCTGCTCCAATGGAGTTGGCTGTCCTAGAAGATTTGTTATCCGTTGAGCCAGAACCTATCGGGCTGAAGAAGCCAGACAAGAAGAAGAAGAACCCAGACCCGCAGGTCGAGACCGCTCATTGGTGGCTCAACATCAATCCCTCTTACTGGAAGGTAGCCGATTTCGAAGTGGGGCAAGAGCAGATCTGGACCACGCACAACGAGAAGGGCAACAAGCGCAACATCTACAAGTATTTCCAACAGGTCAAGCCCGGCGACTTAGTCATCGGCTACGAAACCAGCCCCGCCAAGCAGGTGAAAGTCATTTTAGAAATTTCTCAGGGCGTTCATCTCAACGAGGAAGGCCGCGAAATCATCACCTTCGAGGTGCGGGAGTTTGCTCGCGAAGAGCTAACCCGCGAGCAGTTGCTGCAAATGCCCGAGCTGGCGGATTGTGATCCCTTGATTGCCGGCCAGGGCAGCCTCTACAAGCTAACACTCGCCGCGTTCGACGCCATTGTAGCCCGCGTCCGGCGCATCGTAGCGCCGGCCCAGTATCCCTACGCACTGGCGGAAGCGGAGCAGGACCTATTCCTGACTACGGCACAAATCGAGCATTTGCGCGTGGCTCTGCGCCGTAAGAAGAACCTCATCGTGCAGGGCCCCCCCGGCGTTGGCAAAACCTACGTGGCTCGGCGCTTGGCTTGGCTGCAGATGGGCGAGCAGGACAACAGCCGCGTGCAGCTGGTGCAGTTCCACCAGAGCTACAGCTACGAAGACTTCATCCGGGGCTGGCGCCCAACCGAAAAGGGAGGCTTCGAGCTGGCCAACGGCATATTCGTCGACTTTGTACGCCGGGCCCAGCACGACCTGGCCCACGACTACTTCTTCCTCATCGATGAAATCAACCGCGGCAACCTAAGCAAAATCTTCGGCGAGCTGCTCATGCTGCTCGAAGCCGACAAGCGCAGTGAGCAGTATGCCTTAGCCCTTACGTACCGCAAAGAAGGAGAGGCCCAGTTCTATCTGCCGCCTAACCTCTACGTCATCGGCACCATGAACACTGCCGACCGCAGCCTGGCCTTGGTTGACTACGCGCTGCGCCGCCGCTTCACGTTTGTCAACTTGGTCCCCATGCTCGGCTCGAAACTGATACAGCACCTAGTGAAGACCGGCGTGCCGGCAGCCCTGGCAAAAGATGTGGTAGGCTTGGTCGAGGAACTGAATGTCACCATCCAAAAAGACAAAAACCTAGGCGACGGCTTCCTCATCGGCCACAGCTACTTCTGCACCCCGCTCAATGGCGAAGGGCCTAATGGGTGGTGGCGCGCTATTGTAGCCCACGATATTGCCCCCCTTCTGCGTGAGTACTGGTTCGACAATACCGAGCAAGCCGACAAAGCCGTGCAGGCCTTGCTGCCAGAAGTGGTACTATGAGTATTCCGGTTCAGAACCTTTACCACCTGCTGACCTACGCTTGGGACCAGCTGGAGGAGGCCGAGGCCGTAGCGGTCAGTGCTGAACCAGCAGATTCCCTGCTCGACCTGCTGGCCCGGGTGCTGGTTCATAGTACTACGCACGTGCTTAAACGCGGCTTGGCCCGTGACTATGTGCCCGAAACGGAGTTAACCGGTCGGCTGCGCGGTAAGCTGCTGCTTAGTGAGTCCATCCGCCAGCGGACGTTGCCAACCGCTCGTGCCTGGTGCACATTCGACGAATTGAGCCACGATGTGCCTGTCAACCGCCTGCTCAAAGCCACTCTCCACTACCTGCTGACTGCTCCCAAATTAGATCCCAAGTTGCGGCAGGAAGTGCATAGCCTTTACGTGCGTCTTCCCGACGTTGCACTGTTGCCCGTTCACGACCTGAGCGTATTTGACCAGGTGGTGCTATATCGCCACAATGCTCATTACCGCTTGCTGATGAGCATTTGCCAGCTGGTGCACGAAGAAGTGCTACTCACCCAGGAAGCTGGTCAACACCTATTCCGCGACTTCACCAGCAGCGAGAAACGCATGGCTGACCTGTTCGAGCGGTTCGTGCGGAACTTCTACCGTCTTCGCCAGGATCATTTTAAAGTCAAAGTTGAAAAGTTTACATGGCAGCTTGAGTCTGATAGCGAAGCCGCCACGGAACTGTTGCCTGAAATGAAGACGGACGTCTCCTTAACGGCCGATGACCGAAAAATTATCATAGACTGCAAGTACTATCAAGAGGCTTTAAAGAAGTACTACGACAAGGAAAAGCTAATTTCAGGGCATCTCTATCAGCTGTTCGCATACGTGCATCATGCACGTATGCAGGACAAATCCCGCCCAGTTGAAGGCTTACTGTTATATCCTGTTGTAACCAAGGCCTTTCAACACACCTACCAGTTCCCCAATACCCCGCACCGGCTGCGGGTGGCTACGATCAACCTAAACCAGCCTTGGCAGCAAGTAGAAACTGATCTAATGGCGTTGCTAGTGTAATACAAGAAGTTGCAATATACCTGAGTATTGCCATTAATTACTGCTTTCTGTACGAATGATATCGGCTCTTACTTCAAATCGTTTCCTCTCTTTTCCATTTGGGACAAAACTGGATCTAATTTCATCGGGAATAGGAATGAAGAGTCTATCCTTTAGTACAATTGTGGCGGTAGGGTATGCTCCTCCCCCGGCAGGAGCTTCAACAGGCTCTCTTGTTTGTAAATCGTAGTAAAGGCCAAATTGCCCTGAATGGTGCAAAAATATAAACAGCGTTTTTTGCCCTCCCCATACTATGGAAGTGCGATGAGGTTGAAGAAAAAATTCTCCCATTTCCTCTCGGGCTTTATCAGTGATAGCTAAAAAGCATCGATAGCCTCGAAGGGCAGGTTCATTATCCGCAATAACAAGTAGCTTCGCTGAAGTCGCTGTTTCCAAACGCGTGATTGCAGGAGAGGGGTCTAAACTCAGTTCAGGTTGGGACTCGTCATTATGAAGAGCTTGTTCATTGTTGATAACGTCTGGTAGTATTTCCCGAGCACTTTCTGCGCCTTCAACAAACTGTACGCTACTACGGACAGCTGTTTTAGATCGTTCGACAGCTTGCTCAATTGTAATGCGTCCTTCATTATAATCTTCCCAGATTTTAGGCAGATTTCCTAGATCGTCATCAGCATACTCAAAAAGTTCTCTAGGACGTCGTATGGTTTTCAAAAAAATTTCTGCGCCTTGGCGGGTGCTGCTAGGTACATAATCAGCAACTCTTGGGAAGATGATAGTCCGAACAAAATCTTTGGCCATACTTCCAAAAGCGCTAAACTCTGTTTCGTAAAGACCTAAAATTAGCTTTATTGTTTGCCCGTCAGGGTTTAAAGTAATGCATACGTCATCTGGTGTTTTTATAACGAGCGCAGGAAGCCCATGGCTTATTTGACCAAAGTCAACAGAGCATTTAAGGAAGTAATCAGACTCTAATATGCTTTCAACCCTATATGCTAAAGCTGTTTCTGCTGTCGTAAACTGGTTTCGAATGCGTTTATTTTTAATAACTGGTTTGTCGGATATGATATCAACTGAAGCGTATTTTGTGAGATAGTTTTGTTCGCAACGACGTCTGGGATTAGTTCTTGCTAATATAAGTAATGGCGTATCTTCACTAGCATGCATTTTTATTACGGCTTGATCAGCACCTTCATAAAGCATCATATGTGTTCCTGTATTAGTGTAGGATCTAATTTCGTGTAATGAGATTTTGTCTCCAGGATTTACCGTCATTCGTAAACGGCCGCAAAGCTCGAATTTATTATGATTAATAATCCAATTCATAAATGGGGTGCTTGCATCACATTCATCTCGTTCTGATAGAAGAGTAGATGTAAATGAGTCAATTTCTACCATGATTGACTGAAGGAGCTGTATTCCATCAGTGGTTATCGCTTCTCTGCCGGCAGTTGGTTCGAGAACAAGCATATCTGCTATGCCCCCAAATTGATAGGTAGAATTGACAGAGGCTGTTGCAAGGCCAAAGCCACTGCGAAAAGTTCTAAGCGCTGAAATGCCACTTCGCAATATTATACTTCCGTCAATCGATCGTCCCGACCAATTTATATTTGTAAGTTTAATCCAGATATCGGCATTGTTCGAAAGAATAAATAAAACATTGCCACTTAGCCTTTCGCCAATAATTTGATCCCTATCCTCAAATCGCCAGGCTTCGGGTACCAAAGGTACTTGACTATCAATTGGTTTTTGGCTAATAAGTTCGCCATTCAAATAAACTGCTATTGCTACAAAAGGTACAAAATCACCAATATATTTCTTTGCTTGCTCAACATTTATCCTTGATGCTGATGCAACACGAGCTATGATTGTTGTGCCAGGATTCCCCTGGGATATTACATTTTCAATTTCTATACAGTCATCTTTTAGCGATAATTTAGATTTGTCAGCACGACATATCGTTCTTTCATGTGTTATAGCACTTTCTGTTTCGACTGTTAGAAAATCAGCAATTCCAAAATTAGCCATAGCTCCAATTCCAAAAGTACCAACAACTCCTGCTGCACGTGCTGCAGCGGTGTTCTTACTGCTACTGCCAGCAGTCCAGTAGTGGTTACTCAAGTCATCAGGCGTCATCCCAATGCCATTGTCTGAAATCGTAATAAGGTCAGGTGTTAATAGAATATCAATACGTGGCTCAAATGCCTGCTCAACAGCTAATCTCAATCGAATTGCATCAAATGCATTTTGAGTATTCTCCCTTAATAATGCAAGCGGAGACTGATATATCTGTTTTGCGAGCAGTTGGATTACTCTCTCAGTCTCAATTTGAAATGGAATTAGGTTGGTGTTCATATAGACTTTATTATTTGCCTCAGGTCAATACTTTCTTTAAGCCCTTGTGCTGTTACAGCATCAATAGATTTACACTCGGATAATGCTTTCTTCGCCTGTTCAATTAATCCGCGGTTTATTAGAGAGGTGACAACAAGGATTTCTTCTGTAATCCCATGCGCTTCTTGAATATAGGTTGCAACAATGTTCCAGTCTTTAAGGGCTACAAGTGCATCAGCAACAATTTTCCTAGCAAAGCTATCAGGTTCCAATTCAAAATCTCTTAATATTTCAAGAACATCTCTATACTCTCTCCTATTCAAAGCTTCTTCTGCTTTCAATGTAGCCCTTTTGATATTCTCAGCTTTAGCGTCAATTTCACGGCCCATTTTATCTAGAGCCGCCTGCCAGCCAAGTTCAACATAGCTAGAGGGGAACGCAGAGTTGATTTTTCTTGCAAATTGCCCACCTTCGCCTAACTCTCTTACATGTACACGAGCGTGACGTAAGTCGTCTTCTATTACAATTAAGTTGTATTGTCTATTCACGCCTCTGGGAAGTTCTTTTGACCCGGCGCACAATGAGCCTGCGCTTACAACTGCCATGCTTTGTGATTCATTTAGGTTTACATATTGCGTTGCTGTAGTAGATAAATGTTGGTGGCCATGTAGTCCTATTTGAAATCTTAACCCGATCATCTCATTGATCTGTCCGATATCCATATAGTCTTCCCTTAGGGGAGGTCCATTAAAGCTATGGTGCCAAACAGCTATTCTTAATGAATAGGTATTAGGAATATCTCTTATGGCTAGGTCACATCTGCCAATAACTCCTCGCTGAATTGCGCCAGAATACGAAAAACAATCATTATTGTGTATGGAATCGAATGCTCCAACAATAACCTGACGATCGAATAATTCAAAAAGCTGATAACCTCTCTTGCGATCAATTGGGGTTAAAAGAGCTGAACCTGAATAAAAATTCTCTACGAATTCCCAGTAGGCGTCCATCCTCTGTTGGTATATATTCTGATCTATAACTTTATATAATGAACGGTCTTTCCACGACCACCTATGTGTACTATCAGGTTTAATTAATTCCCATCTAATGTCTTTAGGGTACTGTGACTCTTCCAACTTTTCCATTGACGCAAGCGAGGTATTCCAGCAGACATCGTGGTTTCCGGGTATAATTACAATTTTGCTCCTGTCACCGTTAAGGAAACGGTTTGTAAGCTGATCTAAAAATTCCTCGGCTACCTTATATTGATCAGACATTTCCTGACGCCAATTTTCTTGGCCAATCCTTGCCCCATGAATTATATCCCCACTCACTATAATTGCCGATGGAAGTGGTATTGCAGGTGTCTCGCCTATATAACGGTCACAGTCGGCAAGTAGAGCGGAGATCAAGGAATCATTGTCAACAGGCTCTTCAGGAGAACGATGTAAGTCAGATATGTGGAGGAGCGTAAACATGATTAATGTTGAGAGGTTTTAAAACTATTATAATTGTTTAACCATTCTATGAGCAAGCCTAAAAGCTTTCATTATGTGTTGTAGAGCTACATATAGGCACGATTGTCAGTCCAATTCGCATTGGCAATGTAGTAGTATTTTTATCAGTAAAGATTAGCCGGCCACTAGAGTCAGCGGCTACATGTAGTTTACCCCTCAGCCTGCCCAGGTGCCACAGATGGATCACAGCCCGTTTTTTGCGCACTTGGTTCGCTTGTTGGTATACCTGCCTACTGTTCGAATTAACCAACAACTTTTTCAGGGAGCACCAAGTGAGGGTGCCATGTTGTATGGTATAGGCTCGCACCTGGTATACCAGGTGCTGTATCCATGCCTGCAACGTATGAGTATGGCAGAACTTAAAATCCGGCGAATAGAACATAGCCTTTTCCCCAGCCGCACTGTACTGGTTGGTCTTGCTCTTGGCCAGATTTACAATTAGCCCTTCTTCAGAGAAAGACAAGTCTTCTAGGTTCATCGCCACCAATTCCGACTGTCGAAATGCTCCCTTAAAACCAAGCAGTAAGATCAAACGGTCGCGCAGTCCGGCCAAAGTTTTGGCATCGATACTTTTCACGGTGCGCTTAAAGTTGGTTAAGGAAAAAGCCGGTGCTTGTTTCTGCCTAACACCCTTAACCCGGGCAATGCCTTCCATGAGCACCTTAAACTTCTTGTCATCCGTGGACGAATCCAGTCCACGCAACACATGGGCCTTGGCCACTGCCGCACAGTGCCGCTGAATGGTCGCCACTTTTTTATCAGTCTCAGCCAAGTAGGTCACGAATCCCGCAAGCGTATCCACCGACGCAGGAAGCGGCTCCAGTCCATGCTCAGCACACCAGGCCCCGAAGCGCTTCCAATCCCCGGCATACGCTTTGACCGTGTTTGCTGCCCCGCTCAGTCCGGCCTCGATATAGCGGGATGTGTGTTCGGCCAGCTGCGCTAGGGCTGGCGACGTGTTACCAGGAATCGAGAGCTCAGACAATTTTTCCATGTGACCTATATATACAGGAGTAAGCAACGACTTTTTGGTCTGAAAAGCGCCTGCACCAATAAGGTCCGATAAGAGAAGGTTATCGGACCTTATCCCCACCAACTGATAGCGATTGATAGGTAAACTTTATCAGTCCTTATGCTTTCAACGGAGCAGTAGTGCTCGTAGCCTCTAAGCGAAGCCCCTGCTCTACCTATGTAAAGAAAACCTATTCTTCTTTTCTATAGGTCACGAACCTTTGTAAAGAAAAATCAAGTTTCTTTACAAAGCTAGGACGGATCTCTTCTTGGCTACTTCCTATCCTACGTGCAAACTACCTGGCAACCTTCCGCGCTTCCACCGGCGCAAGAACTAGAAACCCGAGCCGTACTTAAGAGACTGCCTGCTGCCCACCGCGCTTTAGCAGAGCTTAAGGGCTTGGTCGCGGCAATTCCCAATGAAAGCATTCTGCTCGATACGCTGCCGTTGCAGGAAGCGAAAGACAGTTCAGCGATTGAAAACATTATCACGACGCACGATGAGCTCTATAATGCTGAGCTTAATCTGGGCGATTCACAAGCCGCTAAAGAGGTCCAGCGCTACGCGGCGGCCCTGCGCCTAGGTACTCGCTTAGTGAAGCAGTTCGGCTTTCTGAGCACCAATCACATTGCTCAAATTCAGGAGGAACTAAAGCGCGATAGTGGGGGCTACCGCAAGCTACCAGGCACGACGCTCAAAAACCAACGTGGGGAGGTCGTGTATACGCCTCCACAAGACCCGATCATCATCCTCGACCTGATGGGGAATCTAGAGCAGTACCTCAACGATGATTCCCTACACGACGTCGACCCGTTGGTAAAGATGGCTGTGTTGCACTTCCAATTCGAAAGCATTCACCCATTCTATGATGGTAACGGGCGCACCGGGCGCATACTCAACATTCTGTACCTTGTCCTTAAGGAACTGCTGGATATACCCGTACTGTACTTAAGCCGCTTTATCACGCAAAATAAGGCTGACTATTACTACTATTTACAAGCGGTGCGCGATACTGGTGCCTGGGAGCCGTGGCTACTCTACATGCTTACCGGCATCGAGCAAACGGCTCGCGAAAGTATAGTGCTAGTCACCGAAATGCGCAGCTTGATGCAGCAAACCAAGCAACGGCTGCGCACCTATAAATTTTATAGCCAGGATCTACTCAACAATCTGTATCGGCATCCCTATACCCGCATCGAATTCTTACAGCAGGAAATCAATGTGAGCCGTCCTACCGCCGCCAGCTACTTGAATAAGCTAGCTCAAGACGGCATCCTGGTCAAGCATAAGCAGGTAAACTCAAACTACTACGTTAACCAGCCGCTGTTTGAACTGCTTTCGCGGCTCGATTAACGCCTGCCGCCTGATTTGGGACGACAAGGTAAAGCCAGACCTTAGAGAACCCCTGGGGAGCTGAACAGTGCCGCATTGAACAATAGAGTCAGATGAGAGAAGGTTAGCGGACCTTAACTTATCCTTGTCATTGATACCGACTTGAGTTTCCTCGTCGCACTATGTCGAGCAGTTTGTTTCGCGTCGATCTTATATCATTTTCTAAACGCCGTTTTATAAAACGGTCAAGTAGGCGTAAAAAAAGCCCCTACTATACGCGGGGCTTTCAAAACGAAGAGAAGACAGCTGTGAACTTACCGCACGAAGAAGCCTTTGGCCTGCCAGGCAGCCACATTCTGCGTTCGCACGAAGCGGGTCTCGACATGGCCCCAAGCATCCACTTGATACATCACTGTCTTGCCGGCTTCGCGAGCCTGCAGGGCTTCTCGTTGTTCGGCGGATGATAGAGGCTGGGTAAGTGGGGCAACGGGTTTGCGCACCCGAGGGCGTTTAGTAGACTCAGACATGCTAGAACAACAGGACGTGCTGGGAAAGGTTCTTGCGGCGTCGAGGTAGCCATGCTACTCCGTGGCAGCCGCCTAGGAATAGAGCACTCGCCACCGAGGAGAAGATGACAGCCATGGCTCCGAATCCTGACTGCCCCGACCTGCCCATACTCACTTACTATTAGACGTCATGTTTCTTCACGACTCCTTATTATATAGCGTGCATTGGTGAAAGTTGGCGAAAATCCCCCAATATAACATTTAACAAACGGATGTGCTTTTTTGGCCCGTGTGCATCCAGCGGCTGCGTAGGCTGCGAGGTAGTGAAAGAAAAGACCAACTGCTGGTGCAACACAGCCGAGCTGCGCGCTTACCTGTTCTGGCAGCGCGCAGGACGCACCTTCGCTAAGCAACTGAATTGCTGTCGCAACCACCCAGCCGTGGCTACTTCGGCCGCTACCTTTGCCTTTTATTTCCAGCACCGCCAAGTCCTTGACCAGGGCCCTGGTTACTTCCGCGAACTGGAACGCTACAACCGGGCGCATCCTAGACAGCTCCGTTTTCTGCCTTCTAGCCCGGTGCACGATGAGCAGCGGTACATCCGGTTGTGGGTGGGGACGCAGGAATATGAAGTGGGACATATTGCCCACTCCTTTGAGGCGGACAGTGACGCCGCCGAGCCATTAGCTTATGCGTGGCGGCAACGACAGCGTGAATGGCTACGACTCTTAGAGCAATTGTCAACTGTGATTGCAAGCCCACCAAAATAACTGTTCAATCGCTCGTTTAGCTTTCGGGCCTAATTACTGAAACGAGCGCTTTGATGCGCAGCACCCCTCACTTAGATTGTAGGTGGTAGTTAATTAGCTCCCAAAGGCTGTTGGGAACGCTTTATCGTCTGCCGCAGGACTTTGCGCAATGGCTTGTCTGCCAATGTAATTATAATCCAGCCGGTAAATACCTTGTTGATATACAGGCCCTCTGGTTCGCGCTCCATAACAGTAATGTCCTTCACTTTAGCCGGCGTCAATTGGGTCGCCAATACTTCCCAGACTGGGCTGCCTGCGCTGGTCTCATCGATGATAATGCCTTCCACGATCAGCAGCGGTATACTGGCCACCTCGCTGTGGGGTGGAGAAGCCTGTTGCGGCGATGAAAAATACCGGCTTCGGATTCTGGCCCATTGGTCAGCCACTCCCTGCCCTTGCAAGGCAGCCAGCCAGCAGCGGTTCTGCGCGGGCGTCATAAAAAGACTGTCTGTTCCTATGCGCGTCTGCGCAGCAGAGGGAAGCCCTGCACAAACAAAGGCACAGAAGAGAATCCACGACTTTGTAGTCATAGCGTAAGCAGGAAGGGAAAAGAGCTCCAATCTAGGGGTAATAGAATAATTGGAAGTTCAGAAAACCGGTCGGAAAGCAAAATGAGCGTTTATCTTGGTTAAGCTATCAGTTCGATTGTCGTGGTGTGATAGCACTTGTAGCACCACCAATAAACCCGTTGTGAATCGGTCATCTTCGATTCTTCTCCTACCTGACAATATTGACAAGAGCGAGCTTCAGCTTCGTTATATTCCAGAGCGTGATATTGGCACTGGACGCACCCCCAAAAGGTTACTTCTCTCCCGGCATCATCTTCCGACATGCTCCAGGTAAAAGCTTTGAACTGACAGCTGGGGCAAACTTGAAGCATAGCAAGCAGAGATAGAAATGTGTCGGAAAGTTCAAGGAAACGGTGGTTTAGACAGGCCGCGAGCGGCAGCAGTGCTTGGAGAGCGGTTTGGAGCTTAGGGTAATTTTACCTCCTAGCTGCTATAAGAAGGTCAAACAGCTCGTTGCCGTCATGGATGGAGAAGCCGTAGTGATGGTCGTGGTAGGCTTGGTGCAGGGCCTGCCGCGCGGCGGGCATGGTGTTAACGGCGGTGCAGTAGGACATTCGCAGAGCAGCTTAGCTGAGGGACTGTTGAAATTCGACCGGCGTGAACCGGGTCTTGCGTTTGAAGAGCGTGCTAAAGGATTGGGCGTGCTCAAAGCCCAGTGGGTAGGCCACCTCGGCCACCACTGCTAGCATAATTTTTCGCCCCGTTGTAACGAGAACCCCAAATAGCACAGAGGCTTAGTGTATGATGGAAATCCGCCGCACGGCCAGCACTTGCCCCTCTACGACCACGCTGCACAGATAAAGCCCGGCTGGCAGCCCGGCCACCGGCAGAAGGACTTCTCCCTGCACACCAGGCAGCGGCAACGTGGACACCCGTTGACCCAGCAGATTGCGCACTTCAAGTGTGGCCTGGTGAGCTGTAGTCGGTAAGGCATAACGAATTGTAGCTTGCCACCCAGCCGGATTGGGAAACACTTCCAGCCTGCCCAGCAGGGCCGCTACCGGCCGCTTCGTGGCCGTGACCACAGGCGTGAAGTGCGTGGGCGTGGCCCGCCGCAGCCCCGGCACGCGCAGCCGGGCTACGTACAGCCCATCCGGCTGGCCCGTAGCCGTAGTGGCCTCACCTGCCACCAGCCAGGTGGAATCGGCGGCGATGGGCTGCAGCTGATTCACCCGCACGAAGCCCCCGGTTGTCGGGCGCGTCGGATTGAAGGGGTAGATGGTGAGCAGCGTGCCCGTGGCGCTGAAGTGATAGAGCCAGAACGGCTGCCGGGTATCCAGGCTCCGGCGCTGACGCGCCAGTACGAGCAGCGTGCCGTCGGCCAGTTCGGTGGGGTGATAGAATTCCGGATAAATCTGCCCATTGACCGGCTGTGCGGGCACGGGATACACGTAGCGCCAGACTAGGTTCAGGTTGGCATCCACCTTGGCCAGGAAGCCGGTAGAAGAAGATACGACCACGTCACCGATACCGGAGTAGATGTAGCCGCCATCAGTTAGGGCCACGACCCGCCAGGGTTGGGCGGTATAGGGAAACAGGTTCTCGTCCCCTTGACCAGGAGGCTGGATGACATAGAAGCGGCCCCGCAGGGAGTCGCCTCGCGTAGCTTCGACTTCCGTGAGCTTGCTCTGGATATGGGGGTAGGGCGGCCCGACCTGGAAGAGGCGGTTGCCGCTGCCGGCTATTATCAGCGTACCGGCCCGCGTATAGCAGAAGGCGGCCCCATAGTCGCCGGGCGAGCCGCGGTAGTCGCGCCGCCACCGGGTTTGTCCCACGCTGTCCAGGGCCAGTAGCACCTGGTGCTGAAATGCTACCTGGCCGTAATCGTAGTTCCAGCCTACCACGAAGCTGCCCCCGTCCAGAGCAGGCTGTAGCGCGGCTAGGTATTCGCTACGGCCCGCTGCCGCCGGCGGGTAGGTGGTGTGCAGCACCTGCCCGTTGTTGGTGAGTCGCTGCACCCGGGGCAGTCGAAGCACGGGGGCAGCGACACCCTCGTGGGTGAGCACCCACAGGCCCCGGGCATCGGCCGTCACGGCGTTGGCGTAGCGGACGGTACTTTGCGGCAGCCAGCGCTGCCAGAGCGTATCCGCGTTGGCCGTCAGGCGTGCCACGTACGTGTAATTGTCCCAGACAGGAGAGCCGCCCGAGTTGGCCGCGGCCACGACCACGAATTCCCCGTTGGGCGTGGCCGTCAGCGCGGGGGTAGCCACGGGTAATCCGGGCTTGCGGTAGATCTTCTCGACCAGGAACTGCTGACCAAAGCCAGGGCTGCTGCTCAACAGCAGCCCTGCCATACCAAGGAGTGGCAAAAAATAGCGCATGACGGAATTAGTGTACGATGGAAATCCGCTGTACGGCCACGACTTGCCCCTCTACGACCACGCTGCACAGATAAACCCCAGCCGGCAGCCCGGCTACTGGCAGTAGCGCCTCCCCCTGCCCGCCCGCCAGCGACAGTGAAGCTACCCGCTGGCCCAGCAGAGTGCGCACTTCCAGTACGGCCGATGCTCCAGCGGGTAGTTTGTATGGCACCCGTACCATGTCTTGTGCTGGGTTCGGATATATCGCTCCCAGCCATTGGCTGCCCATGCCAGACGTACGGGAAGAGGTAGCCAGATGGGGCAGCGTAGGCTCCGGAAAGCGGCAGGTACATTGGGGCTCGTAGTAATTTAATAGCTGACAGGCCTGCCAGGCGACGCCAGTGCCCGATGACGCTAAGTCGCGCAATGTTGCCCGGTCAGACGCTGCTAAGGAGAAGACCGGATTTGCTATTCGTCCCCGATTGCGGCTCAACAGGTCGGCCAACCGGGCGTAGTTGCGCAGGTCGGCATCCGCGGCCCCGCGCCGGAGCAGGGAAGCAGCAAGGCGCCGCACGTCATTTTCCATCCCGGACTGTTCGTAATGGGACATCAGACCCATTGTCAACGGAGCATAGATTAGTCTATCCTGGTCGGGCAGCTGCGCGGCGTACGCCTCTAGCTCTGTCCATTTATGTTGCTGTTGGTAATAGCGCAGCACCAGTTGGAGCAGCGCATCGCGCTGGCCGGGCGCCAAGCCAGCATCTCGCAGTCTGTCTTGGCCGTCACGCAGTGCTGTTGTGGTCACCAGTAGCGGTGCAGGCGGCCGGGCATTTACGCCGTTTCCACCTCCGCAGGCTCCTAATGGACTTACACTGGTTGGGGGAAATGTTACGGTTCCATTTCCAGAAAAGCCCGGATTTTCCAGATTTTGTGTTGAGGTGTAACGGTAATAGCTAAAGTCATTTGCGTTGCTGTAATTAGCAAGGCCAGGGCCTGAGAAACGGTTGCCGTTTGGCGGTAAAGGGTGGGTAGGAGAACTATCTCCCCCTAGCTCCGAAGGAAATTTGGTGCCGGTTGTAATATGTATTCCAACGGCTCCACTGAGCCCCAGTGGATTCTCGAACGTGTTGCAGCGAATGACTAAGTCTTCATTCGCGGGCGGCACCACATAGCCGGAATTGCTATAAAAGCGCAGGCCTTCTATATTGTTGCTGAAGAGGTTGTGAACAAAGTTGTTCGAAAACCCGGGGCCGTCATTACCTTCCACTCGCTGCTCAACGGCATAGTCCAGTAGCCGGAATGTGTTGTCTTGCAAAATCGAGTTATCCTGTTGATAACCAGTCAGGCCAATCTGCCTCACAGCATTGGTCGTGGGGTCAGCCGTTGCACCCTGGAAGGTACAGTTCGACACACTGGCGTTGCCAATTAGTCCATAGGCGACAGTGCCGCCGTTAGGCAGCGCGGCCGGAACGGTGAACGTGCAGTATCTGATGCTCATTGGCGCCGCAAACGTGTTGAAGCCTTCCGTATTGACGGCCACGTACCAACAGCTGCTGAACGTATTGTTAACCAGGGAAAGCTGCTTGCCCACACCTCGCAAGCCCGTGGTGAGGCGGCTAAATGAGTTACCCGTGAAGGTGGCCGCGCTGTAGTCACCGCCAAAGTTGCTGCTGGGGTCCAACGGGTTGAGGACGATGCCGGTGCCCGCGCCAGTCGCCGCGCCCAGGCTAGGCTTAGCCGTCGCTACGTCGGTCGAGAAGATGCAGTTCGTGATGCCCTCTCCCGGCAGGACTGTGCCCTTGAACATGTCGTAGAAGCCGATGACGTTGTTGATGAAGCGCGTGTGGTCCAGATAGTACTGGTTGGAGTTACGCGTACCATAACCCACCCCGTCTTCCAGGTCGCTGAAAATACCCCGGTAAGCGTCTCGGATTTCGGTATCCTGGGGCTTGTCGCCTTCTGTAGCGGCGTAGGCACTGGAGTAAATCCGGGCGTTGCCCAGCAAATGGATGCCACCCCACATAACATCGCAACTGGCTTGCAGCGTAGCCCCCGTAAGCAATAAGCTGGCCTGCTTCACCTGCAGCTCGGTGGTAAACTCATCGGCGCCCTGCCCGTCTCGGCCATCCACGTAAAATGTGGTGCCCGGGTTGAGTACCACCCGGCCGCCCATGAAGCGCACCGTGCCCTGCAGGTGATAGATGCCATCGAAGACCAAGGTGCCATTGTAGGGTGCCTGGCTCACGTCGATCAGGGTGATTGCCCCCGGTTGGCCGATTTCGGCGGCCGATACCGTGTAGCCATGCCGGGCGGCTTCGTAGGAAGCGGCGCTGCTCTGGTAATAAGCCCGTTGGGGGCCACACGCAGGAAAGTCGGCCGTTGGCACGGCTGGGCAGAGGTTGGCCGGTGTTGTGGGAAAATAACTTCCTCCAAACTGGGAGGTCGGCAACACGGGCGTATACCCAAGCGGCTCGCCACCCCAAGTCTTGACAAGCCCGGTATTGTCGATGCTGGTGAACTGGAAATAAATACCGGTAACCTGCGTATTGGGAGAAAACAAAGGACCGGCCACCGGCACTTGGGCTACCGCCGGAGTGGCCCTGCCTAAGCTTCCGTAATTGTTTAGCCCCCAGACATAGGTGCTTCCGTCGCGATTCACGGCAACAGCAGCTTCCGTATTCATCGCAATCCAGGTTGCATCAGTGATGACACCGATTCCTACTTGCGCCGGAACACCAACGTAGTTGGTATGGCCTAATCCCAACTGATATCCTTGGTTCCGGCCCCAGTTCCAGACGGTACCATCCGTAAGCAAGGCACTGCTGCGCACATTACCCGCATCAATCTGGCGCACGTTGTTGAGTTGTATCTGAGCGGGAGTATACTGGGTTGCCCCTTGTATGATGCCTGTCAGGCCCAACTCCCCATTACTGTTCACTCCCCAGGACCAGATATGCCCATCGGCGGCCAGCGCCAAACAGAACTGGTCGCCACTGGCGATAGAGCGAATGCCGGAAAGGGAGCTAGATGGTATTTGTTGGGGAGCGTAAATGATAGCTGACCCTGTTGGGCCGGTACCCAGCACTCCGTGAAGACGCCTTCCCCAGGTCCAGACTGTACCATCACTACACAGAGCCATCGTATGCTCAAAGCCACCCGACACATCTATCACATTACCGATCCCTACTACTTGAGTGGGAGTAGAAGTAGAAGTGATACCGCTGCCTAATCCCAATTGACCGGAATTACCACTGCCCCAAACCCACAGGCTGCCATCAGAACATATGGCGAAGCTGCGTTGGGAGGCTACCACCACCCGCACCACCGGCGGCCCACCAAATGCAATTGGTACCGGGGTCGGCACAGAAGAGGGATTGTTTCCCAACTGCCCCCCACCATTATCTCCCCATCCTCTTATCGTTCCATCGGTGCACAGGACGAGCTTATGGGCAATTGTTGCCCCTTCTGGCTCTGCAGTTCCCCCACCGGGCTGGGCTAGCTGCTGGGCCAGCACACTGCTTTGCGACCCAATAAGCCCCAGTAGTATAACGCCCCAAGTAAGCAGCCACCACCAATAAAACTGAGTTGATTTCCGTGGGTGCGACGAGGCCCCCACTCGGTAAGGCATATGTAGAGTTGGATTCATAAGAATTAGTTGGACAGAATGGTGAAACTTCAGTAGAGGTAAGCAAAAGAATGGGAGATTGCAGCAACTAGCCAAGAATAATTATAAAGCATTGCCAACCTATTTGGCAATTGGTATAGTAGGCTTTTCTAATCTGAATAGGTGTCAAAGCTCAGGTATTTGTAAGGAGCGCGACGATGGCCAATCTAAAAATGGTCTATCAACTGGCAGATAGATATACGATCCACTATGGCGGGGACGGTTGTTTGATAGTGCGGCTGGCAGGTTTGGACTCGCTGTAAATGCTGAGCTCGTCCGCTCAACCAGCGGCGAGCAGAAGCAAATATTGACGCAGCACGGCATTTCCAGGGGTCAAGAAAATAGTGCGCCTAGTACCTCTGCATCCTAAAATTAATTGCAGAAATATTAGCTATAACTGCCTAACCGACTTTGCAGCTTAGCAAGGATCAACTTGATATTCTCGGGCAGCTGACTGCCATAACAGCTTTTGTGAGTTTTGTGCAGTCCGCAATAGCATGATGAGTACGGCTGGCCACCTATATTGATGTAATCGAGCAAGTCAAGCTTCAGCTTTCTGAAGTGGCCAGCAACAGTATCTGCCATTTCTGGAATTATGAGGGCATTCCCGCCAAGGTGGCTACTGTAGACAAATGCTTGTGATTCTGCTTCTACCAGTAGTATAAAATCATCAACCAAGGGGTTCTTGGTGCGATTAACTCGGATGTTGCCAACGCATTTACCGGAATACGCTCAGTTGTCATCGGAGGCAAATTGAATTTCGTTCATGCCAGGTTCGTAGGGTGTTCCATCAACTAATTCCCCATCTTCATTTTCCCATACAGCGTGCCTCTCCGCCTCATAGAGGAGTTTGGATTTATGAATTAACCAGCCATAATGGGGCTTGCCGCCATCCCGTCTGACCTTTTTATCGACATTGGGGAAGCAGTTCAGCAGCGTAGCATAGTCTTCTGCATGCACGGGCACACTCTCCGGGTCGAACTCGCTTCCGATCTTGGACAGTAGCTTTTCAAGAAATACATCAGGTACTTGAGCGCTTCGTTGGTCACGTTGCAGATATAGGATTATAAGAGGGGGTATGCATGGGAGTCCATGATAGGACTTAGCGTGTAAATCTGACCGTTTGCAAAAAGCCATCCCTTCGTATTGCACATAATGGCCTTCTTATAGAAGCGGGGGGATAAAATTACTCTAAGCCGATGTGAGCAGCAGTCCTGTTGCCTCTCATCGCTTATTGAATAAGGTTCGCCACCAAGCGGGATTCCTGCCTAGTGCATTGGCCGTTGTGTTATTAGTAGTGTTTCCCTCATGTCCAACGGTCATAGCAAGCTAATAATCTGCGTTTAGTGAAGCACCGATATTTACTCCGTTAATTGTCTGCTCATCGTCTTCGTAGGTTATCCGCAATTGCCTTGCGGCATAGATGAACGTTGTAGTGGTATAAAGCGCATCCACTGGTTCCTCCCAAATCACTTTCTTGTCCGCTTGGCCAAACCGGTGCTCAATTTGAGTGAGGGGAATCGTTCTTAGGGGCGCAAGTAACTGCTCATCGAGTCGAAATTCAACCACCCTGCTGTTGCGTATTCTGAATCGCGCCCCACCAGTTAAATGCACCCAGCCATCGTGCTGGTAAACACTGTTAATACGGTCTGCAAGCAGATACTCGTGTTGTTTTCCTGCTAGTTGATAATAGGCTTTGCCCTGTTGATAGGTCATGCTAGTGACACCAGCTGGAAACGGCTCCATGGTAGTGCCTTTGATTTTGTCGAGTGGTATTGCCTGTGCGTTGTCGCCCAGGCGTACCCCCTCAAGAACAAAATCCTGCCAGGTGAGCTGGGTATCGAAAAGGGCGGCGAGACTTCGGGTAAGGTCTAAGGGCATACTATCCTGTTCGTTTAGTAAAACAGTTAAATTCCAGTCTGTCCGTTTTCTGAAAGTACCCCAATTAGGTAAGCACGGCCTGCAAGTGCTTGCGGTAACACTTGACGCTGGAGAGACTAATGCCCGTCAACTCTACGGTTTCGGCCACGGACAGGCCTTTTTCCAACGCTTTCCTTACTTTGGCCAGGTTCTCCGCGTCGAGCCCTTTGGGCCGGCCGATGTGCTTGCCCTGGGCGGCGGCCAGCTGCTGGCCGGCTTTGGTCTTCTCCAGGATGCTCTCGCGGTCGTACTCGGCCAGCGAGGCGAAGATGGAGAGCATGAACTTGCCCGCCGGCGTGGTTGTGTCGATGCCTAGGTCCAGGGCCTTGAAGTGGATGCCGCGCTGGTAAAAGGAGTTGACCAGGTGAATCACGTGGTCACGACTGCGGCCCAGGCGGAAGAAGCGCGCCACCAACACCGTGTCGCCCTCGCGTAACAGGCTCAACAACTCGTCGAGCGCGGGCCGCTGCAGGCTCATGCCCGTGATTTTGTCCTGGAAGATGCGGTCGCACCCGGCCTTGGTCAGGATGTCGAGCTGCGTGTCCAGGTTCTGGTCGACGGTGGAAACGCGGGCGTAGCCAAAGATTTTATTCATAATGGGTTAGAAAGTCGGGTTCACAAAGATAAACCGCTGTTTATTTTTGTGAACCCGACTTTCTGACCCTATCTTTTCGACCACTTGTCCTTGGGGCTGGGCTCGGTGAAGCATGGTTCGGAAAGCTATGGCTTTTTGACCCTGCTCCGGACGTATGATTTCCCCCTTTCTTACCGCGCCCGAACGCCAGGGCTACCAGCAGGTGCCCGCCACGCTGAGCGAATCCGACCTGCGCCAGCACTTTCACCTGACGGGGGCGGACCGGGAGTTCATCCAGCGGCAGCGCCGCGACGGCAACCGCTTGGGCTGCGCCTTGCAGCTGGGCTTGGTGCGCCTGATGGGCTACCTGCCCGAGGACTGGTTCGAGCAGGTGCCGATTCCGGTGGCCGCCTTTGTCGGCCAGCAGCTGGGCATTGCGCCGGACGCGCTGGCCAGCTACGGCGAACGAGCGGCTACGCGCAGCGAGCACCTGCAGCTCGTGTTGCGCCACCTGGGCTACCGCAAGTGGCAGCCGCTGGACAGCCCCGGCCTGGAAGCCTGGCTGCTGGAACGGGCCCTGGAGCACGACTAACCGCGCCTGCTCCTGCAGGCCGCGTGTCAAAAGCTGCAGCAGGACCGCCTGCTGCGGCCAGCCATTTCGGGGCTGGAGCTGCTGGTGAGCCAGGCCTTGCTGCAAACCGACGCGGCCACGTACCAGCGCTTGGCCCTGCTGCTCACGTCGGCCGTGGAGGCCCGGTTGGATGCGCTGCTGGCTGTGGACCCGGGTTTGCGCGTAACACCGCACCGCTGGCTTTGCCAGCCGGCGACGGCCAACACGCCCACGGCCATCAACCAGGCCCTGGTCAAGCTCGACTTCCTGCACCAGCTGGGGCTGGCCGACTGGGACACGAGCGGGCTAAACGCCAACCGGCGCAAGCGCCTGGCCCACCGGGCGCGCCACCGCACCAGCCAAGCCATCGGCCGCTACGCGCCGGCCAAGCGCTACCCGCTGCTGGTAGCCTTCGTGCTGGAAACCTACCGCGACGTACTCGACGCGGTGCTCACCATGTTCAGCGACTACTGGGCCGGGGCCCAACGCAAAGCGCAGCGCGAGCACGAGGCCCACCTGTTGGCCATCCGCCAGGTCCGGGAAACGGCCCTGCGCGTCTTCGCCCAGGTCGCGCGCACGGTAGTCAACGAGAAGATACCCGCAGAACTCGTGCGGGAAGCCGTGTTCGAGGCCATTCCCAGGGAGCGGGTGGAGCAGGCCCTGCAGACCTACTATGCCCTGAGCGATACCCGGCTGGATTCGCCCCTGGCTTTTCTGCTGCGTCGCTACACGCACCTGAAGCAGTTTTCCGCCGGTTTATTACGGCAGGTTTCGTTTACCAGCGCCTTTGCCGGCGACCACTTCGCCGAGGCCCTGGCCCTGGTGGTGGACTGCAGACCGGCGCCCGGCGCAAGCTGCCAACGGATGCGCCGACCGACTTCATTACACCCTCCTGGCAGGGCTTTGTGCACCCGCAGCAAGCGCCGGAACGGTTGCCTTATGAGCTATGCGTGCTGGCCACCTTGCGTGAGCGATTGCGCTCGGGCGACGTGTTCGTGTCCGGCTCACGCAAATACGTCGACTTGGAACGCTACCTGATTCCCGCCACGCAGTGGCCGGACCTACGCGGGGAAGTGCTGCGTCAGCTGGGCCTGCCCGCGGATCCGAGCCAGCGCCTGCACGCTCGCCTAGCCGAGCTGGAAACGCTATTGCCGCAGGTCACGGCCCTGCTGGCGGAAGGCGGTGAGGTGCGCTTGGAAGACGGCGAACTGGTGCTCACGGCCCTGCAGGCCGAAGAGCTCCCGGCCTCGCTCCAGGCGCTGGACGAGCAGATTCGGGCCCGGATGCCCGCCGTGGAGCTAACCGACATTTTTAGTGGAGGTGGACGGCTGGACTGGCTTCTCCGAGCTGTTGCGCAAGGCGTCGGGCGGAGGCAGCGAGGCCCCGGAGCCCGTTTATGCCGCCCTATTGGCGGCCGCCTGTAACATCCCGTTGTCCGACATGGCCCGCAGCACCGGCTTGGAGTACCAAACGGTGTGGTGGGCCACCCACCAGTTCCTGCATGAGCAGCCGCTGCGGCCGGCCACTACCCGCGTGGTCAACCAGCAGCACCGCCAGTGGCTGGCCCGGCACTGGGGCGGTGGGGGCTTGTCGTCCTCGGACGGCCAGCGATTCCCCGTCAGCGGGGCCGTGCGCAACGCCAAGGCCCCGCCGCGCTACTTCGGCTACGGCCGGGGCGTGACCTTCTACACCCACACGGCCGACCACTACGCCCAGTACGGCAGCAAAGTCATCCCCGCCACCGAGCGCGATGCCACCTATATCCTCGACGAGGTGCTGGGCAACGAAACCGACGTGGTCATCGTCGAGCACGCCACCGACACGCACGGCTACATGGACTTGATTTTCGGGCTCTTTGACTTGCTGGGCTTGCAGTATTCACCGCGGCTGCGCGACATCGGCGACCAAAAGCTCTGCCGCATCCGGGGCCGGGAACTGAGCTACCCGGGCCTGCACTTCACCGGCCACGTGCAGCCGGGCTACATCGAGGCTCGTTTCGACGACCTGTTGCGGGTAGCCGGCTCTTTCAAACTGGGCTACGTCACGGCCTCGCTCTTCATCAGCAAGCTGCAGGCCTACCCGCGCCAGCACAACCTGACTTACGTGCTGCAACAGTACGGACGGCTCATCAAAACCAATTTTATCCTGCGCTACCTACTCAGTCAGCCCCTGCGGCGCAAGATTCACACGCAGCTTAACAAGGGCGAGCGACTGCACGCGCTGCGGGTGTTTCTTTGGTTTGGCGGCGACGGCCTCATCCGCCGCAAACAAGAAGAAGCCCAGCAGGAGGTCGTAGGAGCCTTAAATCTGGTCACCAACCTGGTGGTGCTCTGGAACACGGTCTACCTGCAGCAGGTGGTGAAAACGCTGCGGGCCGAAGGTGTGGAGGTGCGCGACGAAGACCTGGCGCGCCTCTCGCCCGCGCGGTACGAACACATCAACCGCCTGGGCAAGTACACCTTTCTCCGCCAGGTGGAAGTAGAGCCCAACGGACTGCGCAGCCTGCGAAAGCCATCGGAAGCAGCCCCGTTGGGAGCTTAGAGTAATTTTATCCCCCCGCTGCTATAAGAAGGCCTAATTGAACAAAGGTGCTTTCTGCCCGCTCATTTCCTCGGAGGGAAAAAACGATTTTAAAGTAGTTGTCCGGTTTCGACAGGCGCTTATCCGTCTGCACTGGAGCGCTAGTCGGCAATGCCACGGAAGTAGCGGGCTTGTCGGCTAGCTTAAAGGAATCCGCCGGAACGGCTACGGATAGGTGAACAGCCGCCGCGGTGTTATTGACGATTCGCGTCCAGAAGATAACATAAACATAGGCTTTGCCAGTGGGGCTCGTATACGTGAGCCCCCCCTTGGGCAGACTGTTTTCGATGATCAACGGCTGACCGTTCGCATCCGCGTACACGTAGTGGGTGTCCGTGTACCGGTTCTTGAGTATCGCTTGTCTGTTGGGCCTTTCCACACCGCCCGTGCTTTGACCGCTTCTCTACCCTTCACAATCTCTTCGGGGGTGGACTGTTCTGGCCCACAGGCAAAAAGCAAGGGGGGCACTGCAAGCAAGACGAGGAGGCTGTTTCTCATGTGTTCAGCTTGCACACTATTTGGCAGATACGTTGCGGGTTGAGCTCCTCTATTACTTGCACTCCACCCGTACAAATCGGTCGATTATTTCGCCTATGTTCTCGACCGCATGCGGGGCTTCGGGCTCTTGCCACCGCGCGCAGTCGTCGGGCCTTGCCGGTAGGGAATAGCACCCGGTTCCTGCTGGCGGCTCAGCACCCTGTCGCGCCGCCGCGTCGGGTGGGCAGCCCGAGGCTACGGCTGGCGCACGCCCCGACAGCCATAGCCTCGGGCTGCCGCCCGGGTGGTTGGATAGCTGGACGTTGCCAGCGGAGAAGTGGCGGCTGAAAAATAGTCGTCTGCAAAGCTGCCCCCCTTCATGCTAATGCCAGCGATGTTGAGTTTCTGGACCTCGCCCGTTGTATTGGCATTGGTAACGGTGTTTTGCACCCCCGGCCAGCTGTTTTGGTTGGCCTGGCCGTCGAATACCGACAAAATGCCATCGCCCACGTTGCCTCTGAAGCTACGGCCGGCCGCGTTGGCCGTGGTCACGCAAGGCTCCCACAAATTACCGCTCAGCTCCATCACGCCGTAGTAGCTGCCGCCCGAAGCCTTTCTATCGGAAGTGGCATCGGCAGCATAGCCATTCCGCAGGGGACCGTCGATGATGCCCTCCGAGGTATTGATGTAGTTGGTAACCGTCGTGCGAGACTGGGTTTCGGCACTGGTGTTGCCATTGTTCAGCGGGCCGACTGCCGGTATAAGGTACGTGCCGGTCGCGAAGCGAGCGTAAGGCTGGAAGTCCGGGCCATTGGCGGCTTTCTCATACTCCAGCTCGGTCATCGGCCGGAGGCAGGCCCAGTCCAGAAAAGCGGCTGCATCGCTCCAGAACAAGGAGCCGCAGGCCGTCCATTCCCCGTCGGTGGCCTCGTTATACACGTTGTTGTTGTTGGCATCAGTTCCCACGAAACCGGTTGTAGTGCTAGTACCTCGCACTTCCAAATTATTTCGTGCGCCGCTGCTGAAAAGCTTGGCCCCAATGGTTGTGGAGGTGACAACCGTCAGGTCGGAACGCTCCGGCAAAAAGTCTCTATTGTTGTTGTTAATGGAATTTAAAAAATCTCGGTACCCGGCCTGCGACAGCTCATACTTCATCATGTAGTAGGCATTGTAGCCAGTCGGAAAGCTGGAATTTAGAGGACCCGTGCCGCGTGGGTCCCACAGCTGGCCAGAGCCGCTGCCCATGACGGGCGGAAAGGCGCTGCTGATGAACAGGGGCGCTACGCTGTTGCCATCCGCGTAGTCGTCTGTCTGGACGGGAGTGCCGACCCAAAAAGGCCCCTGCGGAATGTAGACCATTTCCAGCGCCAACACCTTCACATCGTAGGCCCCCGACTTCTGCTCGACCCCGATGCTGACGACTGAGCTGGCAATGTTGCCGGTTCCGTCGGTGCTGCGGTATATAAAGGCCCCGGTCTTATCGGAGGCAACGTCCACCGTCAGGTCACCGGGCGCGGTGATATTGCTGCCCGTCATCTTCAGCGGCTGCCAGATGGAGTTGTCGTCGTAATACTTCACGAATACCCACACGGCATCGTAGTTATTGGCCGGGCCGCCGCGCCAGCTATTTTCCCAGCTGATGCTAAAGTTGAGGGTGGTGGCACTGCCGGAAACGGAGGTCGTGACCCCGGTCACCTGCACGTTATTGGCCCGGCCCACGAGCGCCGTGCCGAGCAATACGAGTAACAGCAAAAGCCTTTTCATACGCATCATTCAAGTTATTTACTGACAACTATTCGCTGGGTGTACAGCACTTTCTCGGCGGCAATCAATTGCAGAAAATAAACGCCTTCGACCAGCGCCGACACCGATAGCTGTTGGGGGCTGGACACCATTTTTTGGAGCACCACCACCCGGCCCGAGCCATCGAGCAGGCGGATGGTTGCCCCGCCGGCGGCGGGCAATTGGCGGGCCGTGATGGTCACCACCTCGCGGGCCGGAACCGGGAAAACCGCGTATTCCACGGCGTTGCCGCCGCTGTGGCTGGCCTGTAGCACCACTACACCGGAAAAGGAGGCCGCGCCGCCTACATCGACCGACCGCAGCCGGTAGTAGATAGCCGTGATGCCGGTGGGCAGCAGCAGCCCGATGTTGACATCCAAGTACTGGTAGTTTTTAAGGCTGCTGCTCTGGCCGGCGGTGGTCACCCGCTGAATGCGGGTGAAAGTGGTACCATCCAAGCTGCGTTCCAACTCAAAATGCGAGGTATTGACCTCCGAAGCGGTTTTCCAACGGAGCAGAGCATCGGACTGCTGCCAGCGGGCAGTAAACTCGGTGAGCGTCACGGGCAGCGGGACGCTGTCCTTCGATTTGAACGCGATGGCCCAGCCATCATCGCTGCCACCCAGCGAAATACTCCGCCCCAGCGCCTGCGTAGCGGCCAGGCCGAGGCTGGTGCCATCGTCACTACCACCCCGGAAAATAGGCTGGCCAATAGGCTGGGCCACCGCTAGGCCGAGGCTGGTGCCATCGTCACTACCACCCCGGAAAATAGGCTGGCCAATAGGCTGGGCCACCGCTAGGCCGAGGCTGGTGCCATCGTCGCTACCACCCCGGAAAATAGGCTGGCCAATAGGTCGGGCCACCGCTAGGCCGAGGCTGGTGCCATCGTCGCTACCACCCCGGAAAATGTTGTCCCCGAGGGGCTGATTATTGCTTTGGCCCATCTGTGTGCCGTCGTCAATACCACCTTTGAACTGGGCATGTGCGCCCACGGAAACAAGGAGCAGCAACCCACTGACCAACGTTTTTTGCAGCGCAGATGAGGAGTTCATAACCCTAGCAGGGTGCCGAGCGAAAGCAGGTTTTTTTTCATGGAGAGCCGAAAAGGAGTTGGTAAGACGCAGCAAAAGTATCAGCCCGAAAAAACGGCACATAGTACAAATGCGACATCTATCCCTGCTCCCCTAATGCCCGCTCTACAGCGAGACGGTCAGGTCTTCCATCGTGCGGAACAGCACCGACCTCTCGATTTCTTCTGCCTTCAGCATGCTGGGGGTGACGCCAGCAAAAAACTTAAAATCCCGGATGAAGTGCATCTGGTCGAAGTAGCCGCAGCGATGGGCGATGTCGAGCCAGGAGGTTTGCGGGGCGCTTTCCTTGTATTTGTAGGCGTGCGAGAAGCGAATCATGCGGCTGAACAGCTTGGGAGCTAACCCCAGCCGCTCGTGGGCCTGTCGCTCGAACTGCCGTAGGCTCAGGCAGGCCTGGGCCGCCACGCGCTCGATGGGCAGGTTACCGCTGGCGTGTATCTGGTGCAGCATGGCCAGGTCGAAGGGCAGCGCTGGCCGAAGCTGACGCAGCTTGCCTAGCAGGTAGCGCTGCATAGTATCGTTGCACGCGACGGGGGTGCGGCTGGCGTGCAGGCGGTCGAGCAGCTCGTCGATTTCGCGGCCCACGACCAGGCGGGCGTCGTAGTCGCAGTCCAGCAGCTCGGCCATTGGGATGCCCAGCAGCCGGTACATGCCCGCCGGCTTGAGGTTCACGATGACGGCCCGGTGCTGCCGCCCCAGGTCAAGCGTAACTGGTGTGAGCTGCGGGCCGATGATAATGGCCCGGGCGCGGGTGACAAAATCCCCAACCTGCTTTTTGACTTTCACCTGGTCGTCCAGGTAAAAGCACAGAAAGCGGTTGTGCGTGGGCACAAACGGGTAAATGGGCGACAAGTCCGTGGCCGTGAAGTCGATGTTGAGCGCAAAAATGCTATCCACGTACTCCAGCAGGGCCGGGTGGGGCGCAAAATAAGAATGGACCATACGGACAAAAGCAAATAAGTGCGGGCCTCGACCATCAGTTGAGCACGCCGGGTTGGGTAAAACAAGATACGTAGCCGTCTGTAAAAGCCGGCAACAAGGTCTTACCGTAACTCCTGGTCCGAGTTAACGCACCCCCTTTTTCGTAATAATCCCTACCCAGTGATTACCCCAAAGAGCCGCGGCAAATACTGCGGCTCTTTGGGGTAATCACTGGGTAGTACGAGCAGCAATGGTCGATACTTGTCGGCTGTCCAGCCGCATATTTTACTCCACCCGGCCCTGAGACTGGCGCAGCGCGGCGCAGGCGACGGAAACGGGCGCCTCCAGGGTGGCCAACTGGTCAAGAATATAGAGCGGCTCTTTAGGTGAGTGCGAACAGAGCCTGCTATACTAGGGTATGCAAGTTTATTCAGCAGATTGGTGTGCGCCACCCGTGAAAGCGGTGGCACTACACTAGGCAGTGTCAGAAAAGGGTCGGTGCGTATGTTGTGGTATGGCAGCACGCTATGAATAACCAGATGCGCAATGGGCGACGGTGACAGGAGAGCTCCCCCCCCGCAACGGCTGGGCCGGCCCCGGCGCGATGACCGCCAGCAATGCAATGCCTTGCTCTGGATGCTGTGTACCGCTGCCCCCTGGCGGGACCTGCCGACCCGCTACGGTCCTTGGCAAACGGCGTACGAGCGGTTTCGGCGCTGGGCCGCCGATGGCACCTTCGAGCGGGTGCGGCACCAGCTTCGGCTACGCTTGGATGCGGATGGCTTACTCGACTTCGACACTTGGCCGGTGGATTCGACCACCGTGCGCGCCACCAAAAGCGCCGCGGGCGGCGCGAAAAAAAAGCCCAATGCCGCGGGCGCCGCCCGAGGCGCCGCCTCGGGCTAACCAGCAAGCGGCAGGTCGTCTGGGCTGGTGCCGGTACGCCCTTGGCCTTGCAGCTGTCCGCTGGGCAGCGCCGGGATGGCCCCGCGTTTGAGCCGCTCTGCGAACAGGTGCAGGGGCGTCGACGCCCGCGCCACCGCATGGCCGACCGGGGCTATGAGGCCCTGCCTATTCGTCGCTGGTCGTCACTGCCGCCGTCGTAGGCGACCCGCGCGCATCGCGCCACAACGCTATGCGCGCCGCAACGTGGTGGAACGCTTCTTCGGCTCACGCAAAGAGCATCGCCGCGTGGCCACACGCGACGACAAACATGCCCCCCATTTTCTCAGCAGGGCCTTACTGGCCTGTAGTCGCCGTATTTTACAGCATCTCCTTTCAGACACTGCCTAGCGCAGTATAAGCTGCAGTGTGGCCAGGTAGCCCTTAGGGCCTTCCAGACGCAGCAGGTACAGGCCGGCGGGGTGTTGGCCAATTTCTACCGGGTTCGTAGAACCTGGCGCCGCCCGTAAGGGCTGGGCATAAACCGTGCGACCGGTAGCATCAAGCAACGATACCTGCAGTTCCGTGCGCGGAGCCTCTTCCGGGAGCTGTACCATCAGGCGGCCATGAGCCGGGTTCGGGTAAGCTGATAGGAGCGAACGGGGGGAAGTAGCTGAGGTGGCTGTGGCAGCGAGTGGGCTAAGCTTGACGATCCAGTAGTCAAATTCCCCTTGGCAAGGCTGGCTTTTGTCGCCACCCATGTCCGATACGGACATGCCGCCGAGGACATACCCCCCATCCAAGGTCAGCGCAAGCCCCGCTAGTTCATCCACATAATTGCCTTTGATCACTTGGTCCCATTGCTTGAGTCCATTGGCATCCAGCTTAACCAGCCAATAATCCGTGCTAGTCTGGATGCCATAGTTCGCTTGGGTTTTGTCGCCATTGATGGGAGAATTGGAGGAGCCCGCAATCAGGTAGCCCCCATCACTGGTTGGTTGCGCCTCCGTTACGTTATCGCTCAGACTGCCTCCGTAGGTTTTATCCCAGATCTTATTGCCCGTGGCGTCCACCTTCAGAATCCAAAAATCTTCGTAACCCTGGCCGTTCTGCGATTTGTCGCCGCCACTCGCGGCGTTGGAATTTGCGCTCAGCAGGTAACCCCCATCAAGCGTGGGCAGCACTGCCTTGATATAGTGTTCGGCTCTGGGGGACTGACCTATTGGAAGGGGATCATTGCCTGGATTCGGGCTGCCGTAAGTTTTGTCCCAGAGTTTAGTGCCATTGGCAGCGACTTTGACCAGCCAGCCATCAGCGCTTCCTTGTCGAGGCTGGGTTTTGTCGTACCCGACATCTGACTCCGAGGATCCCCCAATCAGGTAGTTGCCGTCGGTTGTCAGCAGAAGCGAGTAGGGGTAGTCGTTGCCGGTACCCCCAATTGTTTTGTCCCATTGCTTGGCTCCGCTGGCATCAAGCTTCACCAGCCAGATATCTATAGTCGACGGGAGACCCAGATTGGGCTGGGTTTTATTCCCGCTAATACCGGAGTTGGAATAGCCAACGAGCAGGTAGCCCCCATCACTGGTTTGTTGCACCTGAGTCATTAGATTATACGCCGTTCCCCCGAAGGTGCGGTCCCATTGCTTGGTCCCATTAGCATCGAGCTTGACGACCCAGTAATCGGTACTGCCATGATTCGCCTGGGACTTGTCCCGCCCAGTTCCTATTCCCGATGTATTGCCGCCCACGATATAGCCGCCATCCTGGGTCGGCTGGATGCATGTCGCCATATCTGGTCCCGGGCCACCGATGGTACGGTCCCACTGCTTAGTACCGGCTGCGTTTAGCTTGACAATCCAATAATCAGAACCGCTACTGGTCGATGTATAGCCTGCTGCCACCGAGCCTCCATCACTGGTTGCTTGGATCTGGGCTAGCTTGTCATAGCCCATGCTAAAAGTCTTATCCCACTGCTTGGCAAGGCCTTGAGCAGCGCCATGATGGGATGAGCTCAACAGGCTAACGGCCAGTAACGAGGATAGTAACAGATGACGCATAGTGAGAAGGACAATAGATAAGTGAATCACGAACAATCATGCTACGATGTTAATGAAAATAAGCTTGTGATGCATTCCGTGAAGAGATACCTGTTGCCTTACACAGTAGTATAGATTTACTGAGGCCTATCCGTTGTCATATTTGTTAAGCCCTCGTTTCGCTTTTCGACCGTTTTGCTGGACGGGAGTTGCTAATTACAATCGGCGGAGATTTGCGCGTCGGTAAGGTAGCCGACGCAAACGAGGGCTGGAACTGTCGGAGCGGGCGTAGGCCGGGTGCGGGGGCACTTGCTGCTCGATGAACCGGCGGCCATTGAGCCAAGGAGTACTCGAAACGGAGGGCAGCTGGTGCGTCCCGTGCCTCTCCGCAGCTCCTTATTGGAGCAGCAAACGGCTTAATTCTCGATTTCGTCCAGTCCTTGCGCCGTTAATCGGGCCAAACCGTCTTTCATTTCCTGCACTTGCTCCGCGGGATGGCCGTGCCAGCGGCTTACCTCCCCCACTACCTTCAGCGGCTGGGTGGAACGGTAAGATAAGCTCGGATTGCCGGGGAATTTTTTGTCGGTCAGGTTCGGGTCGTCCTCGATGGGGCCGGTCGGCTCGACCAAGTAAATTCGTTCGCGTCCGGCCCCGGTGGCGAGTTCGGCACCCCAGACGGCGGCGTCCAACGTAGCCGACAGGTACACGTGGTTTAACCGGAGGTCTTGCCCGAAATTGGAGGCAAAACCGACTTGAACCAACTCCCCAATTTGCAGGTCGGCTTTGGTCCCGTGAAAGAAGGTCTGGACGAAGGGGCGGGGCGCGGTCGTGTGCTGCAGGGGTTCGGGGTGGGCTTGTTCCATGGGGACAATAAGAGTGGAAGGATGGCGGTGTACTTACAGTAGGAACCAGGATGCTGGCGCTTATCGGCGCTTCGCCGCATTGCTTACAATCAAGTTGGCCAATTGGGGAATAAGAGCCGGGGCCAGGCCGTGGCCCATGCCCTCGACGAGCACGAAGCGCGCCTCGGGCACGTTGCTCGCGACATCGCGCCCGGCCGCGGGGGTAACCAGGGGGTCGGCGCCACCGTGAATCACAAGGGTGGGCACGCGAATGGTTTGCAGCTGCCGTTCCCGGCCCGCGTAAAAAGCGGCCAGCGAAGCGGCTCCTTGGCGGGCCAAGCCGTCCGGGGCATACGACCGCCGTACGGCTTCTTTCGCCATGGCCTGGGCCCGCAAGGAGTCCAGGGGATACGCCGCGCCGCTGAGGGCCACCAGGGATTTTGCTTCCCGCCGCACGTAAGCCGCGGTATCAGCCGGGGGACCCGGGGCCGGAATGCCGGCCAGTGCGGCCGGGTTGGCCACCAGCGGAAACCCGGCCTTGCCGCCCCCGGCCATGATGCTGGTCAGCGTCAACACCCGCTCGGGGTGATTGTAGGCCAGACGCTGGGCAATCATGCCGCCCATGGAGGCCCCAACGACGTGGGCCTTGGCAATGCCCAGCGCCGCCAACAGGCCCGCCGCGTCGGTGGCCATGTCGTCGAGGGTGTAGGGCAGCGGCGGGGGCTGGTGGGCTTGCAGCGCCTGCCCGATGGCCGCCCAGTCGGGCAGGCCCGCTTGCGCAAACTTGGTGGAAAGCCCCACGTCCCGGTTGTCGAAGCGAATCACCTGGTAGCCGCGGCGGGCCAGGTTTTCGCACAACGCTGGCGGCCACATCGTCAGCTGGCTGTTGGTGCCCGCAATCAGCAAGATGGCTTCGTTTTTCGGGGAGCCGAACCGCTCGTAGGCCAGGGTGAGGCCGTTGGCGTTGACCAGCCCGGTCTGCATTTCGGGCGCGCGGGGTGTTGGTTTCAGCAGGCTGCAAGACCACAGTCCCGCGGCCAAGCTCAGGGTAAGCCAGGTTTTCATGTCGGTAAAGGAGAGGAAGGGTTATTGTCCGAACTCTGCCAGCAAGGCTTTCAGGTTCTGCAGGGGCAACTCAAAGTGGCGGCGATTTTCTCGCCGAATCGCCCACCCGCAGCAGAGCAGAGACAGCAGGTAGGCGATGCCGGCCCCGGTCAGGTGCTGCGGCACACCCCCGGGCACGTACAGCCGGAATATCAACCACACGCCCAGGGCCGTGCTGAGCGGAATGAGCAGGTACTCGTATCCCCGCTTGAACCGGTAGAAAGCCCGCAGGCTGTCGTGCTGTTGCTGGGTCCGGGCCTGCAGGGAGGCGCCGGCCTCCGCGGCCGTCGGGAGGGGCCGGGCCACCCGCTGGAACTGCCGCAGCAGCACTACGGTGAACGGCAAGTACAGCGCCGCTCCCGCCAGGCACATTCCCTGCACCGCCGCCACGCCCCAAAAGCGAATGAAGACGTGGGTCAGCAGCGCATAGACCATCATCTGGAGCGTGAGGGAAGCCCAGAAATATTGGATTGCCCGGTTGACGTGGCGGGCGCTTCCGGCCTGAGCAATAGCCTGCAGGTCGGCGCGGTCAACCCGCGGTTTAGGTGCCGGCGGCGGGGTGGCCGCGGCCCATTCTTTTTTGAAATCATCCAGGGTCGACATCGGTCAGGTGGTTTTAGCAGGGGCGGGCAAGCGCGCCTCCAGTTCTTTCTTGAGGCGCACCAGCCGGACGCTCACATTGGATTTGGAGAGGCCAGTGATGGCGGCAATCTCCTCGTAGCTCAAGTCATCGAGGTACAGCAGCACGATGGCTTTGTTGAGGGGGGCGAGCGTCGCAATGGCGTCGAACAGCCACTCGACGGCCTCCGTCCGGTCGTCGGGAGGCGGGTCGGGAATCTGCTCGTGCCCCGCCAATAGGGGCTCGTGCTGCCGCTTGCCCGCGGTGCGCCGGTCGGCCAGGGCGGTGTTGAGGCACACGCGGTACATCCAGGTTGAAAATTTGGCTTGTCCCGAGAAGGACGGATACGACCGCCACAGCTGATACACCATTTCCTGCAGCAAGTCGGCCCGCTCGTCGGCGTCGGGCTGGTAGGCCCGGCTGATGGTGTGGGCAATGCCCAAGTGCTGGTTGAGCTGTTCGAGAAAGCGTTGTTCGGTGGCCATAGTGCGAAGGTGCGGATGCCTTTTCTCGGTTAGTAGCAAACCCGGTCGAAAAACTACACCGGTCCGACGTATTGGCTCCAAAAAGACTTGGCCAGCATTCAGTCGCGGCTCAGCAGCCACGTGTATCTCGAGGGGGACTGGGCGTAGTTCAACGTGCTTTTCGAGCAGGCGCACCCACGCTTTTTTGAGGAACTGCAGACTGCCTACCCAGCCCCGAACAGGCTCGAGTAGCGACTGGCCAGCTACTTCCACATCCAGCTGTCGGCCAAGGAAATTGCGGCCCTGCTCAGCATTGACCCGGCTAACGTGCGCCGGGCTAAACCCCGCCTTTACAAGAAAATAGTCGCCGCCGACCAGGCGAGTAGTTTTTGGGCTGACTGGCGGACAGGCAACCAAATAATTATTTGACTGGATAAAAGACACTTACGCAAACCTGTCTACACTTTGTCTACGGGCTATTTTAGGAAAAACGGACGGTAAGGGCCACTATTGCTCCCAGGTGAGACGGTCGGCTACCACCTGTTTCCGCAGCGCGGACCGGCACCACATCCCTGCGCCTGATTGTGGAGTAGGCGGTAGTCGCGTCCGGTTTCTAGAGGCCTAGTTGCTTATACCGTGAACAGGGATAAGGTAGCAGTAAGCGGGGACGCGGGGTTCGAATTAGGAAAAAGGGCCCTTCGCCTTCCTCAGTCCAGCCCACTAGAGTAAGCCAAGGACATACTTTGTCTACGCTACATCTTGAGAAAAAGGGCTCAGGAAGCCCGACAGTTGCCCCATGTTCCAACGGAGTGCCTCATAAGACTATAAGCGCCAGCTCTTGAGCAAAGGCCTGTTTATGCAGCAGGGCCACAAGCTGAGCATGTACTTTATGGCCCCTCAAAATCATTCTCTTTTCCTCTTTCACTAATGAGCAAAATGCACGTAGTCCAACTGGCCATTACGAATAACACCCCGGGCATACTAACCTATGGTGAATCCAAGTTTGACAGCGGCCGGTTAGCCGAGGGGTCTTCCTTTCCCGCCACGATTCAGCCGGGGCAGATAGGCACCGCCCAGTGCTGTGCCAGCGATACTGCGTTAGCAGCAGGCTGTTCGGGCTGGGTTCAATATACATACAATGGCACCCCGGTTTATTTCTCCTTTTCCGACTCGTCGCCGGATTCCAGCGGTATTAACTCCGGTTCCACTGACGCGAATTGGAAGCAGATGAACGGCCAGGATTTTTCTCGTACCCGAAGTGTCCTTACGAGCGATACTACGTGGCTGAATGCGACGATGCTTAGCACAGAGGGTGACGGAAACAAAGCGTTGTGGAACGTGGAACTGCTTGACCTTGGACCTAGTGAACTCGCCAATTTAGAGTTACGCAATGTCGAAGCCGTGTGGGCAGCCTTCCCGGCCGATGGCTCTCGGACCTATTACAGATGCCCGGAGGGCGTGCCGCCCCTATCGCTGCCCGCGTCGCACTTTAAGGGAATAGCCAGCTACGGCAACAAGCTGATTTTCACGCATACTAACATCAACAAAGTAGTATCCCAGCACGCCGGGCGCTACCTGATTGCCGACAAGGTAAGCGCTGGCCGGGACCAGTCGAACGTGCGAGCAATCTACCCTACCCGGCATGCGGGTGCCGGGTGGCCTCATCCGTGTTCCTCGCAGGCTTGCGGCAGCTTCATGGCAATGGGGATTCAGCAGGATGAGAGTGGTCCAGGGGCCGGGGCCTCGCAAATTCAGATTCTGGATATCAGACCAACCGCCACCAACCAAGAACCTCTACTTATCTCGACGATTGAACGTCCCTCGCAAGGAGTGAATGGGGTCGGCATGACTAAGGAATCCGGTCCGAACGGCCGCTACGTGGTGGCGGGCATCAACGGGCAAAAATTGACGCTGTACCGCTCAACGACTTCCAACCTATTCGCCCCCACTACCACCTTCACCCAGGTGGGACCCGTCATGGAGATTGCAGATTCCGGCCCCGGACTTGGCTTAGTGACACAGCAGGAGGATGGTCACATCTACCTCTTTGCCCTAAATGCCGACAACTCGGGGGAGAACAACGTGCTCAACCTCTACAAGCTCCACAACTGGCCAAACGACAACGTAACCTGCATCCAGGTAGGCGGGCAGAAACGGATGAATATTCCAGGTATGAGCGATTCAGTACACTACTTGCATGAAAGCATTCGTAGGGCCACAACGATTATAAACCCGGAAATCACGGCGGCCTATGTTGCGCTGAATGCAATGTTACTATTTAAGGGCGATGGCCTGTTCAACAGTTCTTTCCGATGGGGTAAGGGGCTGACCATTACGTCGCACACCACCATGGAGGTTTACGCCTCCGACCGGGACGCTTTGCCCTTATCATTAGAAGGTCTCACCTTATTAACCCCAAAGGATTTCGGGCTTGTTACCTGGAGGAGCCTCCCGGGAGGAAAGGCTTTTTTACCGATGAATATGCCAATGAACGTCGGGGATGTGTTGCAGGCGAGTAACGGCCTCTACTATGCCATACTGCAGGGCGACGGCAATTTGTGCGTGTATGCGGGTACGCCCCAGATACAGGGGCCTTTTCAGTGGGGGAGCATGAAAACGGGCAGTGGCGGCCACTTCTTTGCGATTGTGCAAAGCGATGGTAATCTCTGCATCTATTCCGGCCGCCTGGGGAAGCCGGGCGGTTATTTGTGGGGCAGCCAGTCCTCGGCTAGTGGGGGGCATTTCTATCTTATCATGCAGGGCGACGGCAACTTGTGCATGTACAAAGGCACCAGTCCCAGCGACAGCCACGGGTTTGTGTGGGGTAGCAAGAGCTAACCAGGAAAATAAGCCTGCCGGGGTAAGTTGACCGGGCGGACCCAAAAACCTGCTTTTCGAGGCCGGTTTTTAGGTCCGCCGGCCCTGCCATTCGCGGCAGGTAGTTAAGTATTGAAAGATACAAGGACTTTTCCCCTCAGACCTGCCCATCTCTTGTCATTTAAAATATTGCTTATCAACTATTTGCATACGAACTTTAAGCAACCGGAGTGGATTGTGCATGGGTGTAGTATTGACGCCGGGGTGGCTCCTGATACGGTGAGTGCCCGGTGCATCGAGAAAAAACCTCTAGCCCAATCGTTCACGGAAACGATGATTTGGGGAGACGTTAGAAATCGACCGGCTTGGCTAACGCCGCCCGCAAGCTCGCGAGCAGGGTAGCGCTTTGCTGCTCGAGTGCCTCCAGCACGCTCCGGGCGTGGGCTGTCGGGTGGCCTTGGGCATCGTAGTACAGCCTGTTGCTCCGGTCAAGGTAGTCTTCGGCGGGCGTCAGTTTTAATTGCGCAGCGGTCGGCAGGGTCCACGTGGCGGACGCCACGTACGGCTGCACGAGAAACCCGGTCATCTCGCACCGGGCTTCGCCCTGCTGCACGGTTACGCGCAGCTCCCGCCACAGCGTGGCCCGAAAGGAGCCCGTCGCGGCCCGTACCAGGAAGGGCACCTCGGCGTTGGCGCTTAAAATGCCATTGGCGGCATCAGTGACCGGCGGCACGTAGGTGTTGCGCGTCGCCACCGTGGCTAGCCACTGGAGCGCCCGGTCATAGAGTTGTGCCTGGGTAGTCTCCGGCACCTGGAGCCGGGCGGCGTACGTAATCTTCCCGCGGGCGCTGTCCAGGGGCGGCGACGGGAGCTGAGCGGCGGCTGGTAGGGCCAGCAGCAAGCTCACGGCAACAAGCAGTAGTTTCATGGTGCAGCGCATGGTGCAGCGAAGCTACGAGAAAGCCCAGAGCCGGCAGCGCCAGGGCATCCAGCGCTACTTGACGGGTTCATACAAATGGGCTAAACAGTAAAACGAGCGTATGGTGTAGCAATCCTATGTTTAGAACGATGAAAGTGTTTTTCACGCTAATGCTCCTTGCTCCACTGGTAAGTTGGGCACAAGGGCATTTGCCGCCACGCAGGCCCGTTTTACCCCCACCTGTCAGCATCGAACAGGCCTTGCGCAACACAGCCAATCCTCGGTATCTACAAGTGCCCATGGGTACGTTTCTCTACCGGCACCTGCGCGATTCGTTGGACCGCCGGTATGCAAGCCCACTGCCGCCAGGGAACTGGGAATTAACGCTGGTGCGGTTCGTGCCCCCGCGCTGGTTGGCTGTTCGCTGGCGCCCTCACTCGGCGCCGTTTGCGGCCGGGGATACGACACTATTATACCTGCCAGCTCAGAAAGGGATACAAACTATCATCCAGTTGTGATCAGCACACTCGTTCAGGAAAACGGTCGGATTCCTGAACGCACTACATTTTCCGTTTTCTGAGAGGAACCCATTTCGTAGTATTCGGTATGCGATATGCTCTTAGCGGGAATTTCTGTTGCTACTCCAGTGCTACCCCTGATAGGAGCCGGCGACCGTTTCAGCACTGTTAGCTGGTGCGATGATCGAACTGGCTGGATAGTGAATTAGCTCCGCTGCTTCATATTAAGCTTTTGCCCACAACGCTTATGTCTTTGCCTACCCGTCGGTTTCAAGCTCCAGCCGGCACTATCATCGGTCGACTCGACGGCCCCGTGGTGCGCGCCACCGGCATCCGGTACGCCCGCGCGGAGCGGTTTCGCCCTCCGGTGGCTGAGCCAGCTGCGACCGAGCCGATTCTGGCCATCACCCCGGCACCCGCGTGTCCGCAAGCCCCCGACCTGTTACTGACCCAGGTGCTTGACCAACTATACGAGGGCCTGCGCTATGATGAAGATTGCCTGCGCCTGTCGCTGACGCTGCCAGCCGACCGCCGGGCCGACGAGCTGTTGCCGGTCATTGTCTGGATACACGGAGGCTCGTACGTGACCGGGGCAGGTGACCTCTCTATTTATGACCCGGTATCCCTCGTGACAGAGCAGCGGGTGGTCTTCGTCGCTGTGACGTATCGGCTAGGATTGCTGGGCTTTCTGGGCAGCGAGGGTGGTATGCCCCCCAACCTGGGCCTGTTGGATCTGCGCGAAGCGCTGCGCTGGGTGCAGCGCAACAGCGCGGCCTTCGGAGGCGACCCGGCACTGGTCACGCTGTTCGGGCATTCTTCCGGCGCAGATGCGGCGGCTCACCTGCTGGTGGCGGAAGGCACTCAGGGCTTGTTCCGACGGGTTATTCTGCACAGTGCTCCGCTGGGCCTCTCACGGGGCCGCGTGGCTATGAGCTCGGCAATGACCGCCGCGGCAGGAGAGCTGCTGCCGACGATGAGCGTCGAGGAAGTAGTTGCCCGCGAGAGCGTCGCGCATAAAGCCGCGGGCAAGGCTTTACGCAAGACAGATCTGAAAGCGGGTATGCCCTTTGGAACGCAGTACGGAGCGTATCCGCTGCCAGCTGAAGCCGACGCAGGCCGGGCCTGGGAAGCCGTGGCCTCGAGCGTGGACGTGCTCATTGGGACTACCGCCGAGGAGACCCGGTTCTTTGCCGTGCTTGATCCTCGGTTCCGCCGGGTGCGTCAGTTCCCCTTGCTGGGGCCCTGGCTGGAACGGGCCTTGGTTGCTTTCAGCACGGGGGCGGTGTATCTGTGGGCCACTAAAGAATTTGCCCTGCGCCACGCCCGGGCCGGGGGGCGTGCGTACCGGTTTGTGGTGCAGTTTCAACCGGCTGGCAGGGCGCTGGGGGCCGCGCACGCCGTGGAGTTGCCGCTCCTGCTAGGCACTGAAGCCAGCTGGGCGGCCAGCCCGCTGTTGAGCGGCACTAGTTGGCAGCAGGTGCAGCACGCCGGCAGGCAAGTGCGCCAGCTCTGGGCTGATTTTGCCCGTACTGGCCAGCTACCCACCCCGGTGAGCATCCCTGGGGTGCTGGAAATACGTAAGCAAGGGGTAAGCTGAAGCCGATGCATAGAGCCAAAGGCATCCGTTTCCTAGCCAGCAAATGCCGGAACGGGGTTCTTGGCAGGAATAGAAATGTGCCGGCCAAGTAGGTACGGCCCGCCGTTGGTGGGCAGTGCGCCAGACGCCGGCCTTGGCTCCGGCGCTAACGGCCATTAATGCCAATGCCCGTGATTTGTCCACCTAAAACCGGCATTAGGTGGCTCTGAGGGACCGGACACGCTGGTACTTTTGTGTCCTGTCCAGACAGCTCGTGTTGTCCGTGACAGCCAACCGCTATGTCCGAGAAAATCATTCCGTTTCAGTCGCTGAGTGCCAACCAGGCCGGGGTAGCTGCGTTCCCCATGGCGCACACCGACTTAACCCCGCACGGCTATCAGGAGGTCGTGGTGCCGCACCGGCACGACCATTACAGCTGTATTTTCACGGACCAGGGCGCGGCGGACATAACCGTGGATTTTCAGCCGTTGCACCTCACGGCCAATACCCTGCTGGTTTCGCTGCCCGGCCAGGTGCACCGGGTGAGTCCGCCACAGCAGTTTCGGGGCTGGATGCTGCTGGCGGATGCCAAACTCATCAGCCAAGGCACCCGCAGCCGGCTGGAACAAGCCAGCGCCCGCCCCGAGCTGCTGCGCCTCGACCCAGCCCAGCACGCCTGGTTTCACCACTTGCTGCACGCGCTGCACGCGGCCACCGAGCCCGCTGCGTCCCTGCTAACGGACCCCGAAACCATCCACCACCTGCTCAATGCCTGCCTGGCGCAGGCCGCGCACCTGCTCGAAGCGCAGCAGCACCAGCAGCCGGCGCCCTCGCGGCGCAGCCTGGCCCTGACCCAGGAATTTCGCCAGCTGCTGCGCCAGCACTTTCGCACCTGTAAAAAGCCGGCTGCCTACGCCGCCTGGCTCCACGTCACCGTCGGCCACCTCAACGACGCGATAAAAGCCACCACGGGCTTCTCCGTCAGCTATTTCATTCAGCAGGAAGTAGTGGCCGAAGCCCAGCGCCTGCTGTTCTACACCGACCTCAACGTGCAGGCTGTGGCCGGGCAGCTGGGCTACGACGACTACAAGTATTTCAGCCGCTTGTTTGCCAAGGCCACCGGGTTGGCTCCCAGCCTTTTCCGCGCTCAGCCCAGCGCGCAGCCCGCGTAGCGCATGGAGGAGCACGTCGAAGTATTTCGTACCACGGTGGCTACGCCGGCCCAGGCCGCCGGCCTTATCGCTGGACTCCAGCGCCGGTTTCCCGCTTGTCGCATCACGTTCGATTTGGACGACTGCGACAAGGTGCTGCGCATGGCTGGCCCCCTGGTCTGTCCGCAGGCCGTGGGCGCGTGCCTGGCGCAGGCGGGCTACGAGTGCACCCCGCTGGAATAGCGGCTGTTTTTCTCTTTTTTCCGAACGACTATGACTCAGCGCATCTTAATTACGGGAGCCAGCATTGCCGGCCCCACCCTGGCCTGGTGGCTGCACCGCTTTGGTTTCGATGTGACCGTCGTGGAGCGGGCCCCGGAGTTCCGCGACGGGGGCCAGAACATCGACGTGCGCGGCACCGCCCGCACGGTGCTCGAACGCATGGGCCTGCTGCAGGCCGTGAAAGACCACGGCACGGGCGAGCAGGGCTTTGCCTTTGTCGATGAAAAGGGCGAGGTCGTGGCTGAGTTCGACGAGGACGAGCTGGGCAGCGACAGCTTCACGGCCGAGCTGGAAATCCTGCGCGGCGACCTGGCCCGGCTGCTGTATGAGCACAGCCGGGATAAGGTAAGCTACCGCTTCGGCAATTCCATCACGGCCGTGCACGAAACGGAGCAGCAGGTCACCGTCACGTTCGCGCACGGCGCCCCGGAACGCTTCGACTTGGTGCTAGTGGCCGAGGGGGCCAATTCGGCGACGCGCCAGCTGCTGTTTGGCCCGGCGGTGACGCGCAAGCCCTACGACTTGTACGTGGCCTACTTCACCATTCCGCGGGAAGCAGGCGACGGCAACATCGCCCGTCAGTACAACGCGTCCGATGGCCGCGGCCTCTGCCTGCGCCCCGACAACCAAGGCACGACCCGCGCCCTGCTCACGCTGCAACAGGCGCCGGCCGGCTACGAAGACCGCTCACCCGACGACCAGAAAGCCGTCTTGCAGCAGCTCTTCGCCGATGCGGGCTGGGAAGCGCCCCGTATGCTGCGGGAACTGGCCAATGCCGACGACTTTTACTTCGAAATGGTGAGTCAGGTGAAGCTCGATGGCTGGGCGAAGGGCCGAGTGGTGCTGACCGGCGACGCGGCGTGGTGCGCCGGCCCCTTCGGCGTGGGCACCTCCCTGGCCCTGGTGGGCAGCTACGTGCTGGCCGGCGAGCTGCACCGGCACCCGGACGACTATGGCGCGGCCTTCGCCGCCTACGAGCGCCTTATGCGCCCCTACGCCGAGCAAGGGCAGGACGTGCCCAAGCTGGCTCCGCGCCTGGCCAATCCGCAAACCCCACTGGGCATTGCCGTGCAGCGGACGGTGCTGCGCGTAGCGGCCGCGCCGGGCATCCGGCAGGTAGTGGGCAAGCTGGCTAACCCGTCCGCAAACGAGGTGGAATTTCCGGACTACGAGCACGTAACCTTGTAAAGGCAAAAGACCGTGAAAGTCGGTTAGGCCCGCGTCAGCACCTAGGAGGACTAGCAGCTGCATCTACAAGTCGATGCGCAGTGGGCTCGTTTTGCACCCCTGCTGCCGGGCCGATAAGGCACGAAAGGGGGCGGGGCCAAACAACCGGCACTCTGCGGAAACCAGCTGTGCCTGCTACGCAACGGCGGCTGGTGGCGCACTTTACCCGTGAAATGAGGGAACTGGCACACAATGTACACGCGCTTCCAGCGCCGGACGTGCTCCGGCGTATGGGCTCGAGTGCCCGCCGCCGTGCAACAGGACAACGCGCTGCACACGCTGCTGGTGGCTCGACCACCGTGCGGCTCCCCAGCACGTGAGCGGGGCCCGCAAGGCCTGAAATAAGATTTAACCCAGAAGCTCAGTTCCGCCCTTTGAGTGTTGTGGGTACTAACCCACTACTACTGTTTTACCTGTTGTAGTAGAAGCATTTTCGGTTTCCAAACCAGCCACGTAGCGGTATTCAGCGGTAGCGTTGCCAGCCGTGAACGTGGCCAGAATATAGCCGCGCCGGGAAGCGTCAAGATACTGCAGGTCATCAATCAGCAGTTGGTTGGATTGTTCAAAGCCCGTAATGGCGGTAGCGTTGCCGGCCAGCAGGGCCTCAAAGCCGGGCGATGACACGGAGGAGCACGCAAACTCGGCTCCTACCCGTTGGCCCGCCGCCGTGGTCAGGTCGCTGTGCCAGGCGTTGTGCGTATCGCCGGCCAGGGAAATCAGTTTCTTGCCGGCCGCTGCCGCGTATACCCGCTCGCGCTCGGCCGGGTAGCCATCCCAGGCATCAAGGTTATAGGGGAGTACCGTGGTCACGCGGGCCCGCTCAGCGGCCGTCACGGTGGGGTCACCGGCCAGAATGCGGGTTTTAATAATGCTGAGCTGAGTGGCCTGCGTGCTGTACTGGGCCAGCAGGGCGGGAGTGGGCCCGGCGGCCAACTGCGCGACCAGGGGCAGCAGTTCGGCTGGGATGTTCATTTTACCCATCAGCACCTGCGAGCCCAGTACCTGCCAGGTAGCGCTGCTGCTGCCCAGCGCGCCCGCGAGCCAGCTGCGCTGGTCGGGCCCGAGCATCGAGCGGCTGCTACTGGTCAGGGACTGCAGAAACGCGGCGGGGTTGGCGGCGTAGTTGTTCAGGCTTAGTTGCTGGTCGCGGCCCACGATGCGGGTGTCGAGCATGAGCAGATTCACCAGATTGCCGAACTCGAAGCGGCGATAGATTCTAGTTTTGTCGGCGGTACGAGCGGGCAGGTACTCATGCCACACCTGGTTAGCCACGCGCTTGCGGTCGTCGAAGCTGCCCTCGGTGGCGGGCTGATGGTTTTCGGCGCCGCCGGTGTAGGCGTCGTTGGCGTACTCGTGGTCGTCCCATACGCAGATAAAGGGCTTGAGCTGATGGGCGCGCTGGAGCTGTTTGTCGGAGCGGTACTGCCGGTACCGGGTGCGGTAGTCGCTCAAGCTGAAGATTTCGGTGGTTGGCAGGTGGGCCCGGTTCAGTACGGCGGTGCTGGCGTTGGTGCCGTACTGGCCCGCCCCGTACTCGTAGATATAGTCGCCCAGATGCACCACGGCATCGGCATCGGAAGCCGCCACGGCCCCATACACGTTGAAGAGCCCGGCCTGGAAGTTGGCGCACGACACCACCGCCAGCCTCACACTGCTGGCCTGGCTGCCGGTGGGCAGCGTCTTGGTTTCGCCTACCACCGATTCGGCCCTGGTACGCTCACTGCGAAAGCGGTAGTAGTATTTTGTGTTCGCCGTGAGGCCGGGTACGTCTACGGCGGCAGTGTAGTCGGCCCCGGCGGGGGCCACCACCGTGCCGCTAGCCACCAACGGGCTAAAGGCATTCGACGTGGCTATTTCCCAGCGCAGCGCCGCATCGCCGGCCTCGTTGTCGGCCGGGGTATAGCGCGTCCAGAGGATAACGCCAGTGGCCGAAGGGTCGAAGCTGGCCACCCCTTCGTTGAAGCCGAAAAGGCCGGTGTAGTTGACGGCCGGCTCGTCGCTGTCGTCCTGGCAGCTGGTCAGCAGGCCGGGTAGCAGGGCCACGCCGCCGGATAGCAAAGCCGTATTACGAACAAACGCGCGGCGGCTGATTTTAGGGTTGTTTTCTGACATGACCAGGCAGAGTAAAATACCTGGCAAAGGTGAAAACGGCATGTTAGCCCCGTATTAACCCAGCTTTACGAATTAGTCACGGTGCTTGCCCCCGGTTTGCTACCACCCCCTGCGCTATAAGCAGAGCAGCCCGGAACGGGAAGTTCCGGGCTGCTCGGTGAGGGAGTGGGCAACTGTTAACGCGAGATGCCCTTGTACTGGTTGTCCACGTAGGTCAGGTCAAACGCGCCCAGGTTCTTGAAGTAGCTGTTGACCAGCTTGGCCGGGTCGGTGGCCAGCTCGCCGCGGCCGGGCACGTCGTTGCCGTCGTCCCAGGCCCAGGGGGCGTTGGCGCCGCCGTTGCCGCGGCTTTTGACGAAGCTGCCCTCGGCACTCGTAAACAGGGCAGAGTTGAAGCGCTGGTCCCAGAGGCCGTTGGGCTCGAAGATGTCAACGAGCCTGTACTGCACGTCCCGGTCGTCGGCGCTGGCGGGGGCCTCGGCGGTAGTGGCCGAAGGGAAATACTTCAGGCCGTCGCCGTTGATCTTGTAGTAGGGGAAGGCCTTCAGCCCGTGGCCCTTGGCTTCCTGGGCCGTGACCGGGTGCAGGCCGCCGCCGAACGATTCCAGGGTAAGGGTGCCGTCAATGTCCTCCTGGTTGGCCTGCAGGGGGCTGCCGGCGGGCACAAAAGAGTAGAAGTCGGAGTGGGCCACCGTGACGATGCCCTGTAGGGTGCCGTAGGTGCTGCCGTCCTTCTTGACCACGGCCAGCAGGCCTTCCAGGTCATTCTCATGCTCGTCGAGGTTGTAGGCCAGCACGTTGTCGGTCCAGTCGCGGGGGTGAAAGAAGGCGTAGGTGATAAACCAGTGGGTGCCGGTTTCCACTACCGAGTAGTAGCCGTGGCCGGTGGCGGCGGCGGTGGCCAGGTTGTTCCAGTTGTTGGTGCCCGACCAATCGTTGTCGAAGTTGATGGCAGCCAGGTAGTCGGCCTTACCGCTCAGGCCGTGGGCGCCCGTCACGTCGGTGTCCTGGTAGTGAATCGGGGCCCAGCGCAAAGCCAGACCGGCCTTGAAGGCGGCGGTGGCGTCGGCCGCGTGCGCGGCGGTGCGGGGGGCAGCTTCCGGTAGCGGGGCCTTCTCGCAGCCCGTCAGCCACGACAGGGCCAGGCCGGTAGCCAGCAGGGCTAGCTTGGGAGTAAATGGTTTCATGGGAAAGGGGTTTGGTTGGGGGTTAGAGAAAGAAAGAAAAGCGGGTTAGTAGCCGGGATTTTGCTTGAGCTGGCCGTTCAGGGTCAGCTCGGTGCTGGGGATGGGGAAGAGGCGGCGGTGAAGCTCGGCGTTGGTTTTCAGGCCCTGCCCCCAGCCGGCCTCCCACTTGCCGAAGCGGATCAGGTCGTTGCGGCGCCAGCCTTCCCAGGCCATTTCGCGGCTGCGCTCCTCGAAGAGGGTGGGCAGGTCGACGGTGGCGAAGGCGGGCACCTGGGCGCGGGTGCGCACCTGGTTCACCAAGTCCTTGGCCGTGGCGCCGTCGGGGTCCTGGCCGCCGCGGAGCAGGGCCTCGGCCTTCATCAGCAGCACGTCGGCGTAGCGCAGCAGCACCAAGTCGTTGCCCTGGTCGCGGGAGGTGGAGGCCTTGTCGGGGTAGTACTTGATGTTGCGCGTGCCCTGGGCCTTGCCCAGCTCGTCGTTGCCCACGTCGAACTTGGCCGCGTCGCGGAACAGCAGGGTGTTGCTCAGCTCCAGGTGGTAGCTCAGGGCCGCGCT
>Ga0247729_10000009_pt1 | contig 121021 bp, 103 predicted proteins | sample UWRJL133311R2_FD_180958 | JGI IMG/M metagenome (GOLD analysis project Ga0247729, IMG submission 180958) | Plant litter microbial communities from Arlington Agricultural Research Station in Wisconsin, United States - UWRJ-L133-311R-2 | ecosystem: Environmental > Terrestrial > Plant litter >... | reverse complement strand
AAGGAAATTATCTGCGCGGCTATGCGTAAGCTGCTGCATTTGGTGTATGGGGTACTGAAATCGGGTAAACCTTTTGACCCCCTCATCGCGCTTGCGCGATGAGGGTCAAGACGGTATCTACAGGTCCTGCGTTTATTCGGTAATAAAGTGCTATTTGATCCCCTCGGCGCCTTTCGCCACCTCATCGGTCCGGGCCGCCATGATGAAATCGTTGCGGTGCAGGCCTTTTATCGAATGGCTCCACCAGGTCACGGTCACTTTGCCCCATTCAGTCAGCAGCCCGGGGTGATGGCCCTCGGCTTCGGCGATTTCGCCAACGGCATTGGTAAACGCCAGCGCAAATCGGAAATTCTTGAAGCGATAGACCTTTTCCAGCTGCATCACGCCGTCGCGCACTTCGATATTCCAGTCCGGGATCTGCTTGAGCAGCGCCGGAAGCTCGGCCTCACTGACCTGCGGAGCGTTGGCGCTGCAGGCTTCGCAATGAGCTTGGTTGAGGGTCGTCATAAAGGGTTTCCTGTTCATGCCAACTGGTGGCTGGATTTTTTTTCTGTAGGGAGCTTTTCTTTAGAGGGTTTTGGCGGGAATTTAGGTTCGTGCAGGCCCAACTGCATTGCCTGGCCAACCATGCCCATGATGTCTTGTCGGGCGAGATCGAACAGCTGCTTGAGGTCGGGCAATACAAAATACAGAGGTTGCAGAATATCGATGCGGTAGGGAGTGCGCATGGCTTCAACGGCATCGAAAGGCTGATGTTCCGGAGTCGTCGACAGGCTGTAAACCGCTTCCCTGGGAGAAGAGAGAATGCCGCCACCATAGATTCTGCGACCCTGGGCGGTCTCCACCAGGCCGAATTCGATGGTCATCCAGTACAGCCGCGCCAGATAGACCCGCTGCTCCTTACTGGCATTGAGCCCTAGCCGGCCATAAGTGTGGGTGAATTCCGCGAACCAGGGATTGGTGAGCATGGGGCAGTGGCCGAAGATCTCGTGGAAAATATCCGGCTCTTGCAGGTAGTCCAGTTCTTCAGCGCTACGAATGAAAGTGGCAACCGGAAACTGCTTGTTGGCCAGCAGCTCGAAAAACTTCTGGAAAGGGATCAGCGCCGGCACGCGCTCCACTTGCCAACCTGTGGTTGCCCCCAGTACCCGATTGATTTCCGCCAATTGCGGAATGCGATCGTGGGGCAGGGCAAGCTGCTCGATGCCGTCCAGATATTCCTGGCAGGCGCGTCCTTCAATGACCTGCATCTGCCGAGTGATCAGGGTATTCCACACCTGATGATCAGCTGCCGGGTAATCAATGAACCCTTGCGCGTCGGGCTCACGTGCCACGTAGGTGGTACTGCTCATGCTGCTCTCCCTTGGGGTTCTTTTTATAGGGTTTGTCGCGAACGCCCAATGGAACGATAGCTCAAGTGTCGAGTAATTTCAGCTTGCTTGTGGAGGAGTATTTCTGCACGGAGGGGTAAGTTGTTATTGGGCGGCTGTATAACTGCCGATTACTAACAAGTTAAAAGGTATTAGATAAATGGCCGACAGTAACGGTGCATGCAAGCAGGATATATGGTTGGATAGATTCCCGGTAGGAGCGAACTTGTTCGCGAGACGGTTGGTCATATCCACACCTCGCCAACAACTTCGCTCCTACCTGACCTCATCATTCCAGATGGTTTTGCCTAGCCGTTACTGCACCCATTGCCCATCACCTGATAGCCCATCACGTGGCGCTGGCCCTGATGGTCTTCGTAGGTCATGCGCATAGGGACGACTGCGCAGACGTTGGGGATCTCGGTGACCGAAATGACCTTGGCAATATCGGGATGGCTTCCATACTTGTATTGCTCGACGCGGGCTTGTTGGGCAGCAACTTTTGCTCCGGATTCTTCAGCCATTGCAAATGTGCTGAAACCACAGAGCGCCAGAACCAACAGTGAAACTTTCATTTCTTTTACCTTCTTGAGTTCGACAGGGGGCACACCACCGCGAACGGTGATGTGTATAGCCAGTTTCTATAATTAAGATCAACTTGCCGTGGGAGGCTGTCAGTTGTTAATCATGTGCCGTGTTGGCGGGGCAGATTCTATGCCTGCATCGACACGCCATACAGGAACACTTTTACAAAGATTATTAGTCAATTCGGTAACAATCCCTGAACGGCCCGCTCCAGAGCTGCCCATTTGCTTTCTCGCGGGCGGCGGCGCAAATGTAGGGATTGCAGGCGGTCAATGGCGGTCGGGCGGGTCGGTAAGACCATCGTCGAATGGTCCGAACGCCGACAGGCGGATACAACTGACGCATAAAACAACAACTATCCACCGAGGTAACCAAGATGAGTGCAGCTCCCCTGTACCCCGTCCGTCCAGAAGTCGCAGCGACTACTCTGACTGATGAGGCGACCTACAAGGCCATGTACCAGCAGTCAGTGGTCAATCCTGACGGTTTCTGGCGTGAGCAAGCTCAGCGCCTGGACTGGATCAAGCCTTTTACCTCGGTCAAGCAGACCTCGTTCGACGATCACCGGGTCGACATCAAATGGTTCGCCGATGGCACCCTCAACGTTGCCTATAACTGCCTGGATCGCCACCTCGCCGAACGCGGGGACAGCATTGCGATTATCTGGGAAGGCGATGATCCGTCCGAAAGTCGCAACATTACTTATCGTGAGCTGCACGAAGAAGTCTGCAAGTTTGCCAACGCCTTGCGGGGCCAGGATGTGCATCGCGGCGACGTCGTGACGCTTTATATGCCAATGATCCCTGAAGCCGTGGTCGCTATGCTGGCCTGTGCGCGGATCGGCGCGATTCACTCGGTGGTCTTCGGCGGCTTCTCCCCCGAAGCGCTGGCCGGTCGTATCATCGACTGCAAATCCAAAGTAGTGATTACCGCTGACGAAGGCCTGCGTGGCGGCAAACGCACCGCTATGAAGGCCAACGTTGACCGTGCCCTGACCAATCCTGAAACCGCCAGCGTGCAGAAAGTCATCGTCTGCAAACGCACCGGCGGCGATATCGAGTGGAACCGCCATCGCGATATCTGGTACCACTCGCTGCTGGAAGTAGCCTCGGCGACCTGCGCACCGAAAGAAATGGGCGCTGAAGAATCGCTGTTCATCCTTTATACCTCGGGCTCCACCGGCAAACCCAAAGGTGTGTTGCACACCACCGCCGGTTATCTGCTGTACGCAGCCCTGACCCATGAGCGAGTGTTCGATTACAAGCCTGGCGAGGTTTACTGGTGTACCGCTGACGTGGGCTGGGTCACTGGCCATAGCTACATCGTCTACGGCCCGCTGGCCAATGGCGCGACCACCTTGCTGTTCGAAGGCGTGCCGAACTATCCGGATATCACCCGCGTGTCGAAGATCGTCGACAAGCACAAGGTCAACATCCTTTACACCGCGCCGACCGCGATCCGCGCCATGATGGCCGAAGGCACCAAGGCGGTTGACGGTGCAGACGGTTCCAGCCTGCGCTTGCTGGGCTCGGTGGGCGAGCCGATCAACCCGGAAGCCTGGAACTGGTACTACAACACGGTGGGCAAGAAGAACTGCCCGATTGTCGATACCTGGTGGCAGACCGAAACCGGCGGCATCCTGATCAGCCCGCTGCCTGGCGCAACCGCCCTGAAACCAGGTTCGGCGACCCGTCCATTCTTCGGCGTTATCCCGGCGCTGGTGGATAACCTGGGCAACCTGATCGAAGGCGCGGCGGAAGGCAATCTGGTGATCCTGGATTCCTGGCCGGGTCAGTCCCGTTCGCTGTATGGCGACCACGATCGTTTCGTGGACACCTACTTCAAAACCTTCCGTGGCATGTACTTCACCGGGGACGGTGCGCGCCGTGACGAAGATGGCTACTACTGGATCACGGGTCGTGTAGACGACGTGCTCAACGTTTCCGGCCACCGCATGGGCACGGCCGAGATCGAAAGCGCCATGGTTGCCCATCCGAAAGTCGCCGAAGCCGCTGTGGTCGGTGTGCCGCATGATCTGAAGGGGCAGGGCATTTATGTCTACGTGACCTTGAACGGCGGGGAAGTGCCTGATGAAGCGCTGCGGATCGAGTTGCGTAACTGGGTCCGTAAAGAGATCGGCCCGATTGCCTCGCCCGACGTGATTCAGTGGGCGCCTGGCCTGCCGAAGACCCGTTCAGGGAAAATCATGCGCCGCATCCTGCGCAAGATCGCCACCGGTGAATACGACTCCCTGGGTGACATCTCCACCCTGGCCGACCCAAGCGTGGTGCAACATTTGATCGACACCCACAAGACCATGAGCGTGGCCTGATAGTCACTGCCTCAAAAAGCCCCATTCGGTGTGAGCCGGGTGGGGTTTTTTTATTCTGGTTGGCGTGGGTGGATATGTATTGATGGTGTGTCAGTGCCCTTTACGTTGGCCGTTGAATGCTATCGCGAGCAAGCTCACTCCTACAGTTGGAATGCGATTTTCCTGTAGGAGTGAGCTTGCTCGCGATGGCGGCGGCGCAGTCAGCACCAGATTCAGGTTCCTAAGAGGGGTGGAGAGGTTAAGCGAACCAAGATATATATCCATCTGTTACCCCTCCCCGAAACCTGGTTACACGACGCCCATTTGTGGGGCGATCTCTCCCAGTGTTGTAGGAATTTGCTGTAAAAGCGCTCGGCAATTAGCCATGCGTCAATGCTGCGCTTGCCGTATTACAAGGCTTTGCCAATAATGGGCGCGTATCTTGCTGTAGTCACAGGTTACGCTTTTGCTCCATTTGCATAACCTGAGCTTCCTGTCAATTAGCTGGGCGTCACTTCTTGATGCATTTGTAACTACTTGTCGCATTGAAGAAATATCGACTTCGAGCCTGTGGTTAAAATGCCGGTCACTCGCCGAAGGCTTGCCGGGCCGGAAACCGGCACCAGCGTCAGGCGTCTACTTCCAATCGTCCTCTTCGCATATTGGGCCCTTGCTCACTCTGCCATTTGTCGTGTGTTACCGACGGAGTCCTAACAATGAAAAAGCTCATGCTTCTTGGTGCTTTGGCCCTGACCGTCCTGGCTCAGCCAGTGTTCGCTGATGAAAAACCACTGAAAATCGGCATCGAAGCGGCATACCCTCCGTTCGCTTCCAAGGCGCCGGATGGCAGCATCGTCGGTTTCGACTACGACATTGGTAACGCCCTGTGCGCCGAAATGAAGGTCAAGTGCGTCTGGGTCGAGCAAGAATTCGACGGTCTGATCCCTGCGTTGAAAGTGCGCAAGATCGACGCGATTCTGTCTTCCATGTCCATCACCGACGACCGTAAGAAGTCCGTTGATTTCACTGATCGCTACTACAGCACTCAGGCGCGTCTGGTCATGAAGGAAGGCACCACGCTCAGCGACAGCCTTGCCGAACTCAAAGGCAAGAAAATCGGTGTGCAACGCGGGACGATCCACGACACCTTTGCCAAGAAGGTTCTTGAGCCTAAAGGCGCCGAGATCAAGTCCTACAGCTCGCAGAACGAAATCTACCTGGACATCAAGGCCGGTCGTCTGGACGGTACCGTGGCAGATGCCACCCTGTTGCAAGACGGCTTCCTGAAAACCGATTCGGGCAAGGGCTATGCTTTTGTCGGCCCTGCATTCACTGATCCGGCCTACTTCGGCGATGGCATCGGCATTGCGGTGCGCAAAGGCGACAAAGCCAATCAGGAGCGTATCAACGCTGCCATTACTGCGATCCGTGCCAACGGCGAGTACAAGAAGATTCAAGACAAGTACTTCGACTTCGACGTTTACGGCAAGTAAACACGTCGTCCGGGATGGCGCAGCCACAAACCGTTTGCGGTTTCGCGGCTAGCGCCATTTTTTACACCCACGAGGACTGCACAACATGTTGAATGGCTACGGGGCTGTCATCCTCGAAGGCGCAGGGCTGACATTGCAGCTGGCTCTCTCGTCGATGGCGCTGGCAATCGTCCTGGGTCTGATCGGCGTGTCCCTGCGTTTGTCGCCGGTGCGCTGGCTGGCGATGTTGGGTGATCTGTATTCCACCGTCATTCGCGGGATCCCGGATCTGGTCCTGATCCTGCTGATTTTCTACGGCGGCCAGGGCGCGCTTAATACCATCGCGCCAATGCTGGGTCATGATGATTACATCGACCTCAGCCCTCTGGCGGCAGGTATCGGCACACTGGGGTTTATCTTCGGCGCTTACCTGTCGGAAACCTTTCGCGGTGCGTTCATGGCCATTCCCAAGGGGCAGGCCGAAGCGGGGCTGGCTTACGGGATGAGCCATTCCAAAGTGTTTTTCAGAATTCTGGTGCCGCAGATGATTCGTCTGGCGATACCTGGCTTCACCAATAACTGGCTGGTACTGACCAAGGCGACGGCGCTGATTTCGCTGGTCGGCCTGCAGGACATGATGTTCCTGGCCAAGCAGGCCGGTGACGCGACCAGTCAGCCTTTCACGTTCTTCCTTGCGGTGGCCGCGATTTATCTGCTGATCACCAGCGTTTCGCTGCTGGGCCTGCGTCTTCTCGAAAAACGTTACTCCGTTGGAGTTAGGGCGGCCGACCTGTGATTTTTGACTACAACGTCATCTGGGACAGCCTGCCGCTGTATTTCGCCGGGCTGCTGACCACCCTTCAATTGCTCGGCATTGCCCTTGCGTTCGGTCTGCTGGCGGCATTGCCCCTGGGCCTGATGCGAGTCTCGAAAAATCCGTGGGTCAACCTGCCAGCCTGGCTGTACACCTATGTGATTCGCGGCACGCCGATGCTGGTTCAGCTTTATCTGATCTATTACGGTCTGGCGCAATTCCCGGCAGTCCGGGAAAGTTTTCTGTGGCCTTGGTTATCCAGCGCTACGTTCTGCGCGTGTCTGGCGTTTGCTATCAATACCAGCGCCTATACCGCCGAAATCATTGCAGGCAGCCTCAAGGCTACGCCAGCGGGCGAAATCGAAGCGGCGCGGGCCATGGGCATGTCCAAGGCCAAGATGTACCGTCGGATACTGCTGCCCTCTGCCTTGCGCCGGGCGCTGCCGCAGTACAGCAACGAAGTGATCATGATGCTGCAGACCACCAGTCTGGCGTCCAGCGTCACACTGGTGGATATCACTGGTGCGGCCCGAGCGGTCAACTCCGAAAGTTTCTTGCCCTTCGAGGCATTCATTACCGCAGGCGTGTTCTACCTGTGCCTGACATTCATTCTGGTGCGACTGTTCAAGCTGGCGGAACGTCGCTGGCTGGGCTATCTCGCGCCCCGGAAGGCCTGACATGCAAAGAACCGATCATGTATTGCCGTGGAGCACCCTCGGCACCGAGCGTCAGCTGAGTGTGTTTCGCTTCGGCAGCGGCGAGCGCAAAGCCTACATCCAGGCCAGCCTGCACGCCGACGAGTTGCCCGGCATGCGCACCTCCTGGGAGCTGAAGAAGCGTCTGACCGAGCTGGAAGAGCAGGGCGCCTTGAAAGGTGTCATCGAGCTGGTCCCGGTAGCTAATCCCATTGGCCTGGGTCAGCTCCTGCAAGGCGCACATCAAGGCCGCTTCGAGTTCGGCAGCGGCAAGAATTTCAATCGCGACTTCTCCGAGTTGAGCGAGCCGGTCGCCGAGTTGCTCGAAGGGCAGTTGGGCGACGATCCGCACAGCAACGTACAACTGATTCGTCAGGCCATGACCACCGCGCTGGAAAATCTCCCGCCGGCCGAAAGCGAGTTGCGCGGCATGCAGCGGATTTTGCTGAGCCATGCCTGTACGGCTGATGTGGTGCTCGACCTGCATTGCGATGCCGATGCGGCATTGCACATGTACGCCTTGCCGCAGCATTGGCCGCAATGGCGTTCGCTGACCGCGCATTTGAATGTGCAGGTTGCATTGCTCGCGGAAGATTCCGGTGGCAGTTCGTTTGACGAAGCCTGTTCGTTGCCCTGGTTGCGCCTGTCGCGGATCTTCCCTGATGCGCAGATCCCGCTGGCCTGTCTGGCGACGACCATCGAGCTGGGCGGTCAGGCCGATACAGGCAAGCCGCAGGCCGAAGCCCACGCAGAAGGCATTCTGGCGTTTCTGGCCGAGCAGGGTTTCATCAGTGGCGACTGGCCCAAGCCGGCCCACGAAGAATGTGAAGGCATGCCCTTTGAAGGCACTGAATTGCTGTTTGCGCCGCATCCCGGTGTGGTGACGTTCCTGCGTGAGGCGGGCGCTGTCGTCGAAGTGGGCGAGCCGCTGTTTGAAGTCATCGATCCGCTGTCCGATCGGGTCAGCACCGTCTGCTCCAATACTGCTGGTGTGCTGTTCGCCATCGAGCGATTGCGTTACGCCCAACCGGGTTTCTGGCTGGCCAAAGTGGCGGGCCGCACCGCACGACGTCAGGGTCGCCTGCTCAATGACTGACCCAATTGTGAGAACCGAAAGCATGAACAAACTGGAAGTCCAGGATCTGCACAAGCGCTATGGCAGCCATGAAGTGCTCAAGGGCGTTTCCCTGACGGCCAAGGCAGGCGATGTGATCAGCATCATCGGCTCCAGTGGCTCGGGTAAAAGCACGTTTCTGCGTTGCATCAACCTGCTGGAACAGCCTCATGCGGGCAAGATTCTGCTCAACAACGAAGAGCTGAAACTGGTGACCAACAAGGACGGCAGCATGCGTGCTGCCGACCCGAAACAGCTGCAACGCATGCGTTCGCGCCTGTCCATGGTGTTCCAGCATTTCAACCTGTGGTCGCACATGACCGCGATGGAAAACATCATTGAAGCCCCGGTCCATGTGCTGGGGATTTCAAAGAAAGAGGCGCTGGAAAAGGCCGAGCATTACCTGAACAAGGTTGGCGTGGCGCATCGTAAGGATGCGTATCCGGGGCACATGTCCGGTGGCGAGCAGCAGCGCGTGGCGATTGCCCGGGCACTGGCGATGGAGCCGGAAGTCATGCTGTTCGACGAACCCACCTCGGCCCTTGACCCTGAACTGGTCGGTGACGTGCTCAAAGTCATGCAGGCTCTGGCTCTGGAAGGTCGGACCATGGTGGTGGTGACGCATGAAATGGGCTTCGCTCGTGAGGTCTCCAATCAGTTGATCTTCCTGCACAAAGGCGTTGTCGAAGAGCGGGGCGATCCTCGCGAAGTGCTGGTCAATCCGCAGTCCGAGCGCCTGCAGCAATTTTTGTCCGGTAGCCTGAAGTAACGAAAAGTGTCGTTTTAACGATGCCTTTCAAGAGGGAACAGGTCATGCTGCGCGGCAAGCGAGCTGACCTGATTGCAGCAGATTCAGCCTGGGTGTTGCGATGCCCAACCCATAAGCTGTGCAGACAGTTTCAACAACAGCGATACGTTCCGGATTGCACGCCATGACCGCCCATAGAATTGGTTTTCTCATTTGGCCCGGCACCAAAGCCCTGACTCTGGCGCTGGCCGAGGAAGCCTTGCGTGTTGCTCAGCGCGTCCATCCGGAAGTGCTCTACGAACTGTCGTTCCTGCAAGCCGAAGCTCCGACCGAGGGCGCGTGGCAATTGCCCGGCGAACCTTGGGCCGGACGCCTGGAAGGCTGCCAGAAACTGTTCCTGCTGGCCGACGAACCGCCAGCGGCCATGAGCCCCGCGCTGGCGGGTGCGCTTAAACAGCTGGTGCGTTCCGGTTGTGTGATTGGCGGTTTGTCGGCCGGGGTTTACCCCTTGGCGCAACTGGGGTTGCTGGACGGTTATCGCGCGGCAGTGCACTGGCGCTGGCAGGATGATTTCAGCGAGCGTTTCCCCAAAGTAATCGCCACCAGCCATCTGTTTGATTGGGATCGGGATCGGCTTACTGCCTGCGGTGGCATGTCGGTGCTCGACCTGCTGCTGGCGGTGCTGGCCCGTGATCATGGTGCCGAACTGGCGGGTGCCGTTTCGGAAGAGTTGGTGGTTGAACGTATTCGTGAAGGCGGCGAGCGCCAGCGCATTCCATTGCAGAATCGCCTGGGTTCCAGCCATCCGAAGCTGACTCAGGCGGTGCTGTTGATGGAGGCCAATATCGAAGAGCCACTGACCACCGACGAAATCGCCCAGCATGTCTGTGTGTCGCGTCGTCAGTTGGAACGGATCTTCAAGCAGTACCTCAACCGTGTTCCGAGCCAGTACTACCTTGAACTGCGCCTCAACAAGGCCCGGCAAATGCTGATGCAGACCAGCAAGTCGATCATTCAGATTGGTTTGTCCTGCGGCTTCTCGTCCGGCCCGCACTTCTCCAGCGCCTATCGCAACTTCTTCGGCGCCACCCCCCGTGAAGACCGCAACCAGCGCCGTAGCAGCAGCCCGTTTGAATTGTCGTCGGTGCCGGCTGAGCGGGGGTGATTTCCCGGTTTTTGATTCCCCTGTGGGAGCGTGGCTTGTCTGCGGTAAGTCTGCGTGCCTGTACATCTTTTTCGAGTACATATCCGTTGCTGCGGTAACGACCGCTTATGGTTCCGCTCTTACAGCGGGTCACTTTTGGCAAACGCCCCAAAAGTAACCAAAAAGGCTGTGCCCCACCACTCGGTCCCTCGCCTAGGCTCGGCATGCCCGTAACTCGACATTGATTCGGCGGGCCGCCGCGAAGGGCCATCCCTGGCCCAGCGCGGCTAAACCGGCATCCATGCCGGTTAACCCGCCGAATCAATATCGGATTACGGCCAGCGTGGTTTGACGGGGCGCCCAAGATCAAAATCAAAAGCAGATCAACAGCAGATCAACAGCAGAACCGGATCCCTGTAGCCAACTTGTTGGCGAGGCATTGGACCTGTGTTGCCTGGAATATCGCGTCGCGAACAAGTTCGCTCCTACAGGGACCTTGTCAGCCGGGGATGAGTCTGGCTTAGCGCAATCTTGGGAGAGTGCAGATGTGACCCAGTCAGGATCGGCCGTGAGTCAGAGGGGTTTGTTTGGTTCAACTGACGCCTCGCGGGCAAGCGCGCTCCTACGATTGAAATGCGATCCAACCGTAGGAGCGCGCTTGCCCGCGAAGGCAGTGGTACAAACAAAAAATACCGCACGGTAAGTTCACATAAACCGGTCGGCTTTCAGGCCGCCGCGCTTTTGATTTGGCTTTTGATCTTAGGCGCCCCGTTAAACCACGCTGGCCGAACGCAGAGCTTGAACCGTGGGTAACCCGGCAGGACGCCGGGTTAGCCGCGCTGGGCCAGGGATGGCACTTCGCGGCGGCCCACGGTTCAAGGTCTGCGGTCGGGTACACCGAGCGACAGCGAGGTGCCGAGTGGTGGGGCAAGAGCCTTTTGCTTACTTTTGGGCTTTTCAAAAGTGAGGCGCTGTAAAAGCGCAACCCTAAGTGGCCGTTACCGCAGAAATGGATATGTACTCGAAAAAGATGTGTAGATACCCATGCTTATCGCGGGCAAGCCACGCTCCCACACCTTGCATCCACCCAAATCAAATACATCTGTATCTGCAACTCTGCGCCCGCAACGTTTAAACTGCGCCTTTGCGACGGTTAATGTCGCATTGCCGAAAGTCCGCGCACAACCCGGTTTTAGGCTGTAACAAGTTGTCGCCTCGCGGCAAGGCCCGGGCGTAATCAGTCCTTACAATCTTCCCATCGCTCGCCAGTTTCAGGCGGGCGTTCCTCTTCAGGAGACTCCGATGTCCGTTGAGCAAGCTGCGGTGCAACGTGCCGATTTCGACCAGGTAATGGTCCCTAATTACGCTCCAGCCGGGTTCATCCCCGTGCGCGGTGCGGGTTCCCGGGTCTGGGATCAGTCGGGCCGTGAGCTGGTGGATCTCTCCGGCGGGATCGCCGTCAACGTACTGGGCCACTGCCATCCGGCTCTGGTGGGTGCTTTGACTGAGCAGGCCAACAAACTCTGGCACGTGTCCAACGTCTTCACCAACGAGCCAGCCCTGCGCCTGGCCAAAAAGCTGGTGGACGCGACTTTCGCCGAGCGCGTGTTCTTTTGTAACTCCGGTGCTGAAGCCAACGAAGCCGCATTCAAGCTGGCCCGTCGGGTTTCCCATGATCTGTATGGTCCGGAAAAGTACGAAATCATCGCCGCACTTAACAGCTTCCACGGCCGTACGCTGTTCACCGTTACCGTGGGTGGTCAGTCGAAATATTCCGATGGCTTCGGGCCAAAGATCACCGGCATCACTCACGTGCCGTTCAATGATCTGGCCGCGCTGAAAGCCGCAATTTCGGACAAGACCTGCGCCGTTGTGCTGGAGCCGATTCAGGGTGAAGGCGGTGTGCTGCCAGCTGAGCTGGAATACCTGCAAGGCGCGCGCAGCTTGTGTGACGAGCACAAAGCACTGCTGATCTTCGACGAAGTACAAAGCGGTATGGGCCGTAGCGGCCAGCTGTTTGCCTACATGAATTACGGCGTGACGCCGGACATCCTCTCCAGTGCCAAGAGCATCGGCGGTGGATTCCCGATGGCGGCCATGCTGACCACCGAAAAACTCGCCAAGCACTTTGCGGTCGGCGTTCATGGCACCACTTACGGCGGCAACGCGCTGGCGTGCGCGGTTGGCAATGCGGTGATGGATGTGGTTCACACTCAGGAAGTGCGCGACGGCGTGAAAGCCAAGCACGCGAAATTCAGAGCGCGCCTGGAGCAGATCGGCCAGAAGTACGGCGTGTTCTCTGAAGTACGCGGCATGGGCCTGCTGATCGGCTGCGTCTTGACCGATGCCTGGAAAGGCAAGGCCAAGGACTTCTTCAACGCTGCCGAGCATGAAGGCGTGATGATTCTGCAAGCCGGTCCTGACGTGGTGCGTTTCGCCCCAAGTCTGGTAATCGAAGACGCTGATATCGACGAAGGTCTGGATCGCTTTGAGCGCGCTGTGGCCAAGCTTACCCAAGCCTGAGTTTTGAGCTTCTGGCTTCTGGCTTCTGGCTTCTGGCTTCTGGCTTCTGGCTTCTGGCTTCTGCTTGAAGCTTGAAGCTGACCCTACTGTCCTATGGGCATTTTTTCTGTGCCGGTTCAACCGGTCTGTTTCTGGTAAGGAGTGGCACCATGCTCGTGATGCGCCCTGCGCAAATGGCTGATCTGGCGGAGGTCCAACGCCTCGCTGCCGACAGTCCGATCGGTGTCACGTCCTTGCCCGACGACGCTGGCCGCCTGAGCGACAAGATTGCCGCCTCGGAAGCGTCGTTTGCGGCTGAAGTCAGCTTCAATGGCGAAGAAACCTATTTCTTTGTCCTTGAGGACAGTGACAGCGGCCGGTTGGTGGGCTGTTCCGGGATTGTTGCTTCGGCAGGTTATTCCGAACCCTTCTACAGCTTTCGCAACGAAACCTTCGTTCACGCCTCTCGCGAACTGAAAATCCATAACAAGATTCACGTGCTCTCTCAATGCCACGACCTGACCGGCAACAGCTTGCTGACCAGCTTTTACGTGGTGCCGGAACTGGTGGGCAGCCCCTGGTCGGAACTCAACTCCCGGGGCCGGCTGCTGTTTGTCGCCAGCCATCCTGAGCGTTTCGCTGATTCGGTGGTGACCGAAATCGTTGGCTACAGCGATGAGAATGGCGATTCGCCTTTCTGGGACGCCATTGGCCGTAACTTCTTCGACATCAATTACGCTGCTGCCGAGCGTTTGTGCGGGTTGAAAAGCCGGACCTTCCTTGCCGAGCTAATGCCGCATTATCCGATCTACGTACCGCTGCTGCCGGACGCCGCCCAGGAAGCCATGGGTCAGGTGCATCCTCGGGCACAGATCACTTTCGACATCCTCATGCGCGAAGGCTTCGAAACCGATCACTACATCGATATTTTTGATGGCGGCCCTACGCTGCACGCCCGGGTTTCAGGCATTCGTTCCATCGCCCAGAGCCGTCTGGTTCCAGTCAGGGTCGATACCGAGAAATCCACTGACACAGGTTCCGGAGGCCGTTTGTATCTGGTCGCCAACGGCCTGCTTCAGGATTACCGGGCGATTCTGCTGGAGCTGGATTGGGCGCCGGGCAAGCCGGTTGCACTGAGTCTGGCCGCTGCCGAGGCTTTGGGTGTCGGTGAAGGTGCCAGCGTTCGGGTAGTGGCGGTCTGATACGCGGTTCGTCCGTGAATTGCAGGTTTAGCGAGTTTTGCCGGTTCCCGAGGGAAGCGGCTTTGAGGAGATAGCATGATCGTTCGTCCCGTAAGCAGCAGTGATCTGCCCGCGCTGATCGAGTTGGCGCGCAGCACAGGCGCTGGCCTGACGACCTTGCCCGCCAATGAAGAGCGTCTGGCGCATCGGGTGGGCTGGGCGGAAAAGACCTTTCGCGGTGAGGCGGGGCGCGGCGATGCTGACTATCTGTTCGTGCTGGAAGATGACAACGGCCGCGTGGTGGGCATCTCCGCCATCGCGGGTGCCGTCGGCCTGCGCGAGCCCTGGTACAACTACCGCGTGGGGCTGACCGTCAGCGCCTCGCAAGAGCTGAACATCTATCGGGAAATCCCGACCCTGTTTCTGGCCAATGACCTGACAGGCAATTCGGAGCTGTGCTCGCTGTTCCTGCACAGCGACTACCGCAATGGCCTGAACGGACGTCTGCTGGCCAAGGCGCGCATGCTGTTCATTGCTGAGTTTCCGCAACTGTTTGGCAAAAAAATCATCGCCGAAATGCGTGGCATGTCTGACGAAAATGGTCGGTCGCCGTTCTGGGAAAGCCTGGGGCGGCACTTCTTCAAAATGGAATTCAGCCAGGCGGACTATCTGACCGGCGTCGGCAATAAAGCTTTTATTGCCGAGCTGATGCCCAAGTTTCCGCTGTACTCGTGCTTCCTCTCTGAAGATGCGCGCAACGTCATTGGCCGGGTGCATGCCGATACCGAGCCGGCACTGACGATGCTCAAGGCAGAAGGCTTCAGCTACCAGGGTTACGTCGACATTTTTGACGCCGGACCCGCTGTGGAGTGCGAGACCGCCAAGATCCGTGCGGTGCGCGACAGTCAGCCGCTGGTGCTGGCCATTGGCACGCCGGGTGATGACGCGACGCCATTCCTGATCCACAACCGCAGGCGTGAAGATTGCCGGATCACGGTCGCAGCGGCACGTTTTGCCGCCGGTACTCTGGTAGTCGACCCTGCCACTGCCAAGCGTTTGCGCTTGAGCGCGGGCGACAGTGTGCGTGCGGTACCGTTGTCGCCGGCCCGGGAGGTTAACTGATGAACACGCTTTATATCGCAGGTGCCTGGCAGGCCGGGCAGGGCGAGGCATTTGATTCCCTCAACCCGGTCACTCAGCAGATGGTGTGGTCCGGGCAAGGTGCAAGCGCCGAGCAAGTGAACGTGGCAGTGCGAGCCGCGCGACAGGCATTCCCGGCCTGGGCGAAGCGCACGCTGGATGAGCGTATCAGTGTGCTGGAGGCGTTCGCCGCCAGCCTGAAAACCCATGCTGATGAACTCGCCCATTGCATTGGTGAAGAAACCGGCAAGCCGTTGTGGGAGTCGACGACTGAAGTGACCAGCATGGTCAACAAGATCGCGATCTCGATTCAAAGCTACCGGGAGCGCACCGGCGAGAAGAGCGGCCCCTTGGGCGACGCCACTGCCGTTTTGCGTCACAAGCCCCACGGCGTAGTCGCCGTTTTCGGGCCGTATAACTTCCCTGGGCATCTGCCTAACGGGCACATCGTCCCCGCCTTGCTGGCTGGCAACGCGGTATTGTTCAAGCCCAGTGAGCTGACACCGAAAGTCGCCGAGCTGACGGTCAAGTGCTGGATCGAAGCCGGGTTGCCTGCGGGCGTCCTCAACCTGCTGCAAGGCGCTCGGGAAACCGGCATGGCGCTGGCAGCTAATCAAGGCATCGACGGCTTGTTCTTCACCGGTTCCAGCCGCACCGGCAATGCGCTGCACCAGCAATTTGCCGGTCGGCCGGACAAGATTCTTGCGTTGGAAATGGGCGGCAATAATCCACTGGTGGTCGATCAGGTGGCGGACGTCGAGGCCGCGGTTTATACGGTAATTCAGTCGGCATTCATTTCGGCGGGGCAGCGCTGCACCTGCGCCCGTCGCTTGCTGGTGCCTGAAGGCGCGTGGGGCGATGCCTTTCTTGAGCGGCTGGTGCAAGTCACGCGGACCATCGAGGTCGGTGCATTCGATCAGCAGCCGCCGCCGTTCATGGGCTCGGTCATCTCGCTGCAGGCAGCCAGTTCGTTGCTCGCTGCTCAGGGCCAATTGATTGCCAACGGTGCTGTGGCGTTGTTGGAAATGACTCAACCGAAAACTCAGGCCGCGCTGTTGACGCCGGGGATCATTGACGTCACTGAGGTCAGTGATCCTGTCGATGAAGAGCTGTTCGGGCCGTTGCTGCAGGTGATCCGCTACGTTGATTTCGACAGTGCGATTGCGTTGGCCAACGACACGCAATACGGGCTGGCGGCAGGTCTGTTGTCCGATTCCGAAGCGCGCTATCAGCAGTTCTGGCTGGAAAGCCGTGCGGGCATCGTCAACTGGAACAAGCAACTGACCGGCGCAGCCAGCAGCGCGCCGTTTGGTGGGGTGGGCGCTTCCGGCAACCATCGCGCCAGCGCGTACTACGCTGCGGATTATTGCGCTTACCCGGTGGCGTCCCTGGAAAGCAGCAGTCTGACATTACCTGCAACCCTGACGCCTGGTGTGCGGTTATGAGGGATCTGTAGGAGCGAGCAAGCTCGCTCCTACAGGAAGTCCAATAAATTCAGTTGGTTATGCGTTTTTGATAAGTGCTGCACCAGTCAGCAAAGCGATGATTGAACCCTACGCTTATAAAAAAGATCCACGGAGCCGAGCCGATGAAATCATACGAAGTCAATTTTGACGGCCTGGTCGGGCCGACCCATAACTACGGCGGGCTGTCCTACGGTAACGTCGCATCGCAAAGCAATTGCCAGCAGTCTTCCAACCCTCGCGAAGCGGCGTTGCAAGGCCTGGCGAAGATGAAAGCGCTGATGGAGATGGGCTTCACTCAGGGTGTACTGGCCCCTCAGGAACGTCCCGATGTGGCTGGCTTGCGCAAGCTGGGTTTCGCCGGCACCGATGCACAGGTCATCGAGCAGGCGGCCAAGCAGGCCATGCCGCTGCTGGCTGCCAGTTGCTCGGCATCCAGCATGTGGGTGGCCAATGCCGCCACCGTCAGCCCAAGCGCAGACACCGCCGATGGCCGCGTGCATTTCACCGCTGCCAACCTGGCCTGCAAATATCACCGCAGCATCGAACATCCGACCACCAGCCGGGTTCTGGGGGCGATGTTCGCCGATCAGCAACACTTCGCCCATCACAGCGCTTTGCCATCGGTAACCCAGTTCGGCGACGAGGGCGCTGCCAACCACACTCGCTTGTGCCGGGACTACGGCGACGCGGGCGTGGAGTTTTTCGTGTTTGGCCGCAGTGCATTCGACAGTCGCTACCCCGCGCCGCAGAAATACCCGGCGCGCCAGACTCTGGAGGCGTCCCAGGCCGTTGCGCGGCTGCATGGCCTGAGCGAAAACGGCGTGGTCTACGGCCAGCAGAATCCGGCCGTGATCGATCAGGGCGTGTTTCATAACGATGTGATCGCAGTGGGTAACGGTGAAGTGCTCTTCTATCACGAGGACGCCTTCCTCCATACCGAGCGGCTGCTGGGTGAACTGCAGGACAAGCTTGGCAGTTGTGGCGGCCAGCTCAAGGCCATCTGCGTGCCTCGGGCTGAAGTCTCGGTGGAAGATGCCGTGCGTTCCTACCTGTTCAACAGCCAGCTCTTGTCCCGGGCTGACGGCTCGATGCTGCTGATCGTGCCCGAAGAGTGCCGCAGCAACGAGCGGGTCTGGCGCTACCTGCAAGGGCTGCTGGCGGGTACCGGGCCGATCCGCGAGGTCAAGGTTTTCGATCTCAAGCAAAGCATGCAGAACGGCGGAGGGCCGGCTTGCCTGCGTCTTCGCGTCGCCCTCAACGAAACCGAGCTGGCAGCGGTCAACCCAGGGGTTATCATGACCGCGCCGCTGTACGCCACGCTGACTCAATGGGTCGACAAGCATTATCGCGATCGCATGAGCGAGGATGATCTGACCGACCCGCAATTGCTGCTTGAATGCCGCACGGCACTGGATGAACTGACGCAAATCCTTAAACTGGGCGCGGTCTATCCTTTCCAACTTGTCTGAACATAGAGAATCCCGATCATGAGCGACACCCTGCAATTAATCCTTGAAGACACCGATGGCACTCAGCTGGAAACTTCCTGCACCCGCGTCGCCGTCATGTGGCAGGGCAAGGAACTGTGGATCCAGCACGACGGCCGCGGCCAGCTGTTGATCGGCGTTGATGTAGAAGAAGGTGATGCCGAATACGCCAACCTGCTGTTACGCCCACTGGCCACTAACCTGGTCAGCCTGCAGCTGGAGATGGAACCTGCCGACGTTGGTGACGACGAAGAGCATGTGCATGGCCCTGACTGTAACCACGATTAAAGACAGGAACCGCCTATGCTCGCCCTCGGCAAACTGCTTGACCTGACCCTGGCTGGACGTGAACCAGCGGAAAAGACTCAAACGACTGTCGGCGGCGTGCGTCTGCGATGGTTGAGTGAGGGTGCGCTTGAAGTGCGTCCGCCTCAGGATCGTGACAATGGCACCGATTTACTCTTGTCGGCCGGCATTCATGGCAATGAGACGGCACCCATCGAGCTGCTGGACGACCTGATCCGCAGCATTGCCCGCAGCGAACTAAAACCGCGGGCACGTATTCTTTTTCTGTTCGGCAACCCCGCAGCCATGCGCCGGGGCGAGCGTTATGTCGAGCAAGATGTAAACCGGCTGTTCAACGGCCGGCACGAACTTAGCGGTGGCCCTGAAGCCCTTCGCGCCTGTGAGCTGGAGCGGCTGGCGGCGACGTTTTTCAGCGTGCCGGATCGCTACCGTCTGCACTACGACCTGCACACCGCCATTCGCGGTTCGAAGATCGAGCAGTTTGCGCTGTATCCCTGGAAGGAAGGCCGCGAGCATTCCCGGCAGGAACTGGCCCGGCTGCGCGCAGCGGGTATGCAAGCGGTGCTGCTGCAGAATAAATCATCCATCGTGTTCAGCGCTTACACCTACGACAAGCTGGGCGCCGAGTCCTTCACCCTTGAACTGGGCAAGGCACGGCCTTTCGGGCAGAACGCCGAGGTCAACCTGACGCTGCTGCGCACGCGCCTGGAACAGATGATCGAAGGCAACGAGCCGGAGCTGGATGAAAACCTTGAGGGTCTGCAGTTATTCAGTGTGGCGCGGGAAATCATCAAACACAGCGATGCTTTCCGGATGCACTTGCCACTGGATGTCGAAAACTTTTCGCCGCTGGATAAAGGCTACCTGCTAGCCGACGACCTGAGCGATTCACGCTGGGTGGTGGAAGAGGAAGGGGCGAGGATTATCTTCCCCAATCCCAGGGTGCAGATTGGCTTGCGGGCGGGGATATTGATTGTGCCGACGTCGGCGGATGGGTTGGTTTGAGTCGACGTTGACCTGTAGGAGCGCGCTTGCCCGCGATTGCGTCGGGTCAGCCAACACAAATGTCGCCTGATAGATCCAATCGCGGGCAAGCGCGCTCCTACAGATATGCGGTGTGCTTACCCGACCTTCTTCTGCCCTTCAATCCGACGCAGCGCACGCACTTTGGCCACGGTGTCGGCGCAGGTTTTTGCTGCTTCCTGACCTTTGTGCAGGAAATGCTCGAAGAAGAACTTCTGATGCTCTTCGCCCGCATGGAAGTGGTGCGGAGTCAGGACTACCGAGAACACCGGCACTTCGGTTTCCAGCTGCACCTGCATCAGCGCGCTGACCACGGACTGAGCGACGAACTCATGGCGGTAGATGCCGCCGTCAACTACCAATGCTGCGCCGACGATGCCTGCATAGCGGCCGCTGTTGGCAAGGAGTTTGGCGTGCAGCGGGATTTCAAATGCGCCGCCAACTTCGAAGAAATCGATGTCCGCTTCGGTGTAGCCATGGTTGGCCATTTCAGCGACGAAGCCGATTTTGCTCTGATCGACGATATCCTTGTGCCAGCAGGCCTGGATAAAAGCGATGCGCTCGTTTGCGTGGCTTTTGCTTTTGCTGTCAATTGCGGTGGGTTGCATCAGTTCTGTCTCCTGTCTATGAAAAAACAGGGCGCTTTGGATCGAAAGGGATGCCAGGGTACTTCCGCCAGCCCCACGAAAGACGTGGCATTGCTCGCGAACGATCCGGTGGTGCCAATCCCGTTCTCTCTTCATCCGGACTATGACCGTCGGCCCCGGAATCCAACCGGGTCTGCTGACCTCACCTGGTGATCAGGTGAGCGCTCGCGGGCTAAACGCATTGCGCGCCATTACCGCCGGTGGGGAATTACACCCCGCCCTGAGAACGTTGCCGTCGATATTTTCTTCGGCGGGCAGTTTTTATCACAGATTTACACAATGTGCATGGACGCTTTCCTACAGTGATGCGTACTTTTTCTTATAACGAATCCTTGGAATTGCCGCTTAATACCTTGATTATCCCAAGCCCAGGCCTCAGAACTGAGGTTCGCATTCTTCAGGGAGCTTTATCGTGACGGTTATTGATTTGCGCAGCGACACAGTGACCCAGCCCAGTGCCGGCATGCGTGCAGCCATGGCGCTGGCACCCTTGGGTGACGATGTGTATGGCGAAGACCCGACGGTTAATCAGCTGGAAGCAACCTTGGCCAAGCGCCTGGGTTTCAAGGCGGCGCTGTTCGTCCCCTCCGGCACGATGAGCAATCTGCTGGGTTTGATGGCCCATTGCGAGCGCGGCGATGAATACATCGTCGGCCAGCAGGCCCATACCTATAAATACGAAGGCGGCGGTGCGGCAGTCCTGGGTTCGATTCAGCCCCAGCCGCTGGAAAATCAGGCCGACGGTTCGCTGGATCTGGATCAGGTGCTGGCAACCATCAAGCCGGACGATTTCCATTTTGCCCGCAGCAAATTACTGGCCCTGGAAAACACCATGCAGGGCAAAGTGTTGCCGATGAGCTATCTGGCTGCGGCGCGCAAATTCACCAAGGCTCATGGTCTGGCGCTGCATCTGGATGGCGCGCGGTTGTACAACGCCTCGGTCAAGCTCGGTGTCGATGCCCGGGAGATTACCCAGCATTTCGATTCGGTTTCGGTTTGCCTGTCCAAAGGCCTCGGTGCGCCAATCGGCTCGGTGCTGTGCGGCTCCGAAGCCTTCATCGGCAAGGCTCGTCGGTTGCGCAAAATGGTCGGTGGCGGCATGCGCCAGGCCGGATTGCTAGCGGCGGCGGGCCTTTACGCCCTTGACCACCACGTCGAGCGCTTGGCGGATGACCATGCCAACGCGGCGCTGCTTGCCAAAGGTCTGGCTGAGTTGGGTTACAGCGTCGAGCCGGTTCACACCAATATGGTTTATGTGAACATCGGCGATCAGGCCCAGGCGCTCAAGGCTTTCTGCGCCAAGCGCGGGATCACGCTAAGTGCCTCGCCACCCTTGCGCATGGTCACGCACCTGGATGTTTCCCGTGAGCAGATCGAGCAAGTCATCGCTGCATTCGCCGATTTTCCTCGTGCGTGAGGTGCCGATAGTCCAGTAGCTTGTGTCTATCGTACAAACAGACTGTACCGGCGACGCAACGCCTATATAATGCGGCCCTTTGCCGTCGCTACGTCACATGACGTTTTGCACTTTGCCTCTGGCCGCAGTCTCCGTGGAAGAACCTATGAAAAGCGCAGAAATCCGTGAAGCCTTCCTTGGCTTCTTCGAAGAGCAGGGCCACACCCGTGTAGCTTCCAGCTCCTTGATCCCGGGCAACGACCCGACCCTGCTGTTCACCAACGCAGGCATGAACCAGTTCAAGGATTGCTTCCTGGGCCAGGAAAAGCGAGCCTACACCCGTGCCGTCAGCAGCCAGAAATGCGTGCGCGCCGGTGGCAAGCACAACGACCTGGAAAACGTGGGCTATACCGCACGTCACCACACATTCTTCGAGATGCTGGGTAACTTCAGCTTCGGTGATTACTTCAAGCGTGATGCCATTACTTACGCCTGGACATTCCTGACCTCGGAAAAATGGCTGAACCTGCCCAAGGAAAAGCTCTGGGTCACGGTTTACGCCACCGACGACGAAGCCTATGACATCTGGACCAAAGAGATCGGCGTCCCTGCCGAGCGCATGGTTCGCATCGGCGATAACAAGGGCGCACCTTACGCGTCGGACAACTTCTGGACCATGGGCGATACCGGCCCGTGCGGTCCTTGCACCGAGATTTTCTTCGATCACGGCCCTGAAATCTGGGGCGGCCCACCGGGCTCGCCGGAAGAAGACGGCGATCGTTACATCGAAATCTGGAACAACGTCTTCATGCAGTTCAACCGCACAGCGGACGGCGTGCTGCATCCGCTGCCTGCGCCGTCGGTGGATACCGGCATGGGCCTGGAGCGCGTAAGTGCCGTCCTGCAACACGTCAACTCGAACTACGAGATCGACCTGTTCCAGAGCCTGCTGGCTGCCGCTGCCAAAGCGATCGGCTGCACCAACGACAATCAGGCGTCCCTGAAAGTCGTGGCTGACCATATTCGTTCCTGTGGCTTCCTGATTGCTGATGGCGTGCTGCCTTCCAACGAGGGCCGTGGCTACGTGCTGCGCCGCATCATTCGTCGCGCCTGCCGTCACGGCAACAAGCTAGGCGCCAAGGGCAGCTTCTTCTATCAGATCGTGGCTGCACTGGTTGCCGAGATGGGCACTGCGTTCCCGGAATTGACCCAGCAGCAGGCGCACATAGAGCGCGTGCTCAAGGCCGAAGAAGAGCAATTCGCCAAGACTCTGGAGCAGGGCCTGAAAATCCTCGAGCAGGATCTGGCTGACCTCAAAGGCACCGTGGTCCCAGGCGACGTAGTGTTCAAACTCTACGACACCTATGGTTTCCCGATGGACCTGACGGGTGACATCGCCCGCGAGCGCAATCTGACTCTCGACGAGGAAGGCTTCGAGCGCGAAATGGACGCCCAGCGCGTGCGTGCCCGTTCAGCCAGTTCGTTCGGCATGGACTACAACAGCTTGGTCAAGGTTGACGTTGCCACCGAGTTCACCGGTTACAAGGCGACCCGTGGCGATGCGAAAGTCGTCGCCCTCTATAAAGAAGGCCAGAAGGTTGAGCAGTTGGGCGAAGGCGAAGAGGGCGTGGTGATTCTCGATACCACACCGTTCTACGCTGAATCCGGTGGTCAGATTGGTGATGGCGGTTACATCAGCGCTGGCGAAGTGCGCTTCGACGTGCGTGACACCACCAAGACCGGTGGTGCGTTCCTGCACCATGGCGTCGTGGCATCGGGCACTTTGACTGTTGGCGCATCGGTAAACACCGAAGTGAATGCCGAAGTGCGTAACGCCACGGCCTTGAATCACTCTGCAACCCACTTGCTGCACGCAGCTCTGCGTCAAGTGCTGGGCGAGCACGTTCAGCAGAAAGGCTCCTTGGTAGACAGTCAGCGCCTGCGCTTTGACTTCAGCCACTTTGAAGCCATCAAGCCTGAGCAGTTGAAAGCCCTGGAAGACATCGTCAACGCCGAAATCCGCAAGAACAGCGCGGTCGAGACGGTTGAAACCGATATCGAAACCGCCAAGGCGCGTGGCGCGATGGCCCTGTTCGGCGAGAAGTACGGCGACAGCGTGCGGGTGCTGAGCATGGGCGGCGATTTCTCCGTCGAGTTGTGTGGTGGTATCCACGCCAACCGTACCGGCGACATTGCGGTGTTCAAGATCGTCAGTGAAGGCGGCGTAGCTGCTGGTGTTCGCCGCATCGAAGCGGTCACCGGCGCAGCAGCGCTTGGCTACCTCAATGCCGCAGAAGAGCAGCTCAAGGAAGCCGCGACGCTGGTCAAAGGCAACCGCGACAACCTGCTGGACAAGCTGTCGGCTGTGCTTGAGCGCAACCGTCTGCTGGAAAAACAACTGGAACAATTGCAGGCCAAAGCGGCCAGTGCAGCGGGCGACGATCTGTCTTCTTCCGCGCTGGACGTCAAAGGCGTGAAAGTGCTGGCCGTGCGCCTGGACGGTCAGGATGGCAAAGCGCTGCTGGCGCTGGTCGATCAATTGAAGAACAAACTCGGTCGCGCAGTGATCCTGCTCGGCGGGGTGCACGAGGACAAGGTCGTGCTGGTTGCAGGCGTAACCAAAGACCTGACTGGCCAACTCAAAGCCGGTGATTTGATGAAACAGGCTGCTGCCGCCGTGGGCGGTAAAGGCGGCGGTCGTCCTGACATGGCGCAAGGTGGCGGTGTCGACGCAGGTGCGCTGGATGCAGCGCTGGCGTTGACCGTACCTTTCGTCGAGCAGGGTATTTAAGTCGACCTGTCAGGCCCACTGAGTTGCAGTGGGCCTGATGCTTGGATTTGAACGTTTAATGGGCGCCCTTAATCGGGCAGAGGCGGCTTTGAGATGGCTTTGATCGTACAGAAGTTTGGCGGCACCTCGGTGGGCTCTGTAGAGCGTATCGAACAGGTGGCCGACAAAATCAAGAAGTTCCGCGAGGCGGGCGACGACCTGGTGGTTGTGCTGTCAGCCATGAGCGGTGAAACCAATCGCTTGATCGAGCTGGCCAAGCAGATCAGCGATCAGCCGGTTCCTCGTGAACTGGACGTGATCGTTTCCACCGGTGAGCAAGTGACCATCGCGCTGTTGGCCATGGCATTGATCAAGCGCGGCGTACCAGCGGTGTCGTACACCGGCAATCAGGTGCGTATCCTGACGGACAGCGCGCATAACAAAGCGCGGATCCTGCAGATTGACGATCAGAAAATTCGCTCTGACCTGAAGGCCGGTCGCGTGGTAGTCGTCGCCGGTTTCCAGGGTGTGGACGAGAACGGCAACATCACGACGCTTGGTCGTGGCGGTTCCGACACCACTGGCGTAGCGCTGGCCGCGGCGCTCAAAGCCGACGAATGCCAGATCTATACCGATGTCGACGGCGTCTATACCACTGACCCGCGCGTGGTTTCCCAGGCTCAGCGTCTGGACAAGATCACCTTTGAAGAGATGCTGGAAATGGCCAGCCTCGGTTCCAAGGTATTGCAGATCCGTGCGGTGGAGTTTGCCGGCAAGTACAACGTCCCGCTGCGCGTATTGCACAGCTTCAAGGAGGGTCCAGGCACCCTCATCACAATTGACGAAGAGGAATCCATGGAACAGCCGATCATTTCCGGCATCGCTTTCAACCGCGATGAAGCCAAGCTGACCATCCGTGGCGTGCCAGACACCCCAGGCGTGGCGTTCAAAATTCTCGGGCCTATCAGTGGCGCGAACATCGAAGTCGACATGATCGTGCAGAACGTTGCGCACGATAACACCACCGACTTCACCTTCACGGTGCATCGCAACGACTATCAGGCGGCCTTGCAGGTTCTTGAAGCCACCGCTCGCGAAATCAGCGCCCGTGAAGTCATTGGTGATACGAAGATTGCCAAGGTTTCCATCGTTGGCGTCGGTATGCGCTCCCACGCAGGCGTTGCCAGCCGCATGTTTGAGTCCCTGGCAAAGGAAAGCATCAACATTCAGATGATCTCGACATCGGAAATCAAGGTTTCGGTCGTGATCGAAGAGAAGTACCTGGAGTTGGCAGTTCGTGCACTGCACACGGCTTTTGAGCTTGACGCCCCTCGACAGGGTGAGTGATGCATTGGCAAAGGGCGCGGCTTGACCGCGCCCTTTGTGTTTTTGATGGCCGAACCTGTGCTTTTGTTTTCGTCGGTCGATACGCTGGTAACAACCGTGATGAATTCACGGGCGTCGCCTTCTGGCTATGCAGCTGTAGTCCCTGAATGTAATCCGTGAGGAGAAAGGTATGCTGATTCTGACTCGTCGGTGCGCAGAAAGCCTGATCATTGGTGATGGAGAAATCACCGTGACCGTGCTTGGCGTCAAAGGCAATCAAGTACGCATCGGTGTCAATGCACCCAAGGAAGTGGCTGTTCACCGTGAAGAGATTTACCTGCGTATCAAGAAAGAGAAGGACGAAGAACCAAGCCATTAATTTTTATTGAATTTTTGGTTTGCAAACGGGGAAAAGGGTGGTTATTATACGCCCCGTGTTGCGGAGAGCTGGCCGAGTGGCCGAAGGCGCTCCCCTGCTAAGGGAGTACACCTCACAAGGGTGTCGGGGGTTCGAATCCCCCGTTCTCCGCCATTATTTGCTTAGTACGTTGTTTCTGGCTTTAACAGTAAGTTGTTGAATTTACTAGAGAAAGTGCTTTACAAAAAGAATCGACGGCCTATAATGCGCGGCAACAAATGCACTCGTAGCTCAGCTGGATAGAGTACTCGGCTACGAACCGAGCGGTCACAGGTTCGAATCCTGTCGAGTGCACCATTTAAGAGTTGTTTGCAGTAATGCAGGTAACTTTGCTACAACCAGCGGTGATCTGGTTTATCAAGCGCTAATGCACTCGTAGCTCAGCTGGATAGAGTACTCGGCTACGAACCGAGCGGTCACAGGTTCGAATCCTGTCGAGTGCACCAAACACCAAAAAGCCCGTATCGTCTGATACGGGCTTTTTGCTTTCTAGCGTTTGCCTTTCACGCATCCATTCTCGTCAAACGTGACTTGGCTGCTGCGCCCCTTTTTCTCCTGATACACATAACGTGTTTCTCCATTTCTGCTGATCACTTTGTCAGGTCTGCCCAGCAAGCTCTCAACATCTCGGCGGGTCATGCCCGGTGGTGTTTGCTGGTTGATGATCGCCCGTCGGCGTTGATCGGCGCTCAGGCGATTCCCGCAACCGTCATCGCGCTCTCCGACCACCACTACGTCCGTGTTGCGTGGTGCTGTTTCCAGTCTGCGCCACGGTCTGTCAGCGCCTTCGGCGAAAGGCACTGAGCTTCCTGGTGGTGCGTTGTAGGCCTTTTGCTTGTGCATGCTATGGTCGACAGGGCAGCCCAGTGAGGTGAACGTAATATTCCCCATGGCATCTTCGCAGCGCTGGACGGTCGAGGCCTGAAGAGAGTGAGCGGGGCCGAGCAGGGCGATCCCCAGAAGCAGACTGGTTTTGAATGGCATGCGGCGTCTTCCGTGACGGGTGTTGCGCAAGCCTAGCCAATGTCGGTTTCGATGGCGAAGGTGTTTTCTTGGCTGAATGTGACGTCCCAGACCCTAGTGATTAACTTTGTGTTGCAAGCACTTGTTATAGCCAGAATTTTGTAGGGTGCGATTCGCTCGGCCGGTGTATGATTGCGCCCGTCAGCCCCGCCGGGGCTTATGGAATACCTCCATGGACTTACCCAGTAGCAACTCAACAGATTTTTTTAACAATCATGCATTAACTGATTGATCTCCCCGGCGTGCTCCGCTGCTGGGAGTGGAGTTCGCCTATGACCGAAAGAGAAGTTAAAAAAACGCAGGAAAGCCTTCAGGATCGTCTTGCTCAAGTAATCGAGCTCCTGCAGCGCCAGCGTATTGTTGAAGATTTGACCCATCGTCAAGAGGGTCAAAATCAGAATCGCGTAGAAAACCTGGTTCATCGGCAGAACCTCGTCGAGCTGCAACGCAAGCTTGATGATCTTCACTCCGCCGACGTCGCCTATATCCTTGAAGCGTTGCCTCTGGATGATCGTCTGACGGTCTGGCAGCTGGTCAAGGCCGAGCGCGACGGTGACATTCTTCTAGAAGTATCCGATTCCGTACGGGAAACGTTGATCGCCGACATGGACGATCACGAGCTGCTGGCGGCTGCCAAGGAAATGGACGCCGACGAGCTGGCCGACCTTGCTCCCGAGTTGCCCCGAGACGTCGTCCACGAATTGATGGAGGCGCTGGATACCCAGCAGCGCGAACGCGTTCGCTCGGCCTTGTCCTACGATGAAGAGCAGGTCGGCGCCCTGATGGACTTCGAGATGGTGACGATCCGTGAGGATGTCAGTCTGGAAGTCGTACTGCGCTATCTGCGCCGCCTGAAGGAGTTGCCGGGCCATACGGACAAACTGTTCGTGGTCGATTACGACGGCGTGCTCAAAGGCGTGTTGCCGATCAAGCGTCTGCTGGTCAACGACCCTGACAAACAAGTCTCGGAAGTCATGGCCAACGATCCGGTGAGTTTCCACCCGGACGGCGATGCCTATGAAGCCGCCCAGGCGTTCGAGCGTTACGACCTTATTTCGTCCCCCGTCGTGGACAAGAACGGCAAGCTGATCGGCCGTCTGACCATCGACGAAATGGTCGACCTGATTCGTGAAGAGAGCGAGACCGAAGTCCTCAACATGGCAGGTCTGCGGGAAGAGGAAGATATCTTCGCCTCGGTCTGGCGCTCTCTGCGTAACCGATGGTCCTGGCTGGCGGTCAACCTGATCACCGCGTTTGTGGCGTCTCGGGTCATTGGTCTGTTCGAGGGCTCCATCGAAAAGCTCGTGGCGCTGGCGGCCTTGATGCCCATCGTTGCAGGTATCGGGGGTAACTCCGGTAACCAGACTATCACCATGATTGTCCGGGCCATGGCACTCGACCAGGTCAACACCGGAAACACCAAGCGCTTGTTGCGCAAAGAGCTCGCGGTGGGATTGATCAATGGCGTCGTGTGGGGCGGGGTTATCGGCGTGGTGGCCTACTTGCTCTATGGCAGCTGGTCACTGGGTGTAGTCATGACGGCGGCCATGACTCTCAACCTGCTGCTGGCCGCGCTGATGGGGGTTACGATCCCCATGACCCTGGCCAAGCTCGGGCGCGACCCGGCCATGGGTGCAAGTGTGATGATTACAGCCATGACTGACAGCGGCGGGTTTTTTATCTTCCTCGGCCTGGCGACTATCTTCCTACTCTAAATCTCCGGTACAAAAAAACCGCCCTAGTTGGGCGGTTTTTTTATTATTGCGCAATTGTCCTACGGTAATTAGGGCCATCGGACTGCAATAAAAAGCCAGCAACTACGCTGCCTTGAGAATTTAGCTACAACGGTCAGTCTTCGTTATCTGCTGCGAGTTCCGTGTCATGAGCGATCAGGGAAACAAGTGCATTCTGCTGGCGGTGGGAGAGTTGCCGAAAGCGTTGCAGCAATTCGCGTTCATGCATGGACAGCTCAGGGCTATCAAGGCGTAGGCTAGGCTCATCACCCAGTGCGCCTTCCTGAATCAGGCTTTGTTCGAGACGAGCAATGATCTCGGAGTTCATGCTGCGATGGTGGTTTTTAGCTACCTCTTGCACGCGGTTACGCATGCCATCGGGTAGACGTACAACGAACTTGTCAGCCGTACGGCTGGAATAAGTAGCCTGTTTCATAGGGCTCATATATTTAACCGGTTAGTTCAGGGGAAGGCGGTTCTAGCAAGTCGCCGCAAGATGTCATCCTGTGACCGTCTTTTTGGCGAAATGTTCAACCGGGTTATCAAAGAGGCGAGCATCATGCCTCAATGTGCCGGATCCTTGGCGTCAATTCTGTGACAAATATTGACTCAGATAAAGGCGTTTAGCCAGCACCAATTATCAAAATTGCGAGCGGATTAGCAAAGTACGACCTCCACCCGAGCGTCCTACGAATTTCACGCGTCCCTCTGAATGCAAATTGCCATGATGGCTATCTGTCAGCTTAGAGGGTTATCGACAAAATACTAATGCCTGCCGACGGGCGTCACATTGAGCGAACGCCCAAAGTGTCTGACCGGGTGGCAGTTCTGGGTAGAGAGCAGGCGGGGAGGCCGTATCCGCGTGAGGGGCGGGTGGCGGGATGACTTAGCGCAGAACTGGATCGAATTTGAAGCGACGGCCCAAGATCAACGCAACGATGAACAAGACCGAAAACAAACCGGCGGCGATTTTCATGACACTGCTCAGGCCCTGTGCGGTCGCTGGCAGCAACAGATCTACGGCCACGGCCATGATGGCCAGGATGATGAAGGACAAAGCAGATTTGGACATGGCTGTTCTCTCGAAACGGTAAGTCGATGCTGGGTGCGTGAGTCGGTGGGAATTTAGAACACCCAACGCTGGTTGGTATCCGCTACCGGCCGGGAAATGCTTTCGTTAGCCAGGATGGCGGCCTGACCACTGCGTTCCGTCATCACCGCCAGTTGAGGGGCCTGACGCAACAGGTGATGTGGCTGTGCCTGAGCGGCAACCTGTTGAATGCTTCCGTCATCCTGAAAATGAAATGCCACCAGTGCGACCAGGGCTGCTGCGTTCAACACTGATAGGGCGATGTTCATTTTCGGTTGCCTCCAACGGAACTTTCTTTAAGAAGGATCTTTGCTGGAGAGGGTATTGCAGTCTGCATGCCAACTTTTGCCTGGATAAAAAACCTTATAAATCAGTAGCTTGGTAGTCTTTACGGAGTGCGTCAGCATGCGTTTTGCAATGATGGCTTTTAGGGGTAGTGCAAAATGCATGACTGCTCTCAAAGCCCACGGTTTAAACGGATATGGACCACAACGGTGTCAGCCAAAGACGACATGACAAAAGTGAGCGGTGCCGTTAACATGCACGCCGTCTCGCTGGCACCCATTCTGGTCCTGGCAACTGTGTCCCAGTAGCTCAATTGGATAGAGCATCCCCCTCCTAAGGGGAAGGTTGGCAGTTCTTATCTGTGGTACGTATTGGGTGCGCAACCCTGCACTGCTTCTACTTTGCAGTGGACCTAACCACCGATAAAGCGAAGCCCTAGTGATGCCATGTCCTTTTAGTTCAAGGGATAGAACAGACCCCTTCTAAGGGTTAGATGCTGGTTCGAATCCAGCAAGGGACACCATTTTTGCTTCACCATCCGCAGAGGAAGACCGCTTCAGACAGCTCAAGGCAGGAGACTGAGTCTGATGAGGAGTGTAAGCCAATGATAAATTTGAAAAATGCTTGATAGCTGCGCCTGAAAACCGGAAAATGTCTGCGCATGTGCTCTCTTAGTTCAATGGATAGAACAAGCCCCTCCTAAGGGTTAGATGCTGGTTCGACTCCAGCAGAGAGCAATACCCTTCCGGCGAGTGATCGACTTTAGGTTACAGGCCTGTAATTTTTTACCCCACGGAACCTTTTCTGCCGCCCCTGCCAGGCCAGATTGCCATCGCGAAACGTCCGTTTCCAATAATGTCTGGCTGACTCACATCCCTGTAGTTTTCTGCACGCCTTACAGCTTCGTACGGATGCTTTCGTCTAGAGATGCCTACGTACCACGGTCAGCGTCCTAGTCCGCTCGCCTAGATCAGCTAGGCGCGTTGGGGCGTACTGAGGTTTATGGCGGGGCGTTCAGACCGCGAGCTATCCGAATTTCTTCACTAATGCTCGCAAGAAATGATTCCAGATCCGTATCGCTAATTCTGTCTGCTTCACAGAGCGCGATCAGGGTAGAGGGGTGAATTTCCAATAGCTCGGCTAGGCGCGCAAGGGTATCGAGCGTGGGTGATGCTCCACCCTTCTCTAATGTTCGTAGATACCGGTCCGTCACTACCGGCGAAAAAAATTCTTGAGACAGGCCTCTCGCCAGACGTAGTCGCTTGAATACCAATCCGAAGCTTTGCGTAAGATCCATCGGTTGAGTGCCAGAAAAGCTGGCATTTGATCTCGCATTGGAATAGATTAACAGGAACTAAAGTTCCGGTTCGGTGAAAAAATTACCAACCTTCAGATTTTATTAATTCCCTAATCAGTCACGGTGCGTGTTCGCGGCACGGAAGCTGGTGCATTAGCGGAGAGGCGTTCCTGCCGACAGGAGGAGAATAGAATGTTTGAAACGATGCCAGATGCTCAGATCCGAACGTGTTCGGATTTCACGAGCGAGGCGACGCCTTGGCGATTCGTTACATTTCGAGGGTTGGACAGCTGGTTTTACGTTACACAGACATCTATCGCCGATGGCGAAGCATTGGCGGATCGGATGATCATGATCAGTGACATCCAGGAGTTTCTGATGCTTGTCCGCAGTCCCTTGAAAGATTCTGTGCTCGGGAAAGTCTTCCTTGTGACGCCAGTCCACCGCAAAAATGAGCAAACTAGGGACTGGGAAATGCATCCGCTGGTTGCAATCAATGAGTATCGACCCGAGGGCGGTGAGCCGCACCGTTATGCTCTCGAAACTGTATCTACGTACGTGTTCTCAGTTCCTCCTGACGGTATTTGGGAAAGGGGAAATGCGAGAGAAGTTTATCGAACGAATTTCAACGTTGGTGAGAAATTAGATGATGAGTGCCTGAGGCGATACGAAAGGGTGATGGATTTTGCCGTGAAATTATTCGACGGATGTTACGAGGACGCCAAGGCGTGGGTAAAGACACCGCTTCTATCACTGCATGACCTAGCGCCGCACGACATGCTAAGTGATGAGCAATTTGAGAGACTCCAGAATTTATTTGGACGATAGTCAATGATCTCATTAGTAGACTTGGGTTCGGACTATAAGCCAAAAATCATTATGGCGGATGATCCTGATCTTTTGCCAAAATTAAAAGTTCACCTTACTAACGACTATGTGCTCAACGACGGTCGGACGCCTTTGCTCCATTTTCGGTCACTAATATCTTCACCGCGACTAGCTGAATACCATGTGCGTGAGCGAGGGAAGCATGGTCTGTGTGCAGTCGGTGATACCTTCCTCAGCAAGCACACCATGCTTGCAGATGGGCCGCAAAAAACTCTAGCGATTGAACTTGGTGAGTGGAAGAAAAATGAGTCAATGTTTGAAAAGGTTGAGTCCTACGCTTTGAGAGATGGGTCAGTAATCAAAATTCAGGTATGGCCTTTCAATCCATATAAATTGAATCTTCCACAGCTTAAAGTTGCGGTCGCAGTTAGCTACAATGAAATTGAGCTTATGCGAGACTCCAGGTTGTGCGGAGCCATATATGAATTACTATCTACTTATAACGTAGACGCCGACCCTTTAAGCCGATAATACTTTGATTAGGTAATTGAAATGACTGACGTGCCGTTGGATGACGAAGAAACACAAAAGCGGCGCGCGGCTTTTGTAGATGTTGTTGCGCTTAAAGCACATAATCAAAACGAAAGTCAGCGTGACTTAGAAGTATTGAGGTTATCATATGCATCTTTAAGTGAAGAGGAGCGCTTAATAATTGCCAAAAAATTTGCTGAAGTTTACGATAAAGTAACAGCGCAGTTCGGGAAGTCGAAAAGGTATCGGTTGAAAAAGTAAAACATGTCGTAGCCATAAAATTTCATGACTACGCTCCTTTAAGGTGTCTCATTAGCCAGCCTCCTGATGAGAGATAGAGCTGCACTTATTCCTGTGTGCGATAGGCTGTAATAATATTTTCCGTTTTCAAATTTTGCTTCGAAATGAGGGCTGAAACGTTGATTAAAGAATCTGCTCACATTGTTTTTATCTACGGCTAGTGTTTTCTTGCCTTTTTTGCGAAGGTTAGGAATGTTTGCACGTGCATTATTCGCAATTTGGGTAGTAGTAAGTGCTGGTGATCTTTTTCTGTTGTCAATCAACATAGAGACTAGGAGTGCTTGCTCAAGAGGTAGGAAATCTACCATCTTTGAAATATCGCAATTAAAAGGAATTAGCTGTGCATTGTTGGTTAGGGTGCTAACGGTGTCTTTTATGTATCTGAATAATGATTGCTCATTAGATATAATTTTCGCGAGCTGGCGAATGCCATCCAGCCCCATAGAGTTCTGTGTTTCATTTTTTCTTTCAAAATCTGAAATGCTAATAAGGGCATCAGATCTGTTTCTTGTTTTATTTCTTTGAAATCTTATATTCAAGCTACTATCAATATATAATACCTCTAGATCAATTCCTGACAGTTCTTCCCGTAAAATCTGAATTTCTTGAGGAGAGCGGAAGCCGGTTATTACTAGCCCCGTGGTGGATGAGTTTTTAACATACTGAGAGATCTGCCGGGCGACAATACCAGGATCTTTTTTTAAGGCATCTTTAGCAAAATCTTGGATTTTCATTGTACTTGAATAGCCATGCCGAGTATAAAGCGCGCACCGCATAAAGTCGCTAGCTTCGATATGTCGGTAAGCATGCAGCCTAGCTAGGGCAGTAGCGAGGACAGTTTTGCCAGCACAAGTTGCCCCGCAAATTATATAATTGCGTCTTGGAAAAAGTTCACCCTGTAGTGGTTTGTCATACAGATGTTTAGCTTCGAGGAGATCTTTTTCTTTCAGGAACTCAATAAGTTGTTGTAGTGCCAGATTTCTAAAGTCGTACTTTAGGCTGGAGTTCAAAGATAGCTGGCTTATAGGTTTTTTCGCACCTTTGGGTACAAACCATTTATTGAACGTCTTGTTGTCCAGCCAAGGATATAATTTATTGGTCTCAAACGGTACTTCAATATCTACTATAGTACCTTCAGACTTTCCAACAAAAATCTTATAAGTTTCGTCGGGTGCGCTACGAAGGTTGGGCGGAAGATACAAAACTATATCAGAGCGCACTATTACCTTTCTGTTATTTCCAAGCTCTTTTAGTCGATTGTCGAGATCTGAGAAGGAAGTTTCTCGCATCCAGTATTTTACGTCTACTCCAGGGAACTCTCGCTCCGTACTCAGTGCTTCAATCGCAATGGAAGTGTCTTCGATAAAAAAAATCTTATGCTGATGCCTAGAGACAAAGCGTGCCAGTAAAGAGGTATTTTCATTGGCGTTTTCAGCTTCACTCTCTGTGTCTGTAAAGAAGGCTGGTTGACGTCCCTCGTCATTACCACTTAACGTTTTAGCTAACCTTAAATTTGCACTTTGGATGCTTTTTTTAAGAAGAGTGTCTCTATCTTCAATCCGAGGCTCATCGTAAGGTTTTCCATAGTTAGGCGGCGGCAGTAGCAGAATTGGCTGCTCACGTAGCAGATATTCAAAGTGTGCTATCTTCGTTAAGTTGGATGAGAGGAAGACGATTTTAATCAATTTCTACTACTCGGCCTGAGTTGTTTGGTGAAGATTTAACGAAGATATGATCATCCATGATGTTTAGTTTTCCTACTAAATCATCGATATTTGGCGCCATGAAGTAGATTGCAGGCCCCAAGCTCGACAGGCCGATGCATGAAGCGCCTGCCTTGTGTAGATCATTTCTCAAGCTTCTGATGTCACTTGATTGTGTCATCCATTCCGCCATCTTCCATTGAGAGGTTTGGGTCGCATTGATCGCAGAGCAAAAAGTAAAGATGTCATTTTCGATAGCCGCGCAGGCAAGGCCTGATAACGCTTGGTACATTGATCCGTGAACTGAAACAGAATCTATAGGGCATGTTTTATTAAAAAAATATTTTTCCTCATCTGAGGATATACGCTTTTCGTTTAGAAGAATTATGACGCCGATAAACCAACTTTCCGGGAGATGGATATTGATTAGACTGACAGGTGGCTTTTTTGGTCCTTGTCTCGCCGAAGACGGGCCCAATGCTAACCCTGCTTGTTTCACCCCAAGATCAACATTCAAACCTCCTTTGAAATAGGTACTAATACCTACGCCTGAGGTGCCACCTCGACCCGATGCAGCTATTAACTCTGCTTGATCAGGTCTGGTATCGTTAAGGATGCTTGCAGCTTCAGCACAAGCTAATTTCGTCGCAGTCCCCGTGCCAAATCCGCTATGGGGAGGAGGACCCGCTTGAAAGGTTATCTTCATTTTTTGTCGAAATTGACGCGAAGCATACATCTGTTGCAAGAACGCGGTAAGGAGCTTCTCTTCTTCATTGGTATAAGGGATCGAACGATTGTCAATGATTTGAAACTCGTGGTCGGGATAGAACTCAATCACTGTGTCCAACCCATTGAGACAAAAACCTATCCCGCCGTTTTGCCTATAGCCGTTGTTGCTCATGTCGAATAAATTTACGTGTATTCGAGCAGGTGCAGATATTTTTATTTTTTTAAACATGGTCAGTGGTCGCTTTGGCTAAGGTCTCATTGATATGTTCGAGATATAGTCTAGTATATAAGCCGTCCTTGTTAAAGTTGATTGCCGGAGTATCTTTGCTTTTCTTGTTTTTAAATATAGGTCCGACCACGCAGTTGGAGCCTGCTAAGAATATGCTATGGGAGGGCTCGAAATCATAGTATTTTATTTTAAATAGTTCAGGATATTGTTGTGAGATTTTTGAAGATTTCGGAAGAGTTTTATGTGTAAAGTCTGCGCGATCGTCATCATCTAAATACTTGGATTTTGGGACGAGTAATGTAACTTCAACTCCTCTGGCCAGCGCTTCTAAAAGGTCTTGGGATTCGTATACATCTGGGTTTGCAAAGTCATCTAGCAACCTATTGCAGGTAACGCCTACGACAATGATCTTGTCGCTTACCTTCGTTGTCTTGATCAGCTGTCGATAATACTCAGGGTCTTTTCGATTTGTGAGAAACTCAACAAGACCGTGCTTTTTATATTCAGCAAGTCTCTTTTGCTCAAGATATTGTGTGAAAAACTGGAGCGCAGCGATGCCAATACCAGACACCAACCCGCTTAAAACGCCAACCCATCGACTGTCCGCAGCTGGATCGGCATACATCAGAATTACCATTAAGGTCAACGTCAGCGCGATGAGAAACCCAAGATATATGCGAGGTGCTTGCACGACAAAGTTTAATTTCAACATGTCCATTATGGCGTACCTATAACGATAACTTCTTTTTTAGGTGTTCTGCTCAATGCGTGTGGCATGTCATGCTCAAGTAAGGTCACACCTTTGAACTGAGTCTGGAAAAATTTAAATATAGTTTCAATTTCGGGAAAAGCACCATGAACGTAAGAAAGGCAAACAATCGACTTTTTATGTTTCTCAACTAGCATAAAAAGATTTTCTTTAAAATGCTTCTTGTCGGTCCATTTGAGCATGCTTTCCGGGCTAGGAATCGGATGATTTCGTTTTGAAAGATCAATCATTTCGCTCCATTTTTCAGGCATGCATATTCCCTCAAGAAAATGATATCTGTCCATGTATGAAATATCTTGTTTTTTTATTGGCACATAAGGTGGATCTAAATAAACAAAATCGTACCCTGACGGTATATCGATTGCGTCAGTGCATGGGAGAATGGTAGGTGTTAGCTCCGAAGCCCATCTGGTTTTATGTATTTCGCTCAGCGCACGACTCATCAATACCGAAAAAGGTCTTTCCCACGTCGCCCAGTTCCCGAACTTTGTGTTCTTTTCGTTGTTTTCTCTTAAGTAAAGATTTTTTCTATGGAAGAGATTGAAAGGTCTTTTTTGCAGGCAAGCTTGCATCAAGCAATATAGAATTTCTGCCTTCTGAAGAAGATTTTCGATTTTTCCTAATGCTTCGACTGCACCATCAAGCCACATGTTTTCGGAGTTTGTATAATATATTCCTTCATAGTTTTTTGATATAAAACCATGTAGGGGTTGTACCGTCTCAAAAAAATTGTTTAAGTCTAGGTGTGTAGTTGCACAAGGCTCGTTTGACATCAGTGCTGTTGCAATAATCCTATTTGACTCTAATAAGTCATTGTAAGTTACTTTTTTTCTCAGATGTTTTAAGGCTAGGGAAACTGTGGATGTGCCACCGAACACATCTAGTGCGGTATTGAAATTATATTTAGTGAATTCACTAAACATCCACTGAGCGAGCCTGCGTTTACTTCCGTAATACCGTGTTTGCGGAAGATAAACAGTACTTGTCTGAGTGGGCGAAAACTCAACAGATTTGGCCTGGAATGAATCGATGGCAGTATTATTAATACATTCGGAGCTGGATTTCATTAAGTCGGATGAGTGCGCTTGTGAACTCTGAGCTTTCTGTTCTCTGCCTGTCGCAAGCTCGCATGAAAGAGGGTTAAGCACCTGACACTCCGATAATGCTGTGATGTATATGCGCAGGGGGCAAAATTCTATGATTTTTGCCATAACAATCTTTTGTCCTAGCCGCTTCGCAAATCGAAAGGGGGGCTGCCATCGAGACAAAAGCTTGGATGTATGCTAAGTGGGGAGAAAGGTGCATAGCTTCCTTGATTTTACGAGTCTGACCATTTGCTTCACCGCTTCGCCCCATCCCTCATGGGCTTTCGGGCCAGCTCGGCCCAATCATGGCCGTTTGTTATCGGGTTTGCTACTGACAGAAGATAATAACACTTCGCTGTGAACGGCACGTTCCTTGCCCTGCAATTTCGATGGGCGACTGTCGGTCACCAGCCTGTGGCGGCCCCGCAATCGGCAGCCGTCAGCCAAAAGCGAGGCCCGTTTGCCTGCCCACCCGGTCGGAAGTAGCTTTTTTGCCATCATTTCGCTACCTTGGGAAGTAAACCCAGGCACGATGGAGAAGCAGCTCATGCAAATAGAGGACGCGGTAACAGGTGCGCAGGTGCGATTAACCGTCGGTGGCCCTGACATGGTCGTCTCTTACGTAGATGGCAAGTGGATCAACTGTCAATGGTTTGCTGGCAAGAAGCTGGACAGTGGCCGCTTTCGCGCTGAAACCTTGGAGTTAATTAAACCTAAAGAGGAGTAGCGGCGATGACTCCAGATTCCGTTGCGCTTTGGATGCTGGAAAAGATTCGAAATGAGTCATGTGTCTACCAAGACGACGTCGTAGACTTTTTGGTTAAAAATAATCAGGAAGGCCTTTTGGTAGAAAATGCTGACGGGAATCAGGTTCTGGGAAGGCATGTGCTGACCTCATTTCGAAAGCTCACAGATGCTACTGTTGTGTGGGTCAGGCCTGATCGCTACTGGCGAGTCCGTGTCGATGAGGACGAACCAGGAAGAGATGCAAGAGGGTAGTGCCGACCATTATTAAGTCTGGATGTTATCGCTGATGCAGAACTGACCCTGCTGCCCAGTTAGCGTTGCTCATGAGCATTCAGCCCAAAGTCAAAACGGCTAACGCTTTAAGAAGTGGAAGCTCGGGGCAGTGAAATTCCGACACCTAGCTCAATTCTGCATCAGCGGCCACAGGCACTGCGCGCCGGCAGTGCATCTGCGCGTTTTTAACACCCTTGGCCGAAAGCAGCCAGTCGTCAGAGATACGCTATCGCCACCAAATCTGTTGATCGGCACTAGTGCTAAGTTTCTGCATTTTAGACGCGGCTTTGGAGCGACAAACCGAGTTAGTCGGACGGCTCAGGCGCCACTCCGAATGCAGGTCAGAACCTTTTGCAAAGGGGCTTCCCAGAGTTGTTAAATGTGGTCGAATGCTGCTTAATATGGAAGTGGTGGCAAAAAGCCTTTTTTGAAGCGCCAACAGCCTTGATGCGGCCAAAGCAACCCAACTCCTAGCACGTTTAACGCTCCGGTTTCCTCAGTCTACTGAGCCGCTGTGCGGAGGTCGGCTAGCGGGTGGTTTTGTTGTGCTGCTTAAGGCATTTGCCCTAGCGCTGGATCGGCGTAAGACCTGTGGACTGTGTGAGGTAAAAACGGATGTTTACTGTATTGGGCGCAGGGCAGCAGCTACCTCAGCATGGGACGAACTGCGCTTACTTGGTCGTCGATCATTGGGATGACTGGTTTAAGTTTCGGACGATGTTCACGCTGTTCGTGTTTGATGTTCGCTCCATTCGCCACAGGGTGGGTTCCGTTAAAATAGGCCAAGCAGGCTTGCTTCCCGCTCCTGCCGGTGCAGATATTCCTCCCGGCAACCGGACCCCAGGGATTCCCAACGCCTTTGTTGAGCTGGATGAGCGCCAGTTCTTTTCCCTTGGCCAAGATGAAGACTACTACTCGACACTTCGATCTTTACCCAATGGCCTGGGCATCACGATTCTAAGAGCACTGTGCGACTGTGCCTTCAACCTTGAGATCCTTGAGCGACATCTGGCTGAGCTGGTTATGTCTGAGTCGATCTTGCGATCCATCCATGAACCCAACGTTCGAAACCGTTTGAATCGACTCGCGCATGGAAACCCCGAGTTGACTCGGTTCGAGTTTCAGTACACTTTCCCGTCAGCACCTGCGGAGGCGAACGGGCTACCGCCGCTGGCACCCGCCGTAATGCAATTCCAGGTCATCCCAGATGCTGTGCCTCCAACGAACCTGCATGTTCTGGTGGGGCGCAACGGCGTTGGCAAAACACGATGTATTCAGGGCATCATCAACACACTATTGGAACGGGATAGCCAAGGTGCACCTAGGGGGATTTTGCAGCGGCTCGGTGTGAATCAAGACGAGTGGACCTTCTCAGGCTTGGTCTCTGTATCCTTTAGCGCTTTCGACTCGTTCGAACTGCCATCTATTGCATTCCAGCGAACGCCAGCGACTTTTGTAGGGCTGCGGTCTCAGAGAACAGACGACCAAGGAAATGTTGTCGATGTGCTCAAGAGCGCTGCTGATCTGGCTCAGGATTTCGTTGCAAGCCTTGAGCGCTGCCAAGCCGAACCTCGTCGCTCACGCTGGCTCACCGCTGTGGCAACGCTGTCTACGGACCCGCTTTTTGGCGAAACAGGCGTGGAGCAGCTGATCGAAGGCGGTTTTGAATGGAAAGAGCGAGCAACCCGCTTTTTCGGTTTGTTAAGCTCTGGCCATGCAATAGTGCTGCTCACTGCGACGCGCCTCGTCGAGTTGGTGGATGAGCGAACTCTGGTCGTTTTAGACGAGCCTGAGGGGCATCTGCATCCGCCTTTGCTCGCTGCATTCATACGTACAGTCGCCGATCTGTTGGTAGCACGAAATGGCGTTGCTCTGCTTTCGACTCACTCACCTGTGGTGTTACAGGAGGTCCCCCGAAGCTGCGTTTGGATGCTCCGCAGGACGCGCACCCAATCTACGGTTGAGCGGCCTTCTATTGAAACGTTTGGGGAGAGCGCAGGGGTACTGACTCGGGAGGTATTCGGCCTGGAAGTAAGTCAATCTGGCTTCCATAAGCTGGTAGCTGCTGCTGCTCGACGACCCGGTATTACCTATGCGGGCGTTGACCATCACTTTGGAGGTCAGCTAGGGGTAGAAGCGCAAGCGCTGGCACGGAGTTTGGTCGCGGGTAGGGGCAACTGATGAAAAGACTTCGACCACCCGCTATGCATGCGACTGATACGGTTCACGCCTGTGTTGAGGGTATTACCATCCCTCAACGTGCCCAAGCTCTCACTGAAGCTCTACCGACGATACAGAGATGCGAAGCCGAGTATCTGGAGCTTGGCCCTCCCGGCCAGCTATACCGGATACTCCCAAGCCTCGGTGTGACCCCAGCGATTGATGCTGCACTCATGGGCGTTATCTATAAAAGTCATTTTGCGCGTCAGGGCACGCTGTCACGGACTTTCTATGACCGTATCAGGATGGCTCCTGAATTCGGCCTCTGCCCGCTATGCGGGCAACGAATTGTCGCGACGGTTGACCACTATCTCCCCCAGTCTCGTTTTCCTGCGCTCAATCTCACGCCTGCCAACCTTATTCCCGCCTGCTCGGACTGCAACAAACGTAAGCTGGCCAGCGTTCCTACAAAGGCGGAGGATCAGACTCTACACCCATACTTCGATGACCTCGGCAATGAGCGCTGGCTAATTGCTGATATCCAACCCTCTACTCCTCCTACAGTGTCATTTGATATTCGCGCCGCGAGAGCTTGGGATGAGGTGCTCACAGCGCGAGTAATAAATCATTTCGCCGTGATGGGCTTAGCTGAGCTATATGTCGCCCAAGCTGCTAGTGAACTGGCCGATATGTCTTATGGGCTGGAATTATTAGGCGCCGCAGCAGGGCCCGATGGGGTTCGCCAGCATTTAGAGATCCAGTTTCAGTCATGCCAGGCGCGAGACTCAAATTCGTGGAGAACAGCGTTGCATGAAGGGCTGAGAGACTCGGATTGGTTCTGTGTAGAAGGCTATCGCTTGATTCGCAACCGCCTTCCAGCGAACGCGTACTGATTTGATAAAATCGGTGAAGCGACTGGTCAAGTGCTAGTACTGAATGCACCAAGCCTGCCATTTGTAAGGCTCAGTTCGGACAATTAATAGCAAGCCTTTGATCCAAAAAACTACCAGCCAGGTCGTGGATGGCTGAACAAGGATGAAAATGAGTGAGATCAATCTCCCTCCTGAACAGCAGGAGTGCATAAAAGCTGTGGGTATCGACAGCTTGTATAAACTGGTCGATCAAAGCTTGTATAACGAAGATCCAAGCGCTCTGAGAGAGTTACACCTGGAAGCTTGTGGGGATTACGTAGCCACGCAGCTGAGAGCTTTCGAACGAGCGCTGTCAGGACATGCAAAAGCCAAGTCAGTAAAGAAACGGGCAAACACGGAAATGGATGTGCGTCGTGCAGGAGGTGCATTGATTTCATCTGTACAACAGATGCAACAAAGAGTCGAAAGGGAAGAGAAAGAAGGCTTGTTCTTTTTTATAGACGATTATGTCATGCAGCCTTTCGGCTCTAGCAGTAATCTGTCAGTGTCGATCAGCTACCGCTGGCGTGTAGAGATCAGCGATCCTTGGATCTATGGCGGCGTTAAATTCATTCACCAATACTCGACTACATCCTCCGACCTTTCTTATCCACCTAAAAGGAAGCAGAGCCTAGCATCTGAGGCTAGGAAGAGGGAGATGGAACTTTACAGTGAGTGGGATCACCTTCGCCGATTGGCTCTACATTCGGTGAAAGATTTTTTCAAGCAGGGCGGGAGTGGCTATGACATTCCAGCTCAGTTCAACGCGAAGCTAAGCACGTACGGTGGAGGATTGAATAACCACAGCCTGCGTTTTTGGGATTGAAAATTAATAGCTTCGTGTCGGCAGCGGCTATTATTGCACTGCCGGTTACGAGAGAAGCGTCGGTATTTTCGACATTTATGGATTCGAGCTGACCCTTGAATCGGAATAAATAGCTCTCGACGATGGAAATCGCCAAACCTTCTTTGGTGGGGAAGTGTTGATGAATACTTGCCTTTTTGATGCCGATCTCTTCAGCCACATCGGCGTGACTGAAGGCTGCGCAGCCCTTTGTACGCAACAAAGTCTCTGCCCTGGAGAAGTTCGGGGTTTCACATTTCTTTGGGCGCTGCTTTTCCTCTGATGACCTGCGAAAGCGGCTGGTAGGTGATCATTGCCGATAACCTCATCGTCGATAGTTACCTATCTGAACTTCATTCCCATGAGGCGATGGCTCAAATGGCGGGAAGATACATATCTCTGCCGATCCCTAGAAGGGAGGTCCCGGCCTGGTCAGATCTGTCCTGAGTAGTTTACAGCAGTTGAAGAGTTACGCTGTTCTAGTCCTTGATTAGTGGATAGAAAAATCCTACGTATTACACGCCAAAGCAGTGGAGAGAGTTAATATGTTTACGTCAGAACAGCCAGTTAAAAATTGGACGAGTATGAACCACATAATAGATAGCGCACCAACACAACATCGCAGCATCCAGTACAAAAATAGTTCCTATAGCGAAGAACTGCCACCATATTCTATTATCAATCGAATTTAGTTCTTCTGAGTATGCGGCTTGGTTACCTTCAAAACGTTTTTCGAAAATTTTTCGCTGCCGGTTTACCTCGGATTTTATCGTACGTAATGTCGCATGTTGGTTGACGAGAAACCCCACAAGCAAAATGCAAAAAATTATCACTCCAGCAAAAATTGCGGTGTTGGCTGCAAACTGCGCATTCAAGTAATAAGTTACTTTTAACTGACTAAGGGCAATAAATGTCGCTATTGGTATGCCGAGTACTTGAGCCTGAATGTCGGAAATGGCTTTGTGTGCCTTAGTAATAGCGTCGACTTTGAACGTATGAACTTCGGCAATCGCTTTATCGTAGGTGTAATCAGAGGCAAATATATTATAACTTGCCTGCATGCGCTGATGTAGCTCGCTTAAATTTTTGACCAAATAAGAGAAGCGTTCCTTTTCCGGAGTCAACGCCAACATCTCGATCAGATTATCACCCAGCATTTGTACTTTCTGCTCATGATGATAGTGATCCAGTACAAAATTCTCTAGCCGCTCGAATGCTGAGATATTCAGGAAATTTACTTCTTCCTCACCGTAAATGACCGGTACGAGAAAGCGCCCGTCCTTATAGAAAATAAGTTCTTCCTTTTGCGTGTCTAGGTAATGTGCTGAATCGACTAGCAGCCTGACCAAGCGTAGTACCTGGCGGTACCGATTGACGACCACGAGCGCAGGCTGATCAGTTGAGCAAAAACGCTCTGCGAGTAAGTAATAGTTGTCCCTTTCTTTCACGCGCGCGCCAGTCGTGGCCGTCACATAGGTTGCGAAATTGGGGGCTAGGATGCCCAGGCCAACGCGAGGCTGTGAAACATCCAATACGAAGGCATCACCCACGCTAATGTGGTTATAGTCTCCCTGAAGAACAGTGATACCTGATTCGTCGGCGTTTTGCTCATCCACCGCCTGCACGAGGGAGTCCCGCAACAATTCATTTGTCACTCTGATGCTGTGTTTGCCACCTGCGGTACTCTCAACCGCCCTGTAGATAGGAACCAGATCAGAAAACTTAATCCTCTTTACCATCTTGACTAACTTCCATTCTTAAGCGTGCAAGCAATTCTGTCGGCAGTTGCTTTATAACAAGTGCCTCAGACTCCAGGTCGAACTCGATCTCCCCATTACTGAGGGCTGCACGGTCAAAAGTTATGCGCCAGTTCTTAGAACCACCAGTGAATTTAATAAGGCTGCGCAGCGAGCGCTTATCCGGAATGAATCCATCCGAAATGTCCAGCCCAGAGCTTTCAAACAAGCCGCTCAAGTCCTCAGGCGACTCCGGCCACAGCTCATTTGTAAACGCATTAACTTCGAATGGTACGTCCTTGTCTGCGTAGCGCTTGCATATAGAGTAGGCGTTCCTAAGGAACTCTTCGCGCTGCTCTTCGCTCATCTCTTTGGACTGGGAAAATTGCTCTAGGGCTTTTCCAATTTTTTGGGTCTCCAATACAGCGGCCACAGAGTTATTGCACCCCAAAAACAGCTTGAAGAAGTCTGAGACTTTATCTTGTCCGCGCCCTTTAATGAAGCTCAGGTACTTGTCGCCGCCCTCAGCCCAGTTGGTCAGATTCACTCGCCCAGCCAAACGGAAGCCTTTGATATCAAGGTGCAGAGCGTCCACCACTTCCTTGGACTTGTTGAGTGCAGCACCTAGCTCATCGTTCAAAATAGTAACGATGAAAAAGTCAGTTTTGTCAGAGGTGCGTCTGAAATGGGCGAAAAATACGTGGCCACCAGTAGACGCTGTACCTTGCACCGACTTTCTTAAGCTCTGCACCATGTGTAGGGTCGTAGTTACGAAGTCGCTGGTACTGGCTTGAAAGTAGCTTTCTAAAAATTTAGACACCGGGTAATTATCAGTGTCCTCTTCAAAACGGCCGTGCGACTTACCAGTTTTGGCCGCATAGACTTTCGCCAGCTGATCAATCAGACGCTGGACGGTCTCGCCGACCTCCAACACTTCTTTTCGATCATCGACGACGAAGCCGCCGTCGCTTTTACTCACGGTATGAACAATAACGTTGACGATCTCGTTATCGAGCACGCAGTCTGAGGCCATCTGGCCCTCATCGTAGCCATCCGCCATCTTCAATCCCTATGCTTTAGAATCCATGGTGTCGCAAACGGACGTGCGAGGATAGTCGCCCACCTAAACCAGATAGCATAGGCTGGCATTTTGATATCTGCAAGCACGTGGGTTAGGCCGGACAAAAGATAGCCTGTTGAGCATTGGCCCCATCAGCTATTCGACCTATGCAGCAGTTCGCTTTGACGTAAGGCAAGCACGGCATTGACTCTGTACTGGCCTTTGACGCAATGGATTTGCAATACAGCAAGAATCTCGATGCCCTCGCACTTATGGCCAGCGGCAGCGACTTCACTCCTCTTGGGCTGCGACTGCTTGAAAGCGGCTTATGGGTTATGGCTTTGGCGAGAGGAAGACTTCTAAATCATTCGTGGATGTCTATCAAGAGAAGCTGCTGAGGGCGAGCCACCACAATCCAAGAATCGGATCTGGAACGAGCTGCTCAGCGCACGTCCCTTGTCAGATTGCTTAGTACAGCAGCAGAGAAAAATAGCAGACTATGTCGGGTGGTAGCATCTCAGCCGGTTAGAGGAGTTCATCCTCTATAATTGTTCGTTCACATCAGCCGATTACGGAATCGGACGCTGGGCGATCTCACCCGCACGTCAGAGCTGTTCGAGATCGCTATGCGCTTTGGCGGACCCGCGATATTTATCAAGAGCACACGCAAATCGAGCCTCGCGACGTACCAGCAGGCCGAGGCCAATCGTAAGAACGAGCCTCGTACTACATTCTGAACGTGTTCATAACGTTCTCAGCTAGCTGCTACGCCACCAACCACAATGGTGTCTTGCCTAGAACGATGACCAAGTGACATAGTGGTACATGACACGAACTACCCGCAAAAACGTTGAGTAGGAAAGGTTAATCCGTTACCGAAGCCAAGCATAAAGCTCAGGGATGGAGTAAAAATCAAAGGGCAGATCACTAGGAGGTTGGAGTGCAGTACTATCACTTTGCTATTTTTAAGAAAGATGATGAATTCTTGGCTGTATTCGCTAACCAGAACACAGAATGGGAAAAGGGTCACTATCACGAGCAAGGTTATATCTTTCTGATGTATGTTTCCGCTTTCAATGCTAACGGAGCAGTAGAAATAGCGAAACAAAATATAAACTCGGAGATTGGCCGCCTGCAAGCAGAGCTTACAGCTTTGAGAATCGAGCATCAAAAAGTTTTGAATGAAAATAATAATCTAAAATTCAGCAGCCAATTCGGTAACTTTCCACAAGCCAGTCATTTTAATCCATTGGATGTATTAGGATTCAGTAATATACCTACCAAGGAAGAACTCAAGAAAAAAGTGAAACTGCTTTCTCAGAGAGTTCATCCTGACAAGGAAGGTAGCGGCTTTTTGATGACTTTGATTAATCAAGCAAATGACGCCTTGCTGCAACAGCTCAACAATAATTACTAGTGACTGTTAAATGAACGGTTCTTTGACCCGTTCATAACGCCTCCAGAGCAGACTCTGATTTGATTCTTAGCCGGTTTAGAACCAAGTCAGATCGAAAAAACCATCTCATCAGGCAGGCTTTCAAGACCATTCAGATTCTCTCTTCTTGGGCTTGGTTTCTAAGGCGCGGACCTCGAAGCGACGTGACGGTGTACAGTGGATTGTCTCAGTTACTAGCAGTGTTATAGGTGCTGACAACATCGCTAATGGAACGGCCCCAATCAAGGCGCACGCTGCGGATATCTAAGCGTGTCACGAACGACACAAGCCGATAGGAGCGGATGCGAGATAATGAGCGCATACATGAGGGGCACTTCGAGAGTGCTACAGTACGAAACGTAATGAATGCGAGCTTGTCTGAGATCGAAGCAACCAATGCTTAGTACTTATCGCTTTAAGAAGCCGATCCCAGTGGCGTTTAAGGTGATACCACTTTATTGTAATGTCCGCTTTTGACCGTACTGTTGAAAAAAACCGCCATGGTTCTCATAGCGAAAAAATACGCGCTTGAGATTGAACACTTTAATTTGAGCAGAGGTCTCCAGACGCTGAATTTGTGGAGCTGCACGCAGAAAACGCGTTTTCGGCTGTCAGCACGTAGCCAGCCTGGAAGGACCGACTGTTTTCAACAGAATCGCCCTATTGCTGCCCTTCTTCGGAGTATCCTGACAGCTCTGAGTCAAGAAGTCCGGTTACTCCAATTCTGATCCATCCCCGACGGGATTAGTTTTTGCTGATCTAGGCTCCTTCGTGAGGAGTGCAAGCGCGATTGAGGTTCATACTACTCGGTCGCTAAGAGCGCTTTCGACCAGCATAAATAAATTCTGAAAGGCAATGTGCAAAATTCGCACATTGCAAATCAATATCCATGAAGCATTAGCTGATGCTCAGCTTCGCGATATGGTCGAATCGGCCGAAAGCCCAATCAAGGGAGTCACTAAATAGGTTGCACTCCATTTAGACTGATTGGTTATAAAAAACCTGGCAGGGGGGCGCTTATTTTTATAAAAAATCTCTTATACAATTTTGTTGGGTTTATCACATTGACTAATTAGCCATGCACGATTGCCGGTCTTTTTGATCGCACAATGCTTTGACCATTGGAAGGCTGGACGCTCCAACTGATTGTCATGAGCTATTTTTTTAATCTAGAGCTTCTACAGGAAAAAACATTCACGATACTTTACGTGATATTAATGTATGGGAATTATTAGTCGGGAAAAGAAATGAGTTTTGACTGCAATTAAGTGAATGAGCTATATAGAACCTTTAGATATAGCTACTATCGCGAAAAAACATGAAAAAACCAGGTTTGGTCAGATTTCAGATGCGCTCCACCGTTTATTGCGGGCATGAGTCATTTTTAATGTATGGGGCTGATGGTGAGGAGAATCTAGCATTCCGCTCCTTCATGGAAGCACTTGTGCTGAATAAGTTCAAATACAACACTCGTCGTACATACGCTTATGCAGTTTCACAGCTATTGGACTATCTAGTCGTTGGTTTCGAAGTTCAAGGCGAAATAACTCCTCAGGCTGCAACATTGCTTGTTCGCGAATATTACAGTTATTTAGTTCATGGTGAAGACTCTAACGATTCCGCTGTTCAGAAAATATCAATAGTAAAACCAAGAGCTACTGTCTCTCCTCGATCCGCAGCTCTCTATCACGCTGCTATTAATAGATTCATTCAAAGCGTCCGAGACCATCATGCTGAGGAGCAAGTCCTAGAGTCAGACAATTTAAAGCATGATAAAAAAGTGGATGATTTTCTTGCACTCAGTCTCGTCCCTGCGGCAGCACTGCTCGACAATGCCGGAAAGTGGATATCTCGGCACAATCATGGTCCTTATCCCAATCGAAAAAATTCCAATAGCCTCCTGGGCCATGTGCCTACACTAGATTTTTCAGATGCGCCAATTACGAAAGAAAGCTTCTTTCCCCTCCATAAGATAGCTGCATTAATTGAGAGCGCAACGTCGTATCGAAATTCCGCCTTGTGGGCACTTCTTGCCGCGACCTCAATACGCGTTTCCGAAGCTATGCAGTTCCTCTTGGAAGATGTGGATATCCAAAATCGAAAAGTCTATGCCAGAGGTCCGCGCTCCAGCGCTCGTTGTTCCAAGTCTTACCGAGGGATAGACGAAGTAAGCTTCAATAAACTGGCATGGAAGGGGCGCACAACGGAGCACACCCTTTTACTTGAACCTTATGGATCGATGTTTTTTAAGTATTATTCATTGTATCTCAAGCATGAATATAAACCGACCTATCACAATTTTATTTTTCAGACTGGTAATGGTGATCCTCTATGCTTTTCTGACTACAGTAGTGTGGTTTTCGAACCCTTTAGGCAGTCGTCTCGACGCGTATTGGCTAATACTGAATTTGAACGTTTTAGCTACACGCCTCATAGCCTAAGGCATAGCTTCTGTGTGTTCTTTAAAAACTTTGTGGAACATACTGAGGGGGTTGGCTTGCGAAATAGTGAGATCAAAGCGTTAACGGGGCAAAAAACTGACAAAGCCGTCGAGCGTTACGCCGTTATGATGCGTTATCTATTAGAACTTAAGATTGCATTTGCATTTGTTAGGGCAGATGACTTTTCGAAAAGTTTTAACGAGCTTAAGTTAGGTTTTCTTGAAAGAGAATATGATCTGACGATGAATGAAGTTGCAAACGAGAAAGCTGCTGCCTGATTAGCCGGGTCATCTGGCTTTGGAGATGTCGTGATAAATAGAAGTAATAAATTAATCTATTTGAAAGATCAGGAATTTGTTTTGAAGTCTACCAAAGACTTAATACAAAAAACTACAGGTCTTGTCCCGCAGCTTTTTGCAGGTGGCCGTAAAAAACATCCATTTTTGGCTTATATATCTGGCATGGTACTGCGCTCGTCAGACCTAGACGTTTTTTTGAGTTTGATATTAGGAGCATGCCTGAGCGGAAAGGCGGCAAACAGTAATGTAAACAAACTATTTGAATTTCTAGGCTACAAATCCCCAGGTCAAGACGCTATTAAGTCGCTGCTACCTGCTCTTAAATATTTACTAGCGGGGTTGCATAAGGCAGGGGTTTTGATGTTGCCGTATGAGTTTTCTCGACCTTTATCTACCTGGATAGGTGAGTTAAAAGATTCTGATAGCTGTTATTCCGAAGTGATATTAGCATTCAGAAGCCTCGACACCGAAAAATGGCCCGACCCCAGTAGAGGTGGGTCATATTCTGCGGAGGAGAAAACCAATCGGCGACTTTTTACCACAGCAACAAAGGTCGCGTTTGCATCCGGTTGGGTTGTTCCTGAAGACATCACCGCATCTGACATTCTAGCTTGGCGTGACATTAAAGTTGTCGAATCACGAGACGGGGGAACGCACCAAACTACTCCCATTCCGATGAACGATTTGCTTGATTTTCTTCAGAACACTTTTGGAGAGCGCCTACGCTTTAACGTTTCAAAGGTTAGGTTAGAGATAAACACTACAATTCGCGTCGCACCTCATTCTGTAGTCGAATATCTTCCTCGGATATTTGAGAACACAACCAGCCCGTTAGCTGTAATTGATGAACTACTCGCATCCCCGCTCCGAGGTATGGCGTCGTTTTCAAGTAAAGATATTTCAGAGTACGATATCGTAAGCGCACTGCTATCTTTAGGTGTTGATATCTCCAACTCCTATAGTTGCTGGCTTGAAGCGCAGAAGCTTTTCATGCGATTTCAGCAGTACACGAATGAAAAATCGTGGGGTACGCTGTTTGGGCGTTTCAATATGTACGTTTTTATATACTTACCACTTTGGTTTAATTCTAATCCTGAGTCAAATATCGAGTACCCCGATACTCCTTCTAAATTTGAGGGTGCGTTGTTCTATGAAGGTATACAAGGCCCCTCTCCGGACCGGCCGTTAACACTTGTACAGTTTTATGAGTACGCTGGGTTCACTTACTCAGCCACGGTTGCGAGAAATGCTAGAACGTTTTTCGATCACCTAGTTAAGATGCACATTCTCATTGGTGATGAGAAGCCAGTTAAGCAACCTGTCCATAGAACTCCTAGGGAAACTAGTCCTGACAAGACAGTAAAACACGCCTTATCCAGGCCGTTAGAAAACTTGTTTCACAAGTATTTGTTGGCGAAACAGTCACAGGCTGAATTTATCAATGAGAATGTAGAGATTGTTTGGGCAGAGATAAGAAAGAAGGTCAGAAGTGTCGGTCGAAGAGTATTTGAAATTGATCTGCGTGAACTAGGGTCGGTTGTCGAAGTTCATCATGAAAATCATAGTTATCCTGTATCAAAATTCCATGTAGAGTCACTTCTATTTACGTCTTATGAAGATCAGATATACTTCAATCCGGCTACCTATGTATTTCCATTTTGTTTATTGCGAGGTGGATTTAGGGGGCAAAATTTGCAATGGCTTGACGCAGATACCTACGACAGCATGTCTGAACCTAGTAATAGGCATGCCCGAGAACTTGACTGGTGTTGGGTGAACACAGATAAAATACAAAAGAAAGCATTTTGCGCTTATGTGCGGCCCAGCGTTATGAATATGTTAGATATACAACGTGATTGGCGAGATCACCTGTTAGAGTTGGGGTGCGATGCTTTTAGTAAACGTGTGAACTATGAAGGTAAGAAAGGGACGCGCTGGGGCCAAATAAAATGTCTCTTTGCTAACAATGTTCGTAGCGGTGCTCCTATTAGTGATAAAGTTTATACAAATCTTTGGGTCTATACTCTGTTGGATTTTCAAAATTGGTTGAAGTTTAATGGGCTAGCCGCTGAGACTTTTGTTGCTTATATGCCAGTTAAAACAGGCAGCAATTCTCGTCGTACATCCTTCAATTGGAACGATTGGGAGAAAAAAGATTTTCCGCTGAGTTCAGTTAAAATCGATACAAAGGATCATCCTGATGGTGCTGTGCCATTTTGCCCTGTAAATTTGCGTGCGAAGATAACCCCGCATTCTGGAAGGGTAACTCATATAACATTGTTAAGAGAACACGCGGATGCGGCTTCAGTTTGCTTGACCACTGGTCAGAGTGCAGATATGACCGACTATTATGACCGTGGTGAGGTTTCGCTCATTCGTAAGCTCGAAGGAGTGCTAAACAAAAACGATTCTGGCTGGCAGTTGACAGGCCCCACTCTCCCAAGTGCACAGGCTAAAAATATATCTGATAAAATTTTACAGGCACAAGTGCATGGCTCAGTACAGAACCTAATTGATGATTTTTCTCTTCTATCTCTTCCTCATCCAGATCCTGCACGTTCGGGTGAGGAGGGGATACATATAATAGCCAGAGAGAAAAGTTCAAGCCTTGGCGTTGCGAACACTCATTTATGCTCTCTGAATATGAATTGCAGCGCTGATGTTGTTTCAATTTTAGGAGGTAAGTTTCGATGCTCGTGGTGCCCGTATGCAATTTTTTCAACTGACCTAATATTCGAGGTGTCCGCCAAGCGCCATTATCTAGCTGAGGAGTTATACCGGGTGACACGCAAGCTAGACGATTACAGGACAACAAAACGAGTAGCTGCTGCTGAGATGGAGATGCTGTCTCAAACGACTAAAACTATGGCCGAGGACGTGTTGGGTTGGTATGTAGTCGAAAAAACACTAGACATGTTTATTCGAAATAAACAAAAAAACCTCAATTCTGCAAGCTACTTAGTCTCTGATCGTGAAAAAGCTTTAATGGAAATAACAAACCACGTTGTGAGGACTGACAGTGTGGAAGCTTTTATGTACCGCTTTGAGCAAGTTTGTGATAATCCGTTGACCATGTCAGAGGATTTTCGAGACAAAATTAACCGTGGCGTTCGCTATTTGCTAGCCCAGAGTGGCGATGTGACAGCGGCAGTTATGTATGCCTCTACTGTGTCACCCGAGATGAAGCTTGCAGCGCTGATGAGGGAGCGTGCATCTTTTGGAGGTATTGAAATTGAAAGTTTGGTAAAATTTATAAACATGCCGCAAGAAGAGTGGAGTACGGCTGTTCTCAGTCAACGTTCTGAAGATGAATGTAACTCGGATTTCGTCAAAGAGTTGCTAGGTTATGAATAGGAATTACCAAGCTAGAATGAATTCCGTATTAAAACGTAAGGAGGTAGTTAAGCATGCGCTGGCCGACGCCTCGCAGTTAAGAATGAGGTTTGAGTTTATAAGTGATCTTGCAAAATATATAGCGCTGCGTGTTCAAGATAGTGAGATGGTCTCAATGGCGGAAGTCAAGGAGCTTTCTGGGTTGGAAGAAATTAAAACTTCCTCTAGAACAGTTCACTATCAAACGTTTCTAAGACGAGGCAGCCTTTATCGTAGCTACTTAGATGAGTGGTGGCGAAAAAATTCACTTACATCATCAGATGATCTTGGAAAGTACGATTATTTTTTAAAATACTCTGAAGCCTGTAGTTACATTCACTCGCTAAAAGAAAAGCTTCGTGAGGTTGAGGCTGAGCTGAACCAGGGCGAAAACGGTAGTCTGACCGTGGAGAGTCGCAGCGCTGCGCCCGTTTCAGATGCTTATTGCTTTGTCGAAAATCTTCTCAAGGAGTTTCAAGAATTTTTGCTACTAGAAGGAGGTGCGCTGGTCAGCAAGGATTCGATGCGGCGCGTCATAGCGACGAGCGAAATGCTTCATCAATACAAAGAATGGAAGGTGTCAGTATTGAATCGCTAGCTTAATTTTGCGGATCACTGACCGAAAGCAGTGTTTCCTCGGAAGCCTCATGAGTATGCTTTTGACCATTTCCATATTCCGTCAAATTGATGGTTTTGTAATTCTCTCGTTGCCTGCTATAACATTTATTCAACCCATCAGCCCATCAGCCCATCAGCGCAGCTCACTCTGAGCAGGCGTTGGGTGGATTAATGCTGCGCTCAGGTGAATGGGCGCTAGCGTCTTTCTTAGCCCATCTCCTGCACCGGCGGTCAGCTTCGGCTTCACGCGGCTTAAGCATATAGCGCTCTCTCAGAGTAACCAAAGCTGATCGTGTGTGGTGCCTCTGTGATTTCTAGGTATCTCAACGATTCAATTTTCTCACATGCTGACATTCCTGAGATTCTCAGCTTCAGCCATGCAATGTCGGCTCGGGTCTGATTTCCCTCACGCACTGACGTGCAAATCGGCACGGGAAGGAATACTTGCGTAACCTTCAATAGCGCACCTAGGTGCGCTATTGGTTTCTGTTAAAAAATCATTATAAATCAATGTCATACATGCCTAATTAGATCGATTCTAAGCTAGTCACCACAGATAATGGTTCGAACCTGCCCTGGGACACCATATTTTTCCGGGCCTTACTCGTTGCTTGCCCCCGCGTTGCTTTCCATGCCGGCGTGATTACGAAAAATGGGCCAGCAGTGCCAAGCGCTCAGCTGAGCTACCAGAGGTAGTCGGGATAAAACCGGACCTGGTTTTAAATCGCCACGGCACCATAGTCTTCTGGCAATCTTCCAGCAAATCCACCACTCCCCGCCGTCCTCGTGCTTGGCTACGCTACCGAAGTTATGTCTCCTGTTTCCACCTGACAGCTTGCTAGGTGACTAAACTTAATGGGGCATCATAAAAATTGAACCTATGGTATTCGTATCACCCTAAGAGCCAGATGAAACTGCGGCGCTTTCGCTGCATAATCGCGTGTCAGGTCAAAAGTGGGCGGATATTCTGTGATGACGACATCTCACATGAGTGAGTTTTTAAAAAATAGGGAAGGCATGATCGTTAAACAGATAGTGCTAGCTTCGGCGATACTGGTCACAGGGTGTTCAAGTGTCAAGACGGTAAGCCCCGAGGAGGCAGACCAGGTCATTAAAGAAGTGCAAGCTCCGGGCCCGGTGAAGATTGACAAAGTTGTCTGGGTTCAGCCAGACAATAAATCAGAAGCCTGTAAAACCTATTTCTTAGATCCGCCTGCGGACACTTCCAAGTTGAAGGTGACGTGGGACGGGGCCTGTAAAGACGGTTACGCATTTGGCCTGGGCCGAGAATTTGTAGTTGGGGGCGGGCACGACCAATCAATGGTAGCCACCTACGTTGGCGGCAAAGTGAAACCTCAATATCACTCCGCAAACAATTACTCACTTGGTTTGTATGGGTATGGCGATCCTGATAAGGGTGTTGCGTTTGTCAGTAAAACTGGGAACGCTGCGACCGGCGAGGGTTATGAACAGGTGCTGGCCGTCCACTCGGGTGAGAGTACCTATGCCAGGAGATATACGGTCGCCAGCGGTGAAATGACCTTCGTAAAGCTGTTCCCAAGTGACTTCGCAGTCATGATCACTACTCCGTCAGACCCTACAAGCCCCGTACAAAAAATTATTTCCCTGAGGAAGGGTAGTCTGTATGCCAATTACGGGATTGTAAAATACCGTAATGGGTCAGTTGAAATGAAAAAAATCGAGGGTGGTCAATTTGTGCCGGCTCGGCTGCCTGAAAATTACCTCGCTTTTCTAGCGTCAGTCACTACTGATATTAACAACCAACTCTCTAGTGCCGAGCGGTATGCCGACGAATCGGCCAGAAAGGTTGCGGACTACAAAGCCGCATTCTGTAGCAAGCGGGTAGTTCCTCAAGAGCCTCTTCATTACAGGGATATTTGCGGTGCGCAAGGGGATATGACGAGTGCTAATGTTGAAATATCCGCCATTATTGCCAAGAGAGAAGCGCGGTTTGCTCAAGGTGTGGCTAATCAGCGACAGAGTATGATCCAGGCCGCTCAGATTCAGGCGATTAACAACCAGGCGGCTGAAGCCCAGAGTCGTGAACTTTCGAACAGCCTGAATGATCTGAATAATACCCTGCGTCAACAGACAAACAGCATTAACCAAAACAGTTATCAGGCTCCAGCCATTCCTGATTATGGTCAGCGACCCACTTATGACACCACCTGTTATGATCTCGGCGCAGTGGTCAGATGCAACACAAGGTAATCAATTGAGCAGCCTGAATTAATGTGATTCGGCTGTGATTGTGAATGTTATCTATGACTAGTTGCCCAACAAAAATCGGGTGAGCACCCTGTCTGTAGCCACAGGCTGGCGGCTTAGTAGGCCCAAATCAAGCCCCGACCAGCAGACCTGGCGGGGCTTTTTTGCGCGTGACAGGGTCGCATTTTCCGATATCCGCCTGATAAGGAAATCCCGATCCGCTCCCCATCAAAAAATAATCTGCAAATCTGATGAGGTAACCCTGCCTCTGGTTCGTGTAGTAGTGATGAAACGCATTCTCGTTCATACACCATTACGGAGTCACGCTCGTGGTAAAGCTGCTAAACAGGACTCACGCGTCAGTCCTTCTGTGTTTTGCAATTCCGTGTTGTGCGATGGCCGCTCAGGCGGCTACCGAGATACCGGCCAGTGTCATTCAGTCCACCAGCGATGCTGGTGATGGCTCAGGCAGTTACACACGTGCAGAGGGCAGCACCGCCAGCAAAGGCTCCACGCAGAACCGGGACGAAGCGCAAACCGTGAACACCGTGGCTGCTCAGACCCTGGATGACTACCAGGTCAAGGATCTCAACGATGCAATGCGCTTTGTCAGCGGTATCACCCAGACCAACACTTTGGGTGGCACCAAGGATGCGTTGATCAAGCGAGGTTTTGGCAGCAACGATGACAACTCCATCCTGCGAGACGGCATCCGCTCGGCGATTGGTCGCAATCTGGGTGCTACTACTGACCATGTAGAAGTACTCAAAGGCCCTGCGTCCCTGATGTATGGCGCGCTGGAGCCTGGCGGTTTGATCAACGTGATCAGCAAACAGCCGCAGTTCACCCGGAGCACAACCTTGACCGGGTCTGGTTTCAGCGAGGGCGGCGGGTCGTTTGGCCTGGACACCACCGGGCCGTTAGGTGACACCAATCTGGCTTACAGGCTGATCGCTGAGCGCAGCCACGAAGACTACTGGCGTAACTATGGGGTCGACGAACATACCCTTATCGCGCCGTCGATAGCCTGGGTGGGCGACCGCGCCAGCTTCTCGCTTGCCTATACCTACAATGACTACGCAAGTCCGTTTGATCGCGGCACGGTATTCGTCAATGGTCACCCGGCCGACATCAGTTATCGCGACCGTCTGGACGAACGTTGGGCCAAGACGGTGGGCATCAGCCAGAGCACCACTGCCAAATTCGAGTACCAGCTCAACGACGCCTGGCGCAGCCGGTTGACCTATGGCTGGACGGAGGATCGTTACAGCCTGTCGATTGCACAGCCGAGTACGTTGACTGGCAATACCCTGCGGCGCATCGCCAACGGTGGCCATTATGACTACGAAAGTCGCTATACCGCCCTGGATCTGATGGGCGATCAGCAGCTGTTTGGTCAACGACACGAAATAACCGTGGGCGTGGATAACGAGTCGCTGGACAAATTCCGTGGCAAAACTTACCGCAATGCCAGTAGCACTGCCGGAAATCTCAACATTCAGAACCCGTCGTACGGCAATCTGGCCGAGCCGGTAACGGTCAGTGCTGTTCAGAGCAATGCCGAGAACAACCTGGTCACCACGTCGGTGTATTTCAAAGACAATTGGCACCTCAATGATCGCTGGATTCTGGTGTTCGGCGGTCGTCAGGAGCACTGGGACCAATACAGCGATCAGGGTCTTGGCAGTTCCTATGCACCAGGGGCCGATTCAAATGGGGATAAATTCATCCCGTTTGGCGGGATCGTCTATCAGCCAACCGACACTGTGGCCCTGTACGCCAACTACAGCCGCTCCTTCGTGCCCAATGATGCCGACGATGCAGGTAACAGCTTCAAGCCAACCGAGGGGCGCAGTTACGAGGCCGGGATCAAATACACACCCGTTCAGTCGCTCAACGTGAATCTGGCGGTGTACGACATCGTCAAGAAAAACCTGGTCAACAGTGTGCTGCAAAGCAATGGCAACAGCATTGATGAAGCCGTCGGCAAAGCCCGTTCGCGCGGCGTGGAGCTGGATGTTACCGGTGAGATCACGCGCAATTGGAGCGTTATCGGCACTTATGCCTACAACCAGACCGAAGTGCTGAAAAACGATGAATCGCCAGCGCAGGAGGGCAATCGTCTGCCTAATGCGCCGATGCATACTGCGAGCCTCTACGTCACCCACCATCTTGCGCTACCTGCCGAAACCGGCCAGTGGCATGTCGGTGCAGGTGCTCGATACGTGGGCGAGCGGCCGGGTGATGATGCGAACAGTTTCTGGATGGACAGCTACACTCTGGCGGATGCTTTTGTGCGTTGGGATCTGCCAACTCACGACTACAAGACCAGCCTGCAGCTCAACATCGACAACCTGTTCAACAAAGAGTATTACCCGTCGACCACTGGCAGCAGCATGCTTCAGGTGGAAGAGGGAGCGCTCAGAACTGCGCGTCTGACTGCCAGCGTCAAGTTCTGATGGGTGAGTCCAGCGCCCCGGATCGGGGCGCTGGTTGATCTCTGATCCGTCACAAGTTGAGGTTCCAGGCAAACACCTGCGCCCGCCGCGCAGGTGCTCAGATCAAATCAGAAGCCGATGGTTGCCGAGACCAGATAGGTTCTCGGGGTTGAGAGCGTCAAGCCCGGTTCGCTGTCATCCGAAGCGCCGGCGGAACTCCAGTAGTGTTTATCCAGCACGTTTTCGACATTCGCGCGCAGGGTTACAGCCTTGCCGTCGACTTTGAAGGCATAGCGTGCGCCCACATCGAAACGCTCCCATGAGTCGATTTCCTTGCTGTTGGCCTGGTCCAGATACTGCGAACTGGAATAGATGCCGCGTCCCGTCAGAGTCAGCCCGTTAACGTTGGGTACATCCCATTCCGCACCCAGGTTGACGTTGTATTCCGGGGTAGCGGGCGCGCGCTTGCCGTCGAAGCTGCCGTTGAGGGTGTCGGTCAATTCGCTATCGATGTACATCACGCCTCCAAGCAGACGCACGCCTTTGAGTGGCTCACCGAACATGGTCAGCTCCACGCCGTTGTTTTCGCGCTTGCCGTTCGGGCCGAACACACGTGTGGTGGCGTTGGTCTCGTAGGCCGGTTGCTTGATACGGAATACGCTGGCGGTGAGCGCGAATGAGCCCAGGTCATATTTGCTTCCGACCTCGACCTGGCGGCTGATGAACGGCGGAAAAATCTCGTCCTCGTTTACAGAGGTGGAGGGCGCGATCTTGCCTTGGCTCAGGCCTTCCATGTAGTTGGCGTACACCGACAGCTGGTCGGTCACCTTGTACAGAATGCCGCCCGAGGGCGAGACTTTTTCCTCGTCGTAGGCTGTGTCGCCTTTGACGCCGTCTGACCAGTCATCGACCTTGACCCGCTGCCAGCGTGCGCCCAGGGTCAGCAACAAGCGATCATCGAAGAAGCCGAGGGTGTCGGACAACGCCACCCCGCTAAAACGGTTCTCGGTGTAGACCTTGGAGTCCTGGCGAGTCGGGTTGGCGGGGGTAGGGGACGTGACGGGGTTGTACAGGTTGCTGGGCGAGGCCGCATAGCGAGCGCCGCCGTTCTCGAAGTCCATATAGAAGTAGCTGGCGGCCAGATTGATCTCATGGCTTACCGGACCCGTGTGGAACCAGTTGCGAACCCCGGCGGTGCCGGTGCGCACATTTTCGTCACGGGTGAAGTCCCGCGGCTGAACGCTGAAATCACCCGCATTGTTGGTGATGGGAACCCCGTGGCGCAGGAAGTCATGGTTACTTTTACGGGCACCCACGCCGCCATACAGCATCACCGAATCGTTGACGTCATACTCGGCGTTCACGGCGCCAAAGGTGTCCTCAGTGCGAGCCTCGCTCCAGGGTTGCGCATAGTTGCGGTGCACATCATTGGCGCTGGGCACTTTTGCGTTGGCGCCGATCTGAACACGTTCCTGAGGGGCGTCGGTGTTGCGTTCGGTGTGTCCGATATCGGTGGAGAGTCGCAGGTGCTCACCGCGGAAATCCAGGCCCAGCACCGCCATTTCGCGGTCAACGCTCTGGTGGTCCCATTCCGTATCGCCTGATTGTTTCACGCCGTTGAAGCGCACCCCGAACTTGCCTTCGTCGCCGAACCTGCGACCGACATCCACTGCGGTCCCCAGCTGATTATTGGAGGCGTAGCTGCCGGTGAATTCGGTGATGTCCTTGTCGGTCGCCCGTTTAGGCACCACGTTGATGCCGCCGCCGACACTGCCCCGCGGCGAGATGCCGTTGATCAACTGGCTCGGGCCTTTCAGGATGTCCACACGGTCGGCCATTTCCATATCGATCGTGTAGGTCGGCAGGATGCCGTAAAGACCGTTATAGGAAACATCACTGTTGAACAGGCTCAGGCCACGGATGGTGAACTGCTCATAACGCCCGCCCGCCGGGTTGGTTGCACGCACTGAAGGGTCGCTGGCGATGAGGTCGCCCAGGGTTCGGGCCTGCTGATCCTTCACCGTCTGGGCGGTGTAAGTGGTCATGCTGAATGGCGTGTCCATGAAATCCCGCGAGCCCAGCAAGCCTTGCGAGCCACGGCGTGCGACCTGGCCGCCCCCATACGCCTGGCCATCGGTCGTGCCGCTGGCGCCGAGAATCGAAGTGGGTGCCAGTTGCAGACTGCTGCCCTCGGGTGCGGGAATCAGGGTGTAAGCGTGGTCGGCCACGGACACCAGTTGCAGGCCCGAGCCTTGCAGCAAGCGCGAGAAACCTTCTTCAACAGCGAAATCTCCGGACAGTCCCGCGCTGTTACGACCGCTCACCAGTGCCGGATCCAGCGACAGGTTGACGCCAGCCAGACCGGCAAACCGTGTCAGAGCAGCACCCAGGCTGCCAGCGGGCACTTCATAGGTGCGTCGGTCGGTGCTCTCGGCCCAGCTGGGAGAGATGAACAGCGGGCTGGCACTCAACGTCAGCAAAAGGCTGAAGCGTAGCAGGGGGCGCAGATGATAAGGCGAGGCTGGAGGCATAGAGGTAAGGTCTCATAGTTTGTTCACATACCTGCAATGACCGGTGAGGCAAAAAAAGGGGACAGGGCTCATGCAGTTTATTTCAGGTGTCGTTTTCCCAAGCGCCGGGCTGGGCTCAAGGGTGGATAAGCGAGCGCTTCTAAGAACTATCTGAATGTATGAGATTTTCTGTAGATGCTCACGAGCACCGCGAGGCAGCGATAGCGGTTCGCCTGATACACCGCTATCGCGGCCTCGCGGTGCTCGTGCGCTCCTACAGGGATCGCGTTTGCTGCGCGACAGTGCGATACCGCCATCCCGGCGAGAAAATATCCCCGATCGCTCGTCATTTTTCCGGCTCCAGAAAAATGGCGTCACGCCGATAACCTACCTATATTGCGAACCTTGTAAGTCGCTGTGGGGGCGGTTGCCGTCCAGAGCCAGAACCCAGAATTGGGGCTTTGGTGTAGAATCCGGTGATGTCGTAGTGCCATCAATTGGTGTTGCGCGCTACAAACAGACGGCAAAGCTCGACCCGTCAATCTGCTTGCCCTTGGGCTTATCTTCTTTCCTCCTTACTGGACCCCTGATGCTGGCGTACAACCAAAAAAAGTTTCTTATCGTCGATGACTTCTCCGACTTCCGCAGTTCGGTGCGCTCCATGCTGCGCGAGCTGGGGGTGAAGGAGGTCGATACGGCTGACACCGGCGAGCAGGCGCTGAAGATGTGCGCGCAAAAGCGTTACGATTTTGTTCTGCATGATTTCAATCTGGGTGACGGGAAAAAGAACGGCCAACATGTTCTTGAAGACCTGATGGTCGACCGGCTGTTGAGCCATGAAGCGGTGTTCATCATGGTCACGGCCGAGAACAGTCAAGCCATGGTGATGAGCGCGTTGGAGTGGGAGCCCGATGCTTACCTGACCAAGCCTTTCAACCGCGCCGGTCTGGCGCAGCGGCTCGAGAAGCTGGTACAGCGCAAGACCATGCTCAAGCCGATCCTGCAGGCGCTGGATCGTGGCAAGCCTTCCGAGGTGCTGGCCGCCTGTGTTGCATTGACCAACAAGGATCCGCGTTACGCACCCTTGTGCCTGCGCTACAAGGCCGATGCGCTGCGTGACTTGAAACAATATGAGCCGCTGGAAGCTTTCCTGAAATCCATCCTCGCTGACCGGCCGGCGCCCTGGGCCTTCGCGGCACTGGGCAATTTGCTGCTCAAGCGCAACAAGGCTGCCGAGGCTCAGACGGTTTTTGAAGCCGCCGTCAAAGCGTTCTCCGGCATGCCGATTCTCTACGATGGCCTGGCCGAGGCGTTGGTCGCCCGGGGCGACACTGTGCGCGCCCAGAAAGTGCTTGAAGACGCCGTACGGATCTCTCCGCTGGCGGTGCGCCGGCAAACCCTGCTGGGCAAGCTGGCGCTGGACAATCAGGATTTTGACGGCGCTTCTCGGGCCTATCGCCAGGCAGTTTCCCAAGGGCAGTTCTCGCGGTTCAAGAATCCGGAGACCAACCTCGGATTCGCCCAGGCGCTCATTTCACGCGGTGGTGACCAGGGGCTCGACGCCAGAACCCGTGTCGAGATCAATCAGACACTGGGTGAGGTCTCCAAAGACAACGGCGATGACCAGGGCGTACAAGTCCGGGCGCGGCTGATGAAGGCCGCCAGCGTGCAGCACTCCGATCCCGAGATGGCAGCCAAGCTCACTGCGGACGCAATGGGCCGGTTACAAGACATGGATCAGTTCCTCAGCGCCAATACAGCGCTGGCAGTCGCGGCCCAGCTGGAAAAACTTGGCCACGCGGACGCCGGAGCAGGCGTGCTGAAAACCTGTGCCGAGATTTACGGTGATGATCCGGCAGTCATGCAAGGGATCGCCAAACAGACCGATGATCCGTCGATCCTGGGCGCCAACAAAGTGGCGATCGATCTCAACATTCAAGGTGTGCGCAGCTACAAGGGCGGTAATCTGGCCGAGGCTCAGGACCTTTTCCGCAAAGCACTCGGGCTGCAAGCGAAGAACATCAGTATCGCGCTGAATCTGGCACAGGCCTTGCTGCATTCGATGGCGAGCGCTCCGGATGCGGCGAAGCTTGAGGAGTGTCGGGCCTGTCTGAAAATGATCGGCAAGATGCCGAGTGACGATCCGCGATTCGAGCGATTCCAGAAATTACAGAGCAAGGCGTTTGGTGCATGAGCGAAAAGGATGCGGGTCTGGACTTCTCCATGGTCATTGCCTCAACCGTGCATGACATGAAGAACTCGTTGGCAGCTCTGATGCAGGCTCACGGGGAGTGGCAGGGCCGCTTGAGCGAGGAGCAGAAAAACACCCCCGAGCGCGGCGTCATCGATTACGAGTTCGCCAGCCTCAACGGCATGATGGTGCAGCTGCTTGGGCTCTATAAGCTGGAGGTCAATCAGCTTCCGCTTCGGCCTGAGTACCATGAACTGGATGACTTCATCGAGGCGCAGCTGGCCTGGCATGAAGAAGTCCTGAGCAGTCGCGGTATCGTTGCGACCTGTGAAGTGGACAGCCTCTGCCCATTGGGTTTCTTTGATCGCGAGTTGATCGGCTCGGTGGTTGCCAACGTCATCATCAATGCCATCCGCTTCGCCCGTCATTCGATCCTGATCACCGTCCGTGAAGAAGAAGGGCAGGTGGTCATTGTTATCAACGATGACGGCCCCGGCTACCCACCCAACATGATCGAATTCCAGTCCGACTACGTTCAGGGCATCAATCACGTCAGTGGCAGCACCGGTCTGGGCCTGTACTTCGCCGCGCAGATTGCCGAACGGCATCATCGCAATGGTGTTTGCGGGCGGATCGAGCTGGCCAATGGCGGGCCTTTGGGTGGGGGAGTGTTCAGTATTTTCCTGCCTTGATGGTGCGAGGCCTGGGCATGATGTCAGGTTGCTACTCCCGGAGCGCGCCTCGCGCCCACGCCATTTGTAGGCGCGGGCAATCTTTCTTGCGAGCCGGGGCTGGCTTCAGTGAGTCCTGGATCTCAAGCTTGGCAGCCAACTCGTATATGTGTCCGAGCGTGGCATCTTTTAGAAGAGGTCGGCAGGCTGTAGGGATGAACACCCCCACTTACTGTTGGCATGCTTCATGCTTTTTTTACTCAAGCGCCATAAAAACCTCCCCCAAATCGCTCTGATGACTTCTGACAGGTAAATCCATGTACGGCCAACCGCTTTCGGATGAACTCACCGCGCACTGTATGCAACTAATTCCTGGCGGTGTGACATCCGTTATCGAAATTGCTAGCGGGAATACGTTGCTGGCAACTAAGGTCAAGACTGCGCATCCCAAGATACATTACGCCTGTGTGACGTCGGATCCATTGGTGCTTGCCGAGGCTCAGACATGTTGCGACCAGGTTGAATTGGTCGACGTTAACAGCCTTAGTGAATCCTTCTTTCGCGAGCACTGTAATAAAGAGTGCTGGGTGCTGGGCGAGGCCCTTACGCAGGTGGCAGATCCTTGGACATTGTTGCGCAATGTTGAAAAGAACCTTTCCAGCGGTGCCGGGGTCGTCCTCTGCATGCCCAATGCACAGCATTGGTCGCTGCAGGTGAAGTTGGCAGCAGGTGCTTTCAATTATCAAGATGATGGCTTGTTGCATCGCTCGCATTTGCGATGGTTTACCCGCGAAACCTTGCTCCAGTTGCTTGATGAAACGGGCTTTGAGATAGCCGAGGGCTTGCCACACATTTCCGTCAATCCATTGAGTGAAACGTTTTTGCCGCTTATTGGGCAAATCGCCCTGGCAGCAGAACTCGATGTTGAAATGGCGATGGCCGATGCCCGTCCCACTCACTACATAATTCGAGCGGTTCGCAAGGGCAATAAGCCAGCGCTCGATGAGCCGCGGCCATTACTCACGATGAAGCAGTTTGTTGTCGAAGATCGCCGTGCACCCAAGAACGATAAAGTGTGGGCGTTTCCCGTTTGCGCATTTGATCATTTACTGACAGGTAATGATCGCGCTGTTTTCGAGTCCGTCCGTTATCGGACAGATATTTGCAAGGTGGTGCTCACGCGCTCAAAGGCATTCGATCTGCAAGGTGAAAATGTAGCAGTCGTTCCTTTGGCAAGCCGTGAAGGTCAGGACGCGTTGATCGCGTCAGGCTACATCTTCGTCAAGCATTCAGCTGCAGTGAATGCGCCTTATCCGCTGGATACTGCTCATCATCGGTTCATTAACCTTTGGCACGGGATTCCACTCAAGCGCATCGGCATCACCTCATTGGATAATGCGCCGCACAGGGAGAATCTACTGCGCGAGCATAGTAAGCATTACGCGGTAATTTCCTCATCCAGGATGGATCAATTGGCCATGACTGCTGCGTTCCAGCCACTGCCGATGGAGCAAATCTGGATCACAGGATTGCCACGTAACGATGTCGTCGTCTGTGAGGAGGCGACTCTCCCTGACGACTTTACCGACCAGCTTGTGCGACTGCGTGACGAGCTGCGGGGCCGACGACTGGTGTTGTTTGCGCCTACTTTTCGCAACGGTCAGGCAGCGGCTTACTACCCTTTTAGCGCTCAGCAGCGTGAAGAAATTGTTGCCTGTCTTGAGCGTCATAACGCAGTGCTTGGGATTCGCGAGCATATGGCAGATCGCGCTCACAGTTACACCGCCGCATTCATGACGGCTGAAGGGCCTTTTATTAGCTTGGATCGGCAGAAATTTGCCGAGATTGAGGTGCTGTACCGCGAGGCTGATGCGCTCATCACTGACTACTCAAGCTGCTTCATCGATTTCATGCTCACAGGGCGGCCACAAATCTCCTTTGCCTATGATCGCGTCAACTATGCCGGGCAAGAGCGTGGAATGTTCTACAACCTAGAGGACGTTTTTCCGGGGCCAGTATGCGAGGATTTTCCTGCGTTGCTGGGTGCCCTGGAAAGTACGTTGGCTGGTGAGCAGACGGAGCATCCGCTGGTGTACGGACATAAAAGACGCATGTTTTTCGAATACCTAGACGATCGAAATTCTGCTCGGCTGGTTGACCGCTTGTTGTCGGAGGCTCGTCAGTGAAGACCGTTCTCACCTATGGCACATTTGACGTATTGCACGCAGGTCATATTCGCTTATTGGCTCGCGCCAAGGCTCTGGGTGATCGGCTCATTGTTGGATTGTCTACCGACGCTTTCAATGCGCTCAAGCACAAAAGCTCGCTGCTCGACTTTGACAATCGCCGAATCGTGCTGGAGGCGGTACGTTACGTGGATATGGTGTTCCCTGAGGGCAATTGGGATCAGAAAATATCAGACGTGCGCGACTACTCAGTGGATGTATTTGTCATGGGGGACGACTGGGAGGGCAAATTTGATTTTCTCAAGCCGGAATGTGAGGTCGTGTATCTGCCAAGAACGGAGAAGATTTCTTCCACTCTGATACGCGAAGAGCTACGAGATCTTGAAGCTGGGTAGGTGAGCTAAAAGACTCCAGTACTTGTAGTCACCGTAATAGTGATCCTAAGGATCAGCAAGCTCATGCGTTCGAGTAGAGGTGTAGTTGCTTGAAGTGACGTGTATCTGGCGCGTATTTAATACGAACCGTCCTTTGGCGGTTTGGACAACGTTCAAGGATTGACTGATGAATGGCTATGACGCCCATCTCGCGCAACAACTGACGGGCATTGATGAAATTGAATGCGTCACGCCGGATTTGAACGGCGTGCCCCGAGGCAAGGTCATGACTGGCCAGGGCTTTATGGAGGGGCGGCGCCTGCAGATGGCGCGTGGCGTGTTGCTGCAATGCATCATGGGCGGTTACCCACCGTCGCGTTTCTATGGCAGCGACGACGGCGACGTGGCAATCAGCCCCGACCCTCGGCATGTTTATCCCTTGCCCTGGAGCACCGAGCCCCGCGCGCTGGTTATTTGTGATGTCGAGGAACTGGGCGGTGGCGGGTGCAGCCTGTCCACCCGTCAGCAGCTGAAAAACGTGATCGCTCGTTACGCCGAGCGCGGCCTTGCACCGGTGGTCGCCACCGAACTTGAGTTTTTCGTGTTCGCGCCCAATCCGGATCCTGCCCAGGCGTTCCAGCCACCCAAGGGGCTGGATGGTCGACGCGAGGACGGCCACTCTGCCTTCAGCATCAGTTCCAATAACGGTCTGCGGCCGTTTTTCAGCGAGGTTTATCGATGCATGGCGGCGCTGGGTTTGCCTCGCGACACGTTCATGCACGAAATGGGCGTCAGCCAGTTTGAAATCAACCTGTGGCACGGCGACCCTTTGCTGCTGGCGGATCAAACGTTTCTGTTCAAACACCTGCTCAAGGAAGTCGCCCTCAAGCACGGCCTGATTGCCGTCTGCATGGCCAAGCCCCTGGCGCATACGGCGGGCAGCTCTATGCACATCCATCAAAGCGTGGTGGACGCTGCTACGGGATTGAACGTATTCAGTGACGAAGCAGGGCACGCGACCTCGGCATTCAGGCACTTCATTGCCGGGCAGCAGGCCTGCATGGCTGATTTCACGGCACTCTTTGCGCCGAATGTGAATTCCTATCAGCGCCTGTGCCATCCGTTCGCGTCGCCCAACAACGCCTGCTGGTCCCATGACAATCGCGCCGCCGGCTTGCGCATCCCCGCCAGTGCGCCAGCAGCGCGCCGGGTGGAAAACCGCTTGCCGGGGGCGGATGCCAATCCTTATCTGGCCATCGCCGCCAGCCTTGCTGCGGGCCTTTACGGCATGGAGCGTGAGCTTGAGCCGAGCGCGCCCGTTCAAGGTGAGATAGAGGTGCCGGACGATTTGTCATTGCCATGTACCTTGCATGCCGCTCTGGAGCGTCTGAAACGCAGTCAGTTGGCCAAGGAACTGTTTGGTCACGAATTCATCGAAGGCTACATCGCCTCGAAGAGCATGGAACTGACCAGTTTCCTCGATGAAATTACCCCCTGGGAGCGGCGAGTTCTGGCTGCTCAGGCTTAATACGCTGTTTCGGCGTCACCCATTCTGGTGACGCCCTATTTTTGGAAAGTCGATGCGTCAAATCTGGAAGTCTTTTCAAGGTCTCTATTTCGCCTCGCTGATGATGTTGATCGGCTCGGGTCTTTTGAGCACTTACCTTGCGTTGCGTCTGTCTGCCGATCAGGTGGATGGTCTGTGGATCGGTGCCCTGATGGCGGCGAACTATTTCGGGCTGGTGCTGGGCGGTAAAGTCGGACACCGGCTGATCGGCCGGGTCGGGCATATTCGCGCTTACGCCACGTGCGCCGGTGTGGTGGGCGCGGCGGTGCTGGGCCTGGGGTTGATCAACTGGCTACCGGCCTGGCTGTTTCTGCGGATGATCGTCGGCTTGGGGATGATGTGTCAGTACATGGTCATCGAGAGCTGGCTCAACGAGCAGGCGGCGGCCAAGCAGCGAGGCATGGTGTTCAGTGGCTACATGATCGCGTCCTATCTGGGGCTGGTGCTGGGGCAGCTGATTCTGGTGCTCCATCCGGGATTGGGGCCGGAACTGCTGATGCTGGTGGCACTGTGTTTCGCCCTGTGTCTGGTGCCAGTGGCCATGACCCGCAGCATCCACCCTGCGCCATTGCATCCAGCGCCTCTGGAGCCGCGGTTCTTTATCAGTCGGGTGCCACAGTCACTGACCACCATTCTCGGCGCCGGTCTGATGATCGGGTCTTTTTATGGTCTGGCGCCTTTGTATGCGGCGCAGCAGGGCTTATCCACCGAGCACGTCGGTATGTTCATGGGGACCTGTATTTTGGCTGGCCTGCTGGTGCAGTGGCCATTGGGGTTGCTGTCGGATCGCTATGACCGTGCCAAGCTGATGCGTGCTTTCGCTGGTATGTTGGCGGTGGCCGCATTGCCCCTTGCAGTGCTGCCGAGCATGCCGCTGGAAGCGTTGTTCGTGGTCGGTTTCATCGCGTCAATGATCCAGTTCAGCCTCTACCCGCTGGCCGTGGCATTTGCCAATGACCACGTCGAAGCCGAACGCCGCGTGTCGTTGACCGCCATGTTGCTGATGACCTTCGGTATTGGCGCGAGCATCGGCCCGCTGGCCGCTGGCGCACTGATGCAAATGCTCGGCAGTAACATGCTCTACGCATTCGTCAGCTTCACGGCGTTCGTGCTGGTGCTGCTGATTCGCCCGAAAGCCGTCACGCACCTGCACCAGGTCGACGACGCACCGCTGCACCACATCGCGATGCCAGACAGCATGTCCAGCTCACCTCTGGTAGTGGCGCTGGATCCGCGTGTTGACGAGCAGGTGGTGCAGGACCAGATGCAGACAGCTGTCGAGCCAGTGGTTGAACCTGTGGCTGAGCCGGAGCCTGAAGAGGTTGCTGTGGCCACGCCTGTGGAAGATGAAGAGATCAACCGGCCGTAGGCACATGCAATAGGGCGGCTCTCTGTAGGAGCTGCCGCAGGCTGCGAACGGCGATGTGTCAGATGAACCGCATTCGCAGCCTTCGGCAGCTCCTACAGGTATTCGCAGCAACAAAAAAGGCGATCACGCATTTCTGCGTGATCGCCTTTTTCACATCAGCCAGCTGTCAGAAGTCGTCGTCTTTATCGAAGCGACGGGCTTCGCGCTGTAGCTGATAGACGAAGCGTTCAACCTGACGCTGGACCAGCCCGCTCATGTTATGGAAGCGCACGCCCGCGAAGGTGGTGTTAACCCTTTCTTCGAAGTGCAGGTAGCGCAGTTCCACCGGGGCGGTCATGGTGCCGAAGGGCAATTGGGCGACGAAGCGTTCGTACACCTGGCCCAGTTGCATACGCTCAGACAGGTCGCCTTCAAAACGCAGCTTGCAGCCGGTCGCGGAGATGTCCAGCAGTTTGCCAGCCAGGGGAAATTTGAGTCGGTCGCCACCCATCTCGACGCTCACCAGTTGGGCGAGTTTAAGTGCGGCGCGAAACGCATTGCGGCGCTGGTGGTAAATGACTTCCTCTGGCATTGCGCCGCGATACAGGCACTGGCCGTCCACTTCGACAATGGACATTTCGCCGCTGCTTTCCCAGGCGATACGCACGCCGTCGTGAAAGCCCTCGACACGGTAGGCCTCGCCGTTCGACAGGTATTTTTCGCCGTCGCGCGGGATCATTTCGTCCAAGGCAATGACATGGCTATCGCGATCAACTTCGATCAAGTAGCTCTGAAAGCGTTGGGTGCGCTCATGAAAGGTGATGATCAGCGGATCATGACTTTCAAGAAGCAGCCGCAAGTTGGCGGCAATTTCCAAAGGGGTATTGAGAACCTTTGGGGGCTGCGGAGCATCTTCCGCGCTTGAGCCATTCACTTTTTCCATCTCCAGGCAAAATACGACAGCAACGCGATGGCAGGCATTTTGCCAGCATGCAAGGCGCCTTGATACAGAAAATTACGCTTGGCTTAACGGGCGTGGTCTTGCCCGGCCTGAGGTCGATCCCCGGCTGTCATACAGCGTCGGACTGTCACCCGTCAGTATTTGTAACTGATGGGCAGTAGCCATCTGCTGCATTTTGATCGAGCCGCCATTTTGCTCGTTCAATGCCTGGCATTCAACAATCAGCGCGCTCAACTCATCACCCGCGGTGATCAGTGTTTCGCCCAGAGACGAGTTCTTGGCGAGTTCCAGCAGACCTTTGCGGTCGGGACTCAAGCCAAGGCCACTGAGTATCTGGCTGCGCTTGCGGCCATGCTGCTCAAGCAGAATCACCAGCGCCTGTTTCTGCGCCAGGATGTGCTCCATCTCGATCATGTCGCGACCGTGAAGGGCCAGAGATTCGGCACGGAGCAGCTCCAGCAGTTGCTGGGCCGGGGCCATGTCGTCGGTGATCAATTGCAGCAAATTAGTATCTTGCATCGCATGCTCTGGTTTTTAAGCGTCCAGAAGTTCCAGCGCGAGCAGTGGGCTAGCGTTGGGCTTCGAAATTAAGCATCTTGCTGGCGACACGGTTGCTGTCTACCTGATAGCTGCCGTCGGCAATTGCCTGTTTCAACTCGGCTACACGAGCGCTATTGACGGTTGGCAAGTCTTTGAGCTTGTCAGTGATCTTTTGCAACTGTTGAGCCTCACCACTCAGGTGAACGGACTCACCCGCACTACCGGTCTTTTCCAAGGCGCCGGTCGCAGCCGACGACTCTGTCTTTCCTGCTTCTTTGGCGCCAGCGGTGCGATTTGTACCGCTCACCGGTGTTGCGCTGTTCAGTCTGTTGAAATCAATGACCATGATAAAAATCCTCTGGGTAGTTGGACGCTTGCCATGGTTTCGACCAGATCCGGGGAAACTTTAGCCATAAATGTGAAAACCACGTGACGAGCACGGAGAATTGACCTCACTTGTATGGACTTGTTTCGCAGTCTAGGAAAAACAAGCGTTTGCCGCCAGTGGATTGTCAGCTCACATCGGCGCCTCCACCTGACCAGCACCCGTGATATTGGCCTTGATGACTCGTTTTGAATTCAGGTTGCGCACGCGTATTTGCTCGTTGAAAGCCCCGTCAGACAGGGCCTCGCCCGGCATCCGCACGGAAATGCTGCCGCTGCGCGCGGTAATCACCACCTGGTCGCCCTTGTGAACCATCTGCGGCTGCTCAAGAAAGGTCGGCGCGATGATCTGATCGATAACCGTTGGTCGGAGAACTTTCTGCCCTACGGCCTGATCCATGGCGGAAAGGAAGCCTTGACCCAGCTGCCCGATATCTCGTTCGCGCATGGCAACATCGTCTTCGCTGACGATTGCATCGCGCTTGAGGGGGCGAATCGCTGTTACCACATTGCGAAAAAGCCGCACCTTGGCGGGCACGAACACTGTCCAGGGCGACGAACCTTCACAGCGCACACGCACGCTGACACGGCCAACCGGGCGCGGGCTTTGCAGGGCGGCTGTCAATTCCTTGTCGCAATAGGCCATGCGCATACGAGGGTCTAGCTGGCGGACTTCGATTTCATAACGGCCTTCGATTTGGCTCGTCGAGAGATAGTCTTCAACTGTGAATTCAAGAAACCCCTGCGTGACGCCGATAAGCTGTTCAGGCAATGTGAAACTCTCGGCGCGGCTGTATCCCGTGATGCTTGAAAGACACAGCAACATCAGTGCGCTCCACAGGCTGAGCGTGTGAGTTGTCGAGTGTCGGGAAAATGTCGTTTTGGTCTTCATAACGTATAAATAGCAAGGCCCGTGCCGCATACCTGATTCAGGCTGTGGTGATCGGTTGCTTTGAAATGGGGAGTCGGAGCATGGCCGGTGTAATGGATTCGGTGAACCAGCGCACGCAGTTGGTTGGGCAGAATCGCCTTGAGCTGTTGTTGTTCCGTCTTGACGGCAAACAACTGTATGGGATCAACGTATTCAAGGTGAAAGAGGTGCTGCAATGCCCGAAACTCACCGTGATGCCTAAATCCAATCGGATCGTGCGCGGTGTGGCGAATATTCGCGGTGGGACCATCCCGATCCTCGATCTGGCCATGGCGACGGGCTTGCCGGGGCAGACGTCCCTGGACCATGCCTTTGTGATCATTACTGAATACAACACCAAGGTTCAGGGGTTTCTGGTGCACTCGGTCGAGCGCATCGTGAACATGAACTGGGAAGAGATTCATCCACCACCCAAGGGCACGGGTCGTGATCACTACCTGACGGCGGTGACGCGGGTCGATAACCAGCTGGTGGAAATCATCGACGTCGAGAAGATCCTTTCCGAAGTGGCGCCGACGTCCGAAGCGGTGTCCGTGGGCGTCATTGATGAGGCAACCCATCACAAGGCGGTTTCCCTAAGGGTGCTGACCGTTGATGATTCGTCGGTGGCGCGTAAACAGGTTAGCCGGTGCCTGCAGACCGTCGGGGTTGAAGTGGTTGCACTCAACGACGGGCGTCAGGCGCTGGACTACCTGAAAAAGCTGGTCGCTGACGGCAAAAAGCCGGAAGAAGAGTTTTTGATGATGATTTCCGACATCGAGATGCCGGAAATGGACGGTTACACGCTGACCTCCGAGATTCGCGATGATCCACGAATGCAAAAGCTGCACATCGTTTTGCATACTTCCCTGTCGGGTGTGTTCAATCAGGCTATGGTGAAGAAAGTTGGCGCGGATGATTTCCTTGCCAAGTTCAGACCTGATGACCTGGCGGCAAGAGTCGTGGACAGAATCAAGGCGGCAGACAACAGCTAGGGGCGTATCGCTCCTGGTGGTTTTATATGATTTGAGAGGCGGCACTTTGGCTACGGGTAATTTGGATTTCGAGCAGTTCCGGGTCTTTCTGGAAAAAGCCTGTGGCATCCTCTTGGGTGAAAACAAGCAGTACCTGGTATCCAGTCGTCTTAACAAGCTGATGGAGCAGCAGGGTATCAAGACCCTGGGCGAGCTGATTCAGCGTATTCAGACCCAGCCGCGCAGTGGTTTGCGTGAGCAGGTGGTGGATGCCATGACGACTAACGAAACCTTGTGGTTTCGCGATACGTATCCGTTCGAAGTCATGAAGAACAAGGTTTTGCCGGAAGCGATCAAGGCCGCTCCGAATCAACGCCTGCGCATCTGGTCGGCGGCCTGTTCCTCGGGCCAGGAACCTTATTCGCTGTCGATGACGATTGATGAGTTCGAGCGCAGCAACCCGAGCCAGCTCAAGAGCGGCGCGCAGATCGTGGCAACCGATCTGTCCGGGCTGATGCTGACCAACTGCAAATCCGGTGAGTACGACAGCCTGGCCATCGGCCGCGGCCTGTCGCCGGACCGCTTGCAGCGTTACTTCGACGTCAAGGCGCCGGGGCGTTGGGCGGTCAAGGCACCGATCAAGAGTCGCGTGGAGTTTCGCGCGTTCAATCTATTGGACAGCTATGCCAGCCTGGGCAAATTCGACATCGTGTTCTGCCGCAACGTGTTGATCTATTTTTCGGCTGAAGTGAAAAAAGACATCCTGCTGCGCATCCACGGCACTCTCAAGCCAGGTGGCTACCTGTTCCTGGGAGCCTCCGAAGCGCTCAATGGTTTGCCTGATCACTACCAGATGGTGCAGTGCAGCCCGGGGATTATTTACCAGGCTAAATAAAACGTTTGGTTGGAAGAAAAAAGGGACCTTCGGGTCCCTTTTTTATTGGGGGCAAGACTCTATGTTGGAGCCGGGCTTGCCCGCGAAGAACGATAACCTGATTCGGCAGACTGACCGAGGTGACTGGTTCGCGGGCAAGCCTCGCTCCAACGGAATCGAGTGCGCGTCTACAGGGGGGCAACACTGGCAACTTTACGGCACCTCCCTTGCCGCTTGCCTCCTTCCAAGCGGAAATCCATTGCCGCTTTTCTGGCATTCGCCTTGCCACCATGGCCGCAAAGCCCCTGAAACATGGCGTTTCAAGAAGTGGCACGCGGTTTGCTATGTCTCTGCTAAGCAAAACCAGTTACGACAATCTGGTCATCCGGCAAAGGTTTCCCGACATGAGCATCAACTTCGATAAAGCGTTAGGCATTCATGAAAAAGCCCTGAGCTTTCGCGCCCAGCGTGCCGAGGTGTTGGCCAACAACATCACCAACGCCGATACGCCGAATTACAAGGCTCGTGATCTGGAGTTCTCATCGGTGTTGGCTGCTGAAAGCGACAAGGTCAAGAACGGCACGTTCGCGCTGAACAAGACCAACAGCCGCCATATCGAAGCTGAAGGCGTGGGCAATACCGATGGCAGCCTGCTGTATCGCACACCGTCGGCTCCTTCTCTGGACCAGAACACCGTTGATGCTCAAGTCGAAAGCGCCAACTACGCGGAAAACGCCGTGGGCTTTCAGGCCAGCTTCACCCTGCTCAACAGCAAATTCAAAGGGCTGGTTGCAGCCCTCCGCGGAGAGTAATTCATGTCTCTAGCCAACGTTTTCAATATTGCCGGCAGCGGCATGAGTGCTCAAACCACTCGATTGAACACCACCGCCAGTAACATCGCCAACGCCGAGACCGTGTCTTCGAGCATGGACCAAACGTATCGCGCGCGGCACCCGGTGTTCGCCACCGTGTTCCAGCAAAGCCAGACGGGCGGCGGTTCGCTGTTCCAGGAGCAAGGCGAAGCAGGGCAGGGCGTGCAGGTTAACGGCATCATCGAAGACACTTCGAACCTCGAAGCGCGCTACGAACCCAATCATCCTTCCGCCGATCAGAACGGGTACGTCTACTACCCGAACGTGAACGTCGTCGAAGAAATGGCCGACATGATCTCTGCCAGTCGGTCCTTCCAGACCAACGCGGAAATCATGAACACCGCCAAAACCATGATGCAGAAAGTACTGACTCTGGGTCAGTGATGAGGCGCGAACAAAATGGCTATTGATACCGACGTTAAAACAACGCTGCTCAATTCTCTGCAGAACCCGACGCCGACTGCGACCAAGTCCAATGACGCGCTGGGCAAGGATGCTTTCCTGCAGCTTCTGGTTACACAGATGAAGAACCAGAACCCGCTCGATCCACAGGACAACTCAGAGTTCGTGGCTCAGCTGGCACAGTTCAGCAGCCTGGAAAGCATGCAGAACCTGACCTCGACCGTGGACACCATTGCTGCCAGCTACCAGTCGTCGCAGGCATTGCAGGCTTCCTCGCTGGTTGGTCGTTCGGTGATCGTCAACGCAGGTTCGACCGCCGTTGATACCACCAAGGGCATGGCAGGTACTGTCGTGGTGCCGTCTGCCAGTAGCGTAACGTCGGTGAAGATCTACGACTCGGCAATGAATGTGGTCAAGACCGTCGATCTGGGCACCCAGAGCGCCGGCAACGCCGCCTTTACCTGGGACGGCAAGAATGATGCGGGGGAAACCCTGGCGTCGGGCAACTACAGCTTCATTGCTACGGGCTCGCTGGATGGTACCCCCACCAACCTGGCTACTTATCTGCCTGCAACGGTCAACAGTGTGACGACCGGGGTGAATGGCGGGGCTATGACGCTTAATCTGGCGGGCGGTCAATCCATCGCCTTGTCCGCAGTACAAACCATCGGAATTTAGAGCCGACTCGACGGCGAAGGAGTGTTACATGTCATTCAATATCGGTCTTAGTGGGCTCTATGCTGCAAACAAAAGCCTGGACGTAACCGGCAACAACATTGCCAACGTTGCAACCACTGGTTTCAAATCGTCCCGTGTCGAGTTTGCTGACCAGTACGCGCAATCTATTCGCGGCACCTCCGGCCAGACCAACGTAGGTAGCGGTGTATCGACGGCTGCAGTTTCGCAACAGTTCACGCAGGGCACGTTGACTACGGGTACAGCCAATAGCCTTGATCTGGCGATTAATGGCAATGGCTTTTTCATGCTCAGCAACAACGGCGAGAAGCTCTATACCCGCGCTGGTGCTTTCCACACTGATAAGGAAGGCTTTGTGGTCAACAGTGCCGGTCAGAACTTGCAGGGCTATAACGTGGATGCCAATGGTGCCGTAGTGACCGGCGCTTTGAATAACTTGCGGATCGACTCTTCGAACCTCGAGCCAAAAGCGACAACGCAGATCACCAACAAGGCAAACCTCAATTCCACAACTGCTTTGCCGACTGTTGCGACTTTTGATCCGACCGACACCAAAAGCTACAACATGAAGTACAGCACCCCGATCTACGACACTCAGGGCAATGCACATACGCTGGATCAGTATTTCGTCAAGACGGGCACCAATACCTGGTCGATGTATTCGTTGGTTGATGGTCGTAATATTAGTGATCCCACCACCAAAACGCCGGATGTGATCGACGTGGACGCAGACCGGGTTGATCTGACTTTTGACTCTAACGGTGCGTTGGAAGTTACGGCTGCTGTACCGCCCGCAACGGGTGGTACCGTGCCTACCGACGGTGCCAACATCAAGTTTGATGCTGCCAGCGGTACCTTTACCATTTCCGGCTGGAAACCTGCCGTGCAAACTGGCACTGGCACTTCTGCCGCGTGGGTAGAAAATGGCGCGAGCAGCTCTGATATCAAACTCAATATGGTGTCCACTACTCAGACCGCTTCGGTCTCGGGTCTGATCTCCCAGGATCAGGATGGCTACGCGACCGGCCAGCTCAGCAGCATGAGCGTTGATGCGACCGGTAACCTGTTCGCTACCTACACCAATGGTAAATCCCAGGTGATTGGCCAGGTATCTCTGACCAACTTCGCCAATGTCCAGGGCCTCGCCCCGGCGGGTGGTACAAACTGGCGCGAAACCTTCGCTTCGGGTGTGCCGGTAAGTGGCGCTCCTGAGTCAGGCACTTTGGGCAATATCACAGGCCAGGCGCTGGAAGATTCCAACGTCGACTTGACCGGTGAGCTGGTTAACCTGATCAAGGCGCAGAGTAACTATCAAGCGAACGCGAAGACTATCTCGACGCAAGCAACTATCATGCAGACCACTATTCAGATGACCTGATAAAGGTCGCTGTTCAGACTGCACAAGAGCCCCTTTTCGAAGGGGCTTTTTTTATGCCTGTTGAATAAAAAATAATGAACGCTGTTTTGTTTTTTGAAGTTCCGGAACTGTCTCTCAATCGTCTTGGAAATTTCCTACGCAGCATAGTGTGAGAATAAAAACTCCTTAACCAATACCGTTTTCGGTAGGGAGTTTTAGATGTCGTTCAATGTTTCTATCAGTGGGATTCACGCCGCCAACAAAAGGCTGGAGAACGCAGGGAATAATATCGCCAACGTGGGAACCGTCGGTTTCAAGTCTTCACGCACGGATTTCGCGGCTTTATATCCGGCCAATTATCTGGGCACGGGAGGGCATGCAATCGGCAGCGGTGTGCGCCTGGCCAATGTGACGCAGAACTTCAATGAGGGCACCAGCATCACCACCCATGGCAGACCGCTGGATCTGCGTATCCAGGGCGGTGGTTTTTTTGTGGTCAGCGACCGTGGCCCTTTGGCGTACACCCGGGCCGGTGCCTTTCAGAAGGATGCAGAGGACTTCGTTGTGGACAGTGAAGGCGGGCGCCTGCAGGGGTATGGAGTGAATGACAAGGGCGAGGTCATGGCCGGGGTGCGTAGGGACATGAAAATTGACACTTCCAATATGGCACCGAAATCCACCACGCGTATTTCGGACACTTTCAATCTGGATGCTTCCGGCGCCTCCCTTGCGCAGTTGCCTCCATTCAACCCGGATAACCCTGCCACCTATACCCGCATGACAAGCCGGACCATCCAGGATCAGGCGGCGGGCTCCGTTGCGGCAACGGATCACGAGCTGAAACAGTACTTCGTCAAGACTGATGACAATCAATGGTCCATGTACGTGTTGATTGATGGGCGAAACCCGATTGAGCCTGGGAGCTCAAGTCCGCTGCATGTGACGCTGGATAAAGCTGCGGATGGCACGGTGCGCTATTCCGCCGCCAGTCAGAACCTGAAGAAGGTGTCCAATACCGAATTAGGCCTGGGTGGTTGGGTGCCAGCGATGCAGTCTGGAAACAAGTGGGTTGCCAGTGGTGCGGCCAGCGGCGGCGACGTTTCGTTATCTCTTGAAGATGGCGCGGGCAGTGCGCTGGATAGCGCCGATCCGGTCATGGTGCGCTCTTTACCGCCATTCAATCCTTCCGACCCGGCGACCTACAGTGTGGTGTTCTCCAACGGCCTGTTTGACAGTCAGGGTAACCAGCACGAGTTGAAGCGTTATTTCGTCAAGGAGGGCAATAACAGTTGGCAGATGCATGTGCTGGTCAACGACCGAAATCCTTCAATGCCGGAATCCGCCGCGCCGTTGACAGCCCGCCTGGTCTTCAATGGCAACGGATCGCTCAGGTCCCTGACCGGGTCGCCGGGGTTGACGGTCCAGAATGGTAATTCCCTGCAATTGACAGGCTGGGTCCCGGCAACGGTCCGGGACAAAGGTACACGCCAGGAAATCTGGATATCCAACGGTGCCAACGCCAGTGACGAGGGCATCGCCATCGACTTCAGCAAGGTCGCGCAATTCAATGCACCGACCTCGCGCACCTCGCAGTTTGTCGACGGGCATGCGGCGGGGAAGCTGAGCAGCTTGAGCGTGGGGCGTGATGGTTTGCTGCGTGCCGGATTCAACAACGGTCTGTACCGCAATATCGGGCAACTGATACTGGCGAGTTTTGCCAACGAGCAAGGGCTGCAACCTCGCAGCGATACCCGCTGGGGTGAAACCCTTGCCTCAGGCGTCGCCAATTTCGGTGCTGCCGGATCTGGAATGTTGGGCAGCGTAATAAGTGGGGCGCTGGAGGCCTCGAACGTCGTGCTGGCGGATGAATTGCTTGAGCTGATCCAGGCGCAAACGGCGTATCAGGCCAATTCGAAGGCGATTTCTACCGAGGTGACATTGATGCAGACGTTGATTCAGTCGACGTGATTTCTCCCGTTCGGTAGGAGTGAGCTTGCTCGCGATTCGGTCTCTTAGTCGACGAATTTATCATCTGAGCTGACGCTATCGCGAGCAAGCTCACTCCTACAGATCCTGAGTTTGCTGCGCGAAAGCGCGGTGTCAACCGTTAGTAGATTCAAATCGAGCAATCGGATTTAACAAAAAAACCCTTCAACCGCTTCCACCCCTCACCGGGGCTGGTTTGGGCGCAGACGATGCGATCCGCCCCTTGCCATTTGTAGTAGCGGGCGGGTGCGGCCTGACTGGTTGCCGAAACGAGTATTAGAGTCACTGCCAGTATCGGCAGGAGGCTTGCAGATGCTTTCACTGCTGAAGTTTCCCATCGCAGTTCACGTTGCCTGCAAGACTATCACCGGCCTGTGTTTTATGAATGGCAATTTCAGTCGCTAAAGCATTTTCCCTCCAATGAAGTTTTTTTGGCGGTGATTCACGTCAGCCAGGCGAAATGTGGCAGTCCGCCGCCGCATTCCTTTCCCGCGGCACCGTGAGCAAACCGGCTGCGCCTGTTTTCACTGCCAAATCAGCGCTTTGTATCCTCTTTGACAAGTTGGACCGGAAATTGCTTTATCCCTCTCAGAACAGCTACAGGCGGCAAGCGTCTGTCAGAGGAGGATGACTGTGGATAAGTTGCTTTACGTCGCCATGAGCGGTGCATCTGAAAACGCCGTTGCGCAAAAGGCTCACGCCAACAACCTGGCGAACGTCACGACCAATGGTTTCATGCGTGACCTGGAGCAGGCGCGTTCGATGCCAGTGTTTGGCGAGGTTCAGCCTTCGCGGGCCTATGCCATGAGCGAGCGTCCCGGTACTGACTTCAGTGGCGGCGCGATGGTCGCGACCGGTCGCGATCTGGATATTTCCGTCAAGGGTGATGGCTGGATTGCGGTCCAGACCCCTGATGGCGGCGAAGCTTATACCCGCAGTGCCGGCATGAATATCGATGCACTGGGTGTGTTGCGCGCTGGCAATGGTTTGCCGGTCATGGGCAATGGTGGGCCGATTGCCGTGCCGCCTCAGCAGCAGATCGAGATTGGTGCCGACGGAACCATCAGCGTTCGTTCGCTGGGTGAAAGCGCTCAGGTCATGGCTCAGGTAGACCGCATCAAGCTGGTCAACCCGGACATCAAGTCCATGGAGAAAGGCCCGGACGGCTTGATTCACCTCAAGAGCGGCGCCGCTGCCCCGGCGGATGCGACGGTACAGGTCGAGTCTGGCTTCCTGCAGGCCAGCAACGTCAGCGCCGTGGAAGAGATGACTTCCGTGCTGACCTTGTCTCGCCAATTTGAATTGCACGTCAAGATGATGAAAACCGCCGAGACCAATGATGAGTCTGCGGCGCGCATCTTGCAGATGGGCTAACTATTGACAGCTTGCGTCGGTAACTCGACGCACGAGGAGAGAACCAATGATTCCTGCACTATATGTCGCCAAAACCGGTCTCGCCGCTCAGGACATGAACCTGACGACGATCTCCAACAACCTGGCCAACGTATCGACCACTGGCTTTAAAAGTGATCGCGCCGAATTCCAGGACTTGCTGTACCAGATCAAACGTCAGCCAGGTGCTCAGTCGACCCAGGACAGCGAACTGCCGTCCGGTCTGCAGCTGGGTACTGGTGTGCGCATCGTCGGCACGCAGAAGAACTTCACCGCCGGTAGCCTGGAAACCACATCGAACCCACTGGACCTCGCGGTCAACGGTCGCGGTTTCTTTCAGGTCATGCAGCCGGACGGCACCATCGCTTATTCCCGCGACGGTACCTTCCACCTGGATTCCAACGGTCAGATCGTGACGGCCAATGGTTATGCTCTCGAGCCGGCCATTGTCGTGCCACAGAATGCCCAGACCTTCACGGTCGGTCAGGACGGTACGGTGTCGGTCACGCTGGCAGGTGCTACGGCCACGCCGCAGATCATCGGCAACATTCAGACTTCCGACTTCATCAACCCGGCCGGCCTGCAGGCCATCGGTGGCAACCTGTTCCTGGAAACCGCATCCAGCGGCGCTCCACAGGTCGGCACGCCAGGTCTGAACGGTCTGGGTACCACGCTGCAGAACACCCTGGAAGCCTCCAACGTGAGCACGGTTGAAGAGCTGGTCAACATGATCACCACTCAGCGCGCCTACGAGATGAACTCCAAAGTGATCTCCACCGCTGACCAGATGTTGCAGAACCTGACGCAGAACCTGTAACACCCTGGTCGTCCTGTTCACCTGTTGCTGCACCCGCTCAATCCGATGAGGCGCCTTCTGTGCGCCTGCTACACCGCGAGGTTTTAAGTGTCATGAAACGGCTTCCTGTTCTGCGGTTTTCTGTGTTGGTCACTGCCCTGTGTGGGGCAGCGCTGTTGACTGGCTGTGTCGCGCCTTCCGCCAAGCCTAATGACCCTTATTACGCGCCGGTGATGCCGCGCACGCCGTTGCCTGCAGCGGCGAACAACGGCTCGATCTATCAGGCGGGTTTCGAACAGAACCTGTATGGCGATCGCAAGGCATTCCGGGTCGGTGACATCATCACCATTACGCTTTCCGAGCGGATGGCAGCCAGTAAGGCGGCGACTTCGGCGATCAAAAAGAACAGCTCCGCGAACATCGGTCTGACCTCGCTGTTCGGCTCAGGCCTGACTACAAACAATCCGATTGGCGGCAATGACCTGAGTCTCGGTGCTGGTTACGACGGCTCACGAAACACCTCCGGTGACGGCAAGGCCGCGCAGAGCAACAGCCTGACCGGTTCGGTCACCGTGACGGTCGCTGATGTGATGCCCAACGGCATTCTCGCGGTTCGTGGCGAGAAGTGGATGACGCTCAACACCGGCGACGAGCTGGTGCGCATTGCGGGCCTGGTCCGTGCCGATGACATCGCCACCGATAACACCGTTTCGTCCACCCGTGTGGCCGACGCGCGCATTACGTATTCAGGTACTGGTGCATTTGCCGACTCCAGCCAGCCAGGCTGGTTTGATCGGTTCTTCCTCAGCCCGTTGTTCCCTTTCTGATAGCGGGATAGACATGATCAAGCTCAAGCAACTGATAGCGGCGGCACTGCTGTTGTCCACCGCGTTTGGCGCACACGCCGAGCGTCTGAAGGACATCGCCAGTATTTCCGGCGTGCGGGCTAACCAATTGATCGGTTACGGTCTGGTAGTGGGGCTTAACGGTACGGGCGACCAGACCACGCAGACTCCGTTTACCTTGCAGACCTTCAACAACATGCTGGCCCAGTTCGGCATCAAGGTGCCAGCCAATTCGGGCACTGTGCAGCTGAAAAACGTCGCGGCAGTGGCGGTGTACGCCGACTTGCCCGCGTTCGCCAAACCCGGCCAGACCGTGGACATTACCGTGTCCTCGATTGGTAACTCCAAGAGCCTGCGTGGCGGCGCATTGCTGATGACGCCCATGAAAGGTGTCGACGGCAACGTCTACGCCATCGCCCAGGGCAACCTGGTGGTGGGCGGTTTTGACGCCGAAGGTCGCGACGGTTCGAAGATCACCGTCAACGTTCCGTCCTCCGGTCGTATTCCTGGCGGTGCGTCGGTAGAGCGTGCTGTTCCGAGTGGTTTCAACCAGGGCAACACCCTGACTCTGAACCTCAACCGTTCGGACTTCACCACTGCCAAGCGCGTCGTGGACAAGATCAACGATCTGCTCGGTCCGGGTGTCGCTCAAGCGCTGGACGGTGGTTCGGTGCGTGTTACCGCGCCACTGGATCCGGGGCAGCGCGTCGACTATCTGTCGGTGCTGGAAAACCTCGAAATCGACCCGGGCCAGACCGCTGCAAAAGTCATCATCAATTCCCGTACCGGCACCATCGTGATCGGCCAGAACGTCAAGGTCTCGCCAGCCGCCGTGACTCACGGCAGCCTGACCGTGACCATCACAGAAGACCCGATTGTCAGCCAGCCAGGCGCGTTGTCCGGCGGCCAGACGGCAGTAGTGCCGCGCTCTCGAGTCAACGCTGCCCAGGAACTGCACCCGATGTTCAAGTTCGGCCCTGGCACCACGCTGGATGAAATCGTTCGCGCTGTTAACCAGGTGGGCGCAGCCCCAGGCGACTTGATGGCGATCCTTGAAGCTCTCAAGCAGGCCGGCGCGTTGCAAGCCGACCTGATCGTGATCTGAGGAAGTTGTCCATGGATATGCCTAAGAGCGCGATTTCTTCAAGCATGGATTCGGGTGCCTACACTGACCTCAATCGGTTGAGTGCCTTGAAGAACGGCGACAAGAACAGCGATGCCAACCTGAAAAAGGTTGCGCAGGAGTTTGAGTCGCTGTTCGTCAGCCAGATGCTCAAGGGGATGCGCCAGGCCAACGAAGTGCTGGCCAAAGACAACCCCATGAATACCGCCGCCACCCGGCAGTATCAGGAAATGTATGACCAGCAGCTGGCCGTGACCATGTCCAGCAAGGGCAACGGTATCGGCCTGCAAGACGTGCTGATGCGTCAGCTGTCCAAGACCAAGAATATGCAGGCCGCAGCGGCTGGCACTGAAACGCCAGTCACTGATACCAAAGCCGCTACTACGGCGACCGCTACTGGGGTTTACCAGCGTCCGCTGTGGGCGACGCGTTCGGCTGCTGGCGATGCAGCCGCTGCAGCGCATGCCGGTGCGGAAGGCCGCAACGATATTGCAGCGCTTAACTCGCGACGTCTTTCGTTGCCAAGCAAACTCACTGATCGCTTGCTGGCGGGCATTGTGCCGGCCGCCGCCAATGTCCTGTCGCCGACTGCGCGCACCGCCGCGACAGCATCGACGGCAACCAATGGTAGCAACGGCGACTGGACTCTGGACCCGAACCTGGCACCGGCAACGCCGCAGTACGTGCGCAGCATGGCGCAGCCGCCGCTGGCGCCTGGCAAGAAGGCGTTCAGCAATTCCGACGAGTTCATGGCGACCATGTTGCCGCTGGCCAAGGACGCGGCCGCCCGTATCGGCGTCGATCCTGCGGTGTTGGTAGCTCAGGCTGCGCTGGAAACCGGCTGGGGCAAATCGATCATGCGTCAGCAAGATGGCAGCAGCAGCCACAACCTGTTTGGTATCAAGGCCACCGGCAATTGGAATGGTGGTCAGGCGCGGGCAATCACCAGCGAGTTTCGTGAAGGCAAGATGGTCAAGGAGACGGCGGACTTCCGTTCCTACGACTCCTACGCCGACAGCTTCCATGACTTGGTCAGCCTGTTGCAGAACAACAATCGCTATAAAGAAGTCGTGAATTCGGCCGATAACCCAGAACAGTTTGTAAAAGAATTGCAGAAGGCCGGATATGCCACTGACCCGGACTATGCCAGCAAGATTTCGCAGATTGCGAAGCAGATGAAGAGTTACCAGAACTACGCAGCAGCCGCTGGCTCGTCCACGACTTTATAAGGTTTTAATCATGTCACTGCTATCAATTGGGTTGTCCGGGATTAACGCCAGCAGCGCTGCGATCAATACCATCGGTAACAACACGGCCAACGTGGATACCGCCGGTTATTCTCGTCAGCAGGTGATGACTACTGCATCGGCACAGCGCAATATCGGCCTGGGTGTTGGCTTCATCGGCACGGGCACGACGCTCTCCGATGTGCGCCGGATCTATAACAGCTATCTCGATGCCCAGTTGCAATCCAGCACCGCGCTTAGCGCTGATGCGGTCGCCTATTCCGGGCAAGCCGGCAAGACCGATACATTGCTCTCTGACACTACGACCGGCGTGGCGGCGCAGCTGTCGAAGTTCTTCACTGACCTGCAAAGTATTGCGACATACCCTACGCAGTCGGCGGAGCGTTCTTCGTTTCTGACTCAGGCAAATGCACTGTCGGCGCGCTTCAACTCAGTGGCTGCGCAGCTGTCTTCCCAGAACGAAAACGTCAACGCGCAACTGAGTACGTTTACCACTCAGGTCAACGAGTTGACCACGACCATTGCCAGCCTGAACAAACAGATTACTCAGGCGTCTGGCGGCAACACTTCGCCAAACAGCCTGCTCGATTCGCGTAACGAAGCAGTACGCCAGCTTAACGGCTTGGTGGGCGTTAAAGTCATTGAAAACAATGGCAGCTACGACGTTTATACCGGTACTGGACAATCGCTGGTCAGCGGCTCGTCCGCGTATAAGATGTCGGCTACACCGAGTAAAGAAGATCCGCTGCAATACAACGTGCAGATTACCTATGGCAACACTGATACTGATGTTACGTCGGTGATCTCGGGCGGCTCGATCGGTGGTTTGCTGCGTTACCGTTCCGAAGTATTGACGCCTGCGACCAACGAGCTGGGTCGGGTTGCTGTTGTTTTGTCCGATCAGATCAACAAGCAGTTGATGCGGGGCGTCGACAGCAAAGGCAACTTCGGAACCGCATTGTTCAATAGCATCAACGATGCTGCACTGATCACCCAGCGCAGTACTGGTGCGGCGACCAATAGTGCGGGTTCCGGCAACCTAAACGTGACGATCGGTAATGCTAGCGCGTTGACCGCTGACGATTACGAGGTGACCTTCACCGGCCCTACCGACAATGACTACTTGGTACGCCGCTTGCCCACCGGTGAGTCTGTCGGTGCGGGTTCGCTAACCGACGATCCTCCCAAGCAGTTTGATGGCTTCAGCCTGTCCCTCAATGGGGCTGCAGTGAAAGCTGGCGACGCGTTCAAGGTGACGCCGACGCGCAACGGCGCCTCGGGTCTGGCTGTGGCTCTTACTGATCCCAAAGACATTGCCGCTGCTGCGCCGCTGACAGCGACTGCCGGTGCGAGCAACTCCGGTACCGGTGGTTTTACTCAGCCGTCGATTACCAGCCCGGTCGATATCTACACCCCGACCAACGTGGCCGACTGGAAAAACGCCGTCCAGAGCAACACACCGATGCGTCTTGTCATGGGGACGGTCACCAGTGGTGTGCAAAGCTATTCGTTGGTGAATGCTCAGGGTGCTGCTGTGCTGGATCAGAATGGTACGGCCATTACCGGCACAATCATTCCCGGGCAAAACAATAACCTCAAGCTCAATGTGGGTTACACGGACCACAGCACCACCCCGGTTTCACAAACCGCGTTGACCATTGAAATGTCGGTGTCCGGTACGCCGCAACCCAATGACACCTTCAGCATTTCGATGACGGGCGGTGGATCTTCGGATAACCGCAACGCTACGGCTGCCGTGGCACTGCAGACCGCCAAGACGGTCGGCGTAAGCAACGGCAACGTGGGCACCAGCCTGTCCGGTGCTTATGGTGATCTAGTGTCAACGGTAGGCACGCGATCGAGCCAAGGTAAAAGTGACGTAATCGCGACTGCGGCCGTTTTGACCCAGGCCAAGTCCGCACGTGACTCTGTTTCGGGTGTGTCCCTGGATGAAGAAGCGGCCAACCTGATCAAGTATCAGCAGTACTACACCGCGTCTTCGCAAATCATCAAAGCAGCGCAATCTATTTTCACCACGCTGCTCAACAGCCTTTAAGGAATCGTAAATCATGCGTATTTCTACTACTCAGTTTTACGAAGTCTCGACCCAGAACTATCAGCGCAGCTATGCGAACGTGGTCAAGACGAGTGAGGAAGTCTCCAGCGGCATCAAGCTCAACACTGCCAGTGATGACCCGGTCGGTGCCGCCCGTGTTTTGCAACTCACTCAGCAGAACTCGATGTTGACGCAGTACAAGTCGAACATCAACGTAGTCAATACCAATATCGACAACTCCGAAACTGCGCTGAAGAGCATTGGGTTGGCTATCCAAGCTGCTCGTGAGCTGATCATCAAGGCTGGTAACGGTTCCTACACTGACTCGGACCGGGTTTCGACTGCGGGTGAGCTTAAGCAACTGCAAAGCCAGATTCTGGGTTTGATGAACACCCAAGACTCCAACGGCCAATACATTTTTTCCGGCACCAAGTCCTCGACGCCGCCGTACTCGATGAACTCTGACGGGACTTACACCTACAACGGTGATCAGACGACCATCGACCTCGCCGTGGGTGATGGCCTCAAGTTGCCAAGTAATGTCACCGGCTTTGAAGCATTCGAAAAGGCCGTCAACACGACGCGTGTGTCTTCTACCGTCAGTGCCGGTCCCAACGACGGCAAGGTAGGGCTGACCAGCGGTCTGGTCAAATCCACCTCGGCTTACAACGACAGCTTCCAGAGCGGCGAACCCTACACGTTAACCTTCACGAGCGGCAGTACGTTCCAGATATTTGACAGCGCCGGGAACGACAGAACCAGTGAAGTATCGACGACGGGTAACTTCGACTTCAGTACCTTCGAGAATCAGGCGTTCAGTTTTCGCGGTGTGGAATTGAACCTGAACGTCAACCTGACGGCTGCCGAGAAAGCCACCGCAGCAACTGCTGGTACGGTGTTGACCGGGCGCAGCTTTGAGGTCGCGTCGACTCCTGATAGCGTGACCACCATCCGTAACCCGGGCAATACGTCGAGCACTGCAATCACACAATCGGTAGTCGGCTCAAGCGCGGCGGACAAGACTGCATTCAACACGACGTTCCCAAGCAGCGGCGCAACGCTGCGGTACTCCACGGCCAATGGTTATGAGCTGTACGCTTCGCCTTACGCAACCGGTAACACGCCGGTCGCTACTGGCGTGGTAACCGGCTCGACGGTCAAGGCGGCGGGTGTCGATTTCACGATTGCGGGTGGCCCGCCAGATGACGGTGACATTTTCATCATCGAGTCCGGTACGCACCAGACCGAGAACGTGCTTAACACTTTGACCGCAGCCATTAAGGCGATCAGTACCCCTAGCGATGGCAACCTGGTTGCAACCCAGGCGCTGAATTCGGCACTGACTTCCGCGCTGGGTAACATTAGCAGCAGCGGCGAACAGGTGAGCACTGCCATCTCTGCCGGCGGTGCACGGCAGAATGCCGCGATTGCACAGGGCACGACCAACGATCTTCTATTGGGCAACAATGAACTTGAGTCAGGCAAAATCGTGAACAGCGACGTTGTTGAAGCGACTACACGGCTGACCTTGCAGAAGACCATGCTGGAAGCATCGCAGATGGTGTTCACTCAGCTGTCCAAGTTGAACCTGTTCAGCCAGATCTAAATTCTGGCGTCGAGCGCAGGCCGTTTTTTTGGCGGTGAGAGGGGGCCGGGATTCAACTGGCTTCCCGCCGCTCGTGAGTTAGTACAGTGAATCAGACTCCTCTCGTCAGCATCGTCATTCCCGCTTTCAATCCGCGTTACTTCCGAGCGGCGCTGCAAAGTGCCTTGGCTCAGGTTTTCGAGCAGCTCGAGGTCATCGTTTGCGACGACTGCCCCTCGAACGAAATCAAAGACATCTATGACGAACTGGCGCAGTCCTCGGCCGTCGTTACGCGCTATGTCAAAAACCCGCACCGGTTGGGTTTTCAGCGCAACATGCTCAAATGTCTGGACGAGGCCAGTGGCGAATACATCAAGTTCCTTTGTGATGATGACCGTCTGGACATCAATTGCGTCGCCCGTCAGGCTCCGGCACTGGACGCTCTGGCGGACGTGCAGTTGGTGATCAGCCGTCGACACCTGGTTGATGTTGAGGATTATATTCTTCCCGCGCGCATGGAGAACATAGGACTGGTGCCTTATGACGCTCTGTTCAAGGGCGAGGATATGCTGGCGATTCATGAGAAGACGCCGCGCAACTATCTTGGCGGTTTCAGCGGGGCGTTGATGCGCACTGCCGATGTGCGCCACTATCTACCTTCCCTTGCACAGCCAGGCCAGGGCTTTGCAGGGCTGCTTGATTTTGCGTTGTTCAACTGTTTACTTCGGCGCGGGAACTTGGTCGCTTTAAATAGCACCGACAGCGTTGAACGATTGCACCCCAAGCGTATGAGTCAGCAGCCTGAGTTGCTTGAGGCAACCACGACCGAATGGGGCTGGCTCGGTGAGATGCTCAAGGTGCGTAGCGGTGAGCAGGCGCCAGCTTCGGGCTGGGTCCGCTTTGCTTCTCTGAAAAATGTCTTGGCGGGCACGGATTGGGAATGGGATGAAGTTGGCCTGTATGGGTTGATGGCCGCGCGGCAAGGCATCATGAATAGCCGTGCCGGCAGTGACACAGATAGCTATTCCGAATTTTATGCGGCTTGGCTGGCATGCCGTGTGTTCACACCCTGGCAGAAAAAGTATTTGCCCCGGCGTGTTGCCAGTTGGGCATGGCAGCCAAAAATCGTACCGGTGATCATTGATCAGTATGGGGACTCAGATGCGCTGGATCTGACACTTAAAAGTATCGCTGAACAGACGTATGCCGCTGAATCAGTGGTGGTGTTCACCGACGTTGTGAGCACCATGGATGCTCAGGTCTTGCGTCTTCCACTACAGGCCAGTCTCGGTCAGCAACTCAATGATGTATTGCCGTTACTGGAAAATGCTGACTGGATCTACCTGTTACGCGCAGGTGACCGTCTGACCGAACCTGCCTTGATGGTCCTGGCCGAGCGCATTGCCCAGAAGCCGGGCCTGCTGTGCGTATACAGCGATGAAGGCGCCTTGCATGAAGGTGATGAATCTCAGGTCCCTGTGTTCAAACCCGACTTCAATCTGGACCTGATGCGTGGATATCCTTATGTCGGTCGGGCTCTGGCGTTCGAGCGACGCGCATTGCTGGATCTCGGCGGTTTCGACGCTGTGCATGGCGAGCTGGCGCCCCATGATGTGATCTGGCGAATGGTCGAAAGCACCGGTCCGCAGACCATTGAGCACATTGCCGAAATTCAGGTTGAGTCCAGGCTGGCGCTGAGCGATTGGTTGTCGTTGCCCGAGGTCATCGTTCGCAGTGAACCGCTGGTTGCGGCGCATTTGCAGCGTTTGGGCATCGAGCACGTCATTCACCATGATCAAATGCCGTTGCTTAACCGCATTGAGTATGTGCACGACTTCAGCCCGCTGGTCTCGATCATTATCAGCAGCAAAGACCAGTTGTCAGCTCTGGAACGCTGCATCGACAGCGTGCTCAGCAAAACTGCCTACGTGAATTACGAAGTCCTGCTCGTCGACAGGGCCAGTGAAAGTCAGGACGCCTGTGCCTGGTTTGCGGCCATGGGTGAGCTCGGTAGCGACAAGCTTCGGGTATTGCTGGCTCCCGATCCTGAGAACGATGCCGCCACTCTGAACTATGCCGCCCGGCAAGCGCGCGGCGAATACCTGCTGCTATTGAGCCCTCATGCGATGATCTTCGACAGCCACTGGCTGGACGGTTTGCTCAACCATGCTCAGAGACCGGAAGTGGGTATCGTGGGTAGCCGCGTGCTTGACCCCCAGGGCGCGATCATTTACGCCGGTATGGTACTGGGCATGAGCGGTCTTGCGGGTCGACCCTCTGTGCATCAGCCTGCAACGTCTACCGGGTACATGCAGCGTTTGCAGCTTGCGCAAAACTGGAGCGCACTCAGCGGCAATTGCCTGATGGTGCGTAAAGAGGTGTTCGACACCGCTGGCACGATGGACGAGTCCGTCTTCACCCAGGGCCTGAACGATCTCGATCTGTGCATGCGTGTTGGTCGTGATGGCTACCTGATTGTCTGGACTCCTGCGTCCTCGGTCATTCTCATCGAGCCCGCAGCGTTGCCCCGCAGTGAATCGTCAAGCGCGCGATTGAAGCAGGAGCAGGAGGCGTTCTACCTCCGCTGGCTGCCGCGCATCGCCCGCGACCCCGCCTACAATCCGAACCTGTCCCTGAGCGAGTCGTTGTCATTCAGTATTGAGCAAGGGCTACGTGCGGGATGGAATCCATTCATCACGCGCAATTTGCCGTCCATTCTGGGCATGGCCGTCAACTCATCGGCGGTCGGACACTATCGGGTCAGTCATCCGCTGCAAGAACTGCAGGCCGCAGGACGGATTATTGGCAAAATGAGTTACGAGTCGCCTTCGATTATTGAAATCGAGCGCCAGTCACCGGATGTCATTGTGTTCCAGGGGCGGTATACAGAAGCTAAGGTTCCGGACATCTATCAGGTCAAAACGTATTCCAGTGCGATGCGCATATTTGAACTGGATGACTACATTGCCGACGTTCCGGAAAAGAATGAACACCGGCGTAACATGCCTGACAATATAGGCGCGATGCTGCGTAAGGGTATTGAGGGTTGTGATCGAGTCGTCGTATCAACCCATCCTTTGGCGCAAGTGTTGTCCAGCATGCACTCGGACATTCGTGTGGTGCCGAACATGTTGGCCACCCAATTATGGAGCACGCTGAAAAAGAGTCAGCGCCGTACCTCAGGGAAGCCTCGGATAGGTTGGGGCGGCGGTACCAGTCACCGGGGCGACCTTGAGCTCATCGCAGATGTCGTTCGTGAACTCGCCAATGAGGTGGAGTGGGTCTTTTTTGGCATGTGCCCTGATTTGCTACGGCCCTACATTCACGAGTTTCACACTGCGGTAGCTCTTAGCAGTTACCCTGCGAAACTTGCCAGCCTCAATCTGGATCTCGCATTGGCTCCGTTGGAGTTCCATATCTTCAATGACTGCAAAAGTAATCTGCGGCTGTTGGAATACGGTGCCTGCGGGTATCCGGTAATTTGTTCCGATACCGAGGCTTATCGCGGTCATTTACCTGCGACCCGTATCCACACGAATACTACTCAGGAGTGGCTGCAAGCCATCCGCATGCACCTGTCTGATCCCGACGCTAGTTATCGTATGGGCGACGAATTGAAGGAAACGGTGTTGCGCGACTTCATGTTGCGGGGGGACAACCTTCAGTACTGGGCCAACGGCTGGCTGCCGGACTAAAACCATTTATCAAATCGCTGTGGCACTCTGCGTGCTGCGGTTGTTGTGTTTCGCTCTTGCTTCGGCGCGGGATTAGAAGTCCTGCGGGTGAAGGTGCCATTGGTTCGCTATAGGAAAGGCTATGCAAAGCAAAATCGGTAAGGAAGCTGCACCGTTGAATGCTCGTCTGACAGTGGTGTTGCTGGCTGAGGATCAGCCGGACTTCCTGCGTCGTGCCTTGAAGTACTACAGTGGTTCTCCATTCGCAGTGATCATTCTTGATACCTCGCGCCACGCCGCTAAGGAGTACGACCATGCGGAGGCATTTGAATATGCTCACCTTGGTGCCCTGGCCGGGACGAGCTTGAGCAACAAGGTTGCCGAGGGCGTCAGGAGAGTCAAGACGCCCTTCATGGTGTTTGCTACCGTCGACAGTTTTCTGATTGCTGATTCACTTGAGGCTTCGCTGCGTTTCCTTGAAGCCAATGATGGATATGGAGTTTGTCAGGGATATAGCCTGGGTTATCAGTCTCATGTGAATCATGTGGATTATCTCCGGCGGGACCGCAAGGTCGACGAGGATTATTCGTCAGCGCTGGCCGCGGAGCGAGTTCATGGTTTTCTGACGCAGAGCTTGTCGCTGTTGAATGCCGTCACCCGTACTGATCTTGCGTTGAAGTGGTTTGCCGCAGTGCCTGCCGACATCCAGCCGCACTGGCAAGAAGTGGGTTACATGAGCTATCTTGCCGCCGCAGCCAGCGTGCGTATTTTGCCCATACCGTACGCATTGCATTTTACCCATGACAGGCAGCAGCAACTGAGTTTCAGCAGCGCTCTGCAAGGAGCTCTCAGCCACCATGATCCCAAGGCCAGTGCGGAGCGTCAGGCATTCGCCGACTTCCTGCTGACGACCCTCGACGGTACTTCGGACCTGACTCGCGAGCAGGTGCTGGACGGTTTCAAGGAGATGGCTGATTCATTGGCGCGTCAGCCTTTCCAGGCCGGCGAAAAAATTGTCAGCTCTGCATGGGGCGTGGCTGCCGAGGCCCCAGAGCCGCGTTTTGAGCCTCAACAGTTCATCGAGATGCCGTTCTACAATCAGCCTTTTTTTGACGAATTGGCCCGAATCGAGTTTCTGATTCACGCGATCCCGGCAGGCACGGTCCAGTTGAAAGAACTGGAAGGAGTACTACTCAAGCAGGCTGAATTGACCCGCGTTCAGACCAACCCGGATGCGGAACCCCTGCTGAGTCGTCTTTGGCAGGCATATGGCATTTACGCTTTTAACTACGGTGTCCTTCAGCGTCTGCTTCAGGCGCTGATCAAGGCAGCCGGTGAGGAAGAAGAGATTGAGGTGCTGACCGCCTGGTCTGAGCGGCTGCAGGCATTATCGGCCCACGATAACGGTGAGCTGCTGCATGACATGGAATCCGGCCGCCTGCTGCGCTGGCTCGATGCGCGCAATCCGAAGGATGTCGAGCTGAAAAAAATCAGCGCCAGATTGGCGAAAAATCCTCCCGGGTCGCAGATCTGCGTGCTGCTGCTGGACCTGGATGCAGATGTTTTCAAGCTGCAAGCCACCTTCGACAGCCTGATCAACGGTCATTATCGATCTTTCAAAGTAGTCGTGTTCACCACGGGTGAATTGCCAGCAGCAACGACTATCCAGAACACCCTGCATTTTGTGCGTGTCACGGAAAGCAACTACATCGACAAAATCAATCTGGTCGCCAAGCAGGCAAGCGGCGACTGGCTGATGTTGGCTCAGGCCGGCGAGCAGTTCACCAGCGCGGGTCTGCTTCAGGCCAGTGTCGAACTCATCGACGCAGAGCAGTGCCGGGCAGTGGCCTTGGACGAGGTTCATCGTCAGGCAGATGGGACCTTGGCTCACGCCATGCGTCCGGGTTTTAACCTTGACTTGCTGCAAAGTCTGCCCGCGTTGATGGCTCGTCATTGGTTAGTGCGCCGTGAGATAGTGGCGCAGATAGGTTATTCCCGTGAATTCGGCAAGGCTCTGGAGTTCGATCTGCTGCTGCGCCTGATAGAGGAGGGCGGCATGAGCGGGCTGGCACACTTGAGTGAGCCGGTGCTGATCTGCGACGCTCCCGAGCTTGAAACCAATGAGGATGAGCACAAGGCGCTTATACGACATCTTGGCAAGCGTGGTTATCAGGCCGAAGTCAGCTCGGTGCTGCCAGGTACTTACAAGATCGATTACCGTCATCAACAGCGCCCGATGGTCTCCATCCTGCTCGAGAGTCGGGATAATCTACCTGAACTGCAACGTTGTCTGCTGAGCATCCTCCAGCGCACTCGTTATCCTCGCTACGAAGTTTTGATCTGCGATAACAACAGCAGTTCGGCGCAGCTATCGGCATGGCTTGACCAGCAAGAGCAGACCTCTAGCCGTGTTCGAGTGTTCAGAAGTGACGAGCGGGTGAGCTCCGCCGTTCTGCACAATCTGGTCAGTCAGCAAGCCACCGGTGAGTATCTGATCCTGTTGGATGCTGAAAGCCAGATCGTCAACGTGGGCTGGATCGAATCACTGCTTAATCAGGCGCAACGCCCTGAAGTGGGTGTGGTTGGATGCCGGCTGATTGATCCGAAAGGCTCCATTACTCAGGCCGGTTTGATTTTGGGGTTCAATGGTGGTGTCGGCTCAGCGTTTGTTGGCGAGCCGAAAAGCGCCAGGGGCTATATGCAGCGTCTGGTGGTCGAGCAGAATTATTCAGCGGTGTCTTCAGCCTGTCTGATGATCGGCAAAGAACTCTACGATGCCGTGGGCGGGTTGGATGAAGGTGTGTTTGCCGAAGAGTTGAATGATGTCGATCTATGCCTGAAAGCAGGGCAAGCGGGTTATCTGACTGTCTGGACGCCTCATGTTCAGGTGGTTCATCACGGTATCGTGCGCGCTGGTAGCGAGACGCTGGATGCCTTGAAAGGAAAATGGCGTGCGCAGTTTGCGCAGGATGAAGCCTACAACAGCAATCTTGACCTGAGCGGTGCAGGGTTTACGTTGGGCGCATTCTAGAACTTTCAATACGGTGCCGGTGGCTAGCCCCGGCCCGTATATCTGCGCATTTCGCTGTCCTGGCGAGCCTTGTGCGCAAATGAACGATTTTTTTCAAAACGCAAAAAAATCACATAGCCTGCTGAACGCAGTGACCTGCGGGTCATAAAGTGCATCTTTACTCTATTGTGTTAAGGGCATCGCCATGCGTGCGGCTTGCTTCACGTGCCCATCGCCCTGAAAATGTCCGCAAATGACCTCTTTTGGTAGTGCCCTGATCTTTGTGGGACGAATATTGACCTGTTTACTAATCGGGAAGCCCTGATGATTGGCATAAAAAGCATAGCGAGTTACGTGCCCACGGCTGGCGTGGATAACTACGCTCAAGGTGCCAAGTTCGACAAGGATGAAGGTTTTATCCTTGGCAAAATCGGCGCCACCTTCCTGCCGCGCAAAGACGCAGCCCAGGAGACTTCCGACCTTTGCGTCGAAGCGGTCAACAAACTCCTGGTCAATAACCCGCAGCTGAGCCGCGAAAGTATTGATGTATTGATCGTCGTGACCCAGAACGGTGATGAAGAGGGGCTGCCTCATACCGCAGCTATCGTCCAGGACAAACTGGGCCTGTCGACCAACGTCGCAGCGTTCGATATCTCCTTGGGTTGCTCGGGTTATGTCTACGGTATCTACGCGATCAAAGGGTTCATGGAAGCGGCTGGCTTGAAGAATGGCCTGCTAGTGACTGCCGACCCTTACTCGAAGATCGTTGACCCTGAGGATCGTAATACCACCATGCTATTCGGTGATGCCGCTACGGCGACATGGATGGGTGAGGATGCTGTCTGGAAACTGGGCAAAGCCAAGTTCGGCACGGACGGTTCCGGTGCGCCGCATTTGAAGGTCAGCAACGGCGTGTTCTTCATGAATGGCCGCCAGGTCTTTAACTTTGCCTTGCTGAAAGTGCCCGCGCATTTGCACGAGTTGCTGTCCGAGTCCGGCTTGCAACCTCATGACATTGACGCGTTCTGCATTCACCAGGGCAGTGCAGCGATCGTCGATGCCGTGGCGCGTCGCTTTGAAGACAAGCCTGAGAAATTTCTAAAGGACATGGTCGAAACGGGCAACACCGTTTCCTCCAGCATCCCGCTGCTGCTCGAAAAGCATGTGCTGGATTCAACCTGGACGCGCGTAGCGTTGAGTGGCTTTGGTGTAGGTCTTTCGTGGGGCTCGGCGATTATTTACAAAGGCTGAGCGAATGCATCAGCTGTGACGTAGCGGTTTGCCTGACAGGCCGCTGCGTTACTTCCATCCCGGTGCCTGAATCAACCCTTGGCCAGCGAAACGACACCCGCTGCTCTTATCAAGCAAAATCCAATCCTCTTGGTTTACCTCGTAGTTGTGCGCTGCCTTGCGTTGCTCGTGAGCGGCTACAGGTCAGATGTTTACTTTGCGACAGCGTAGTGTGAACGACGTGCAGTGATTCAGTCACGTATGACAGCATTAATTCACCACTACGGGAATAAACAGCTTCGCTTCATCTTCTGTGGACGATTTATTCGGCTAGGGGTTAATCGACAAGGACGCTGGCAGGGCAATCCCGCAGGCGCTTATAAAGACTTTCTGATCGCTGTTTCCTTGATGAACGCACCAATCGCCTCTCCATTGCGATGAGTTTCTGGCGTCATTTCCTTGTGGGGCCTGCGCTAAGCCCTTGTTTTACAGGGGATGGCCGTCTGCTAGTAATTTTTTTCAAAAAAGTCCTCAAGCAAGTTGCCATCGCGACGATAACTATTACGAAGGTTCTCTAGGCACACCCGGCGCTTGCAGGGGCCGGAAGCCCGCAGTAATCAACCAACGAGGAATTTATCATGGCTTTAACAGTAAACACCAACGTCGCTTCCTTGAACGTTCAGAAGAACCTTGGTAAGGCATCCGACGCTCTTTCGACCTCGATGACTCGCCTGTCTTCCGGTCTGAAAATCAACAGCGCTAAAGACGACGCCGCCGGCCTGCAGATCGCTACCCGTATCACTTCGCAGATCCGTGGTCAGACCATGGCAATCAAGAACGCCAACGACGGCATCTCGATTGCTCAGACTGCTGAAGGCGCTCTGCAAGAGTCCACTAACATTCTGCAGCGTATGCGTGAACTGGCTGTTCAGTCGCGAAACGACAGCAACAGCGCAGAAGACCGTGTTGCTCTGAACAAAGAATTCACTCAGATGAGTGAAGAGCTGACCCGTATCGCCAACAGCACCAACCTGAACGGCAAGAACCTGATCGACGGTTCCGCCAGCACCATGACTTTCCAGGTTGGTTCCAACAGCGGCGACTCGAACCAGATCTCCCTGACTCTGAGCGCAAGCTTCGACGCCAGCACCCTGGGTGTCGGTTCGGCAATCACCATCGTCGGCTCCGACAGCACTGAAGCAGAAACTAACTTCTCTGCTGCAATCGCTGCAATCGACTCGGCTTTGTCGACCATCAACGCCACTCGTGCTGACCTCGGTGCTGCACAAAACCGTCTGACCAGCACCATCTCCAACCTGCAGAACATCAACGAAAACGCCAGTGCTGCACTGGGTCGTGTACAAGATACCGACTTCGCTGCTGAAACTGCTCAGTTGACCAAGCAACAAACTCTGCAACAGGCTTCTACTTCGGTTCTGGCTCAGGCCAACCAACTGCCTTCCGCTGTACTGAAGCTGCTTCAGTAATATCGGCATAGGTTCTGGCGGGGGGGTGCGTTTTCGTACTCTCTCGCTTTTTTACTTTCTGAGGTGATGGTCATGGATATGAGTGTAAAGCTGAACCTGTCTTATCCTGCCGCTCAACCGGCACCCCAAAATGGGGTTGTGGATAGGCCGGTAGAGAAATCATCCGATGCTGCAGTCTCAGTATCGGCAGAAAGTGAAAGTTTTGACCAGCAGGGGCAGTCGCCGGATGACGAGCGTGTAAAGGCTGCGGCTGAAGACATCCAAAAGTTTTTCCAGTCGGTGAAGCGTAATCTAGAGTTCTCGGTGGATGAATCCTCTGGCAAGGTAGTGGTCAAAGTGATCGCAAGCACTTCGGGTGAAGTGATCCGACAGATCCCCAACGAAGAAGTGTTGAAGCTCGCGGGCAGTCTGAGTGATGCAGGCAGTTTGTTGTTCAGAGCAGAAGTCTGATATCTGATAATTGGTACGAAATCTGTTGCAGGTCTGCTGAGCCGCCAACGGCGCAAAAAAGACCGACAACGCTCTCGAAGGGAGATGCACATGGCAAGTCCAATTTCTTCAACGATCGGTATAGGGTCGGGCCTTAATATCGGTGATATCGTGAAAGTGCTTGTCGACTCTGATAAAGCTGCCAAGCAGAATCAGATTACCAAGCAAACCACCAAGACAACAGATTCGTTGTCGGCGGTTGCCAAACTCAAGTCTGCGTTGACTGCATTTCAGGATTCGATGAAGACCCTGAACAGCACCACCTCGCCTGCATTTTTGGGTTATGCGGCAACGTCCTCAGCTGAATCGGTGGTCAAAGCCACAGCAAATAACACCGCAGTCAATGGCACCTACACCATCGGTGTAACCCAGTTGGCAACGGCGTCCAAAGTGGCGACGGCCGCACTTACTAATGCTCAGACCAGTGCTATTCCGAGTGGTGATTTGCTCATCAGTCAAAATAGCACTAACTACAAAGTCACTCTTGCTGAGGGCGGGACCCTGCAGGATGCTCGAGACGCTATCAATAAACAGCTGCAGACAGCAGGCATTAGCGCCAACATCATTACTGATGCTGAAGGCTCGCGTCTGGTATTCAGCTCTACGACCACCGGTAAGGGCAGCGATATCTCGGTTGCAGGCTCCGGTAGCGTCGGGACGCTGCTGGATATTGATGGTACCCAGACCATGGCCGACAACACCGTTGGTGGTGTCAAGGGTGCTGGTGCTATCACTGCCGTGGCCGGGGATGCAGCCTTTACCGTTGACGGCCTCCCCATTACCAGCAAGTCCAACACTGTGACTGCGGCTATTTCTGGTCTGAGCTTTGATCTCCTTACCGCGGGTCCAAACGGTACCGCAGCAGTATCAACCATTACGGTAGCGACCAATACTGACGGGTTGAAGACCTCACTCGACACCTTCATGACGTCCTATAACACGTTAGTTAACCTGGTAGGCACGCTGACAAAGGGTACGACCGATTCCAGCGGTGTGTTTAAACCCGCAGAGCTGACGGGGGATTCGACGGCAGCCGGCATGCTTGCGGCCATTCGAGATCAAATCGCTACAGCTACCACCACCAGTGGCTTGGGATCGCTTGCGCAGTTGGGTATCACCACTCAGAGCAATGGTACATTGTCTATGGACAGTGCCAAGTTCACTGCGGCGATGAACGACAAGAAGCTGGCGGGCCAAGTGCAGGGCCTGTTCTCGGGTGACACAGGCCTGCTGGCAAGGGTCAGCAAGGCAATCGACCCTTACACCGAGACTGGCGGCATTCTGGCAACCAAGACCACAGCGTTGACCAAGACCAAGGATAATCTAGCTAATCAGCAAGACGCGTTGGATCGTCGTGTTGAGTCGCTCACAGCTTCTCTGACCAAGAAGTACAACGCCATGGACCTTGTTGTGGCCCAGCTCAAAGCGACGGCTTCAAGCATCACTTCTATGTTTGAGGCAATGAACGCGCAGAAAAACGCATCGTAATAAGTAGTATGAAAAATTTAAAAACCCGACCGCTGTGTCGGGTTTTTTGCTTGGGGCTAAAGTTTTCTCACGAGGTGTCGATAGCTTATTTGAGTGCATCTTGGAGTTGTTACGAGGTTATCTATGAATCCGATGTTAGCGTTGCGGCAGTACCAGAAGATAGGCTCTCAGGCTCAGACCTCGGAAGCCAGTCCTCATCGTCTCGTGCAAATGTTGATGGAAGGCGGTCTTGACCGTATTGCCCAGGCCAAAGGCGCGATGGCACGCAAGGACATTGCGAGCAAAGGCATTTTTATCAGCAAGGCAATTGGGATCGTTGGTGGTCTGCGAGAAGGTCTAGATCTGGACAAGGATCCGACGGACGCATTGAGAAATCAGGATAACCTCTATCATTTCATGATGAAGCGTCTCGCCGAGGCCAACATCAAGAATGATCCAAAGATACTCGACGAAGTCGCAGGTCTGCTGATCACCGTCAAGGAAGGCTGGGACGCAATCGCCGGTCAAGAAAACTAATAAGAAGCTGTTGTGCCGAGGAGATTCACATGAGTGCTGCACTCAAGCGTATCGAAGAGACTCGTGAAGCGCTGGTAGGCGCTTTGGCCGAGCGTGACTGGGAGGCTATCGGCAAGCTGGACCTGGACTGCCGTGCGTGCATTGAGGACGTCATCAGCCAGGAAGTGCCTAATGACCCTGAATTACGTGGCAATCTCGAAGAACTGATGACGGTTTACCGCCAGTTAATCGAAGGGGCGACTGGGGCGCGTCAGGCTATTGTCGACGAAATGACGCAAATCACCCAAGCCAAGAACGCTGCAAAGGTTTACCATCTGTTCGATTCGTGACCGGTTGGTCGAAAAGTAAAATACGCCATAAATTTGACTGTTTACGGTTTTTTGACTTAACTAGCGATGTTTACTATTTTCTGGCTTCCCGGTATTCGTAATGGCCGGGGAGGCAAGCTGCCCACCCCTGAGCGGGCATTGAGTTGACTAGGGAAGTTGCTATTGCATGTGGCGTGAAATCAAGATTCTACTGATCGATGACGATAGCCAGCGCCGCCGCGATTTAGCGGTGATTCTGAATTTTCTCGGCGAAGAAAATTTGTCCTGCTCAAGCCAGGATTGGCAGCAGGTTGTCGGCTCTCTGGCGTCCACTCGCGAAGTGCTCTGCGTGCTGGTCGGCAGCGTAAACGCCCCCGGAAGTCTCCAAGGACTCCTTAAGACCGTCGCTGCATGGGATGAGTTCCTTCCTGTGTTGATGATGGGTGAAATAAATTCTGCGGTAGAGCTGCCGGAAGACCTGCGTCGTCGCGTGCTCTCTACCCTCGAAATGCCGCCCAGCTACAGCAAACTGCTGGATTCCCTGCACCGCGCTCAGGTCTATCGTGAAATGTACGATCAGGCTCGTGAACGCGGGCGCCATCGTGAGCCGAATCTGTTTCGCAGCCTGGTCGGTACCAGTCGCGCGATTCAGCATGTGCGGCAGATGATGCAGCAGGTGGCCGATACCGACGCCAGTGTTCTGATCCTGGGCGAATCGGGCACTGGCAAGGAAGTCGTGGCGCGTAACCTGCACTATCACTCCAAGCGTCGCGATGCGCCGTTTGTGCCGGTCAACTGTGGTGCGATTCCGGCCGAGTTGCTGGAAAGCGAATTGTTTGGCCACGAGAAGGGCGCCTTTACGGGCGCCATCACCAGCCGAGCCGGGCGCTTTGAGCTGGCTAACGGCGGGACACTGTTCCTCGATGAAATCGGCGACATGCCGTTGCCGATGCAGGTCAAACTGCTGCGAGTTCTGCAAGAGCGGACTTTCGAGCGGGTCGGCAGCAACAAGACCCAAAGCGTCGACGTGCGCATCATTGCCGCTACCCATAAAAATCTCGAGTCGATGATCGAGATCGGCAGCTTCCGCGAAGATCTCTACTACCGCCTCAATGTGTTCCCGATTGAAATGGCACCGTTGCGCGAGCGGGTTGAAGATATCCCGTTGCTTATGAATGAGTTGATCTCGCGCATGGAGCATGAGAAGCGCGGTTCGATCCGCTTCAACTCGGCAGCCATCATGTCGCTGTGTCGGCATGGCTGGCCGGGCAACGTCCGCGAGCTGGCCAACCTGGTGGAGCGCATGGCGATCATGCATCCGTATGGCGTCATCGGTGTTGCCGAGTTGCCGAAGAAATTCCGCTACGTCGATGACGAAGACGAGCAAATGGTCGACAGCCTGCGCATCGATCTCGAAGAGCGCGTGGCAATCAACGGCCACACGCCGAACTTCTCGGCCGGTGCCATGCTGCCCCCTGAAGGCCTGGACCTTAAGGACTACCTCGGTGGTCTTGAGCAAGGGCTGATCCAGCAGGCGCTGGACGATGCCAGTGGTATTGTGGCCCGGGCTGCCGAGCGGTTGAGAATCCGTCGTACCACCCTGGTGGAGAAGATGCGCAAATACGGCATGAGTCGTCGTGAAGGTGACGAACAGGCAGATGATTGACGCTTGTTGATTTGCCAAAAAGCCAGGCCCCTGAATTTTCAGGGGTTTTTTTTCGGCACGGGGATTGCTAAGACTCTAGCAACATACCGTTTCATGACGGTTCGCCATGCGAGAGATTACTTATGCCTCAAGCCGCCCAAATGCCTTCTGGTGCATTGCCTCAAGTGCCTCCATCCCTGGAGCTGGAAAGCCGTCAGGGGCTTGAACAGGCGTTTCAACTGTTCAATCAGATGTCGGCGCAGCTGACGGACTCCTACAGCTTGCTTGAAGCGCGGGTCTCTGAGCTCAAGGGTGAGCTGGCGGTGGTCAGTGCTCAGCGCATGGAAGAACTGGCGGAAAAAGAACGCATCGCCAATCGCCTGCAGAATCTTCTCGATCTGTTGCCCGGTGGCGTCATCGTGATTGATGCCATGGGCATCGTGCGCGAGGCCAATCCGGCAGCGGTTGACCTGCTCGGTCAGCCGTTGATTGGCGAGCTCTGGCGACACGTGATCAGCCGTTGTTTCGCACCGCGCGAGGACGACGGCCATGAAATCTCACTCAAGGACGGTCGACGTCTTTCCATCTCCACGCGTTCCCTGGACGCAGAGCCGGGGCAACTGGTGTTGCTCAACGACCTCACGGAAACCCGGCGCTTGCAGGATCAACTGGCGCGGCATGAGCGTCTGTCGTCGTTAGGGCGCATGGTTGCGTCCCTGGCTCATCAGATCCGCACGCCGCTGTCCGCCGCACTGATTTACGCCAGCCATTTGACCGAGCAGCAGCTGCCAGTTGAAACCCAGCAACGTTTTGCCGGGCGACTCAAAGAGCGGCTGCACGAGCTTGAACATCAGGTGCGCGACATGCTGGTCTTCGCCCGGGGCGAATTGCCGCTGACCGACCGGATCGCCCCTCATGAATTGTTCGAAGCATTGCAGGCCGCGGCCCTCACTCATACACAGGATCTGGCAGTGCGCTGGCAGTGTGATGATCTCGACGGGCAGTTGCTGTGCAATCGCGACACGTTGGTCGGGGCGTTGCTCAACCTGATTGAAAATGCGGTTCAGGCCAGTGCCGGACGGACGCGTCTGAAAATTCACGCCTACGCCAGGGGCGACTCGCTGCGTCTGTGCGTCAGCGACAACGGCAGCGGTATAAATGCAGCGGCCCTGGCGCGCATCGGCGAGCCATTCTTCACCACCAAGGCTACCGGCACCGGGCTGGGGCTGGCGGTGGTGACCGCAGTAACCCGCGCCCATCGCGGCAGCGTGCATTACCAGTCAAGGCCGGGCCGTGGCACTTGTGCGATTGTCACCCTGCCGTTGATCCCTTGCGCTACCCAACAGGAAATCAGCTGATGTCGATCAAGGTATTGCTGGTCGAGGATGATCGGGCACTGCGTGAAGCGCTGGGCGATACCCTTGAGTTGGCCGGTCATGATTACCTGGCCGTGACCTGTGCTGAAGAGGCGTTGGTGGCAGCCGCGAGCGAGCCCTTCAGCCTGGTCATCAGTGACGTGAACATGCCGGGCATGGATGGTCATCAGCTGTTGGGCCTGTTGCGTGATCGTCACCCGCAATTACCCGTGCTGTTGATGACCGCCCACGGCGCGGTTGATCGTGCCGTCGATGCCATGCGTCAAGGCGCTGCCGATTATCTGGTCAAGCCTTTCGAGCCCAAAGCGTTGCTGGCGCTGGTTGCCCGGCATGCTCTGGGGCGGCTTGGGCCGATCGACCATGACGGGCCGGTGGCGGTTGAGCCAGCCAGTGCGCAGTTGCTGAATCTGGCCAGTCGCGTGGCGAAAAGCGATTCCACGGTGTTGATTTCCGGTGAGTCCGGGACCGGCAAGGAAGTGCTGGCGCGTTACATCCATCAGCATTCACCGCGTGCGGATAAGCCGTTTATTGCCATCAACTGCGCGGCCATCCCTGACAACATGCTTGAAGCGACATTATTCGGTCACGAAAAGGGCTCGTTTACCGGTGCAATTGCCGCACAGGCAGGCAAGTTTGAACAGGCTGATGGCGGCACGATCCTGCTCGATGAAATTTCTGAAATGCCCATGGGCCTGCAGGCGAAATTATTGCGCGTGTTGCAGGAGCGGGAAGTGGAGCGGGTCGGTGGCAAAAAACCGATCAATCTGGACATTCGTGTGCTGGCAACGACCAACCGCGATCTGGCTGGCGAAGTGGCGGCGGGGCGTTTCCGCGAGGATCTGTTCTACCGGCTTTCGGTATTTCCTTTGGCCTGGCAGCCGTTGCGTCAACGGACCGCCGACATTCTGCCGCTAGCCGAGCGTTTACTGGCCAAACACGTCAATAAAATGAAACACGCAGCGGTCAGGCTGTCTGCCCAGGCGCAACAGTGTTTGATCGATTACGCCTGGCCCGGCAATGTGCGCGAGCTGGACAACGCGGTGCAGCGGGCGCTGATCCTGCAACAGGGCGGAGTGATTCAGGCAGAAGACTTTTGCCTTGCGGGGCCTGTGACTGGAGCTTCGCTGATTCCCAGTGCGGCGTCTGTTGTCAGCACCGCACCTGTGACGGCGACGGCAGCAGCCGGCGCCACGCTGGATATGTCGGGCAGTGATTCGGCGGGAGCCTTGGGTGATGACCTGCGTCGTCGGGAATTCCAGATGATCATCGACACGCTGCGGGCCGAGCGTGGACGTCGAAAAGAAGCCGCGGAGCGCCTGGGTATCAGTCCGCGAACGTTGCGCTACAAACTGGCGCAGATGCGCGATGCGGGTATGGATGTTGAAGGTTATCTATTTGCCACCTGAGTCTGTATCGAGGTTGCAGTCATCAGCGTTGCGGTGCGGCGATTTGTCACAGTGAGGTTTTATTCCTCATCTGCCGATAGCTGCAAAGGGCTCAAAACCGAGCAAGTACAAGGTTTTGTCACTGCGTTATGCCAGACTGAATAAAATGGTGGCCATTTGCCGCCATGTAACTGGCACCCTTGTTGCTTTGTCATGTATGACCGCTGAATCAGTGTCAAAAATTTGCGGCACTCACGAGAGTGGCACTTACGAGAGATATGTCCATGAGCCAAGGTGTTGAATTTAATCGCTTGATGTTGGATATGCGCTCCATGCAAATGGATGCCATGGCCGCGCCGAAAGCCGCCGCCACGCCGGAAATCGGCTCCAGCAGCTTTGCCGACATGCTTGGTCAGGCCGTGAACAAGGTCAGTGAGACCCAACAGGCGTCCAATCAGCTCGCGAGCGCCTTTGAAATCGGTAAGTCCGGCGTGGACCTGACCGATGTGATGATTTCGTCGCAGAAAGCCTCCGTCTCTTTCCAGGCCTTGACCCAGGTTCGGAACAAGCTGGTTCAGGCTTATCAAGACATCATGCAGATGCCGGTTTAAGGACGTATTGAGTCATGGCAGAAACACTCGCCGATAGCGTTCCGGCCAAGACAGGCGCTTCTGGAAAAAAGCCGTTGATGGGCTTGGCTTTTCTGGAAAACCTTTCCGAGATGACCATGTTGCGTCAGGTCGGCCTTATGGTCGGGCTGGCTGCCAGCGTGGCAATCGGTTTCGCCGTGGTGCTCTGGTCCCAGCAGCCTGATTACCGGCCGCTGTACGGCAGCCTGGCCGGTATGGACGGCAAGCAGGTCATGGACACGCTGACTACCGCCAATATTCCTTACACCATCGAGCCCAATTCCGGCGCCTTGCTGGTCAAGGCTGAAGATGTGCAGCGCGCACGGATTCAGTTGGCGTCGGCGGGTGTCACTCAGCATGACGGCAATGTCGGCTTTGAAATCCTCGACAAGGACCAAGGCTTGGGTACCAGCCAGTTCATGGAAGCCACCCGCTATCGTCGGGGGCTGGAAGGCGAGCTGGCACGTACGATTTCGTCCCTGAATAACATCAAGGCGGCTCGTGTCCACCTGGCAATCCCGAAGAGCTCGGTCTTCGTTCGTGATGACCGCAAGCCAAGCGCGTCGATTCTGGTGGAGCTGTATGCCGGGCGTACGCTGGAGCCAAGCCAGGTCCTGGCAATCGTCAATCTGGTTTCGACCAGCGTGCCGGAGCTGAGCAAGTCGCAGATCAGCGTGGTCGATCAAAAGGGCAATCTGCTGTCGGATCAGGCGGAAAACTCCGAGCTGACCATGGCTGGTAAGCAGTTCGATTATTCCCGTCGCATGGAAAGCATGCTCACTCAGCGTGTGCAGAACATTCTGCAACCGGTGCTGGGCAACGACCGCTACAAGGCTGAAGTTTCTGCCAACGTTGACTTTAGCGCCGTGGAATCCACCGCCGAAAGCTTCAACCCTGACCAGCCTGCCTTGCGTAGCGAGCAGTCGGTCAACGAACAACGCTCCAGCAGTTCCGGTCCTCAAGGGGTACCGGGTGCACTGAGCAATCAGCCCCCAGGCCCGGCTACTGCGCCGCAGGCCGCAGGCGGTGCCGCCGGCGCTGCTGCCGCCATTGCACCAGGCCAGCCGCTGCTGGATGCAAACGGTCAGCAGATCATGGACCCCGCAACCGGCCAGCCCGCGTTGGCGCCGTACCCGGCTGATAAACGCGTGCAGTCGACCAAGAACTTCGAGCTGGACCGTTCCATCAGCCACACCAAGCAGCAGCAGGGTCGTCTGACCCGCCTGTCGGTGGCGGTGGTGGTTGATGATCAGGTCAAGGTCAACGCAGCCAACGGTGAAGTGACCCGTACCCCGTGGAGCGCTGAGGATCTGAATCGCTTCACCCGTCTGGTCCAGAATGCCGTCGGTTTCGATGCCAGCCGTGGCGACAGCGTCAGTGTCGTCAACGTGCCGTTCTCGGCCGAGCAGGGCGAGGTGATTGCCGAGATTCCGTTCTACTCGCAGCCGTGGTTCTGGGACATCGTCAAACAGGCCGTGGGCATTATCTTCATCCTGATTCTGGTGTTCGGCGTGCTGCGCCCGGTGTTGAACAACATCACCAATGGCAAGAGCAAAGAGCTGGCCGGTTTCGACGATGGCACTGGCGGGTTTGGTGGCATGGGCGGCGCCGACGAGTTGTCCAACGACCGTGTCAGCCTTGGCGGTCCGCAGAGCATTTTGCTGCCTAGCCCGACCGAGGGTTATGACGCACAGTTGAACGCGATCAAGAGCCTGGTGGCCGAAGACCCGGGTCGTGTGGCCCAGGTTGTGAAAGAGTGGATTAACACTGATGAATGATCGAGCCGTCGTAACCAAGCTGAGCAAGGTCGAGAAAGCTGCCGTACTGCTGCTTTCCCTGGGCGAAACCGACGCGGCTCAAGTGCTGCGGCACATGGGGCCCAAGGAGGTCCAGCGCGTAGGCGTGGCCATGGCGCAGATGCGCAATGTGCACCGCGAGCAGGTCGAAGAGGTCATGACCGAGTTCGTCGAAACCGTTGGCGATCAGACCAGCCTCGGTGTCGGCTCAGACGGCTATATCCGCAAAATGCTCACCCAGGCATTGGGCGAAGACAAGGCCAACGGGCTCATCGACCGGATCCTGCTGGGTGGCAATACCAGCGGCCTGGACAGCCTGAAATGGATGGAGCCGCGCGCGGTCGCTGACGTTATCCGGTTTGAGCACCCGCAGATCCAGGCCATCGTCGTCGCGTATCTGGACGCCGATCAGGCCGGTGAAGTGCTGGGCCATTTTGATCACAAGGTCCGGCTGGACATCATCCTGCGCGTCTCTTCGTTGAACACCGTGCAGCCGGCAGCGCTCAAAGAGTTGAACCAGATTCTCGAGAAGCAGTTCTCGGGTAACGCCAACACGTCGCGTACTACCTTGGGTGGTATCAAGCGGGCTGCCGATATCATGAACTTCCTCGACAGCTCCATCGAAGGCACGCTCATGGATTCGATCCGCGAAGTTGACGAAGATTTGTCGACCCAGATCGAAGACCTCATGTTTGTCTTCAACAACCTTGCGGACGTCGACGACCGTGGTATCCAGGCGCTGTTGCGCGAAGTGTCTTCGGACGTACTGGTGCTGGCGCTCAAGGGTTCCGACGAGGCGATCAAGGAAAAAATCTTCAAGAACATGTCCAAGCGTGCCGCCGAGCTGCTGCGTGACGACCTGGAAGCCAAAGGTCCGGTACGTGTCAGCGACGTGGAAACTGCACAGAAAGAAATCCTCACCATCGCTCGCCGTATGGCCGAGGCCGGGGAGATCGTTCTCGGCGGCAAAGGTGGCGAGGAAATGATTTAAGGCGCTATCAATGTCCAGCTCCAACAAAGAACCGGCCAGCGACCTGATTCGCGCCAAGGATGTCGGTGGTTTTGACGTCTGGTCGCTGCCCAGTTTCGACCCCCATGTAGAGCCTGCACCCGAGCCTGAGCCGGAGGTTGAAGAGCCGGTCGAGGTCATTGAGGAGGTGCCGCTGGAGGAAGTCCAGCCCATCACCCTCGAAGAACTGGAAAGCATCCGTCAGGAAGCCTACAACGAGGGTTTCGCCACGGGCGAAAAAGAGGGCTTCCACAGCACTCAGCTCAAGGTGCGCCAGGAAGCCGAAGTGGCCTTGGCCGCCAAGCTGGAAAGCCTTGAAAGGCTGATGGAGCAATTGCTCGATCCCGTCGCCGAGCAAGACACGCAGATCGAGAAGTCGATGATTCTGCTGGTCGAGCACATCGCTCGCAAAGTCATTCAGCGTGAGCTGACCACCGATTCCCGGCAGATTGGCAACGTCCTGCGCGACGCCCTGAAATTGCTGCCCATGGGCGCTACCAACGTGCGGATTTTTATCAATCCGCAGGATTTCGAACAGATCAAGGCTCTGCGCGAGCGCCATGAAGAAACCTGGCGCATCGTCGAGGACGACACCTTGCAGGCCGGTGGTTGCCGGATCGAGACCGAGCACAGCCGCATCGATGCCAGTATCGAAACCCGGATCACTCAAGCCGTCGCCAAAATGTACGACCAGATGCACGAGCAGGCGCTGCATCCGGCGTCTGCAGATATGAGTCTTGATCTGGACAAGGTTGCGGAATCTGCCGTCTCTTCTGAAGCCGAGAAACCCGATGCGCCTTGATCGCACCAGCTTCGGCAAACGCCTGGGTTCGTATGCCGAAACCATCGAGTTGCCGACCCAGCCGCTGGTCGAAGGGCGGCTGTTGCGCATGGTCGGCCTGACCCTTGAGGCCGAGGGTTTGCGCGCCGCCATGGGCAGTCGCTGTGTAGTAATCAACGACGACAGCCACCACCCGGTGGAAGTCGAAGCCGAAGTCATGGGCTTTTCCGGCAGCAAAGTATTTCTCATGCCGGTGGGTAGCGTGGCGGGGATTGCCCCCGGTGCGCGAGTGGTGCCCTTGGTCGACACCGGTCGCCTGCCCATGGGCATGGCCATGCTCGGCCGCGTGCTGGATGGCGCCGGACGTGCGTTGGACGGCAAAGGTGGTATGAAGGCCGAAGACTGGGTGCCCATGGACGGCCCGACCATCAACCCGCTAAAACGCAACCCCATTAGCCAGCCGCTGGATGTGGGCATTCGCTGCATCAACGGTTTGTTGACGGTAGGCCGGGGCCAGCGTCTGGGTCTGTTTGCCGGTACCGGGGTGGGCAAGAGCGTGCTGCTGGGCATGATGACGCGCTTCACTGAAGCCGACATTATCGTGGTTGGCCTGATCGGTGAGCGGGGACGCGAGGTTAAGGAATTCATCGAGCACAGCCTCGGTGAAGAAGGTCTCAAGCGTTCGGTGGTGGTTGCCTCACCGGCGGATGACGCACCGCTGATGCGCCTGCGGGCTGCCATGTATTGCACGCGCATCGCCGAGTATTTTCGCGATAAGGGCAAGAATGTCCTGTTGCTGATGGATTCGTTGACTCGTTTCGCCCAGGCCCAGCGGGAAATCGCCCTGGCTATCGGCGAACCGCCCGCGACCAAGGGCTATCCGCCTTCGGTGTTCGCCAAGCTGCCGAAGCTGGTGGAGCGGGCCGGTAACGCCGAAGCGGGCGGCGGGTCGATCACTGCTTTTTATACCGTGTTGTCTGAAGGCGATGACCAGCAGGATCCCATCGCGGATTCGGCCCGAGGCGTGCTCGACGGGCACATCGTCTTGTCCCGGCGACTTGCCGAGGAAGGGCATTACCCAGCCATTGATATCGAAGCGTCTATCAGCCGGGTCATGCCGTCGGTCGTCACGCCCGAGCACATGCACCAGGCGCAGCACTTCAAGCAGTTGTGGTCTCGCTACCAGCAAAGCCGCGACCTGATCAGCGTCGGTGCCTATGTTGCCGGCGGTGATCGGGAAACTGACCTGGCGATTGCCCTGCAGCCGGTGTTGGTGCGTTATCTGCGCCAGGGCCTGAACGAGAATCAGAGCATGGAAAACAGCAGCGCCCAGCTTGCGGCGGTCTTCAACCCGGCAGCGGGTGGCTGATAGATCATGGCCAAGAGTCGTGCGGCACGTCTGGCACCGGTAGTGGACATGGCCGAAAGCGCAGAGCGTTCGGCTGCGCAGCGACTGGGGCATTTTCAGGGGCAAGTGCGGATCGCCGAAGGCAAGCTAGAAGAGCTTGAGCAGTTCCGCATGGCGTATCAACAACAGTGGATCGACAAGGGTTCCAGTGGTGTCTCGGGCCAATGGTTGATGAACTATCAGCGCTTCCTCAACCAGCTGGAAACCGCCGTCGGCCAGCAGCGCAAGAGCCTGGCCTGGCATCAGGACAACGTCGAAAAAGCCCGTGGCGCCTGGCAACAGGCCTACGCCCGAGTCGAGGGGCTGCGCAAACTGGTCCAGCGCTACATCGACGAAGCCCGCCAGCTGGAAGACAAGCGCGAGCAGAAACTGTTGGACGAACTGTCTCAGCGTTTGCCGAGGCAATCGCAGTTCTGAAGCGACCCCTGTATCTGCAGGTGCGGTGATTACCCGTGAGAGCGAGCTTGCTCGCGAAGAGGTCCGTACATCCTCAGCATCTCCTGCGGCAGGATCACCGCCTTCGCGAGCAAGCTCGCTCCCACAGAAAATCGCACTTTCCGTTGGAGCTGGGCTTGCCCGCGAATTGGGCGGCACGGTTTTTCAGGCACACCGCGTAATGGTTCTTCGCGGGCAAGCCTCGCTCCAACAGAAAATCGCGCTTTCCGTTGGAGCTGGGCTTGCCCGCGAATTGGGCGGCACGGTTTTTCAGGCACACCGCGTAATGGTTCTTCGCGAGCAAGCTCGCTCCCACAGAAAATCGCACTTTCCGTTGGAGCTGGGCTTGCCCGCGAATTGGTCGGCACGGTTTTTCAGGCACACCGCGTAATGGTTCTTCGCGAGCAAGCTCGCTCCCACAGAAAATCGCGCTTTCCGTTGGAGCTGGGCTTGCCCGCGAATTGGGCGGCACGGTTTTTCAGGCACACCGCGTAATGGTTCTTCGCGGGCAAGCCTCGCTCCCACAGGAGGTACCTCGCAGAATCCTGTGCAATCAATTTGCCCTCATTGGCCTGCGGTGCTACACCTTGAGTACGTGCCGAGGCTTGAACAGGAATTTCATATGTCGGTTACTTCCGAGCTTTCCCCTGATGGTCAGCAACTGACTATCTTTGTGTCGGGGCGGTTTGATTTCGCTTCTCATCAGGATTTTCGCAGTGCCTATGAGCAGTCAGGCCCTGAGAAAAAGTATGTGGTCGACCTGCGCGGCACCCACTATCTGGACAGCTCGGCGTTGGGCATGTTGCTGTTGTTGCGTGATCACGCCGGGGGCGAGCGGGCGACGGTGCGGCTGGTCAACTGCACGGCCGATGTCATCACCATCCTGACCATTTCCAATTTTTCGAAACTGTTCCAGATAGGTTGACCCCTTGCAGCCATCGAGCGAGCGCCTGTGCATTCTGATTGCTGACGACAACGCCAGTGATCGATACCTGTTGTCGACGATTGTCAGTCGCCAGGGGCACAAGGTGCTCTGCGCTGCGAACGGTGCAGAAGCCGTTGCGCTGTTCGAGACCGCCCGGCCTCAGTTGATCCTCATGGACGCGATGATGCCGGTGATGGATGGCTTCGAGGCCGCGCGGCGCATCAAGCAGATGGCTGGCGAAGCGCTGGTGCCGATCATATTCCTGACATCCCTCACCGAAAGTTCAGCGTTGGCCCGCTGCCTGGATGCGGGCGGCGATGACTTCATTGCCAAACCGTACAATGAGGTAGTGCTGACCGCCAAGATCAAGGCCATGAATCGCCTGCGGCTGTTGCAGGAAACCGTCCTGCAGCAGCGTGACCTGATTTCCCGACATCACGAATACCTGCTCAACGAGCAACGCGTGGCCAAGGAAGTCTTTGATCAGGTGGCCCATTCCGGGTGCCTGAATGCCTCCAATATCCGCTATCTGCAATCGCCCTATGCGCTGTTCAATGGTGATTTGTTACTGGCCAGCTACACCCCCGCCGGGCACATGCATATGCTGCTAGGGGATTTCACCGGGCATGGTTTGCCGGCTGCCGTCGGCGCCATGCCTCTGGCTGAAGTTTTTTACGGTATGACTGCCAAAGGCTTCGGTCTTGCCGAAACCCTGCGCGAGATGAATGCCAAGCTCAAGCGTATCCTGCCGGTGGATATGTTCTGCTGCGCCACGCTGCTGTGCGTCAACTTCAAGCAGCGCCAGGTCGAAGTCTGGAATGGCGGGCTTCCCGATGGGTACTTGTTGAGTGCCGAAACCGGCAAGCGCACGGCACTGGTGTCACGGCATCTGCCATTGGGCGTGCTGGACTCCGCGCGTTTCGACGACAAGACTGAGGTTTATCCGTTTGCCTGCAATGACCGGATTTTCCTGCTCTCCGACGGCGTGATCGACACCAGTGACCGCCAGGATCAGTTGTTCGGTGTGCAGCGCCTGCATGAGGTATTTGCCGCCAATCGCCATCCAGAACTGTTGATCGGCGAGATTCAGCAGGCCTTGACCGAGTTCGGCGGGCAGGCCCGTGACGATGTAAGCATGGTCGAGATTCTGGCGGTGGAGTCCGCTGATGCGCAAACCCAGCCGGTGATCTATTCGGACAGCGGCACCTCGACGCCGCTGGATTGGTCGGCCACCTACGAGTTTCGCGGGTCGACCCTCAGGCGCTTCAATCCGCTGCCTTATCTGCTCCAGTTGCTATTGGAGGTGCATGGCCTGCGCAATCAGAGCGGCGCGCTTTATAGCGTGTTGACCGAGTTGTACAGCAATGCCCTGGAGCACGGGGTGCTGGGGCTGGACTCTAGCTTGAAGAACGATGCGGCCGGGTTCGCTCGCTACTATCAACAGCGCGGCGAGCGTCTGGCCAGTCTGGATACCGGCTTCATTCGCGTGCATGTGCAAGTGACGCCCGAGGGGCAGGGTGGTCGGCTGACGTTACGGGTCGAGGACAGTGGGCTTGGTTTCAAAGTTGATACAATTCTTGCATTGCCCAAGGTGGTGAATGAGCTGTACGGTCGCGGTCTTGCGCTGGTGCGCGAGTTGAGTGAGCGGGCGACGTGGTCAGCGGATGGGCGCACCGCCTGCGTGGAGTTCAGTTGGGGATGACAGCCCCCTGGTTCAAGGAGTGGACACGTGTCGATCATTCATCTGGATTACAGCGTATTGAGTGCATTGCAGGACGTCATGGAGGATGAATATCCGACCTTGCTTGACGTGTTCCTCAATGATTCTGAACTGCGCGTCGCTCATATGCGCCAATTCATATGTGGCCCGGCCTTCGATCTGCAAGAGCTGTCGATGATGGCTCATAGTTTCAAAGGCAGTAGTAGCAACATGGGCGCTCTGCAGCTTGCCTCCCTTTGTCACCAGCTCGAAGAACGCAGTCGTCGGGGAGAGGTGGCGGGTATCGAGGACTTGCTGATCAGTATCGATACCGAATATTCCACAGTGCGCCGGTTATTCGACGCTGAGCGCCAGCTATTCATCGCGCAGCCCTGACGCATAAGAGTTCCCGCCACCGCCCATGTACGGGCCTGATCGATGTGGCCCGTATCTTGCTATGTTCTGCGTATTCAGCTGTTTTACGCGGAGAGCGCCATGCCCCTTGCCCCTAATGCACTTCTTCAAGCCAATGCCACGTCTGCGACGAAGACCTCTTCTGTCAGTAACCAGACCAAGGCTGCGGATAACCGTGGGGACGACCGCTCCAGCTTCTCTGACGTATATGCCAAGCAGGCTGAAGCCAAATCTGCCGCTCGCGATGATGCGCCGGTAAAGTCCCGATCCGCTGTCGATAAAGACAAGCAAGTAGCTGACAAGGGCACGAAATCCGCCGACGACGCCACCAGCACTGATCAGACGAGCGTTGCCGATAGCGGCAATTCTTTGCCCGTAGAGCCGGCAGCGGCGGTTGCCAGTGACGATGCTGACAAGGCTGGCGATGAGGCAACGGATTCTTCCTTGCTGCAAGCTGCCACATCTGAGTTGCCGGTGGATCCGGCACTGGATCCGGCCTTGCAGGCCTTGGCGAGCCAGGTGACTGCAGCACCTGTGTTAGAAAAGCCGGTTCTGGACGCGGCCTCCGCAGATGCCAAACCCTTGGCCGCGATCGCCGCAGCGACCACACCGAGCGTGCCGGCTGCCGTGGAAGAGGCCTTCGACCCCAATGCTGACCCATTGGAAGGTTTGCCCGCTTTGCAGTTCGCGCTGGAAAGCCAGGCCGCGAAATCGCAGAACGCTAATGCCGCGAGTAACTCGGGCAAAGCTGCCAAGTCAGGTGAACTCACAACCGACCAGTCGCAGAACCTCGCCAATAACCTGGCGGCCCTCGACGACCAGACTAAGATCGCTGACCCTTCCAGTACCGAGAGCAGCGACAAGTCGTTTGATGGCCTGCTCGATGACGGGCTCAAGGATATCAAAGCCGCAGCAGGCGAAACCCGGGTCGATAACTTCGCCGATCGCCTGGCCGCCATGAGTCAGGCCGCGCAACAGGCGCGCGCGACGGTCGCACCGAGCAGCGTGCCTCTGATCAATCAGCCACTGGCGATGCATCAGAGTGGCTGGAGTGAAGGCGTGGTTGACCGCGTGATGTACCTGTCCAGCCAGAATCTCAAGTCCGCCGATATTCAGCTGGAGCCAGCCGAGCTGGGACGTCTTGATATCCGCATCAATATGGCCCCGGACCAGCAGACTCAAGTGACCTTCATGAGCGCCCATATCGGCGTGCGTGAAGCGCTGGAGAGTCAGATGTCTCGGCTGCGTGATTCTTTCACGCAGCAGGGCCTGGGCCAGGTTGACGTGAACGTTTCCGACCAGTCCCGCAATCAGCAGGGCCAGGCTGAACAGCAGGCGAGCAATACCCGTGGCACTGGCAACAACGGATCTGGCAGCAACGGCGGTGTCGACGGCGCAATTGACGGCAGCAGCAGCGATGCGGCAGTTGCCGTCAGCCAGCCGGCAGCACGAGTGATCGGCACCAGCGAGATTGATTACTACGCTTGATGGTTGCGCGCGTTACGCCTGAAACACCGCTTTTTCTGTAGGAGTGAGCTTGCTCGCGATGCGGTATATCTGTCGATAAATCATTGGCTGATAGACCGCTATCGCGAGCAAGCTCGCTCCTACAGGGCCGTTCACGATCAGATACAGCGCTCCAAAAACCCACGCTGCGCAAAATGCCCCGCAACTCTGGCATAACACTTGCTCTCCCTCTGTCACGCATCAACGAACCCCCCGAATAGTGACGGATTATTGGCATGGCGAAGAGCGACGAAGTTAAAGACCCCGCCTCGAAAGGCAAACTCAAGCTCATCATCATTGTGGTCGTGGCGTTATTGCTCGCCGTAGGGCTGTCGGTCGGTGCGACATGGTTTTTCATGCATAACGCAACGCCCAAAGTGGACCCGGCGGCTGCAGCCGTAGCTGATGCCAACGTCAAACATCCGGCTATTTTCGAGCCGATGACTCCGGCATTCGTCGTGAATTTCAACTCTAACGGCCGCCAGCGCTACATGCAGGTCAGCATCACCATGCTGGCGCGCAATCAGCCTGATCTGGAAGCGCTGAAAGTGCACATGCCGGTGATTCGTAACAACCTGGTCATGCTGTTTGCCGGTATACCTTTCGAATCGCTGGCCACGCCTATCGGTCAGGAAATGCTGCGCCAGAAGGCGACCGCCAGCGTTCAGGAAGTGGCGCAGAAAGAACTCGGCAAGACTGTGATCGAGCAGCTGCTTTTTACTAACTTCGTACTGCAGTAGGACCACGACATGGCCGTGCAAGACCTGCTGTCCCAGGATGAAATCGACGCGCTGTTGCATGGCGTGGACGACGGGTTGGTGCAGACCGATGGGCCGGCCGAGCCGGGCACCATCAAGAGTTACGACCTGACGAGTCAGGACCGGATCGTCCGGGGTCGCATGCCGACCCTGGAAATGATCAACGAGCGATTTGCCCGTTACACCCGTATCAGCATGTTCAACCTGCTGCGCCGTTCGGCGGATGTGGCGGTGGGTGGCGTGCAGGTCATGAAATTCGGCGAGTATGTGCATTCGCTGTACGTACCAACCAGTCTCAATCTGGTCAAGCTCAAGCCTTTGCGCGGGACCGCGTTGTTCATCCTCGACGCCAAGCTGGTGTTCAAGCTGGTGGATAACTTCTTTGGCGGCGACGGGCGTCACGCCAAGATCGAAGGCCGTGAGTTCACCCCCACTGAACTTCGGGTGGTGCGCATTGTGCTGGATCAGGCCTTCATCGACCTGAAGGAAGCCTGGCAGGCGATCATGGAAGTGAACTTCGAGTACATCAACTCGGAAGTGAACCCGGCCATGGCCAACATCGTCGGCCCGAGCGAGGCCGTGGTGGTCTCGACGTTCCATATCGAGCTGGACGGTGGTGGCGGCGATCTGCACGTGACCATGCCTTATTCGATGATCGAGCCAATCCGGGAAATGCTGGATGCGGGTTTCCAGTCCGATCTGGACGACCAGGACGAACGCTGGGTCAACGCCCTCAAGCAGGACGTGCTGGATGTGTCGGTGCCGATCAATACTGTTGTCGCTCGGCGGGAATTGCCGCTGCGAGACATTCTGCACATGCAGCCGGGGGACATTATTCCCGTGGAGCTGGATGACACACTGGTGATGCGCGCCAATGGCGTACCGTCATTCAAGGTCAAACTTGGCTCGCACCAGGGCCATCTGGCCTTGCAAGTGATCGAACCGATCGAGCGGCGTTGAGTGTTTGTCGACGCCGACATTTTGTTGTGTAACTGAATCAATGTGCACCGAGGACAACCGATGGCTGATGAAAACGATATGACGTCTGCTGATGATCAGGCGCTGGCCGATGAGTGGGCTGCGGCACTGGGCGAATCCGGTGATGGCAATCAGGACGACATTGACGCGCTGCTCGCAGCGGACGCCGGCAACTCGGCTGCTTCTAGTCGCCTGGCGATGGAAGAGTTTGGCAGCACGCCGAAAAACAATGGTCCGGTCAGCCTGGAAGGTCCGAATCTTGACGTGATCCTGGACATTCCGGTGTCCATCTCCATGGAAGTGGGCAGCACGGATATCAACATTCGTAACCTGTTGCAGCTCAATCAGGGCTCGGTCATCGAGCTTGATCGTCTGGCCGGTGAGCCGTTGGACGTACTGGTCAACGGCACGCTGATCGCTCACGGTGAAGTGGTGGTGGTCAACGAGAAGTTCGGCATTCGCCTGACGGACGTGATCAGCCCAAGCGAACGTATCAAGAAGCTGCGCTAGTGAAAGTGTTCAAATCCCTGGTCGTGCTGCTGGCCATGCCGTTGTATGCGTTGGCCGCCGAACCTGCCGCTCAGGCCGCTGCACCTGCGGCGAATGTGTCGTTGTCCAGCGGGATGGGCGGGCAGTTGATGCAATTGCTGTTTGGTCTGCTGCTGGTGGTAGGGCTGATCTTTGCCCTGGCCTGGCTGATGCGTCGGGTGCAGCGTGGTGTGCCGGGCAACGCCCAGGTGATCGAACTGGTCGGCTCACGGGCTATCGGACCTCGTGACCGCCTGGTGCTGGTGCAGGTGGGCGATGAGCAGATTCTGCTTGGCGTCACACCGGGCCGGATCACCCCCTTGCATGTGCTCAAAGAGCCCGTGCAGGTACCGGAGCGGCAACCGGTCAACTCTGAATTTGCACAGCGTTTGATGGACTTGATGGGCAATAAGGTTCAGAAGGATAAGAAGTAATGCTGCGCATTCTGTTGACGCTTTTGTTGGTGTTGGCCGCGCCTGTGGCGTTTGCTGCCGACCCGTTGTCCATTCCGGCGATCACCTTGTCCAACGGCGCCAACGGTCAGCAGGAATATTCGGTCAGCCTGCAAATTCTGCTGATCATGACCGCGCTGAGTTTTATCCCGGCGTTTGTCATGCTGATGACCAGCTTTACCCGGATCATCATCGTCTTCTCGATCCTGCGTCAGGCCCTTGGCTTGCAGCAGACCCCGTCGAACCAGATCTTGACCGGCATGGCGCTGTTTTTGACCATGTTCATCATGGCGCCGGTATTTGATCGGGTGAATCAGGATGCCTTGCAACCGTATCTGGCGGAGACACTCACTGCTCAGGATGCGGTAGCCAAGGCTCAAGTGCCGATCAAGGATTTCATGCTGGCGCAGACTCGTACCAGCGACCTCGAGCTGTTCATGCGGCTTTCCAAGCGCACGGACATCGCTTCTCCGGATCAGGCGCCCTTGACCATTCTGGTTCCGGCGTTTGTGATTTCCGAGCTCAAGACCGCTTTCCAGATCGGCTTCATGATCTTCATCCCGTTTCTGATCATCGACCTGGTAGTCGCCAGCGTGCTGATGGCGATGGGCATGATGATGCTGTCGCCTCTGATTATTTCCCTGCCGTTCAAAATCATGTTGTTCGTGCTGGTGGATGGCTGGGCGTTGATCGTCGGCACCCTGGCCAGCAGTTTCGGTGGCGTATGACGCATTTTGATCGGGAGTCCGTGCGATGACACCAGAAGTAGCGGTCGATCTGTTTCGTGAAGCGTTGTGGCTGACCACTGTGCTGGTTGCGATCCTGGTGGTGCCCAGCCTGCTCTGTGGTCTGCTGGTCGCGATGTTCCAGGCCGCTACGCAGATCAACGAACAGACCCTGAGTTTTCTGCCGCGTCTGATCGTGATGCTGATCACCCTCATTGCTGCCGGTCCTTGGCTGCTCAAGGTGTTCATGGAATACATCCTGAACTTGTACAGCAGCATTCCGACAGTGATCGGCTGACCTCATGGAACCGGTTCTGGCCCTGACCGATGGGCAGATCGGCACTTGGGTCGCCAGCTTCATGCTGCCCATGTTTCGCATCACCTCGATGCTGATGACCATGCCGGTTTTTGGAACCACGCTGGTGCCGCGTCGTGTTCGCCTGTATTTCGCCCTGGCGATCACCGTCGTGGTCGCCCCGGTTCTCCCGCCCATGCCGCAAGTCAATGCTCTCGATCTCTCAGCTCTGCTGCTGATCGGGGAGCAGATTATTATCGGGGCCATGCTTGGACTGTTTCTTCAGCTGTTCTTTCAGGCGTTTGTGATTGCCGGGCAGATTTTGTCGATCCAGATGGGTATGGGCTTCGCCTCGATGGTGGACCCTACCAACGGGGTGTCATCAGCCGTCATCGGGCAGTTCTTTACCATGCTGGTCACGCTGGTGTTTCTTGGCATGAACGGCCATCTGGTGGTCGTCGAAACCCTGGTGGAAAGCTTTACCACCATGCCGGTTGGCAGTGGTTTGCTGGTTTCCAATTTCTGGGAGCTGGCCAACGGTCTGGGTTGGGTGCTGAGTGCCGGGCTCAGGATTGTATTGCCGGCGATCACCGCCTTGCTGGTCATCAACATCGCGTTTGGCATCATGACCCGGGCCGCCCCTCAGTTGAATATCTTCTCCATCGGCTTCCCGCTCACCCTGGTGATGGGCATGGGCATCTTGTGGCTGACCCTCGCCGATATCCTGAATCAGTATCAACCGTTGGCCATCAACGCCTTGCAAGGCTTGCGCGACATGGTGAGGGCTCGCTGAGATGGCCGAGAACGAGAATGGTCAGGACAAAACAGAAGAACCCACGGACAAGAAGCGCGAGGACTCCAGAAAAGAGGGGCAGATCGCGCGCTCCAAGGAGCTCAACACCCTGGTAGTGACAATGGCCGGGGCCATCGGCCTGCTGGTGGAAGGCGACAACATTGCGCAAATGATGTCGTACCTGATGACCTCCAACTTCACCATCACCCGCGAAATGCTCATGGACCCGGGCGCCATGGCGAAAATGCTGCTCTCAAGCGGCCAATACGCACTAATCGTCATGTTGCCGTTTTTTGTGGTCATGACAGTGGCGGCAGTCATCGGCCCGATCTCATTAGGGGGCTGGCTATTTGCCGCCAAGTCTTTGGCACCCAAGTTCAGTCGCATGAATCCGCTCTCGGGGCTCAAGCGGATGTTTGCGGCAAGCGCGCTGATCGAACTGCTCAAGTCCTTTGCGAAATTCCTGATCGTGATGATCGTCGCGCTGGTGGTATTGAGTAAGGAGCGTAATGACCTTGTGTCCATTGCTCATGAGCCTTTGGAGCTGGCAATCATCCACAGCCTGCAGGTCGTGGGGTGGAGTACGTTGTGGATGGCCTGTGGTCTGATGATCATTGCGGCGCTTGATGTGCCCTGGCAGCTTTACGAGGCACACAAGAAGCTGCTGATGACCAAGCAGGAGATCCGGGACGAGCACAAGAACAGCGATGGTAACCCTCAGGTCAAGCAACGCATCCGTCAATTGCAGTACGAGATGACCCAGCGGCGAATGATGGAGTCCGTGCCCCAGGCGGATGTGATCATCACTAACCCGACCCACTTTGCGGTGGCTCTGAAATACGATCCGGAGCAGGGCGGGGCGCCGATGCTGGTGGCCAAAGGTGTGGATTTTGTCGCACTGAAGATCCGGGAGATTGGTGCTCACCACCAGATCCTCATCCTCGAATCCCCGGGGCTGGCGCGGTCGATTTATTACAGTACCGAACTTGATCAGGAAATCCCGGCGGGGTTGTACCTGGCGGTGGCTCAGGTGCTGGCTTATGTCTATCAGATTCGTCAGTACCACTCGGGTGGCGGCAAGCGGCCTGATCCGTTGGGGGATATCACTATTCCGCCGGATTTGCGGAGGGATGAGTAGGCGGCTTCTTTCTGCTTTGTGCGTGACTTAAATTGAGTACATATCCGTTATTTGCGTAGCCTGAAATTATGGTTGCGCCCTTACGGCGCCTCACTTTTGAGGCGTGTATGGACCGGACACATCATTTACAGGTGTGCCGGGACATGGTTTACGCATTATCAACCATAGTCTGGTTGATTGATGTCGATGGTTCGCAGGAGGTGATTGCAAAAATAGA
>Ga0247729_10000008_pt1 | contig 123641 bp, 146 predicted proteins | sample UWRJL133311R2_FD_180958 | JGI IMG/M metagenome (GOLD analysis project Ga0247729, IMG submission 180958) | Plant litter microbial communities from Arlington Agricultural Research Station in Wisconsin, United States - UWRJ-L133-311R-2 | ecosystem: Environmental > Terrestrial > Plant litter >... | reverse complement strand
CTGGGGGAGTCCGCCCCCAAGTGTAACGCCCAGTCGTTGGATCGCATGGTACCGGGGATCAGAGCGTGGGTCCGGCTTCCCTGGAATCTCACCAGCCCGCACCTGCTGCGCAAAGCCATCTAATGAAACAGGTCAGTATCGTCATGGTCGACCAGCTCAATAAGTCCCGCGCCCTGATTCCTCACATTCCCAACCGCCCGGTCGACCGCAAACCATTCGAAGTCATCCACCGGTCGGCAGCACTCCTTCGCAAGTTCCTCGGCACGTCTGGCGCTTGTAGAGGGATCCAGCCATTCGTTGGCCAGCTCCGGCGTCAACACCAACGGCCGCCGATCATGAATGTCCACCATCCCTGAATCGCTCGCCGCCGTGATAATCACAAAGCCATCATCCTCGCGCGGCTCCAGGCCCGGCGTCACTTGAGCCAGCGCGCCATAGAACATCGGTGCCTGACTCTTCAGGCGAATGTAATACGGCTGCTTTTTCTTCGGATTAGTTGGATCCTTCACCCATTCGAACCACCCATTAGCAGGCGCAATGGCGCGGCCATTCGGCCACAGCTGTTTGAAAAACTTCCCCATCGCCACGGTCTCGACCCGGGCATTGATCGGGTCCGGCCGTTTGCCTTTCGCCCAGAACGGCGACCAGCCCCAGCGCACTTTGTCCACGCTTAGCCCGCCGTCCACAGGTCGGATTATTTCGACGCGAGTGGAGGGCGCGACGTTGTAGCGCTCGATCGGCCAGTGGTCGTATCCATTGATCACCAGCTGCTTTGGAGCCAGTTCTCGCAGGTAGTGGTCCATGGATTCGTAGATCGAATAGCGTCCGCACATGCTGTCACCCGTCGAAATTTCCTACAGAGGAGATTGACCGAAACCGGCCTTCGTCGTTAACTGTATATACATACAGCAATCCACCGCAAGGCTCCCATCATGAGTGTCACTATCCTTGGCCCGTTGTCGGCAGGGGGCGAGAAGCTCCCACTTTATTCCTTCCAGGTACCGGCCGGTTTCCCGTCCCCGGCGGCTGACCACATCGAAAAGCACATCTCCCTGGATGAGCTGTTCGACATCCGCGCGCCGCATGTTTACCTGGTGAAGATCGAAGGCGACAGCATGGTGGGGGCCGGGATTTACTCGGGTGATCTGGTGGTCGTGGACCGCAGTCTGTACGCCGAACACGGCGATATCGTCATCGCGGCGCTTAATTCGGAGCCGGTCTGCAAGCGGCTGCACATGCGCAACAACGTGTTCATTCTGCAATCGGAAAACCCGAAATACCCGCCGCGCTACGTGATGGAAGGTGACGATCTGGTGATCTGGGGCGTGGTGAAATACAGCGTGCGCGATCATGACAAAGCCTGAGCCGGTCTTCGCCCTGGTCGATTGCAACAGCTTCTACGCCAGCTGCGAACGGGTGTTCCGCCCTGATCTGGCCAAGACGCCGATTGTGGTGCTGAGCAACAACGATGGCTGCGTGATCGCCCGCAGCTACGACGCCAAACCCTTCGTGAAAATGGGCGCGCCGTACTTCCAGATCAAGGACGCGCTGCGCCAGAACGGCGTGGTGGCGTTCAGCAGCAACTACGCGCTGTACGGCGACATGAGCGAACGAGTGATGACCATCATCGAATCCATGGTGCCCGCCGTGGAGATCTACAGCATCGATGAAGCCTTTGCCGACCTGACCGGCATCCCCGGCGACTTGACTGCTTTTGGCCGTACCATCCGCGCCGCCGTGCATATGCGCACCGGCATCCCGGTCGGTGTTGGTATCGCTCACACCAAGACGCTGGCCAAACTCGCCAACCACACCGCCAAACGCCTGCAGGCCGAGACGGGCGGGGTGGTGGACATCTGCGACCCGTTCAAGCGCGACTGGGTGCTGCGCAACACCGAGGTCGGCGAAGTCTGGGGCGTCGGCCGCCGCATGAAAGCCCACCTCAATGCGATGAACATCACCACCGCCATGGACCTGGCCAAAGCCGATCCCACCATGCTCGGGCAGAAATTCAGCGTCGTCATCGAAAAGACCGCCCGCGAACTGGCCGGCACTTCCTGCCTGGAACTGGGCGAAGCCGAACCGCCCAAGCAAGAGATCTGCAGCAGCCGCATGTTCGGCAAACGCCTGACCACCATCGAGCCGATCAAAGAGGCCGTGGCCACCTACGTCCAGCGCGCCGCCGAAAAACTCCGCGCCCAGAACTCCCTGTGCAAAAAGATCCGCGTCAGCATTCGCACCGGCATGTTCAACCCCGAAGAAGCCAAATACGCCAACGGCGCCCTGGTCGAACTGCCGTACCCCACCAACGACGTGCGTCTGATGACCAAGGCTGCTACCGAGGCGGTCAATCGGCTGTTTCGGCCTGGGTTCAAGTACAGCAAGGCCGAGGTGTTGCTGCTGGATTTACGGCAGCCGGGGGAGTTTACGGATGACCTGTTTGCCGAAGGTCAGCCGGTGGCGGCGGAGAAGGTGATGGGGGTGCTGGATGAGATTAATGAGAGATGGGGTAGGGGGACGTTGCGCAGTGGGAGTGTGCCTGGGGATCCGGACTGGGCAATGCGGCGGGAGATGATGAGTGGGAGTTTTACGACGAAGGTCGGGGAGCTTTGGACGGTTCGATGTAAGTAGCCAGGCACATCGGCGTGTGACTGCCTACGACCCATTGCGGCCGTTCATGTGGGTCAGCTGAAGGGTCATTTTTTTATCAGGCGCGCAGCGCCTGGGTCAGCCGTTCAAGCATGAGATCGCAGGCATCCAGTTGCTCGACGCTGACGAACTCATCGGGTTTGTGCCCTTGGTCCATGCTGCCTGGCCCACACACAACGGTCGGAATGCCGATGGCGTCGAACAACCCGCCCTCGGTGCCGAACGCCACAGTGGTGAAGTCGCTGGAGCCACAGCACTCTGCGATCAGCTTTGCTGCTTCGCTGTGGGCATCCGTCACCAGTCCGGGATAGGAGGACAGCTCGGAGAACCGTATATCGCTCGCGGGGTTGATCGCCTGCATTTTTGGCACGACATGCTGGTGCGCGTACTGTTGGAGCTGCCGAGCGACGTTGTAGGCATCATGATCGGGCAGGGTGCGTATTTCGAAGTCGAAGCGGCAATTGGCGGGCACGATATTCAGGGCTTTGCCGCCACTGATCAGGCCGGTCTGCACAGTAGAGAAAGGCGGATCGAAACGCTTGTCCTGCAATTGCACCTCGCGTAACTGTGACCCGATGCGACCCAGCTCACCGATCAGTTCAGCTGCGTATTCGATAGCATTGACCCCCTGCGGAGCATAAGCCGAATGACATGCGGCGCCGTGGACGTCGCAGCGCATGGCGAGCTTGCCCTTGTGACCCAGCACCGGTTTGAGTTCGGTGGGCTCACCAATCAAGCACAGCGCAGGTTTGATTGCACGCTGTTCCAACTTGGCGAGCAAGCTGCGTACGCCCAGGCAGCCGACTTCTTCATCGTAGGACAACGCGATGTGCACCGGCATGCGTAACGGCCGGGCGAGCATACCTGGCACGGCGGCCAGCACGCAGGCGATATAGCCCTTCATGTCCGCCGCACCGCGACCATACAACTTGCCGTCCTTTTCGCTCAGTTCAAAAGGTGGCACGGACCATGGTTGTCCATCCACCGGCACTACGTCGGTATGGCCGGACAGAACCACCCCCGGACGGTCGTCCGGGCCGATCGTGGCGAAGAGATTGGCCTTGCTGCCCTCGTCATTGAAGATCAGTTCGCAGGGCACTTGATGCCCGGCGAGATAACTGCGAACGAATTCAATCAACTGCAGATTGGATTCGCGACTGGTGGTGTCGAAACCGATCAGTGTTGCCAGAATATCCCGACTGCTCATTCATTCATCTCCCGGCACGCCATAGCTAGGCGCTTGGGTGGGATCGAGGGCGCGAGTCAGGTAGTCCTGCATCTGCGGGCGGTAGGCGGCCCACAATTGTGTCAGCGCTCCAATTGGATCTTCCTCGGCCCAGTCGACGCGCAAATCCACGATCGGCCAGCTCACGTCTCCCACCACTTTCAGGGCGGCTGAATGCACAGGACCCGCTTCGCCTCCGGCTGCCATCGCCGCCTGCATGGCGGCGATCAGGCGATCGGCCAGTTGCCCGCCGGTGATTTCGAAGGCTTTGACCAGCGCATCGATGACGGCAGCGTCGGCCAGCATGTTGCCAGCTCCGACGCATTGCTCACCGGCTACCGAGTGCACGCAGCCCAGAGTTTGCGTGCCGTTGAAGATCGCAGTGTTGCCCTGATGATCGATGACCGTTACCTGACGAAATCGGCTGAAAGCGTCGTGGATCGGCACTGTGGCAATCGCCTGTTCGGGCGACAGGCCAAGCGCGAGCTGGTTGAGTACATGGCTCCCCAGCGCCGGCAGCGTGATGTTCTGCGTCGACACCGCACCTACGCCGGCGTGCAACCAAGGGCAGCGTGCGCCGACGGCAATGCTTGAAGAGCTGATGGCGATGCCGAGTTGACCGGTTTCGGCGCAACGGCCAATGATGGAAAACGTCATGGTGTCCAATCCTTTCTGATACGTATTTTTCGCCCGCTTGAGGGCTATGTACGAACGATAAGGGCGCGCTCAGCGTGCACCTTCGACATTCAGCACGCGGCCCAATCCCAGAAAACGATTGGCCAGCGTTAGCAAGGTTGCAGTGACGGCGATGTACATCACCGACAGCGCTGCCAGGGTCGGGTCGGCAAATTCGCGCACGTAGTTGTACATCGCCACGGGCAAGGTCTGGGTGGCCTGGGTAGTGACGAACAGCGACGCGGTGAATTCGTTGAACGACAGAATGGCCGCAAACAACCAACCGCCGAACAGCCCCGGAATCATCAGTGGCACGGTGATGGTCCACACCACGCGCAAGGGCGAGGCCCCAAGACTGGCTGCGGCCAGCTCGATACGTTGTTCGAGATTGTGCAGCGACACATACAGGCTGCGCAGGACGAACGGCAGCACCAGCACGATGTGGCAGAAGATCACCAGCGCATACCCGCGCCCCAGATTGAGCTGTGCCACCAGCATCAGCAGCCCCAGTCCGATGGTGAAATGCGGGATGAACAGCGGCGACAGCAGCACGCCTTCGAGCAGGCGCTTGAAGCGAAAATCGTAGCGGTGGATGGCAATAGCGAGGGTCGTGCCGATCACCACTGCCAGGCTTGAGGCCCAGGCGGTAACAATCAGCCCGGCGTAGAAGCCCTTGCGAAAATCGTCGTAAGCGAGGGCCCGCTCGAACCATCGCAACGACCAGCCTTTGGGCGGGAAGAACAGCACCGAGGTGCTGCTGAACGAGGAGATGATCACCACGATCGTGGGCAGCAGCACGAACAGCAGAATCAGCCCCACCAGCAGGCGGCCCGCATGGCCAAGCCATTTGTCACGATTGGAACGCGTCATCTCAATGGCCTCCGGCAGTTTGTAGGGAGCGGGTCATGCGCTTGAGTGCCGTCAGCAGCAAGATCGTCAGCACCAGGCCAGCGACGCTCAGTGCCGCAGCGAAAGGGAAATTCAGGGAGGAGAAGCCCAGCTGATAGACCAGCGTGGCGATCGTGCTGACCTTGCCACCGCCAATCAGCTGCGGCGTGGCGAAGGCGCTAAAGGTCCAGGCGAAAGCGGTCGTCAGGCTGGCGACGATTCCCGGCAATGACAGCGGAAGGGTCACAGTGAGAAACGCGCGAATCGGTCCGGCACCCAGACTGGTCGCCGCTTTCTCGTACGCCGGATCGATGTGCGACAGCCCGGTTGCGAGCATCAGCACCATGATAGGCATCGTCACGTGAACCAGCGCCAAGACCACGCCGGTTTGGGTGAACATCAACTGCAGCGGTGTGTCGATCGCGCCTATGGCTAGCAACGCGCTGTTCAGAAAACCGCTGCTGCCCAGCACGATGATCCACGAATAGGTGCGCACCACTTCGCCGAGAAATAGCGGGGTGATAGCGATGATCAGGATGCTCGACTTCAGCCAGCCAGTGCGGGTGCGGACCAACGCATAGGCCAGTGGATAGCTGAGCAGAAGACCGAACAGAGCGGTCTTAAAACTGAGAGACACGGTGTTGTAGAACGCCTGGGCATACAGGCTCTTGAGCAAGTCCTGGAAGTTGCCGAACGTGAAGCCGCCCGCGTCCAGTGAGCCGGGAATGTAGGCGCGGACGCTGTATTGCAGCACGGTCAGCATTGCGATCGTCAGGCCGATGGCGGTCAACGCCGAAGGCAGCACGAACCACAGGACAAATGCAGGTCTTCGAGTCATGTGAGGGTTCCGGGCGAGCGGCCCTCAAAGCGGGCCGCTGGTGCAATTTTCAAGGACGATAACGAAAGCGTGGGCGCCGCGAATCCAGGTTTAGTGCGCCATGATGTTTTCAGAAAACCATTTGCGCCATTGCGCGGATTTTTCGGCGCGCAGCTGAGGATCGATGTTCAGGGTCGCATCCCACTGGGCAGCGGTCGTCAGCATCCCCGGCAGCTTGGCGACTTCCGGATCGACATGGGCGTTGGTCACCACCGGGCTGCCACGGTTGATCTTGGCGATCTTCGCTTGCACCTCCGGCGACAAGGCGATGTTCATGAACTTATAGGCCAGATCCGCGTGCTTGCTGCCGGTGTTGATGCCCATCGCATCGACGCCCAGCACGGCGCCCTCCTTGGGGATGGCGAGCTTGATATTCACGCCTTCTTCCATCATGTGATAAGCGTTCATGGACAGCATGACCTGCACCGGCGTCTCACCGGTGGCAATCAACTGCTGACTGTTGGCATCGTTGGTGTAGAACGATTTGATGTTGGGGATCAGCGCCTTGAGCTTGTCCTCACCTTTTTCCCAGTGCTCGGCATCACTGCCCGAGAGCTTGGCCGAGACTGCGATGATGTGGCTCGGGTCCCAGTCGGGGAGGGCCAGCGTGCCTTTAAGCTCGGGTTTCCAGAGGTCTGCCCAGCTGTCGAAGGTCACGCCTTTCGGTACTAGATCCGGGCGGTAGCCAATGGTGTAGACGTAGCCCCAAACGCCGATATGCGACGGGCTCAATTTGGCCTGATGCACCAGATTGGCGGCGTTCGGCAGTTTGCTCATATCCAGTGTTTCGAACAGCTTGTCGTTGGTGTATAGCCAGCCGACATGTGAAGTCGTGAAGGTCAGGTCGGACTCGGCAGTGCCAGCCAGCTTGGCCTTGTTGAGGCGGTCGATGGTGCCGCCGGTGATGTACTCGACCTCGACGCCGGTCTGCTTGGTGAACTCTTTACCGATGGCTTCGTCGATCAGCTCCTTGAAGCTGCCGCCCCAGGTGCTCACAACCAGCTTGTCGGCGGCGTTGGCATTCGCGGCGGCCGACAGGCTCGCGCTCAACAGGGTCAAGGCAATGACGTTACGCAGCATGTTCTATTCCTTCTGGCTGTACGGAAAGGAGGACGTCTCGCCAACGTCCGGTTGCACGTCTTGTAGCCGTGCGTTGGTTCGATGGGACCATCATGGAATGGCGCCACGGGATTCGTAAAACAGGCTTTGCTGCACTTGTGCATCGGAATTTCCGACGCAGTCACTCAAGCGTCCAGCGCCTTCAATAACCCCGCGCCGGATCGACCTGATTCAGCACCGGTTCACCTCGGATCAGGCGCTGAATGTTGTCTGCCACTTGTTGCGCAGCGGTGGCCGGGATTGCCACCGAGGCCAGGTGTGGTGTGATCAGCACGTTGTCCAGTGCCCAGAGTGGATCATGTGGTGGCAGCGGTTCGCGGTCGAACACGTCCAGTGTCGCCTCACCGATCTGCCCGCTGGTCAGTGCAACGGTCAGCGCTTGCTGATCGACGACGGCACCCCGGGAAACGTTGATGAAGCAACTGCCCCTGGGCAACAGGGCCAGCCGTTGGGCGTTCAGCAGCCCTTGGGTTTGCGGCGTCAGTGGCAGCATCACCACGAGGATGTCGCTGCTGGCGAGAAAAACGTCCAAACTGTCCATCCCGCTCACGCAAGCGACGTTGTCCAATTGCTTTTGCGAACGCGACCAGCCGCGTACATCGAACCCTTGACGCGCCAGTTCAAGCGCAGCATAGGTGCCCAGTTCACCCAGCCCCAGCACCCCGACCCGCACGCTGGAAGGCAAGCGCGGGTGCAGGTAGTGCCAGCGCCGTTCGCGTTGGGCGCGTTCGAAGGCCGGGATGTCGCGGGCGTAGCGCAGCACCGCAAACAGCACGTAGCTGGCCATCATGCGACCCATGTCGGGATCGGAAATCCGCGTGATGGGCACAGCGGGCAGGTCACTGCGACCCACCAGCGAATCGACGCCAGCGCCCAGATTGACCAACAATTTGAGCTGCCGATATTGCGCGAAGAACCCCTGCGGCGGCTTCCACCCGAGAACGACGTGCACGCTGTCTGGATCCTCGACGTCCTGCGCCTGGCAGACCCGCATACCTGGCAGCAGCGGCGTGAGCAGCGCGCTCCATTCTTCGAAACTGTCGTACTCACTGTAAAACACCAGAGTCGATGTCATGGCCTGGCCTCCAGTGGCTGCGCTTGCGGCGCCTGTACATCCAGCAGCTCCGCCACCGCCGTCAGCGCCAGTCGATACCCGAGGGCGCCGAGGCCCGCAATGACCCCGGTGGCAGCCTTGGATACGTAAGAGTGATGACGAAAACTCTCGCGCTTCCAGATGTTGCTCATGTGCGCCTCAATGATCGGGCCGTCGAAAGCGAGCAGCGCATCAAGAATCGGCACCGAGCTATAGGTCAGGCCAGCCGCGTTGATGATCACGGCGTCGGCGTGCAGGCGCGCTTCCTGGATCCAGTCCACCAGCACGCCTTCGTGATTGCTCTGGCGAAACTCCAGTTGCAGGCCGAGCTCGGCGGCGTGGCGCTGACAGCGGGCTTCAATGCTGGCAAAGCTTTCACTGCCGTAAGTACCCTTGGTATCCAGTCCGTAGAGGTTGGCGTTGGGGCCATTAAGGAAAAACACGGTACGGGGCATGATTCACTCCAGTGCGTTATTCAAAAGGTCGGGTAGCGGCCATCGCGGGGTGTTTGTCGAAGGCGGCAAACCAGGCGGCAGTGGCGGGTTGGCCAGCGCGCCAGTCCAGGTCGGCAAAACGGAAATCCAGGTAACCGAGGGCGCAGCCGATAGCGATCAGGCCAATGTCATCGGGCACGCTGCTGTAGTGCGGTGCCTGGGTCTCGATATCGGCGAGGACGGCGCGAATCTTGGTCAGTTGCGCGTCGCGCCAGCCGTCCCATTGCTTGTCGGCGGGTCGCGCAGCGGTTTCATAGCGGGCGAGCATGGCGGCGTCCAGCAGGCCGTCGGCCAACGCCTGTCGAACCAGACTGGCCCACCGCTGACTGCCTTCGCGTGGGAACAGCGAACCGCCGACGTGGCTGTCGAGGTATTCGCAGATCACCCGGCTGTCGTACAGCACCAGGCCGTCGGCGGTCTGCATCGCGGGCACCTTGGCCAACGGATTGAAATTCGCGATGCGCTCGTCGCGGGCGACCGGGTGGGCGGCGGACTCAAGTTTCTCGATCTGCTCCGTCAGTCCCAGACAGTGGGCGGTGATCATCACTTTGCGCACGTAGGGCGAGGTCGAGGCGTAATACAGTTTGAACATCGGCGCTCCGGTAACGGTAACGGGTTGATCGGTCTGCAGAGCATCAAGCGAATTGCACATCAGGTGGCGTTGGCGACCAGGAGCACCTTGCCGAGATTGGCGTTGCTCTCCAGCAGGCGGTGCGCTTCGGCGGCCTGTTCAAGAGGCAGGCGGGAGTGGATCAGCGGCCGCACCTGCCCCGAGGCGATCCAGGGCATCAGGTTGGCGCGAATGCAAATCGCCAGACGCGCCTTCTCCGCGATAGATTTGGGCCGCAGAGTTGAAGAGGTGAGACTCAGGCTCTTGCGCATCAGCAACTGCAGGTCCAGCTCGATCTTCGCGCCTTGCAGGAACGACAGGCTGACGTGGCGTCCACCGGCGGCCATGGCTTGGAGATTGCGCGCCACGTAAGGGCCGCCGACATTGTCGAGAACCACATCGACACCGCGCCCTTCGGTGCATTCGGCGATCACTTCAACAAAGTCTTCGCTATACCGATCAACTGCACGCCAGACGCCCAGCGCTTCAAGCATCCGCACTTTCTCGGCGCCGCCTGCCGTGGCGATCACCCGCGCACCCGCCGCATGGGCGCATTGCACGGCGAAGCTGCCGACGCCGCTGGCCGCGCCATGAATCAAAACGGTATCGCCGGCGGCCAGACGGCCTAGCTCAAACAGGTTATGCCACACGGTGAAGGCCGCTTCGGGCACGCCCGCGGCGTCTTCGAGGGGCAGTTCAGCAGGCACTGCCAGGCAGTGAGCGGCTGGCGCGACGCAGTACTGCGCATAACCACCACCGCTGAGCAACGCCATGACGCGGTCGCCGGGTTTGAAATCGTTGATGCCGTCACCCACGGCCACTACTGTGCCGGCCGCCTCAAGTCCCAGCACGTCAGGGGTCCCGGGCGGTGTCGGCATCCCGCCGCGCTGCATCAGGTCGGGACGGTTGACGCCTGCTGCTGCGACGCGGATCAGTAACTCCCCTGGCTGTGGCACTGGTAGGGGACGCTGCACGCTTTGCAGCACATCAGGGCCGCCTGGCTCGCGGGCGATGATCGCGTTAATGGTTTGGGGAAGCGCGCTCATGCGGGCTGCCCCGGCGCTGCAGTGAAGACGCTGAGGTGGCGGGTGATGCGAGGGGAAGTGGTCATGAAATGCTCGAATTCAGGAAAGGGGCGGGACGTCGGCGGCGAACGCGCATACGCCTTCTTCGTCGAAGTGCAGGCCGGCCGCAGCGCCCACCGGCCAGCGGGTCAGGGCGTCGAGCCCGGACTGGCGGACGAACAGACGGGTCTGGCCCAGCGCGGGGACGTCAAGGTGGATATCGACGTGATCACCCTGAAATACGTGCGTGACCACGGTGGCGCTCAGCAACGTATCGGGGCCGAGAGCGCCGAGGCGGATGTTTTCCGGCCGAACATAAATGTCCACTCGCGTGCCGACGTCGGCGTGAACCCGTTCGGCCGGCAGGCGTAACACGCTGTCGCCCATGGCCAGGCATGCCAGCTCGTCGCGGCTCAGGTAGCGTCCAGGAACAATGTTTACGTCGCCGACGAAGCTGGCGACGAACGGGTCTTCGGGTTGGCGATAGATTGCATCCGGCGTACCGATTTGGCGCACATGTCCGGCGGACATGACCACCACGCGGTCGCTCATGCTCAGTGCTTCGCTCTGGTCATGGGTCACGAACACCGTGGTGACGCCGAGCTTGCGTTGGATGTCCTTGAGCTCGATTTGCATCGACAGCCGCAGATTCTTGTCCAGCGCGGAAAAAGGCTCGTCCAGCAACAACACTTTGGGCCGGATCACCAGCGCCCGCGCCAGCGCGACGCGCTGCTGCTGCCCACCGGACAGCTCGCGCGGCTTGCGCTCGCCGAAGCCCTGCAGCTTGACCAGCGCCAGCGCCTGCTCGACACGCTCGGCGATTTCGACCTTGGGCACGCCGCGCATCCGCAGGCCATAGCCGATGTTCTTGGCCACTGTCATGTGTGGAAACAAAGCGTAGTTCTGGAAAACGATGCCGATTTCACGCTGATAAGGCGGGGTCTCGGTGACCAACTGGCCATCAATGAAGATTTCTCCATGATCTGCTTCGGCAAACCCGGCCATCAGGTTGAGTAGCGTCGTCTTACCGCAGCCGGACGGGCCAAGAAGGGTCACGAATTCGCCTTCCTTGATCTTCAGCGAAACCTCATGCAGCGCGATCGAGTCGCCAAAGCGCTTGAGCACGTTGTCCAGCTGCACCGCGATGCTGATCTTCGGTGCAACCGCTGGGCTGATGGCCATTGTCGCGGGTTCAGGGTGCTTGGTCTGTGCAGTTGCCATGACGACTCCATTAGCAAGGGGCGGGGGTTTCAGGCGGCAGTCCAGTCGTCCGGAATGACCGCGATGACGTCGATTTCCATCAGCCATTCAGGTTGGCCTAGGCCGGAAATAACCAGACCGGTGGAGATCGGGAAGACGCCCTTGAGCCATTTGCCGACTTCTTTGTAAACCGGCTCGCGGTAGCGGGGATCGATGATGTAGGTGGTGGTCTTGACGATGTGGGAGAGGTCGGAGCCCGCTTCTTCCAGCAGTTGCTTGACGTTTTTCATGGCTTGCTCGGCCTGGGCCTGGGGGTTGCCGAGGCCGACGAGGTTGCCTTCGAAATCGGTACCGATCTGACCACGGACGTAGACGGTGTTGCCAGCGCGCACGGCTTGGCAGAGGTCGTTGTCGAGCGACTGGTTGGGGTAGGTTTCTTTGGTGTTAAACATGCGGATGCGGGTATGGGTAGGCATGTCGACATCTCTAGGTAGTAATGGGGTAGAGCTTCACATCGGGGGTGATTTGACGAAACCAGCATTTGCGAGGGTATTGGTTAGGCAAAAACGAACGCCGAGCGCGTGGGGCTTTTCCATGCAGCAAACGCGTGTTCTGCCTGTTTGGCGTTTGCAGAAAAAGCCCCGCCGTAAAGGTGGGAGCGGTATGAGCTCCTCCTTAAACAACGGATACCCGCTCAGAAGATTCGATATGGCCGAGATCAGGACCGCTCGTACGCCTTGTAGTCATTCTGCAAAACTATGTGGTCCGCGATATATTTCGCGTCATGCCAAACCCCGTAGATGAACGAGGACGCACGGTTCACCAGGTTTGGCAGACCGAGGAAATAGATCCCGCTCTCCGCGCAGATTCCGCGTTTGTGGAACGGATCGCCTTTCTCATCGAAAGCATTCACCTGCAACCAGTTGAAATCGAATTTGAAACCCGTGGCCCACAGAATCGTGGTAATACCGGCTTCTTCGAGGTTCAGACTCAATATCGGGTTAGTCAGGCAATCCGGATCAGGCATCAACTCCCAGGCCTCGGGTTCCGGCGGAAATGGCAAACCGTTTTGCTCGATATACGCATCCGCGTCACGCAGGACGTCGAAATACGCCCGATCACCCTCGGCCACATTCACCGCCAGACCCGGCTCGAACGTCATGACCCCGTCATCGCAGGCTTTGGTCAGGCCGACCAGCGTGATGCCCTGGTGGGCGAGCCGACGGAAATCAACAGTCTTGCCACCTTCATACCCACTGACCGCGAAGGCGACGTGTTTTTTCTTGGGCGTGATACGCACCTCGTCCCACAGGCCCAACGCACCCAGCCACCAGCAGTAATCGCGGCCGCGGTACGAACGAGGAGGGCGGTAGTGTTCGCCCACCGAGAGAAAGACCTTCTTGCCGGCTTTTTGCAGTTCTTCGGCGATCTGTGAACCCGACGCACCAGCGCCGACCACCATCACGGCGCCCTCTGCCAGTTGGCCCGGATTCTTGTAATCCGCCGAATGAAGTTGCTGAACCCTGACCTCTCCGGAAACGATGTTCGGGACGGCCGGGCGCTGGAACGGGCCGGTGGCCGCGACCACGTTTAATGCTTCGATTACGCCCTGCGAAGTGCTCACTTTGAAGCCGGGACGCCCCATGTGGCGCTCAACTTTCAGCACTTCTACGCCCGTACGCACCGGCGCGTTCAACATGGCGACGTAATCTTCGAAGTAGTCCGCCATGCGCTCTTTGGGCGGAAAGGCCTCCGGCGAGATGTTCTCGAATTTCATGCTCGGGAAGCGGTCGTGCCAGGCTGGGCCGTTGGCAACCAGCGAATCCCAGCGCTCCGAGCGCCAGCGCTCTGCGATTCGGCTGCGCTCCAGGACAACGTGCTCCACGCCCATGAGGGAAAGATGTTCGCTCATCGCGACACCCGCCTGGCCTGCGCCGACCACCAAGGTGTTGATTTTTTCCACTGACATTTGAGTTTCCTAAAGATAATCGACCTTGATCGGTTTCGCCGATGCCTGGGCAACGACAGCACGTCCAGAAGGCACAGCAGACTTGCAGGCTGTATCCAGCCATGACGGCAGTGTGATCAAGGGACGGTTTTTAGGAAATTCTGCTTTTTGAACGTATAGCTTAGGAAAAACCGAACCCCCCTGTTGAGTGTGCAGCTTGCTTTGGTATCGAGTCGCACGCGGGCGGTTGAGGGCAGGTCCGGCATGAACCGTGCAACCATGCAATTGCAAAGTGATTCATTCAAAGGAGCGGTGCTGCTATTCGCCCGCTCGTTATAGATGGGGGAGGGCGTGATGCTCAGTCGTATTACTCAACGCCAGCTGGAATATTTCGTCGCGTCCGGGGAGGCCGGCAGTATCAGCGCGGCGTCGGAGCGCATTCATGTGTCGTCACCTTCGATCTCGGCGGCAATCACCCACATGGAGGCGGAACTGGGCATTCAGTTGTTCATTCGTCATCACGCGCAAGGTATCTCGCTCACTGCAGTGGGCCGGCAGGTCATGCTGGAGGCCAAGCTCATCCTTGAGCAGATGAGCAACCTTTATACGATCGCTGCGGAGTCACTGAACACGGTCCGCGGACCATTGCGGGTGGGTTGTCTGCATTCGCTGGCACCGATGATCACACCGGAACTGGTGTTCGGCTTCAGCCGCGCGTTTCCCGGCGTGCGGATCACTCAGGTCGAGGGCGATCACGAGCAATTGCTTGAAAAACTGCGCAGCGCCGAGATCGATATCGCGCTGACCTACGACCTGGCGACCAGTAGCGACATCGATTTTCAGCCGCTGGCCAAATTGCCGCCCTATGTCATGGTCGGGGAATACCACCCGCTGGCGCACCTGCCGACCGTGAGTCTGCAAGACCTCGAGCCCTTCCCTATGGTGCTGCTGGATCTCCCGTGGAGTCGGGAATATTTTCTAGGGCTATTCATCCAGGCAGGCACCACGCCGAAAATCGTGATGCGTTCGAGCAATCTCGAAACTGTGCGCGCAATGGTCGGTAACGGCATCGGCTACACCATCGCCAACGCGCGCCCCAAGGTCAATGTGTCTCAGGACGGCAAGCGCTTGATCCGCATTCGTCTGGCGGGAGGGTTGCATCCCTTGCAGCTGGGCTACGCCACGGCCACCAATGCCCAGTTGTCCCGGGTGGTGTCCGCGTTTACCGAACGCTGCCGCATGTTCGTTTCCGATCAATACATCCCCGGCATGGCCGCGCCCAGCTTCTTCGATCCCCATGCTGTACGCCAGACGGCTTGCGCCGATTAATCGGGTGCACCACCGTAGATCGACCTTCGGGCGGAGCTGCTCTGGGTTTACTCGCCCCAGCCAGACCGGTATCAAGCAATGCTCTGGAGCCTGCCGCGTGCGGGCAAACCCCATTAGTTGAGCGCGGGAAGGACCTGATGTGCGCTGCACCAATATCCTGCGTCTGCCCGCGATTGGAAGGGGTTGTGCTTCATTTTGGCGCGAGTTTCCGACCGGCCGGTTCAGCCGTCGGGACTTCCAGTAACAAACCTTGGCGCTGCATCGGTTCTGCCTGCGGCGCATAACGCTCAGTGGTTGAGCAGAATCTTGCGGTCGACGTCACGGATGTCTGTCCTGCCGCAAAAAGCCATCGACAGGTCAAGCTCATTTCTAATGAGTTCCAGCGCCGTGCTGACCCCTCGTTCGCCAAGAGCGCCGAGTCCGTACAGCATGGCGCGGCCGATGTAAGTCCCCTGAGCACCCAGTGCGATAGCTTTTAGCACATCCTGGCCCGAGCGAATGCCGCTATCCAGGTGCACTTCCGCGTACTGACCTATCGCCTCGACGATGGCCGGTAGCGCCGAAATCGACGAGCCCGCGCCGTCCAGCTGGCGTCCACCGTGGTTGGAGACGATCACCGCGTCGGCGCCATACTCCACCGCCAAACGGGCATCTTCAGGGTCTTGAATACCCTTGACGATCAACTTGCCGCCCCAACGCTGCTTGATCCACGCTACGTCCTGCCAGGACAGTCGCGGATCGAACTGATCCCGTGTCCAGTCGACCAACGAGCTGATGTCGTCAACACCCTTTGCGTGGCCGACGATGTTGCCGAACTGGCGGTTGCGGGTACGAAGCATGTTTAGACACCAGCGCGGTTTGCCCGCCATGTTGAGAATGTTGCGCAGGGTGGGCTTGGGGGGGATGGACAGTCCATTAATCACGTCCTTGTGCCGTTGACCGAACACCTGCAGATCCATCGTCACCACCAATGCCGAGCAGTTGGCGTTACGCACCCGTTCGATCAAATCTTCCACGAACGTTCGATCCCGCGTGACGTACAGCTGGAACCAGAACGGATGAAAACCGGTTGCCTTTGCCACCGCTTCGATCGAGCAGATGCTCATCGTCGACAGGGTGAAGGGAACGCCGAAATTTTTGGCAGCACGGGCGGCCAGAATCTCCCCGTCGGCGTACTGCATGCCGGTCAGTCCGGTCGGTGCAATAGCCACAGGCATGTTCACCGGAATGCCCACCATGGTAGTGGCCGTGCTGCGCTGGGTGATGTCAAAGGCCACGCGCTGGCGAAATTCCAGGCGCTGAAAATCTGCTTCATTGGCGCGGTAGGTGTATTCGGTCCAGGAGCCCCCGTCGACATAGTCATAAAACATCCGCGGTACTCGCTTGCGCGCAAGCCTACGCAGATCTTCGATGCAAGTCATTTCAGCCATGGACGCCCCTGTCGCACTCGCGTGCTCGGTGAATGGAGCCCGAAGCTTCACATCGCTAAAGGGATCACGAAACCAGCATTTGAGCAGGGTAATGCTTAGGCAAAAGCGATGCCGGCAGGGCTGCCCCTGTATCCACGCGTGCAATGTTCAAAGCTGGTATGGCTCCGGCGTTAGCTGCAAGCGTCGATCAATCGGCTGAGCTCAATGGATTCGAACACGTAGCTTGATCGAGCCGCTTCTTCACCACCTCGCACTGGGTTGCAGTTTTCCGCTTGACCACAGGCTTCCTGGCCGCAGAAATAATGGGCAGATGCTCCGTGTGCCCATCACGCTAATGTGGTCCTGCGTCGAATGTCCGGTTTCGACCCAAAGCGGACACCGCTCTAAAGTTCGGTTTAACTGAATTCCATGCCTACATATTGAGCCGCTCAGCAAAAACTTCTCTGGAAGATGATGTGAACCACAGTACCTATTGCGATCCTATCGACTTGGATGTCGGACAGCTCCAGCTTTCCCCTCGTCGTCGGCGCAGGTTCGTAAACATCCTAGGTGAGCACCGTTGTTAAGATGCACGGAGCAACCGCAACAGCCGAGCTGTCGCGGATCGTCTGCTATTAACGGTTTGCGTCGGCTAGGCCAATCTCTATGAAGCGAACAGAACTCTCCATGGCTTGCTGACCTTCGGGCAGCATCATGGCGTAGAAGTGCCAGGCATGAAACATCGCAGGCCATACTTCCAGGTTCACGCGAACGCGGTTATCAGCCAGGTGGGTTGCAAGGCGCATTGCATCACTCAACATCAGCTCGTTCTCGCCGATCTGCACCAAGATTGGTGGAAGACCGGTAACGTCCGCGAACACAGGTGAGGCCAGAGGATGATTAGCCAATGTGTCGCCTAGGAATGCTCTGGCGAGGATGTCCAAGACAGGCTTGGAGTTCAGAGGATCCAGACCTTCGCGGTTGCTCATGGAAGCGCCGGTGTGTTCAAGGTTCGCCCATGGTGAGATAGAGGAGCCAACCGCAGGCAATGGAAGCCCTTTCGATTTAGCCGCGACCATGACGCTGACAACCATTGCGCCGCCAGCCGACTCGCCAGAGAACGCAATTTTGTTAGCCGGGATTTTTTGCTCAAGCAACCATTCGTAAGCGCGCAATGTGTCGTCAATTGATGCTGGGAACTTGTGCTCAGGAGCGAGGCGGTAGTCCGGCATGTACACACGAGCACCGAGCATTTTCGCGTAGTTGCCGCCGATACCGTGGTAGCCGTCTGGACGTCCTACAATGTAGGCGCCGCCGTGGATGTACATCACGACCGCGTCGGTTTTGATCTCGTCCGGAGTAACCAGTGTCCCGGGTATGCCACCCATGTCGACTGCTTCGAATTTAACGCCAGCTGGCGCTGGATTTTGCGCGAGCATTTTTGCGTAAGAGTCGCGGATGTCGCTCATTTTTGTGGTGGTATCGATTCCCTTAAGGACGGGTACCAGATCGCTAAGGCTGTTGGCCCAGGTTTGGACGGCTGCTTGGACTTTAGTGTTCATAATGACCTCAATTGATCGTTGGGAGTGGATTAGCTAATTGAGATACTATGCTTAGTATTGGGGAATAGGGTTCCCCATAACAGGTGCTAAGTCGCCCGAACGCTGACGCCCAGAGGTCTCCATGGAACTCCACAACCTGAACGACATTGCCGCCTTTGTAAGCTCCGTAAATGCTGGCAGCTTCACCGCGGCGGCGAAGCAGCTGGGGCTCACTCGCTCGGCGGTGGGGAAGTCGATAGTTAGGCTTGAGGCTCGTTTGCAAGTACGCCTGCTTAATCGCACTACTCGTAGCTTGAGCATGACGGACGACGGCCAGGTTCTTTATGAGCGGTGTGTGGGTGTTCTCCAGGATCTGGACGATGTGGAGGACGCTTTGGCGTTTCGTCGCTCGACTCCCAGTGGACGGCTGCGGATGAGCCTACCGGTTGCATTGGGCAGGCTCCACGTTCTCCAGCACATCGAATGCTGCCTGAAAGATTGGCCCTCCTTAAGCGTGGATATCACTTTTTCGGACAGGTTGGTCGATCTGATCGATGAAGGATTTGATCTGGCCATGCGCATCGGGCCGCCCAAGGAGGATTCTCGGTTACTCACACGTACAGTGGCCTACCAACAAATGATCACCTGTGCTTCACCAAAGTATCTGGCTGAGCATCCACAGCCCCAAACGCCGGACGATCTTTCCGAGCACCAGTGTCTGCATTTTGTGAGCGGTGGAAGACTGCTTCCCTGGAATTTCCGAGTCAGCGATCGCTCTTTGTCCGTTACTCATGGCGGAAGGCTGCAGATGGATAGTGCTGAGTCACTGCACCAGTCAGCTGTAGCTGGCCTGGGCATCGCGACTCTTCCTTCCTATGTGGTGAACGACGATTTGAGGAGCGGCAAGCTTGTTCAATTGCTCGCTGGGTATGCAGAGGCCGCAGAGCCTATTCGGGTGATCTACCCTAGCAAGCGGCACTTATCTCCAAAAATTCGACTCTTCATCGATAAGCTCGTGGAGGCTTGGTCACCATGCCCACCTTGGGAGCATCCTTCGGTTGAAGCCATTCCTCTGCTCGCCCTCTGAGTGACGCGGGGGATGCTGTTGCTCGAACGGCTGCTTCTGGCCGATTCTGTTGAAAAAGTCGGAATTTCAGGCTGGAAGAAAGCGACATTGGCCCTCGTTTCAGAACCTGGTCACCACGTTGCGTGGCTTTCCAGTTCTGCGTTGACCGTTGCAGCTTGGTTAATAGGTTAATTTGAGGGTTTTTGCTGATTCCGGGCGCACCTATCCCGTAGTCGGTGGCCCTTGAGAGGTCAGTTTCGCCAGTCGTCTTAGATTCTGTACCGCAGCCGCCAAGGTGAATTCGTCGTTCGCACCGGTCATTCCTCGTAGCCTTAATCGATCCAGTTTCAAGATTCGTTTGAGATGAGCGAACAACATTTCGACCTTTTTGCGCTCATGGCGAGAGCACACGTATTGCGATGTTGCGGCAATTCGCCGAGCAACATTGCGTGCCGCCTCATGGACGCTACGGGCGATTTTTCGGAACGAGGTGTTTGGGCAGCAGCGCTCTTTCATTGAGCATTCAGAGCAGTCTGTTTGCCAGGATCGAAAGATGATGGTGTCGGCTTTCGTGACATGTGAGCGCTGGTTCTTGAAGGCCCGCCACTCGCTGCGCAGGGCGTGCCCCGTGGGGCAACGATATTCCTGCGCTTCTTCACTCCATTGAAAATCACTGATCGAGAGACTCTCGTTCTTACGCTCGGTTTTGTCCCAAACCGGCACATGCGGCTCGATGTCTTTTTCGTTCACCATCCAGGCCAGCATCGGTGCGGTTCCGTAAGCGGTATCGCCGATGAGCCGATCCGGCTTGATGTCGAACTGTTCTTCGACCCGCTCGATCATGGTCTTGGTGCTCTCGACCTCGGCGGTTCGATGCGCTGGGGTCGGCTCCACATCCATGATCACGCCATGCTCGACATCAATCAGATAGTTCGTCGAGTAGGCGAAAAACGCCGGGCCTCCTGGCGCTGCGGTCCAACGAGAAAGTGGATCAGTCAATGACAGGCGCTTAGGCAGTGCTTCGCCTAACGCTTCTTCATCCAGCGCTTCAAGGTACTCACGCACAGCGCGAGTACTCAGCGCCGGATCGCGCCAGTTGATTTCATCATCGCCAGGTACGCCACGTTGCCGACTGGCATCTGCCTTGATGACGCTGGCGTCGACCGCAAACCCTTCGCCCTTGACCAGACCTGTGTCCATGCAGCGACGCAGCACCTCGTTAAATAGCCAGCGAAACAGAGAGCTGTCGCGAAACCGACCGTGCCGATTCTTGGAAAACGTAGAGTAATTGGGGACTTCGTCTTCGAGACTCAACCGGCAGAACCAGCGATACGCCAGGTTCAAATGAGCCTCTTCGCATAACCTGCGTTCGGAGCGAATGCCGTAGCAGTAGCCCACGATCAGCAGGCGGATCATCAGTTCAGGATCAATCGAGGGACGCCCAATCGGGCTGTAAAAGTCTGCGAGGTAATGGCGCAGATCGCTCAGATCGAGGCATCGATCAATGCTGCGCAGGAGATGATTGGCTGGGATGTGATCTTCAATATTGAACGAGTAAAACAGTCTCTCTTGTCCACTCGACAATTGTCCCATCATGCTGCGAATCCTCCCGCTGGCCGATGACCTGATTTTGCCGCAGGCCAAGCAGGAGATCTACTTTTTCAACAGAATCGGCCGAAAGCAGTCAGCCCACGGTCAGCCGCTTCCGACCCAAAATAGCCCTTCATGAAGGGCAGGTTCTTGCACCGCCTAGGAATTACCTAGAGCAGTTGGATTGGTACATCGATCAATCCACCTTCTTGCTCTCGGGCGGGTTGCTCGACTTTGTCTGCGGGGTTCGCGGAGCTCCTCTCAATCTATGGTTTAACAAGAATGACTCAACGATACCTGAAATTCAGCAAAACATAACTGATCATGGTTAATGTTAGACCGATCAATATGTACTCGACACGAGGCAGGAGTATAGCCAAGCCACCTAAAGAAAACACGATCAACGTGTTTTGAAGAATGTATTTCCTTATCTTAGGTACGGCTATGAAGTAGCCATATTGCTTGCCCAGGAAAAATAAGATCATGCCGATGACTGATATAATTTGGAAATCATGTATCGCAATGTCGTTCAAGATCGCATGCCTGATCAAGTTGGCGAGGAGGGCCAGCCCTAAAAACAGGAAAAGGTGCGAGTAGATTAAGGAGTGGCCACTCATGCTGCTTTCATTTTTGCTCAGCAGATAAAAGCTATCAAAATAGATCCACCATATACTGCAAATCATGATGAACCCGGTGATTGCCGCCATTACATTGTAAAGATTCCATTGAATGTCAGATAACCCTCCAGAAAGGCTGATCACTGACTCGCCTAACAAGATAAGGGTGAGCAAACCTAGTCGTTCAACCAAGTGTTCTGTATGCGCTGGCAATGGTTTTGCTTTGCTCCAGGAAAAAACAGGAAGCAGAATATCAAGAAAAATTCCAATGTAAGCTACGAGGTAACGCATGGGTGGGTCAAAAATAATGGATGAGAGACTGATAGCTGAGCTGACTAAAAGGGCGAAGCCAAGCCTGGAGGCGAATTCGCTACGGTCGTCGACAGTATTTATGGTTGAAATGTACATGATGCTGATGATGGCACGTATACCCACATAGCAGGTGATAACAAGCGGGTAGTACACTTCCAGTGTTTCGCCAATCCGTGCGGATAGCACAATGAGTAATAACATTATAAATAATGTTGAAAGACGGTGAAGGTTGCCGTCTGTATCAAACCTGTTGGAGTAAATAGTATGGCTTGACCAGATCCACCATAATGGAACAAAAAGCAGTAAGAAACTCCATAATTGCTCACGTTCATAGTGGCCTTGATGAAGATGTCCGAGCGTATGAGTCACCTTGCCAATTGTAACGACAAAAATCAGGTCAAAAAACAACTCTAACCAGGTGGCGTGCCGATTTTTTTCATAATACTTCAAAGATTTCATTCGCTGCTGGCTCCGCGTATACCTCTTTAATGTAGAAGGGAACTAACGTTGGTTAGTCCTCAGCCCTGGTGTAGATGATGGCCGGCCGACGTCACTGTCTGGCATCACCCACTCACTAACGAAAGCTCAATCATCTGACTCATTGCGGTGAACTCTGGAACCCCTTTACAGCAAGGTCCGTCAGTGTAAAGCGCTGGGATGCCATTCACGCGGCTTAATACGGCGCTATTAGGTCATTTAGTCGCCGCAGACCGCAGACCGCTGGCAGCGGCCCCCGGACCAGATCGTCTTTCGCTGCTTTCGCATCACCAAATGCTGAAGTATCCATTGCCTGAACCTTGGTAGATGGGTGGTGGGGGCGTGCTTAGCGGGATACAACGTGCCCAGCGGGATAACTCAATCCACCATCAGTGGATTCACAAAAGAAACGAGGCCTTAATCTCAGCCTGAACCTAAGTGTTTTCGGCAGCCAGACGTTCAAGTTCCGCATGAAGAAGCACGAGGAAATCCTCCGTGTCTTCGCGGTATTGGATTGAGGGCTAGGCGTGTAACATAACGGCTGGATGCTCCCTGGCTCACCAGTGACTATAGTCGTATTTGGCACTTACCGTAGCCGTAGAACGAATTTTCGGCATCCGAGACCACCAGCAGTTCGCGCACTTATGTTGCTGCAGTTTTAGGCGGCTTTTTTCACTCGATGGTTTTTACGGCTGTTGCGCTACTAAAGTCGAGGGTACTTCTGCTTTCTGGAGGACAATTGCTGCCCGTTACGACACCCAGAAATTGACCAGAGCCACGTCTCGAACATGTGACGATCAGGCAAACCTTGGACCAAGATGAGGAAGTTCGCGCACCTCTGCCAGGTTCCTTCGATAGTGCGCTTCACGATAATGGTTCGGGCCGAGCGTGATCGTATCGGCGCAATGGTCGTGATCCCTTCAGCGCCAAACGGCGTCAACCTGACACTGTTTTTTATCTCACCTCTGAGTCTTTCTTTAGCGGGGCGCCGCTGCCTACAGTACGCGTCCGACGCACGAGTGGACAGTGATCGGCCGCCCACCATTTCTGGCTCTCTGTAGACCGGACGACCTCGAGAGTCTTCAGGAACCACCATGAATACTCGTCCCGATTTTCACAGCAATACGCTCCCCGAGTCGCACCGTGACATTCTCGGCATGATCGCAAGCGACCAACATCTGGACGAAATACTTAGCGCCATCTGCCAGATGCAAAACGCCCAGAGCCCCGATACGTTCTGTTCCATTCTCCTCACTGACGCCGAGGGCAAGCACTTGCTGAGCGGCGCAGCGCCCGGCCTGCCGGCCAAGTACAGTGAGGCGATTCATGGGATGGCGATCGGTCCTCAGGAAGGCACCTGCGGTACGGCAGCGTTCCGGCGCGAGCTGGTTGTCACCGAAGACATCGCTAAAGATCCGAATTGGGAGCGTTTCCGCAGCCTGGCGCTTGGGCATAACTTGCTTTCATGCTGGTCGGTTCCTTTGCTCTCCCATGAGGGCAGCGTGTTGGGCACATTTGCCCTGTACCAGAATCGCATCCATACGCCAGACGAAGTACAAATTAAACAGCTTGCCTGCGCGGCCCAACTGGCAGTCATCGCAATCCGCCATGAGCGTGACGGTCAGCGCCTGGTGGAGAGCGAGCAACGCTTTCGTTCACTGTTCACCTATAATCCCAACCCGGTGTTCGCGCTCGATCTGCTCGGCAATATCCAGAGTGTGAATCCCGCAGGCCTGAAGCTTAAGCCGCAGACTGCAACCCAGTTCATTGGCCATCACTTTTCCCGTCTGGTGGCTGAGGAAGACCTGATGCGGGTCAGTCAGCATTTTTCCGCAGCGCGCGCCGGAGCCCCTCAACGCTTCGAGGCACGGCTTCGAGACGAGAATGAAAAACTGTTGACCATGGACATTTCGAACCTGCCCATCATGGTCAACGGCGAGATCGTTGGCGTGTTTGGCATTGCCCGTGACATCAGCGATCAGAAGCATTTCGAGCGCCAGTTGAGTTTCAACGCCAGCCATGACCAGCTCACCGGCTTGCTTAACCGTGTTTCGCTTGAAGACCAGCTTATTCTGGATTGTCACCTCAGTCGTCGGCGAAAGCGGCTGCTGGCGGTGATGTGCATTGATCTGGATGGATTCAAATCCATCAATGATTCCATCGGGCACTACTTTGGCGATCAGGTGCTGATCGAGGTAGCGCGACGCATGGCCGAGCAGATTAGGCCCGCGGACACGATCGTGCGCATGGGCGGTGACGAATTCATCGTTCTGCTGCCGGACCTGCTGCGTGATGAAGACGTCGTGCCAGTGGTTGAGCGATTAATGGCCAGCATTGCCAGACCCTACTGCATCCAGGGCATCGACCTGCACGTGAGCGCAAGTGTCGGTATCACCCTGAGCGATGGTCACCTTGAGCAGCCGATGCAGTTGATCCAACAGGCTGACATGGCCATGTACAAAGCCAAACAACAAGGGCGCAACAACTTTCAGTGGTATACCAGCGACCTGAATCAGCGCGTTTGCGAGCACGCCAGGCTGCGCAATGACCTGCAAAAGGCTATCGAGACTCAGTCTTTACAGCTGCATTATCAACCGCAGATCGACGCACGTACCGGGCGTGTGGTCGGGATCGAAGCGTTGCTGCGCTGGGAGCATCCGGAAAAGGGATTTATCCCCCCAGCGGTGTTTGTGCCGGTGGCAGAGGACAGTGGTCAGATCATTCCGCTTAGCCTTTGGGTGCTCGATACGGCTTGCGCTCAGTTGCGCGAGCTGGACGACCAGGGCATCACGGGCATCTCGATGGCCGTTAATATCTCACCGATGCATTTTCAGCGTGGCCATTTCGTGCAGTATGTCCAGGCGACGCTGGAGAAACACGGTCTGCGAGGTGAACAACTGGAGCTGGAGATCACCGAATCGCTTCTGTTGCATAACGCTGAACAGGCGATCGAGACGCTGCACCGGCTCAAGGCATTGGGGGTGCGCATTGCACTCGATGACTTCGGAACCGGTTTTTCCAGCCTCAGCTACCTCAAGCGTTTGCCGATCGACAAGATCAAGATCGACCGTTCGTTCATCCGGGAAATCGTTACCGATCATCACGATGCAGCGATCACCCAGGGCATTATTTCCATGGCCCACCACCTCAGCCTCATTGTGGTGGCCGAAGGCGTGGAAACGGCGTCTCAAATGGAATTCCTGAAAGGCAGTCGCTGCGATATTTTTCAGGGTTATCACTTCGCCAGACCGATGCCGTTTGCCGCCCTCGAAGCGTTCCTGAGCCATCCAGAGTTTCATCCCTGACCGGCCGTTCGGTTGGTCTGCGTCTTGAACATCGGATGCGGAGGTAAGGCGCCGCTCCCGAAGAAATGGGCTGGGTGCAGCTAATGACGGGTGACGAGGTAGTCCGGCGTCTGCTTTTGGCCGTTTGCTGTGCCAGCGGAATGACTCGACGCTATCTTTCATCCCCGCGACGCTGGAGCTTGCAGGCAAGTCGGCAAATATCCCGTTGGGCTTACTGCAAAGCATGGCGCATGATGACCTGGTCGTAACAGAGGAGACACGTCATGGTCAACGTAGCGTTGTTCGTTCGTCTCGAAGCAAAACCCGGGAAAGAGAAAGAGGTTGAGAGCTTTTTAGTGAGTGGTCTTGCAATCGTGGCGGAGGAGCCAGCTACCACGGCCTGGTTTGCCATCCGCTTGGGACCTTCCACCTTTGGCATCTTTGACGCCTTCCCGAATGAAGCAGGCCGAGAGGCTCATCTTTCGGGCAAAGTCGCCGCCGCGCTTATGGCAAAGGCTACCGAGCTGTTTGCCGAACCGCCGTCAATCGAGAAGGTTGACGTCCTTGCGGCAAAGCTGCCTGGCTAAGCAAACCCGACGAGGCATTCCAACCCGTCCCTGCCGCCGTTTTGCCGCGTCAGGGACGCGGCTGAGTCTGGATGTTACCGCGGGTCTCTTTTTCGCGGGGCAGGTGCCACCAGCGACTATAGTCATTGGTGCGTCAGATCAAATCAGCCGTTGCGCTGCCAACCTGGCCTCAACCCCCATTCCGCAAGGGCACGGCGGACCTCCTTCTGCTCGTTGATGCGGACCATAACCCTCGCAGCCGAAGACACTCAAGCTTGTATCGAGGCATCTTCGCCATTCTGAATCCCTTGACGGTGGATGGAGTTATCCCGCCGGGCGAGTCGTATCCGGCTGACCAGAATCCACCCCCACCTATCAGGGCTCAAGCAATGAACACTTCAGCATTGGATGATGCAAAAGAAACGACCGACAGTTTGGTTCAAGGGCCGCTTCCAGCTGGCACCGTCGCCCCCGATTTCTCCCTGTACGCGACCCCCGATCAGCGGCTGTCCTTGCACGAGCTAAAGGGAAGTCCCGTAATACTGGCGTTCTACCCCGCTGACTGGAGCTCGGTGTGTGGCGACCAACTGACCTTGTACAACCAGGTGCTCCCTACATTCAGAGAGTACGGCGCGACGCTGCTGGGTATTTCTGTCGACAGCGCCTGGTGTCATCAGGCCTTCGTCAAAGATCGTGGTTTTCACTTCGGCCTGCTTGCCGATTTCGAGCCCAAAGGGGCGGTGGCGCGACAGTATGGCGCGTACGATTCCCACCTTGGAGTTTGTAAGCGGGCGTTGTTCGTGATTGACAAGGAGGGGCTGGTCGCCTGGAGCTACGTTTCACCAATGGCAATTAATCCTGGAGCGGACGGCATTCTGGATGCATTGGATGCTCTAGCGGATTCCTCACACAGCACGCCCACCACAAACCAGTAGGTGATCACATGGCCACTCTTAAAGTCCCGGTAACTGCAAACGACCATCGCCAGGGAAGGGCGCATGCCAAGGTCACACTGGTGGAATATGGCGACTATGAATGCCCCTATTGCGGTTTGGCGTATTGGGTCGTCAAGAAGCTGCAGCAGCATTTTGGCGAGGATCTGTTGCTTGTGTTCCGCAACTTTCCACTGACCACCGCTCACCCGCATGCGCTGGGTGCAGCTGTCACCGCTGAATATGCCGGGAGTCGAGGATTCTTTTGGGAAGCCCACGACGAGTTGTATGAAAATCAGGATCGATTGGGCGTGCCGCTGTATGGCTCCATCGCGCTGAGACACGGCCTTTCCAGCGAGGAACTCGTTGTTGCCATGCAAACCGATATCTATCTGCCCAAAATACAATCCGATTTCAATGGCGGCGTACGTAGCGGGGTAAACGGCACGCCCGCGTTCTACATTGACGGGCTTCGCTATGACGGACCTCCCGAGGTCACCGAGATGAGTCAGGCGATTGAGCTTTCCTCGATGCGTGGACTCAATCGCTAGCTATTGCCTAGGTTGATAGCTAACGACAGGCTGTTTATTTACACGAAATGTCTGGTCGTCGTTCGTCGGTAATCAAGTAGCCGTGGCGCGCTTTCATGAGATCGCGACTATGTTTATCCGGTGGCATCGTTTCCCAAGGCTGCCATTCCCTCCCACGTCATCGTCTTCCCGACCAGGCTCAGCGTATTGCTGGTCTCATGCCCATGTTTCCTGAGCATCTTTTAGGGCACGTAGATCCATCTGTATGAGTCAGTGTTATCCATTCTTGGAGCCAACTCATCATGGCTACTCTCTGTGAAATATGTAACGCCAGACCTGCTGTCGCGCGAGTGACCGTGTCGCAAAATGGCAAGGCCAGAACAATGTCCATTTGCGACCACGATTACCGTCAACTTTTACGCCATCAAAGCATGTTGAACCCCTTCGACTCTTTGCTGGGCGGTGGCGTGTCCCGTTTTTTCGACAGTATGGGCGGAGCAGCGGATCAGGGGGGTGATGACTTCAGGCTCTCGGCGCATGTGCCTCGCGAATCTGTCGATGCAACCGATGCATTCAGCTCCCAGACGCTGGAAATCCTGCAACGCGCTGGAGAGAAAGCCCATGAGTTCAACCGCAGCGAGCTCGATACTGAGCATCTGTTGTATGTGCTTGCCGATACCGACGTAGGCACAGCGTTGCTCAAGGAATTGAAGCTTTCTGCGGACGACATCAAAGGCTACATCGATCAACACGCTCAAAGGGGCGCAGCGGAGGCGCAGGCTCCGGTGGATCAGATGAGCATCTCGCCTCGCCTGAAAAAAGTGTTCAATTTTGCATTCCAGGCATCTCGTGATTTAGGGCACTCATACGTTGGCCCCGAGCATCTATTGATCGGGCTTTCCTCGGTGCCCGAAAGCATTGCCGGAACGCTGCTCAAAAAATACGGCGTAACCCCTGAAGCCTTGCGGCAGAAGGTGGTCAAGGTGGTGGGTAAGGGGGCTGAGGACGGGAGAGTCGATACGCCGACGGGAACACCGACACTCGACAAGTTCGGTCGCGACCTGACGTCATTGGCTCGTGAGGGCAAGCTGGATCCCGTATTGGGTCGCGCGCAGGAAATCGAAAATACCATTGAGGTGCTGGCCCGCCGCAGGAAGAACAATCCGGTCCTGATCGGCGAACCCGGCGTCGGTAAGACAGCCATCGTTGAAGGGCTTGCACAGCGCATAGTAAAGGGTGATGTCCCGGAAATTCTGCGTGGCAGACGGCTGGTTGAAGTCAATCTGAACTCAATGGTCGCGGGCTCCAAATACCGTGGCGAATTTGAGGAGCGCGCTAAGCAACTCCTCGATGAAGTGGCTGCAAAGAGCTCGGAGCTGATTCTGTTCATCGACGAGCTGCATACGATCGTTGGCGCGGGGCAGGGAGGTGAAGAGGGCGGCCTGGACATTGCCAACGTATTGAAACCCGCACTGGCACGCGGGGAGCTGAGTCTGATCGGTGCGACGACGCTCAATGAGTACCAAAAGCACATCGAAAAAGATGCGGCGCTCGAAAGACGTTTTCAGCCCGTCCTGATATCCGAGCCCACCGTAGAACAGACCATCATTATCCTGCGTGGGCTGCGCGATAAGCTTGAGGCGCACCATCAGGTGACGTTCGCCGACGAAGCATTCGTGGCAGCGGCGGAGCTGTCGGATCGTTACATCACCTCGCGCTTTCTGCCGGACAAGGCCATTGACCTGATCGACCAGGCTGCGGCCCGCGTGCGCATCAGCGCCTCCTCAAGGCCTGCTGGCATTCAGGAGCTGGAAGCAGAAATCACCCAGCTCAAACGCGAACAGGACTATTCATCCTCGCGTAAACGCTTTGATGAATCCAAAGGCTTCGAAGAGCGCATCGGTCAAAAACAGGCCCAGTTGGGAGAGGAGACAGAAGCCTGGGAGCGCAAGACGGGTTCCGAAACCCTCGAGGTGACCCTTGAGTCGATTGCCGAAGTACTGTCCCGTCTGACCGGTATTCCGGTGACCGAACTCACCCAGGAAGAGCGTCAGAAGCTGCTGAATATGGAAGACACTTTGCGTGATCGGCTGGTCGGGCAGGAAGATGCTGTTCTCGCGGTCAGCGATGCCGTTCGTTTGTCGCGAGCCGGCCTTGGCCAAGCCAATAGACCTATTGCCACGTTTCTCTTTCTTGGCCCTACGGGCGTCGGCAAAACTGAACTTGCCAAAGCGTTGGCGGAAACGGTGTTTGGTGACGAGCAATCGATTATTCGTATTGATATGTCGGAGTACATGGAGCGTCATGCGGTTGCTCGGTTGATCGGTGCGCCACCCGGTTATGTGGGATACGACGAAGGTGGTCAGTTGACAGAGCGTGTCCGCCGCAAGCCCTACAGTGTGATTCTGCTCGACGAGATCGAGAAGGCGCATCCCGATGTGAGCAACGTATTGCTGCAGGTATTCGACGATGGGCGTCTCACGGACGGCAAGGGACGTGTTGTCGACTTCAGCAATACGATCATCATTGCCACCAGCAACCTGGGCTCTCCCGTTATCATGGAGAATCTTGAGCGCCCGGAAGATGAACGCCTTACGGATAAAGTGTTACGTGATGAATTAATGGGAGTCTTGAAAGGGCATTTTCGTCCCGAATTCCTGAACCGTATTGATGACATCATCGTGTTCCATGCCCTTACCCGTGACAACATCAGATCGATTGTGGGCATTCAGCTTGATCGGGTAATTCGAACCGCAGCTGCACAGAACATCACAGTGAAAATTGATTGCTCACTCATTGATCATCTGGCGGATGTTGGTTATCAGCCTGAGTTTGGCGCGCGCGAGTTGAAACGTCAGATTCGCCAGACCGTCGAAACGCGGCTTGCGAAGGAAATGCTCGCTGGCAAGCTACAGGCCGGCGACAGCGTTGAGCTGGGTTACGACAAAGCGCGTAACGAAGTGCTCTTCAATAAGCTGGATGCGCCAAACGCCTCAGCAAACATGAGTCCGCCCGACCAGCCTGATGATCGCGTGTCTAGCGCGGGGACAGGGACTTAGCTCAACCCGCTCCCGTCATTGGGCAGTGGCGCTGTTGATCACGTCGTGCAATGAAGCACTGGATCCTTGGATGCCTGGTCGAGCCCGGCAGACGAAGATGCGTCCTTGATGCACGCTCCGGAGGGTGCCTGGTCCTGAAGCCTTTTTCGGGACTGAGCACTTATCTTCCTCGCTCTGTTCAGCACGCCTGGCCGCGGAAGCATTACCGGTCCTGATGTGTCCGCCCCCAGTTGGAGGCCGCCATAGAACCGTTTCGTGGCCTGCTGCTGGGGCTGTTCTTCCTCGGCGTCGACATGACGCTGGATCTGCAAGTGATGGCCAGAAACTGGACGCTCATCACCTCCGGCGTGCTGTCGCTGATGGCGGTCAAGGCGTTGTGTATATGGCGTCGCGCTTCGCTAAAAGCAGGCACAGCGACGCACTGCATCCCTCCATGCTGATGGCTCAGGGCGGCGAATTTGCGTTTGTGCCATTGCCGAAGCGCTCAAACTCAGGGTCATCAGTACCGAAGTCAACGCCAGCATGACGGCTATCTTGGTGCTCTCCATGGCGCTGGAACAGCGCCAGCCTGGCAGGCTTCGCCTTCGGGTGAAAGCAACTCATGGTCACCCAGCCGTAGGTCACATCGGCCGGGCGTGGCGCTGGTGGGTGTATCAGTCCGCTTCAGGACGCGGCTGTACTGCGAATTCCGGAACAATGTGAGTACCCAGCTCCTCAATGACCTCCTCAGCAGGGCGCTTTCCGTATTTGAGATTCAGGATAACGTGGTCCACCCCGATCTCCTCAAGCGACTCCAGCAAAAACCGCAGATGGTAGCGTCCCAGTTTGAACCCTAAATGAATGCGGGTGGGCGGCGTGGATGGAGTCTCGTCGAGGTCGATGTAAAGCGACTGTGTGAAGGGCTTATAGACGGAGCCACATTGCTTCATGACCTCCTGCCGCCAATCTTCCACGATCAGTCGCTGCATGTTCGGTATGCGTGGATAGTTGATCCATCCGATGCTTTCGCGCGCGATCCAATCCAGTGACTGGCGACTGTTCCCGGTCACGAGCATTGGAATGAATTGGGTTGTGGGTTTCGGAATGAGGTCTGCGCCCCGCATCTCACCACCGCTCCAGCGGATGGGTTCAAAGCTGGTGCTGTGGGCTCTGCGAATCACCTCGTAGTGCTCTCGAAAGATTTCTCCGCGCCTTTCGGGATCGACGCCAAAAGCTGAAAACTCCACTGGGCGATCGCCGGAAGCTACACCCAGAATCAAGCGACCTGCACTCAACTGATCGACGCTGGCTGATGCCTTGGCGGTGTGCAGAGGATGGTGTAACGGGATGGCAATGGATGCAGTGCCAAGCGCTATTTCCGACGTATGTGCGGCCATGTAGCCCAGATAAACCCAAGGGTCGAACAGTTGGCCAACATCGCCGAAACCGGGGTCCCGAAGAGGCACGTCACGAAACCAGAGCGCGCAGAAACCCAACGCCTCCGCGCGTTTGGCCAATGCGACCTGGTTGAGCATGCTGGGCATGTCCCCATCGAAGGCCTCCAAAGGAAAGAACAATCCAAGGCTCAAATGACCCTGAGTGAAGGTCCGGCTGAACCCTCGATGCTCCTGATAAGGAATCGTGCTTGGCCGATACATACTGATTTTCCTCAATGGCAGAACGTGAACAGCGCCCCATTTCCAGAGGTGCTGCGGCATCGGTCGCTTGAGAACGACAGGTGGGGTAGTGTGTGAAGCTTTTACCCGTTGCGCCGTACATGCTGGTCGGGTCGACCGTATTGAGGGGCCAGCTGCTGGCGATACGCGCGGGCAGGTCCGGATTGGCTATGAACGGACGGTCAGAAGGGAATCTGATTGCCCCAGCCTTTGCCTCAACTGAGTAAAAGGCGTGGGGTCATCCAACAAGCGTAGGCGGGTTTGCAATGAATCGCCATGCTGGTTGTGATGATGATTGATACGCGTCGAAGATCCAGCCGCGATCGCAGGCGGCAAGACTGGGGCAGGGGATTGAGCGGGTCGAACAGATCACGCTCCCAATCATCGAGCGCAACGATAAGATTTCCATTATCAGCAACTAGAACCCAGACCAGCTCACGTCAACAGCCTGGGTTCACTGTCGCCGAGGCGGTCCGGCAGATTCCGATGCGGGTAGCGCATCGAGATCACTGGGATTGATTCGGCCGTAGCCCCGAAACTCTGCTTCACTCAACTATCTGGCGCGCTGGATCAGCGGCTACAGGCGAGCCATGCCGACGGCTGAAACCACACGTGCTGGAGCAAAAACCTAATGAAGAATCCGGACCCCTCAGCGCCACTGCCTCCGAGATCGACGTTGAAAAGCCTTCGTTTCCAGTGGTCACTGATGAACGCCTATGAGCGATTCGAGCAGATCATCGTGCTGGCGCTTGGCGTGATCATCTCGTGCGTCATCGTCATTGCTTTGATCCAGCTCTACAGACGAGTGCTGCCGCTGGTGGTAGGCGGCGCGATTGATCCCCTGGATCACGGCGATTTCCAGTTACTGTTCGGTTCGATCTTCACTGTATTGATCGCCTTGGAGTTCAAGCACTCCATCATTCGTCCGGCGTTCAGGCACGGCAGCATCGTGCAGCTGCGAACAGTGATTCTTATCTCGCTCCTGGCCCTGAGTCGCAAATTCGTGATTCTTGATTCCGCTTCAACGCCCGCCGCCACTATCGCTGCATTGGGGTTTGCAACGTTGGTCTTGGGGATCATCTATTGGTTGTTCACAAAACGGGGCAGATTGCCGGAGGAATGAAAGGCGCAGCCCTATTTCGTTGGGGATTACCACTACGCCCAACCAAAAGACGCCGTCGGGGTTTGACGAGTTCGAATCGTTTTTAGACGTGGTTGCAATTAAACACCCTGACTTTCGATGACCTCGATGAAGTTTCTGATCAGGGGTGATTGCTGGTTCTTTCTCCAGACGAAATAGATATCGCTTGAATCCAGACTGGGCACCTGGTCAGCCTGAAACGTGTGCGCCTGACTGGCAAAACGATCCACATAACTCTCTGGTATGCAGGCGAAACCTATCCCTTGCGCGATACAGGCGAAGATACTCGGATACGATTCGATTTCCAGAATAGCCCGAGGCTGGATACCGCTGCTTTCCAACCAGTTATCGACCTGTTGTCTGTAGTGACACGTGCGACCGAATACATATAGTTCGAGCCCCGACAAGTCTTGGGGAGTGGGCGAGGAAAGAGCTTTGGGCACTACTCTGAGCAAGCGCTCACGAAACGCTAGTCGGCTATCCAGCAAAGGATGCTTGATCGGGCCGTCAGTAAGAATCAAATCAAGCTCGCCATCCATCAAAAGTCGCTCAAGGAATAGCGAGTGCTCCGGGCGAATGTGAAGTTCTACCCCCGGCGCCTCAAGGCGATAGCATACGAGGCGCTCCGGTAGATGATTGGCCAGCGCTACATCTAGCGCTCCGACGCGAAGCACTCCCTGCATGGAATCGTTTGAGAACAGCGAGCGCGTTTCAGCTGCCAGGTCAATGAGCTGTTTGGCTTTTCGGTATACCAGCCTGCCCTCGGGAGTGACCAGCAATCGGTTATTCTCGCGATTGAACAAAACGACGCCGAGTTGAATTTCGAGCTCTCGCAGTCTGGCCGTGATGTTCGAGGGCACACAATGCAGCGATGCGGCTGCTGCGGCTATCGTGCCGTGCTCGATGACAGCGCAAAAAAAGCCGAGCTGCGAAAGTTTCAAGAGAATCTCCTTTTATGATGCTCTGGCTCACATCTAGTCACTTTTAGTGATTGGTTTGGCAGCTTAACATTGTCCCGTCAAATGCATCCAGCCTTAAACAGACTGGTTTTTGGCTGAGCACTAGAGCTGAAATCGGGCTTACGATGAAAGCCTTTTTAGAGATGTTGGCTATGCAATGGGCCGACGCTGCCGCGGAGAAGTAGATGCGCATACTGCATACCATGTTGCGTGTAGTGAACCTGGACAAATCCATTCACTTCTACACGAGGCTGCTTGGCATGAGCCTCTTAAGACGCAAAGACTACCCAGAGGGCAAGTTCACACTGGCTTTCCTTGGTTATGGTCCGGAGACCGAGACGGTTGCCCTGGAGCTGACGCATAACTGGGGACAAAACAGCTATGAGCTTGGTGATGCTTACGGGCATGTCGCTATTGAGGTTGAAGATGCAGACGCGTTATGCAGCCGTGCTGCGATCATGGGATATCGCGTTCCGCGACCAGCAGGTGTTATGAAACATGGGCGTACGGTCATCGCGTTCATCGAGGACCCCAATGGATATAAGGTTGAGCTGATTCAAAAAGGTACGCAATTCGACTGAGCGAGCGCTGCGCGCGCGACTGGCAATTGCATGTCCTTGAATAGATTTGGTTGCCCGATTTCGGCTGGGTGTATTCATCGCTATCTCGATGATCAATACGCCGATCGAGGACGTGGCGAGAGCAGTGTGTCCAACCGGAGGAGCCACGTTTCCGCATGCCAAACAATGGCGTTGCAGCTTAATGATCGACCTTGGCCCAGTGCGAAAGAGGTGCCATCGAGGTTGGGTTTTTTTTTTGCTAGCGATGAGTGCTAGGCATATACCGACGAGCGTAATCAGAGCGACGAGCGTAATCAGAGCAGTGAGGGCGAGGGTCCATCTGGTCTTCTTACTCCATCCAGCAGGATTTATCGTGGCGGCACTGTCGCTTTCTTTAAACGGGGTGGGCCGCGACCCACTCTTTGAGATGAGCAACAAAGCTCAGCACAGTCGGAGCAATGTTTTCTCTTGAAGGGTAGACCGCATACATTCCCACCGGCGGCTCAATGGCCCAATCGGACAATGCCTCCACCAGCGCGCCTGAATCAAGATCATCTCGTACATGCCAGTCCATGAGCAGCGCTACTCCATGTCCATCTATCGCCATCTGGCGAACCACTTCCCCTAGACTGGATGAAAACCGTTTGCGTATTTTGCAGGTTTGTTTGACGCCTCCCCTGGACATGGCCCAGCTAGAATCCTTACCAACGATGAGCCCGTCCAGCATGGCAAGTTCTTTTGGAGAGATAGGCATGCCCTGTTTTTCCCAGTACTGGGGGGCGGCGCATATCAGACGTCGAGAGGCAGCAATTCTTTGCGCGATCAGGGACGAATCGGTCATCACGCCGTGCCGAATCGCTAGATCGGTCCCATGGGCGGCCAGATCAACCAGTTGATCCGTTGGATGGAGATCGACGATGACGCCAGGGTAGCGTTTAAGATAACTGCTTACGACGCTCGATAAATAACCTTGGGCAAATGTCGCGGAAGCGGTTATGCGCAGATGACCGGTAATCTCGGTCTTCTGGAAAAATCCTCCCTCGGCTTTCTCGACGCTTTCTAGGATGCTCAGGGCATGCTGATAAAGCTTCTCACCGTCAGAAGTGGGGCTGAGTTTGCGGGTGGTTCGGTTAAAGAGTCTCCGGCCCACGCTGTCTTCAAGGGCCAGAAGACGTTTACTGCCGCCCGCAGCTGTCATCCCCAGTCGCTCAGAAGCCGCACGGATGGATCCCTCCTCAAAAACGGCAACAAACAAACGCAATTCATCGATGGAATCCAGCACTTATTACCAACCAACAGGACCGAAAGATTCAACAACTCTAACGTACTTATCCAATTTTATTGATGATAATTTTGTGGCCTATAGTTCCTCGGAGTTAAACCTTTGAAAGCCATTGTGATAAATCAGCATGGTAGCTCAGACCTTTTTGTCGAAATTCAGACGGACAATCCCCGCGCGCGCGCAGGTCATGTGATTGTCGATGTGCGGGCGACAAGCGTGAATCCAGTGGACACGAAAATTCGCCGTGGCAGCGAAGGTACGGCTGGTCTGACTTTCCCGGCCACTCTTCACATTGATGTTTCAGGGGTGGTCAGCTCCGTCGGTACTGGCGTGACGCGCTTCAACCCAGGCGATGAAGTCTATGGCTGTTTCGGCGGTATCGTGGGGATTCCCGGTGCGCTGGCAGATCAGATGGAGGTTGATGCCCAGATGCTGGCGCTAAAACCCAAGTCGCTCTCTTTTGGCGAAGCAGCAAGCTTGCCGCTGGTGGCGATTACGGCATGGGAGGCGCTGATCGACCGTGCTTCGATCCAACCCAATGACAATGTCCTTGTACATGGTGGCACCGGCGGTGTCGGGCATATAGGCATTCAATTAGCCAAGGTGCTGGGAGCCAGGGTATCGACGACGGTTTCCACACCGGAAAAAGCGGAAGTTGCCCGTCGGTTGGGCGCCGATGAAATTATTTTTTATAACAGCGAGACGCCTGAGGAATACAGTCAGCGAATCACTGAAGGAAAGGGATTCGATACGGTCTTCGATACCTTGGGCGGCGAGGTCCTACAAAACTCGCTGAAAGCCGCGAAGCTCAAGGGCCACGTCGTCTCGATCATCGGTTACGACACCTACGATCTGACCGAAATGCACTTCAAGGCATTGAGACTCGACCTGGTATTCATGGCTGTTTCGATCATTCATAACCAAGACCGCAAGCACCATGGCGAGATCCTGCAAAGACTGGCTGCCCTGGTTGATCGCGGCTTGGTCAAGCCACTGATCGATGAGCGCCATGATTTCACTGCTGCGGGTGTCAGTGCGGCACATGATCGCCTAGAGTCAGGTCGTGCCATTGGCAAAGTCGTCATTGAGCGAAAGGCTTAGTCACGCCGACACAGGATCGTGTGCACCGGGCCCGGAAAACAGTGACTCAGTCTTCCCCTTCGACGAGTTCATGTGTGTCGTGCCGATAACCTGGATCTCGACCAGGCCGCCATCTCGCAGCACCGCAGATTCAAATTGTTGGCCGCACGGCCGACGGCATGGATATCTTCGATACACCCGTGCCAGCCAATGCGCTCTCTCTTTATTTAACGCCTACAAGCAGGAGGTCTGATGACCACCCCTCTGACACTGATTGCCACTTTGATCGCCAAGGCCGGATTTGAAGCCGAACTCGAGCAGACGCTGCAGCGCCTGCAAGGCCCGAGCCGAGCCGAAGCGGATTGCATCCAGTACGACTTCCATCGTGATGCCGAGCAGGCTCGCACTTTCCACATGATCGAACAGTGGCGCACTGAAGCGGCGCTGACTGCTCACGAAGCGACACCGCATTTTCAGGCCGCGCTCCCTTTCATCGAGCGTGCTGCTGAAAAGCTCACCATCACGAAAATGTATCGCATCTCCTGAGGTTCTTCGAATGAAAGCCATTGCACACTTCAAATGCCTGCCTATCGATCATCCCGACGCCTTGGTGGAGATCGATATACCCGAGCCAGTGCCGAAGCCGCGCGACCTGCTCGTAGAGGTAAAGGCCGTATCGGTCAATCCTGTCGATACCAAGGTGCGACAGGGCTACGTACCGCACGAAGACGAAAGCCAGCCCCGTATCCTCGGATGGGACGCTACCGGCGTGGTCAAGTCGGTCGGCAGCGACGTGACGCTGTTCAAGCCTGGTGACAGGGTCTGGTACGCCGGATCGTTGATCCGCCCGGGAAGCAACAGTGAGCTACAACTGGTGGACGAGCGTATCGTCGGTTCAATGCCCCAGTCGCTGGATTTCAGCCAGGCTGCGGCATTGCCACTGACTTCCCTGACCGCCTGGGAGTTACTCTTCGATCGCCTCGGTGTTGCACGTGATACCACCGACCGGGGCGAAACGCTGCTCATCGTCGGCGCTGCGGGCGGGGTTGGTTCGATCCTGACTCAGTTGGCGCGTCAACTGACCGGACTAACAATCATCGGCACGGCTTCGCGCCCGGAAACCCAGGCCTGGGTCACCGAGCTGGGTGCGCATCACGTCATCGACCATACCAAGCCACTCAGCGAAGAGCTCAAGCGCATTGGCATTGCACAAGTCAGCTATGTCGCAAGCCTGACCCAGACTGATCGGCACTACGAGCAAATCATCGAATCACTGAAGCCTCAGGGCAGGCTGGGCCTGATCGATGATCCGGCCACGCTTGACGCTGTGCCGCTTAAGCGTAAGAGCTTGTCGTTGCACTGGGAGCTTATGTATACCCGCTCGCTTTACGAAACCGAGGACATGCAGGAGCAGCACAACATCCTCAACGAAATTGCGCGGCACGTCGATTCGGGTCTCTTGCGCACCACTCTTGGCGATAACTACGGACGCCTCAGCGCAGAAAATCTTCGTCGTGCCCATGCTCTACTGGAAAGCGGCAAGGCGAAAGGCAAGATCGTTCTGGAGGGCTTCTAAGAGGTACCACAGAAACGACTGGGTAATCTCCAGCTTCAGGTACCCATCACGCAAACCGCGTTGCTTCAGGCGCTTGGACACGCACGGAAAGCACCGAAGCCCGAAACTGCCGGGCCGCGATCGGCCTCAAGCAACGCGATAAAAGACCAAACACACCAGAACCATAGGCTCCTCCTCACAGACAGCTTTCGACCCAAAGTTGACAGCAACAAATAAACTTTGGGCAGGGCGGAACCCAGGAGTGTGCCGGCATGAGTGGGTTTGAGTTAGATAGGATTCGTCAACTGAAACAGGTCCGTTTGATCCCCGTCGACTGGCTCAATAAGCCCCGCCCCCAACGAAAAAAGGCGGTTTTGTTGGACTTCAGTTCCCAGTGATTAGCTCACTAGATCCTTGAAAATACCTACAAAAACCGCCCAATCTCTTGAAATATTTGGCTCCACGACCTGGACTCGAACCAGGGACCCAGTGATTAACAGTCACTTGCTCTACCAACTGAGCTATCGCGGAATGAGCGCTATGTTACTGATTAAATTAGAGTAGTCAAGCGTTAGGCTGAAATATTTTCACGATTTCGAAGGTGGAGCGCTGGTGCATTCCCACTCAACGGAGCCATTGGCGTAATGTGTCTGGCGTACCTTTTGTCGACTACCCCTGAGAGGTGAACCCAGTGAGTGTCAGCAACCGCTTTGAAACACTGTTCCCTTCCTTCGAGGAGATTCCGGAACAGTATCGTCCTGGTGAGGCCATTGAGCAGCGCGAGTATCTGGTGAACGGTGTTTTGCAGCTGTGGCACGGGCCTTTGGCGCCGGTCCGAAGCCCGGTTTGCCTCACAGTACCGGAAGGCATTCGTTCGGTGATACTCGGCAGTACCCCGTTGATGGATGCGCCTACTGCGATGACGGCGCTTGATGCCGCCGTGAAGGCGTATGACCGGGGGCAGGGTGCTTGGCCGACCATGCGGGTTGTCGAGCGAATTCAGCATGTGGAAGGTTTTCTCAAGCGCATGCGCGAACAGCGAGACGCGGTGGTCAAGTTGTTGATGTGGGAAATCGGCAAGAATCTCAAGGATTCAGAGAAGGAGTTTGATCGCACCTGCGATTACATCGTCGATACGATCAATGCCCTCAAGGAACTGGACCGCCGTTCCAGCCGTTTTGAGCTGGAGCAGGACACGCTGGGGCAGATTCGCCGCGTGCCATTGGGGGTTACCTTGTGCATGGGGCCTTATAACTACCCGCTGAATGAAACCTTCACCACGCTAATCCCGGCGCTGATCATGGGTAATACCGTGGTGTTCAAGCCTGCCAAATTTGGTGTGCTGTTGATCCGGCCGTTGCTGGAGGCCTTCCGTGACAGCTTTCCGGCAGGCGTGATCAACGTCATCTACGGCAGTGGGCGGGAAACGGTAAGTGCTTTGATGGCGAGCGGCAGGATCGACGTGTTCGCCTTCATCGGCACTAACAAAGCAGCCAGTGACCTGAAGAAACTGCATCCGAAGCCGCACCGCCTGAGGGCCGCCTTGGGGCTGGATGCAAAAAATCCCGGCATCGTGCTGCCTGACGTTGATCTGGACAATGCTGTAAATGAAGCGGTGACGGGGTCTCTGTCCTTCAATGGCCAGCGTTGCACCGCGCTCAAGATTTTATTTGTGCATGAAAGTGTGGTGGACAGCTTCCTGGACAAGTTCAAGCAAAAACTGGGTCAACTGAAACCCGGTATGCCTTGGGAAGCTGGCGTGTCATTGACGCCATTGCCGGAGCCAGGCAAAGCGGAATATCTCAAAGGGTTGGTGGAAGATGCCGTCGATAAGGGTGCCAGCGTCGTCAATGAAGGCGGGGCAGAAATCATTGAGACATTCTTTTACCCAGCGTTGCTTTACCCCGTGAACTCAACGATGCGTGTCTATCACGAAGAGCAATTCGGGCCTGTGATACCGGTAGTCGCTTATAGCGATCTTGAGACCGTGATCGATTACGTCCTGGATTCCGATTTCGGGCAGCAATTGAGCATCTTTGGCAATGACTCCCGTGAAGTCGGACGTCTTGTTGACGCGTTCGCCAATCAGGTGGGGCGCATCAATATCAATGCTCAGTGCCAGCGTGGGCCTGACCAGTTTCCGTTCAACGGTCGCAAAAACTCGGCCGAGGGGACGCTGTCTGTTCACGATGCTTTACGAGTGTTCTCGATCCGGACATTGGTTGCGACCAAGTTTCAGGAAGCGAATAAAGCCCTTGTCAGCGACATTATTCGTAACCGCGAGTCTGGTTTCCTGACTACCGATTACATTTTCTGAGCTGTCCCGGTACATAAGGAAGTTGCCCTGGCGCACTGGCCGCCAGAGCAACTTCAGCACGCAGGTATTCCGCCAGATCATGCAGTTCCTGTAAGGTGTCGGTCTCTCAAAGTCAACCAATGCCCATGGTCGAGTCCACCCGATCACGCACTGAGTTGCCTCATGCGCCTGGACTCGGGTGCTCAGTAAAGGGACACATACCTTGCTTGATGAAAAGTCTCCACCGCAGCAGGAAAAAACTGCGCCTGTTCATGTCTCGTTAGTACTTCAGGAACTGCGACAAGCCACTGCCGAGAATCACCGTGGACTTGAACGACGACTTCCATTTACATCACCAGAACTTGATCTGAACGTTTATACGCAGCTCATCAAGGCGTACTACGGTTTTTATGTTCCGCTGGAAAAGGTTCTGGATCGGTTCGAGTGGGGGGAGGTGACAAGCAGCGATCGGCACAAAGCGTCGGCCCTTGAGGATGATTTGCTCGCGTTAGGAATGACTACCAGCGAGATCCAGATGCTTGCCCAGTGCCAGGACTTACCGGTTATTCAGACTCATGCACAGTTGATGGGTGCCTTATATGTCATTGAAGGTGCCACATTAGGTGGGCAGGTTCTGCGCCGGCTTGCCCGCGATAAGCTCGCTATTGATGAAACGACGGGGGGCAAGTTCCTGGATGTATATGGCAGCGCCACCGGGCGGATGTGGAAAGCGTATCTGGGGCAGTTGGCACAGGTCGTAGCCCCTGCTGAGAGACAGCAGGTGGTTTCGTCCGCGCTTGGTATTTTTGTCTGTTTCGAACGGTGGCTGGAGCATTCCGGCGTTTTGCTGCCGAATACGGACTGCCTGGTCATTTAATTGCGCCAATGCGCTGGCTTTGTTTGGAATACAGCCTGAGCTTCTATATTCTGAGTCCTTCCACCCATCAGGGACGTCGGGCACGCGCCATCCGGCATCTGAACCTGTGCCTGTTTTCTGCCTTGCCAAGGAAACTCGATGAGCACCGCCAGCACGCCATTGTCAGGCGTCAACCAGCCGTTGAAGGGCATCGCGCTCATTGTGCTGGCGACGTTTCTGTTCTCAAGCCACGACACCATCTCCAAGTATCTTTCCGGGTTTTACCCCATCTTCATGGTGGTATGGGTGCGCTATGTGGTGCATACGCTGCTAATGGCAGGGATCTTCATGCCGTCGGCGGGGCTGCGTGTGCTGCGCACCAAGCGGTTGAAGTTGCAGATATTGAGGGCGCTTTGTCTGTTGGGCACAAGCCTGTTCTTCACGACTGGCCTGATGTATATCCCGCTGGCGGAGGCAACGGCAGTCAACTTTCTTGCCCCATTGCTCATCACTGCGATGTCGGTGCCATTGCTGGGGGAGCACGTCACTCGTAAGCAGTGGGCCGCTGTGCTGGTGGGATTCGTGGGTGTCTTGATCATCGTGCACCCTGGCGGCGAACTGTTCACGCCCGCGAGTCTGTTGCCCCTGTGTTCGGCCATGCTGTTTGCTTCTTATCAACTGCTTACCAGGATGGTCAGTGCCCATGACAGCCCCACCACGAGCAACTTTTTTGCGGGCTTGTTCAATACCCTGGTCATGACCGCATTATTGCCGTTTTTCTGGACCATGCCTGAGCTCAAGCATCTACCGTTCATGCTCGCGCTTGGCACCTGCGGTATGGTCGCGCACTTGCTGCTGACTCAGGCATTTCGCTTCGCGGCCCCGGCGATGCTGGCGCCTTTCAGTTATTGTCAGATCGTGTTTGCAGGGCTGTTAGGTTACCTGGTATTTGGACACGCACCTTCGCTGACCGCTCAATTTGGCATTGTGGTGATATGCCTCAGCGGCCTTGCCGCCGCATGGCAGCAACGCACCAGGGCTTGATATTTCCTTCGCGAACTACCGATCTTTCAGGTCGAAACCCTATAGCGCCTTGATATATATCCCAGCGCCCCCATTGAACCCGTGCACCTTTGAAAGAACATTATTTGTCCTTGCGAATGCAATTGGAGATCGCTATGTATCCTGAAGTACAGCTGTTCATCGACGGTCAGTGGCGCGCTGGTCGCGATGGTCGCACCATCGCTGTGATCGACCCCGCTACCGGCGAGAAACTGGGCACTGTTGCCCATGCAAGCATTGCCGATCTTGATGACGCCCTTGCGGCTGCCGAGCGCGGCTTTGCCGTCTGGCGCAAGACTTCAGCCTATGACCGCTACAAGACCATGCAAAAAGCGGCTCAATTGCTGCGCGAGCGAGCCGATTCGATTGCCCGGATCATGACTCAGGAGCAGGGCAAGCCGCTGGCAGAGGCTCGCATGGAAGTGCTTTCCGGCGCGGATGTGATCGACTGGCTTGCCGAAGAGGGGCGTCGCAGCTACGGCCGTCTTGTGCCTTCACGCGGCAGCGATATCGAGCAAAAGGTCATCAAAGAACCAGTAGGACCCGTTGCCGCCTTCACGCCTTGGAACTTCCCGATCAATCAGGTGGTTCGCAAGCTTTCGTCAGCGCTGGCTGCGGGTTGCTCCATCATCATCAAGGCACCGGAAGAAACCCCGGCTTCGCCAGCTGAGCTGATCCGTGCCTTTGCCGATGCAGGCGTTCCAGCAGGGGTGATCGGCCTGGTTTATGGCGATCCTGCAGAAGTCTCCTCGTACCTGATTCCTCATCCGGTGATTCGCAAAGTGACCTTTACTGGCTCGACACCAGTGGGTAAGCAACTCGCCGCACTGGCTGGACAGCACATGAAGCGCGCAACCATGGAGTTGGGCGGCCATGCCCCTGCACTGGTCTTCGACGACGCTGATATCGATCTGGCTGCGCGGGTATTGGCAACTGCCAAGTTCCGCAACGCTGGACAGGTTTGCGTGTCGCCGACGCGGATTCTGGTGCAGCGAGGAGTGTTTGATGCGTTTCTGGACAAGTTCGTCGGACTGACTCGGGAAATCAAGGTGGGCAGCGGTCTGGATGCCGACACCACCATGGGCCCGGTCGCCAATGATCGTCGGATCCCGGCCCTGACGGCATTGGTCGACGACGCTCGCGCGGCAGGCGCGACCGTGAACGCTGGAGGCAAGGCAATCGAGGGTCCAGGCTATTTCTTCGAGCCCACTGTACTCAGCGGCCTGACTCGGGAAATGCGCATCATGAACGAAGAACCTTTCGGTCCTGTTGCCCTGTTGGTGCCTTTCGATACGCTGGAAGAGGCGATTGCCGAATCCAACCGTGTGCCGTTCGGTCTGGCGTCTTACGCATTTACCACTTCGATGAAGACGGCCCATGCTTTGGGCACCTATATCGAAGCCGGGATGCTATCGATCAACCATCAAGGCATCGGCTTGCCTGAGGTCCCATTCGGTGGCATCAAGGATTCCGGCTATGGTTCCGAAGGTGGCATTGAGGCAATCGAGGCGTACCTGAATACCAAACTGGTGACCCAGTTCAATCGCTGATCGATGCACAGCAAAAGGCCGCTGATCCCCAGGGAACAGCGGCCTTTTTGCTATCTGCAGATCAGGCTCGGCCAGTTACTCTTTGGCTTGCAGGCCGTTCTGTTTCATCACCAGATTCTTCTCCTTCTTGTACTGCAAGGCGACCGCCGGAGCCGGGCTGCTCTTGCCGGTCTCTACCCATTGACGCAGACGGCTGGCGTCGGCGAAGTGAGTGTATTTACCAAATGCATCGAGAATTACGACGGACACCGGCCGGTTGGCCATGCTGGTGAGCAACACCAGGCAATGCCCGGCCTGATTGGTGAAGCCGGTCTTGGTCAGCTTGATATCCCAGTTGTCTTTGCGCACCAAGTGGTCGGTGTTACTGAAGCCCAGGCTATAAGTCGGCTTGCGGAACGTCACGGTTTTTTCCGCGGTGGTGCTTAGCTCACTGAGCATTGGATACTTGCGTGCCGCCAGCACCAGCTTTGTCAGGTCGCGAGCAGTTGATACGTTATAGATGGATAGCCCGGTAGGTTCGACGTAGACCGTATGCTTCATACCGAGCGCCTTGGCCTTGGCGTTCATTGCCAGGATGAACGCAGGGTAACCACCTGGATAGCTGTGAGCCAGGCTAGCGGCGGCACGGTTTTCCGAGGACATCAAGGTAATCAGCAGCATCTCCCGGCGCGGTAGTTCGCTGCCGAGCTTGACCCGGGAAAACACGCCTTTCATTTCCGGCGTCTGGGAAATATTGACCGGAATGACTTCCTCCATCGACTGTTTGGCGTCCAGTACCACCATGCCGGTCATCAGCTTGGTCACCGATGCAATGGGCACAACGACATCCGGGTTACTGGAATACAGCACTTTGTCGGTCTGCAGATCGACAACCATGGCGCTGCCGGAAGCCAAGTGAAGTTGTGAGGGATCACGATTGAGCGCAGGCACTTCGTTTGCGAGGGTGCTGGTGGAGAGTGCCGGGCCTGTAAGTACAAATAAAAGGCCCAAAAATGGAAGACGACTGTTCAAGAGCAATGCTCACTAATAAATGAAATGCGTGTTAGCGCACGGGGACATAAACACCGCTGCATTTTATGAGGAGCGTTGAACACTGTCGATGGTTGTTATGAGCCCTCGCCATAATAAAAATTAAATAAACATCTTGCCGGGACGCGGCCAATCGCTGATGGCCAGAGAGAATAGTCGTGGTATCCAGCGGGCGCAGGGATTAGCATCCTTGCCATTGATGCCAGCCGCCACAGACTGAAGGAGTCACGCAATGCCCAAAGGGTTTATCAGCAAGGATTACGTTGTATTAGTGATAGTTGCCGGTGCAGTAGCCGTTCTGTTGATGGGGGCAGGTTTTTTCTCCAGGCCTGCGGATTGGGCGGGTTGGGTTCAGGCAACCGGATTGATCGTTGGCATGATGGTGGCAGTGGCTGTTCCCGGCATTCAGCGCAGTCAGGAAGCTGCCGCCGGGCATAAGACCATGCGTGAACGGGAAGTTGGTTACGCGCGGCGGATGCAGTACTTGTGCGGTGAACTGGGGGAATTGCTGGGCAAAATCAGCCTGAGCCTGAATCATTTGCGCGCCACTGATAGGCATCGTTTGCAAAATACTTTGCAGGATTACCTGCATCGTCTTTTCGAGTCGCACCGTCAGGACCTGAACGACGACCGAATTGTCATTGCTTATGAGTTGCGCCAGGTCGCCAATGATCTGATTGATGAGCTGGAAAGCGGTCGAACGGATCGGGTGGTCTTCATGAGCCTGGAGAAACGTCTGCAAAGGCTGACCCATCGTTGCCAGGTCAATGCAGCCATGGCGGAAAAGCTCTGATAGTGGATCGCACGAACACGTTGAGAACAAAAAAAGCCCGCATCGGGGAAGGAATGCGGGCAAGGGGATGTGCGGAGCAACGCACGAGTACAGTGGCGATGAGATCAGTTAAGGCGAGGGATATCGGCTTGTGCCTGGTCGATTTGTTGCGAGATCGCCTGAGCCGCAGTCAGTGAAGCGAACGGTCCGCTGACCGGTTCACCGTCATTCACCAGGTACCAACAGGCCAGTAGGCCGCGCTCTCTAAGTGATTGGGGAACTGCGCTGCCAACAACCGACATAATCTTGAGTGAGTTCATAAATACCTCCAGCAATCTATGGCGCTACTCTAAGGCGTCATTGAGCAGTGCAGAAATCACTGCTCTCGATAGTGGACATTGATGATCGCGAGTGCCGGGTAGGGGCAGGAAAAATCAGTCGACGACTTGATCCAGTAGGGCAATGACTTCCTGCTCGGATATCACACCTTTCTCAACCAGGCTTTGCGCCATAAGTGCAACAAACTTGGCGGTACGATGGCCTTCCAGATTCTTGAGTTCAGTCAGAGCACTGTAGACCTTGCTCGATGTGCACAGTCCGACGGCGCGGTGAGGATGCTGGGTCGGCATGGATTTTCCTTTTTTTATGGCGGACGATGGGCCCACTGTAGTCGCGCACAGCTTTAAATGGGCTAAAAAAAAAGCCCCCGCCGGGTGAGGGCGGGGGCATTGTGCATTACCAGCGACCGCGCTCGTAGTAACCGGGCGGTGGGCCGTAATAGCCACGAGGTGGCCCGTAATAGCGCGGCCGATAAACAGGCGGCGGCGCTATTACCTGATACGCAGGTTGGTAATAGACAGGTTGAGGTGGGGCCTGAACATATACCGGCTGCTGAACATAGACAGGAGGCTGTTCAACGTAGACGGTGCGGTCACGTCCGGACGAAACAGCTGAGCCTACTACGCCACCAACAATTGCACCCACAACAGCGGGGCCAACCCAGCCGCTACCGCCGCCACCATGGGCATTCGCCTGGCCTGCCAGCGCCAGCGCACCTAATAACAAGGCAATTCTGGGGATTTGACGAATCATGACTATTCCTCGGCTTTCAACCCGTTGTCGCGAGCCTGCATCACTCTCAAGCACTGCCACGGGATAACTTATATGACCACGCTTTGCGGAGAAACTGCGAAGCCGTTAAGTAAATTTTGTGTAAGGTATCGGCGCCATCCCATTGCACCGCAGTTACAACAACCGGCGCATATTACGCCTGTTGCCGCGGTTGTTTCTAATACCGTTCGGTAGAAATATCGCTGGATGGATACGGCCTTCTGCTTGAATCCGATTCCGGTAGGAGCGAACTTGTTCGCGAGGCTTGTAACTGGCACGACTGCAAAAGTCGTCTCGCGAACAAGTTCGCTCCTAACGTGTTCAATTCACCCCAAGCTCAGTTACTCCAGCCTGGCCAGCCGTTCCTCCAGAGCCGCAACCCGGGCTTCCAGTTCATCCAGGCGCTCTGCCGAGGGCGAGTTGCTTGCAGAGGTTCGATCCGGTGAAGTTTGCCGGGTCGCGAGCATGTGCTCCAGATCTTGAAGGCTCCCCAAAGCGTGCATGTAGCGATCCTCACGCTGCCCCGACTGACGCGGCAGCAAGGTCGCAAAACCTCGGGCGATCAGTCGGTCCAACTGGTGAACCACTTGCTCGGCATCCTCAAAGTCATGCATGCGATTACTGCGCGTGAGGAGCTCGTTGACTGTTTGAGGGCCCCGTAACAGCAGTAAGCCGGTGAGGATGACCTGGGCGGGTACCAGCTCCAGCGATTTGTCGACCCGATGTTCCCAACGGTCGGCGCGGCTCCCCATCACCAGCTTTGCCAGGCTGCGGCCTTCAAGGGCGCGCAGGCTTTGGCCGACTGCCCCAGGATTAAGATTCATCACCGGATCACGGCTGGTTTTCTGATTGCAGGCTGTGACCAGGGCGTTCAGCGTCAGCGGATAGGTTTCCGGGCTGGTTGCCTGCTTCTCGATAAGGCAACCAAGGATTCGCACCTCCGTGCTGCTGAGGTTGAGGCCTGAAGTTTCGTCAGCAAGCGTCGTCGAGGACTGTTCTGTGGTCATGGCGCTTTCCGTAGGCGATGGCGGGCAGTCAGCCTAGGGCGTGCCGGCAAATAATTCCAGCAGCAAATGACTTCGTAAAACAGGCGCAGCCTTGAGGCTTGCCCATGGCTATAATCAGGCACTTTTCATAAAGGACCTGCCATGACTATTTCCATGTACGCCGCTTCGGTTCCAGTTTTCCAACAAATGCTCAACGCTTTGAGCGCTATTCTGACCAAGGCCGAAGCCCACGCTACGCAGAAAAACATCCAGCCAGAAGCGCTGCTACAGGCTCGTCTGTTTCCGGACATGCTGAACTTTACTCGCCAGGTACAGATTGCCGTGGATTTCGCCAAAGGTGCATCCGCGCGTCTGGCTCAGGTAGAAATGCCGAAGTACGACGACACCGAAACCACTTTCGCTGAGTTGCAGGCGCTGTTGGCCAAAACACTGGAATTCATCGGCAGCATCAAACCGGAGCAGATTGACGGCAGCGAAGCGCTTGAAATCATCCTGCGCCCAGGTACTCCGAAAGAAAAACGCTTCACCGGCCAGAGCTACCTGCTGACTTACAGCCTTCCACAGTTCTTTTTCCACGTGACCACCGCTTATGACCTGCTGCGCCACAATGGTGTGGAAATCGGCAAACGCGATTTCATGGGTACCGTTTAAATCGCAACACTTTACCGCCGAATACTTGAGTCCTCGGGGCTCAGGCTGAGTCGGTAAACAGCTTGCGTCGGGCACCCTCGGTGATAGCAACTATGCCGGGGTGCTTGATCTTGCGCTCGACGGAGATGGCGTAAAACGATTCGGTCACGGCGTCTGTCTGACCGAGCAGCACGACACCATATTGCGCCTGGACCTCGTCGGCGATCACGCTGGGCGCAACGAAAATCCCGCTGCCTGACTTGCCAAATGCCTTCATCAGGGCGCTGTCATCGAACTCGCCAATGATTCGGGGCTGCACTTTCAGCTCGGCAAACCAGCGCATCAATCGGCTGCGAACCACTGTCTCTTGCCCAGGGATCAACAGGGGCGCCCCTTGCATGCCAAAGGGAAAGTTTTGCCCGTAGCGTTCGAAGAGTTCTGCTGTGGCGAAAAAACTGATACCGCATTCTCCCAGCTTCTGGCTGTAGCCCTTGATGTCCAGATGTGAAGGCATGGGGCTGTCGGAAATCACCAGGTCCAGCCGCTGAATCGCCAGATCAGCCAGTAATCGTTCGAGTTTGTCTTCCCGGCAGGTGATCCGTACCGGCTCGCTCAGTTCCATGGTGGGCGCTATAAGCCTGTAGACAATGGATTTGGGCACCACATCGGCCACTCCCACCCGAAACAGGATTTGCTGCTCATCCGGCTGCGCACGGATGACGGCTTCCAGCTCATTCCCGATCTGAAACATTTGTTCGGCATACGGCAGGGCAAGCCGTCCGGCTTCGGTCAGTTCGAGTTGGCGGCCGACCCGCTGGAACAGATCAACTCCGAGGGACTGTTCCAGTAGAGTGATCTGGCCGCTGATGGTTTGGGCGGTCAGGTTCAATTGATCGCATGCGCGCACAATGCTGCCGGTTTTGGCCACGACCCAGAAGTAATGAAGTTGACGATAGTTGAGCATGGCAGTTCCCGATTCGGTAGCGCCGAAGTATATCGATAAAAAATACGAATTTTACTGATTATCGTATCTCTCTAAGATGCTGGCCTATCGCCGGAGCAACCTTAGCCTCCGGCTTCATGTATTGAGGCACTCTATGATCAAACCCATCTTCGCTGCGCTGATTTTGCTGCCGCTTCTGGCTGTGACCGGCTGCGACCAGATTGAAACCTCTTCAAAGCAACTATTGAGCACGGCTGCGGATTCTGCGAAAAAGGCCATCGACGACACGCATAAAGCTGCAACCGATGCGCTGGATGATGCCAGGCAGGATCTTTCGATGGCTCAGCCTGAGTCTGAAAAGAAAGCAGACAAAGCCAGCCAAGAAATTTAACGTCATCTCAATACTGAATCAGGGCATCGCACATGGAATATCTGTTAGAACTCGCTACAAGTCCTGCCGCCTGGGTTGCCTTGGCGACGCTGGTAGTCATGGAAGTGGTATTAGGCATCGATAACCTGATCTTCATCTCGATCCTGACCAATAAATTACCGGCACATCAGCAGCAAAAGGCCCGCCGTCTGGGTATCGGCATGGCGTTGTTCCTGCGCCTGGGCTTGTTGAGTACTGTCGCGTGGATCGTGCAGTTGACTGAGCCAGTCATTGATATTCTGGGTCAGGTGTTTTCCTGGAAGGACATGATCCTGATTGCCGGTGGTCTGTTCCTGGTCTGGAAGGCAACTACCGAGATACACCACAGCGTAGATGTGAAAACCGAGGCCGAGAAGAAAATCGAGTCCACAGTAACGCTCAGCATGGCTGCTGCGATTGGTCAGATTCTGGTGCTCGACCTCGTGTTCTCCATCGACAGCATCATCACCGCTGTCGGCATGACTGAACACTTGCCAATCATGATCATTGCAGTGGTTTCGGCGGTTGTCGTGATGCTGGTTGCTGCCGAACCACTGGCCAAGTTCATCAATGACAATCCATCAGTCGTGATGCTGGCGCTGGGCTTCTTGATCATGATCGGCATGACGCTGATTGCCGAAGGCTTCGGTGCTCATGTGCCAAAAGGCTACATCTACACCGCCATGGCGTTCTCGGCCTTGATCGAGGTGCTCAACCTTTGGTCACGCAAGGCGAGGCTCAAACGTGAAGCCCGTCAGGCATCTGATGTCTGAGAGTTAGTGTTGCATAGCCAAATTCGGGACTAAGTCGCAAGAATAAAAGGTCGGCGCGGTTAATACCGCCCGACCTTTTTTATTGAGCCCTGGTCAGTGTGCCGCGACGTGGGGGCGGCTCTTGGCTGGTTTCTCAGGCTTGCTGGCTGAAGGCTTTACGTGACGGTAAGGGTGATGATGACGACGAGAAATTCGCATCACGCCCCAAAGCATGGCGGTGGCTACGGCCAGCCATGCGGCGATTAGCATCACGATTGTCATTTCCAGGCTCATACGTCCTCCGCGGACCATGCTTTCTTTATGCAGTCCTATGAATCGACAGTCTAGCCCTGCGCATGTTTCCGTAAGTTGACCAATGGTCACCCATTCAGGATCAATTCGATCTATTGACTGCTCAAGACTGCGCGTTGAGGCTATACCCAGCCCCCACCGCGACCTATGATCGACACTCCAGCCGGGCTGCAGGTTGTCCGGCGTTTAGCTGAAGTGAGTGAACATGTCACCGGTATTTTTTCGATCCTGTGCCGTTGTGGTCAAACCAGTTTGGTTCCTGTTGGCTTTTGCCTTGACCCTGACGGGTTGCGCCTCAATGGTGACACCCGAAATCAAACGTCTGCCTGATCGCGTAGAGCTCAATAACGTACCGTTCTTTCGGGGCAACGCTTATCAAAGTGGGCCAGGTGCGTTGGCCAGTCTTTTGTCGTATCAACGGGTGCAAATAACCCCTGGGCTGTTGGATAAGCCGCTGCAACTGCCAGGTGGTGAGTCCAGGCTTGAACAAAGCCTGCCGCAAGTGGCGCGCCAATACGGGTTTATGGTTTACCCGCTGGACAAGGGCCTGCCTTCATTACTGACCCAGGTCTCCGCGGGTTATCCAGTGATGTTGCGTTTTGCCGAAGGCGCGTTTTTCACCGAGCCGCGCTATGCGGTACTGGTGGGGTACAACCGTAACAAGCAGACCGTCCTGCTGCATGCGGGGATGAACCGCCATTTACTGATGAGCTTCAGCAGCTTCAGCTCAGCATGGGAAAGCGCCGGCAGTTGGGCTGTGCTAATCCAAAGTCCCCGTCAGTTGCCGGCCAATCTGGATGAGCAGCGGTGGATCAAGGCGGCTAATGATTTGGCGCAGGCGGGGCAGGAACAGGCTGCGGGCGAGGCGTTGAAGACGTTGAAAGCGCGCTGAAATGAAAACGGCGCTCCCTGAGCGCCGCTTGATAACAAGACTTTAGAAGCCCAGCTTGTCCCTGAGGCTGTAGTACCAGGCGCCCAATGCCGTCAGCGGCGTGCGCAACAGCTGGCCGCCGGGGAAAGGGTAGTGGGGCAGGCCTGCAAACGCGTCAAAGCGTTCGGCTTGCCCGCGCAAAGCTTCGGCGAGCACCTTGCCTGCCAGGTGGGTATAGGTCACACCGTGCCCGCTGCAGCCTTGGGAGTAATAGATGTTATCGCCCAGGCGCCCGACCTGAGGCAGGCGCGACAGGGTCAGCAGAAAATTCCCCGTCCAGGCGTAGTCGATCTTCACATCCTTGAGCTGCGGGAAGGCCTTGAGCATGTTGGGCCGGATAATCGCCTCAATGTTGGCAGGGTCTCTAGCACCATATACAACGCCACCACCGAAAATCAGACGTTTGTCGGCGGACAAGCGATAGTAATCGAGCAGATAGTTGCAGTCCTCGACGCAGTAATCCTGAGGCAGCAGGCTGTTAGCCAGTTCATCGCTCAAGGGTTCAGTGGTGATGACTTGAGTCCCACATGGCATCGACTTGGCCGCCAGCTCCGGAACCAGATTGCCCAGGTAAGCGTTACCGGCGACGATCACAAAGCGCGCCCGAACCTTACCGTGTTCGGTATGCACCACGGGATTCGCGCCACGCTCGATCCTTACGGCTGCTGATTGTTCGTAGATGACGCCACCCAGAGACTCAACCGCAGCGGCTTCGCCCAGTGCAAGGTTCAACGGATGGATATGTCCGCCCGTCATATCCAGCATGCCCCCGACATAATTCTCACAGGCAACGACTTCCCGGATCCGACGCTGGTCCATCAACTCAAGTTGAGTATGGCCGTAGCGCTCCCACAACCGTTGCTGGGCTTCCAGATGGCCCATCTGTTTACTCGTCAACGCGGCGAACACGCCACCATCTTTCAAGTCACACTGGATCTGGTACTTGGCCACGCGCTCGCGAATGATCCCTGCGCCTTCAAACGCCATCCGGCCTAGAAGTTGGGCTTGCTGCGGGCCGACAGTGCGCTCGATCACGTCGATGTCACGGCTATAGCTGTTAACGATCTGCCCGCCGTTGCGTCCGGACGCCCCGAAGCCGACCTTTGCGGCCTCCAGCACCGTCACGCGAAAACCGTGCTCAAGCAAAAACAAGGCGCTGGACAGCCCGGTATAACCTGCGCCGATCACACAAACGTCAGTTTCCACATCGTCTAGCAGCTGAGCACGTGGCGGGGCGGCGTTAGCCGAAGCTGCGTAATAAGACTGCGGATAAGGAGTGTTCGCCATCCTTCAACCTCCGTTTAATATATTTTACGAATCGCCCGATCCTACCGGAGATCAAAAATCTCCACCAGCCAGACGAGAAACAAACCGGCAAATCGCCACAAACGAAAAATTTCGCATATTCATGGAGTTAGCGCGAAAAAAGGTGTTGACACACATTTGAATATCCGTAGAATGCCGACCCACAGCAGGCGCGTAGCTCAGTTGGTTAGAGCACCACCTTGACATGGTGGGGGTCGCTGGTTCGAGTCCAGTCGCGCCTACCAAACAAAATCCGGCCCTGCTGCCGGTCTAAAAGGGTCCACAGAGATGTGGACCCTTTTTTGTTGCCCATTCCAAAAATGGATTTGCAAAACTTTTGCAAAACTTTTGCAAAACCCCCACTCAGAACGCCAATTCGGCACCCACCTCGACGTACTCGATTTTCTTCTCGTCGTGCCCCTCCTGATAATGTCTGGTCATCTTCTCGTCCGCGTGCCCCAGCAGTGCCTGAATGTACTCTTGCGGGAATTTTTGCTGCTCGTATAGCCAAGCCCCCAAAGCGCGGATTTCGTGAAAAGTGGGGCGCTCGCCAGCTGCGACATGGTCGTATGCGTGCGCTGCGTCTCTGGCCTTGCTGAATTCCTTGGTCAGGTAATCAGGTGTCACCGATGTCCAGTGGTCCTTCGCCTCGATCTGCTCTCGCCTGCGGGACCGTGGCTTGTAGTGGATCAGGTAGGGCGAGGCTATTGGCGACCGCAAACACTCCCCGACGACCTCGCGAAGCGCAGCGCCCATGGTTATCTTCAGGTGGATAGGATTGTCATAGCCCTGTGTTTTCCCGGGCGAGACGGTGAGGGTGTTCTTTTCCATGTCCGCTGCCGTCTTCAACCAGGTGACAATGTCTTCGCGCCGCTGAAGGCTGGCCAGTGCCAGGCGTATCGCTCGCTTCAGCCATGGCGGCGTGGTGTCGGCATCGACGATTTTCATCAACCCTTCGAGTGTGTGGCGCTGGCGCTTCTTCTCGGCTTCCTTCTTGACCAGGGTCAGTTCGGCGTTGTTGCGCTCGGCCAGCCCCTTGGCCACGGCGAAGGCGAATATCTGAACCCAGAGTCCGCGGTGCTTCGTGTAGGCGTTGTTGCTGAAATTATCGAGGTATTCGGCCATGGCCAGAACATCCATCTGCCCGATCAGGCGGTCGCCCAGATCCAGCCGGTACCGCTCAAGCTTGAATTCAATTTCCTCCAGGGTGCGCGGCGCGTAGCCCTTGTCCTTCAGCCATTCTTTGGCAAAGCGCTCCAACAGGTTTTTGACTGTCGGCAGTCTATCGCCTGTAAGCAGAGTGAGTAGGGCGCCGTCATCGACGACCAGCGCCGCCAGCTTGAGGTTGGCGGCCCGTGCGAGCTTGATTGCTTCCTCAAGTGGACGGTTGATGCTGGTCATCACTCCGGTGATGGGGTTCCGGTACCGCCAGTATTTACCGTTCGGGTAAAGGTTCGGCGGCAGCTTCCGATTCAGGAGCGTTCGAGGCCTCGCTGCCATCAGGCCGTCTCCAGCATTTGAGCCAACAGCGGATCAGTCGTGCCCATCACCGCCGCCTGCAGATCGACGAAATACATCCCGCCTTTTACTTCACCAATCACTTCACCTTCCTCGATCCATCTTTTCAACTGCTGCAAACTCGGCTTTCCGCCGGCGTATCGCAGCTTCCTGTACTCGCCTGCCTCCATGAGGCGCGGCAGCTTGCCCGAAATATAGGCAATGATCTTTGCCATGATGATGCTCCGCGCCGCCCTATGCGGCGTTTCGTGAATAAAATCGACACACGATGCGCCGTTCTGTTTCGAAAACTGGTTGGTCGTGTCAGACTGGTTTAAGTATTTACGGAGGAATTAATTTGCAAATCTCATGGAGAAAAAATAAGAAACTTAAGCCTATTGTTATTTTGGAAAATCTTAAGGCTATTTCTTTAGTTGACGAATTAGGACAGGTTTCTTTCGCTGGCTTCGAAAAATTCGAGTTGGACTCAGTTTTGTTTTCAATGATTGACTTCCACCATGGCTACAGCTTTTCAACCACTAAGAACTTTTATGATTTGGCTTTGACGGCTTGGGTTTTGAGTGGGGATCATACAGCTGATCAATTTATGTTTGAGCTTGGTAAGTTGGTAGGGGAATATAAGCGAAAGGCAGTTCAAAGCTACGTAGCTGTAACCTCGATATCACTGTTGAATGGGTTTCCGTTGAGGCGGATTAAGCTTAAACATTCCACTGTGGAATGTTTTCCGATGGGCTTGCCTAAGAAGTATGATGTTCGTAAGGAGCACGAGGCTGGTTGGAAGGAATTCGGATCGGCTATGCCACAGTACTATTGTCCTGTTGTAGTTAGGGTTAAATCAAAGAACGCAATGGATGCAATGGAGGTTGCTCTCAACGAGTTAGATTACGTTAGGGGCATCTTCGCGCTTCTGATAAATCCATCTTATATGGCTACTTTGGATCCATTTGGAGGATCCAGAGCGCCCATTAATTCGATAATGTTGGGTGGTATGCACACGTTGCATAAAATCACAGGAAAACCCGTTGGAGGTGGGGTCTATTGGTATGATCCGGGTTATACCGAGATCAAGCCGAAAACACTACCCGCAGCCAAGCTAGATAGTTACGCGCAATCTTTTAGAAAATTGCACAAAGATATTGAGCTGCATTCGGATTCAGAGGTCATCAAAGACGCAATTATACGATACGTCAGGGCATTTGATGCGAAAGATAAAAATATTGCGCTGCAAAAGACATGGGCGGCGCTGGAGTCCTTGATGGCCGCTGGGGAAAATAACACCGACCTCATTGTCAGGAGGTGCTCTTTTATGTTCAGTGAGCGTGCTTATCATCTACAAGTTCTTGAGCACCTCAAGGATTATAGAAATAGGAGTATCCATACTGGGAGGTCCATAGATAACCCGAATGACTATTGCTATCAGGTTCAAAAGTTTTTCCGTCAGTCAATAATCTTCCACGCAGCTAACTCATCAACTTTTGCAAGCCTGCGCGAAGCTAACGAGTTTCTGGATTTACCAGACGATCTGGGCCTACTGCAGAGAAGGCGTTTTTTGATAGACAAGGCTATAAAGTTTGTATCAGCCCCCGTCATTGATGACTGATCTTCGAGCGGGCGTGGTTGGCTGCGGGGAATGATTCTGGATGGGTATTTCTTCCGATGGCGGTTCGTCCACTGAGAGGTAGGTATGGGTAGCCCTAGCGCCCTGCATAGAATCGATCCCAGCTTGCCGTATCGCTCTACCAAGTGCCAAGGCCTCTTGCGGTGTAACGCTGCGGGGCATATTTTCGAACACTATCAGGTTTTGTTTGTGGGCGTGGACGACTGTCAGAGGCTTGAGCATGTTGGCACCTGTGCTCCGGTGTAGGTTGAGGCGGGCTTGGATTCGATGCCGAGCCGGTCAGCCACGTACACCTCAAGCGTTGCGCCCTGTGACTTGTCCCAGCCGTGCAGGGTGGCCACTTCATCGCAGCGAACCATCTGCTCCATGTCGCGGCGCATGCATTCGTGCCAGGTGCCGCCTTCGGGGTTGATTTCGGCGGGGCTGACTACTTCGTAACCCAGGCCGCGCAACCGGATAGTTTCGGCAGCGAAGGCCGGGTAGTTGTTGTCGGGCAATCCGGACATAGGCCCGGCGAGGTAGAGTTTCTTCATGCTGCCAATCTCCTGTACATCTCGATTAGGTCAGCCGCATTGGCCGATACCAACCCCTCGGCTTCGTCCGGGCAAACACTGTTCCCAATGAGCCTGACACCCTCGGTTTTGTTGACGCTGCGCCATTCCTCGGCACCTGTTTCCGGATCAACAAAAAGGCCGCGATCAATGATGTAGTTGTCCGGGAAGCCCTGGGCCTTCTTCAGCTCTGGCGGCTGGAGCATGCGGAGAGTGATATCCACCAGCACGTAACCGCCGACCAAAACCATTTCGGCCGGGTCTTTAAAGTGCTCAGGGAGGAACTCATGCATGAATGCGGCGCAGCGGCGGGCACCTTCCATCTGCTCAGGCGTCAGCGTATCCGGGACCTGAACCGTCTCGATCAGCGCAATACGGTCCCTGGTTGGCAGCGTGTGCATCGGCTCGGTAAGAGGGACGCCGTCTTTTTCGTTGCCGTAATATTTGACCAGGTACGCCTTTACCAGCCGCTGATTTGAGCCGGACTGGCAAATAGTCGAAAGGGGGTCGCCAGCTGAGCGCCCATCGCCGGTATAAAAGCCGCCGTTGGCCTGCTCGAAGAATGCAGCGGCTAGGGCGTGGTGCCCGGTGCTAGTGGCGACGACCGACAGGGGATTTTGGATATCGGCACCGACAGACCCTTTGCGCAGCGTCACCATCGAGGCTGCGACCACCGCAAAATGACCCCCTTTAACCTGAGCTACTTGTGTTCGTAGGGGCTCTTGCACATTGAAGTTTCGTTGCGCCGAGCCATTGGCGCATTCGGTTAGGAAGGTCGCCATTTTCGGCGCAACGAGCGCGTGATGATTGCCGCCAGCGCTTATTGTGGAAAGAGCCTCGTCAACGCCGTGGGAGCTTGTGTGGGAGTGCGATGTTCCGCGCATTGGCACGATGAATGGCTTCGCGCTAGTCAGAACGTGCCGCCAGCAACCTTTTGCCACGCGCCGCATAGTGTTTCGGGCCATGGGGTTTTTACGGAAAATGGTTCGCCCCTCATGGCTCCAGTCGATGCATTCCGCAGCGCTGCGCCATCCCTTCTGGTTACCAACCGGCTTCTTATGGCGTACAGGTTCTGGCCACACGATTGGCTTTCCATCGCTCCGCGCCACCAGGTACAGGCGCTTGCGAATCGTCGGTGCTCCTGCGTTGGCTGCGATGCGCTCCTGCCATTCGACGTTGTAGCCAAGCCCGCGTACCAAGCTGGCGACTGGAACAAATTCACCGATCGATTCCAAAATCTCAGCCATGTCGGGATGATCGGCGGGGAGGCCGGTGCTCAGGGCCGCAATAAAAGAGCGGAACGTGCGGCCTTTTTCCGACTTGATTGGCTGGCCTTCATCATCAATCGGCCCCCAATCGCAGAACTCTTCAACATTTTCGAGGAAGAGAAGGCGCGGTCGGGTGGCGAATGCCCACCGGATAACCACCCAGGCCAACCCGCGCACCTTGCGATCACGCGGCGCGCCGCCCTTGGCCTTGCTGTGATGGCGGCAATCAGGTGATGCCCAGAGAATCCCCACCGGCTGCCCGCCAGTTGCAAGTACCGGATCGACCTCGAACACGTCAGCCACATAGTGCTGAGTGTTTGGATGGTTCGCGCGGTGAACAGCCAGCGCAATCTGGTTATGGTTTACGGCAACGTCCGGCTCGCGGTACGCCCGGGCAATGCCGGTGCTCGCGCCACCACCACCCGCGAAGAGGTCGACGACCAGTTCCTTTTCGAAAGGAAGGCCGAATGTAGGGGCAAGGACGAGTGGATGTTTCTTTTGGTGAGCGGACATAGATCATCCTCGCCGGTGTGGCGTGATTCGTGGAAGTGGGTTTGGAATTGCCGGATTAGCCGTTATAGCTACGTGATTTAAAGCCGTGTCGAGCCCGGCCTAAACTCAAATCTCAACCCCAGAGGGTGCCGAGATGACCGACAAGCACGCAATGGAACTGAAGCAGGCGCTCATCGCCGTATTGGCAACGGCGGCGAGCATGGGCTTTGATATTGACGAGCTTTCAGAGCTGGCGGCCGAGGATCTGGCCGAAGATGATTCGCTCGCTTGGTTCGACCAATTCAAGCCTGGCGCTGTGCAAGAGCTTCGGCGGTGTCGTGATCTAGTGAAGGGAGGCGACCAGACTGGTTGGTAGCAGGGCCTCAAGGTTTGGCGTGACTTGCTCGAATGGAAAATTGGAACTGCATATCCATCACGGTGCCAAAACAGGAACCACTCAAGATGACAGCAGCCATGACTGACGAAAAGAAAGAACCGCCAAAGGACGACACCCCAGCGCACTCCACCAAGGAAGAACGGGAGCGCCTGAAGGACTTCAACAAGGGCGGCATTCCGCCTGGTGCCTGCTAATTGATCAGGCGGCCTTGCGCTGGCTAAGGACAGCTTGGCGGGCCGCCTCTAGCTCACTCGACATGATTTCAGCAGCGCCTTCGACATTCTCCCCGCCGCCTTTGAGCTGGAAGCCTAAGTGCAAGTAGACAGCACCATTGTGCTCAAAGAACACGCCGCCGCTCAGCCACACGCTGCCCCAGTCGATGCCGATAGCCTTCCACACCTCGTCTCGGCTGATACGCGCTGGGCAGTGCTGCTGCCACAATTCAACCAAGCGTGCATGCTCGATTTTGTAAGCTGCCCGCACTTCCTTTGATGCGCCTTTTTCAGGCTTTGGCGCTGTCCGCAGCGACCGATAGCCGTAGTCGTCCGGCCGACACCAGTAAACATCCAGATCCCGGCTGTCGCTGATCTTTACGCCGCCGACGTAGCTGTCGCCGCCGGAGGACATTGGCGAGCCAGGGCCGCCAAAGAAATCTTTCAGCGCGATTCGCTTAGCGTCGAATTCTGCTCGCTTTGCCTCCCAGGCTTGGATGGCAGAGAGAACAGTTGGCGCGGTGGTTTTATAGAAGTAGCTGCTCATGGTGTTGCTCCATGCAGGACCGCCCTCCGTGTCCGGACGCGACGTAGTGGCAATTTGGTAAGGGTTGGGGTATTACGGATGTCCGGCATGGAGCCGGATTGAGGAGTGGTGCAGTGAGTAAACGATTGGAGCTATGGGGCGCTCTCGGTACAGCTATTTACCTGATTGCGATTGGTCTCACGGTGCTGGTCAAGTTCCAGGAATTCAAAGAGCTTGAGCTTAATGAGCTTGGTGATTTCCTAGCAGGCGCGTTTGGCCCAATCGCTTTTTTGTGGCTGGTGCTCGGCTTCTTACAGCAAGGCAGAGACTTAAAATTAAGCACCGACGCTCTAAGGCTCCAAGCCGAAGAGCTCAAAAACTCTGTAGAGCAGCAAACAAGAATGGCCGATGCGGCAGTCCGCCAGATAGATGCAGCTAGGCAAGCGCTAGAATTGCAGATGCTTGACGCCGAAAGGGCAGTTATAGCTGATTTTGATGCCAGGACCTCGCTCAAAAGCGGTGGACACAAAGGCGTTCTCAATAAAATAAAAATCACAAATAACCGAAATGTTGCCTACAAAGTCACCAGCGAATTTAGTGGGGATTTGCCGTTTAATGATCAAGGCAACCATGGCTCTATCAAGGCCGGGGGCGAGGTAGAGCTTGAGCTACACTTCGCAGCAGTTACCGAGCCTCAGGATGGGGCATTCCACATAATGTATGAGGATGTGAATGGCGTCCCGCGCATCGACGTTTTCCGCGTCACGGTGACCGAGGAAAACTGGGTAAAGTTAGACAAAGTCAGGAACAAAAGTTCGAGGCTCATAAAGGCTTGAGCTGTTCTGCAGCGAATAATACGCGCCAAATATTTTGATATTAGCTCAGAAGAAGAAGCTGTAATTCCACGCATCGTTTTGTATTAACTAATCCGTGCGTGGATTACAGTTGTGTTATTAATTAGCAGTAAAGGTGCCCAATGCCAGCTTGGCCGCTTCACCGATCTGAGCATCAAGCACCGACTTGAACTCCTGCGCGATTTCCTCGCGCTGGACCTCTTCACCGACCCAGCGCAGTTTCAGCGCAGGCTGGGCGCCGCTAGTGATGACCGAGATACGCAGGATGATCTCGCGCACCGACAGGCCCTCGAACGGCACAACCGAGAAGATCAGCGACGTGGGCAGCGTTTCTTTGCTGGTTGCCTCGATGGCATCCATTGCGCTGCGGCTGGCGCGGGTTTCGCTGACGGTGTGATCGCTTTCCGATGTCGCTTTGACCGAGATGGTGCGTACCGCCGCGATGGCTTTGACCAGGCTGATGTCCTGATTGTCAGCACCAACCGCCGTCAGCGTGCTGTGCCAGTCCTCGATCCAGTCGCTCATGTCCTTCTGGGACATCGCGCGGCCGTTGATTGCCTGCACTGCTTGATACCCGGCGGTGGCCTTGAGCTTCAACACGGCGCGGTCGTCGGCGTGGCCCGGCGCGAGCACGTCGCCGAGGTTGAACAGCACGGCGCAGGTCATTTCGTCCTGGTTGATGAAGCCCTGGGCGTCTGCGACGTTGCGGTCGATAACGTACTTGCTGAAATCCACCAGAGAGTTAGTAGAGAAGGTGCCACGGAAGCGGCTGCGCCCCGCGCCGAACTGTTCCAGGTCGAAGACTTTTGCGCCCGCTGGCAGCACCACGACGGGGTTGTTCGTATCCAGCGCTTTTGCGGTGGCGATCATCGCGTTATCGGTGATCAGTTGAATTGCTTCTGCAGTAAGGGACATATTTCAGGTCTCTGTAGGGAATGGGTAGAGCGGGGATCAGGTGCGGCGCGGGATCGGAGCTTCGTCCCGGGTGAACATCTGGTCGTGCTTCTCGGCGAACAGTGAGATTTTGCCGCCGCTGCCAACGTGCATCGGCGTGTCGAGGCTGGTGTTCTCGCTCCGGGTGCCGCGCTTGGTCGGCACCTTGTAGTCGAGCTTGTGCTTGATCTTCACCTGGGCGGATTCGCCGATCTGGGAGAAGTCCAGGGTGATGACCAGCTTCCCGGCCTTGCCATGGTCAACGACACCGGCGGCAACTTCGGAAAGGGCGTGGCCAATCTGGCTGGCGAACGCGCCGCCGTTCAGTTCTTCGAGGAATTCGGCGGTGTCAGTTGCTGTAGACATGGGCGGTTCTCCGGATTGGGCGTTAGCCCGCTGGGTGGGATGTACAGTTGAAGGGGCCGGCGGCGTTGGCTGGCGCGGGAGTGCATGCGCTTCACGCCGCCACCTTGGTTTGATTCCAGGCCCCGACCGCGTTAAACACGGCCGATACCTGTGATTCGGGGATTTCTACGATTCCTGGAACTGCCAGCCAGCCCATGCCAATCACGTGGTTTGGGTTGCAGTCGTTTTTGAGCTCGTTGTAGAAGTGCTCAACCACATCGGTGAGGCTTCCTGCCAGGTGCACACCGTCTGGCCTGATATCCACTGACTTGATGTACTGGGCACCGTCCTGTCGAACGCAGATGCCCGCGATGTATATCGTCCAGCGGTGCGGGATATCGCAGAGGGCGTCGGCCACCTGACGCACACGGATTTGTTTGCCGTTCTTCCAGTTGATCATCACCTGCAAGCCACTTGGATCGATGTTGACCACGGCCGCGTGATTCGTTGAAAGCAGCGCCCGGCAAGATCGCTCAAGGCGCGTGCGGATGTTGTGAGTCTTTCGCTTGCTCATAGAGCCTCCGCGATTTCCCGCAGGAGTTTTCGTTCGGTGAAGGTGGGAGCCTTGCGCCGCCGCTTTAGGATCGTTTCAGGATCCACTTTGGTGGAGCGGGCCGGTGGAATCAGGTTTCCCCCGAAGCCGGCTGCTTTGGCGATCTGCCCACCACGCCGCTCGAACTCTGCGATAGCGGCTGCAAGGTTGGCGGACTTGGACTGGTTTTCCTTAACTGCGCTGAGCCCAAAGCTGATCATGGATGCGCACCGAAGAAGGCGAACAGGCCGAGGATTACGCAGAAGAGGGCGGTCCAGCGCAGCATGAACACCCCGAAAGTCACAGGCGGTTTTGGCTTCACCGCAGCAATAGGCGCTTCATCGCAGCGCTTGGCGAAGCGAACGGCCTTGTCGATGCCAGTGCACATTGCCTTGGTGCAGTCGCTGGCGCGGTCTACGATGCTGAACTCGCCGTTGCCGCAGGGCACCACTTTGAATCGCGGCGGCGGTGCTGGATTGATACGCCCGACCTTGTCATAAAACTCAGCGGTTGAGAGCGTGCAACGCTGGCGCAGGCCTTCGAGGATCGCGCGGTTCTGGCTGATCGTCTGATTCATTTGATTCTCCAAGACCGCATTGGCCAGATGCCAGGCACGGGTGACCAAACCCAGCCGTGAGACTGGCCTGGCATCTGCCGATGCGGTCGTATTGGTTTAGGGGAGGGTGCCGGTTACGATTCCGGCGCTGATGCAATCAGCCGTACAGCTCCAGCGTGTCTGGGCGGCGAGCAGGGCGCATATCAGTCATGCGCCTTTCGCTCGACCGACGTTCCCGTCTCATTGGCTGGTCATCGATCATTGCGTGTATGGCGATCACGGCAGCCAGTACGACGCAAACCGGCGAGATGATCCGCCGCCGCATACATTCCGCGACCATCGCCGTTTGGCGGTTCACTCCAAGCTTGAACATGGCGTTCGACAAACGCTTAACTACGGTGCCCGGCGCAACGCCGAACATCTGGGCGATCTCTTTTGCTGTCATGCCCTGGGCAACCGAGAGAACGAACTGAAGCTCTCTCGGTGCCAGCCCTTGCCCTAAATTTCCTTTCCACCCGCCGTAAGTGATTGTCGAATCCATCGTGCTGCTCCTGTTGGTACTCCTGGTTAACTTCCCGAATGCCCCTGTTGCCAAGGGCATTTGGTGAAGTTTTCATTTGGCCGGCGGCCAGCTCACCACTGCCCAGGTGACGGGCTTTGCGCTAGGCTGAGCGCTCTCACACAACACAGCCTGCAAAGGAGGGCGCTGCACAATGCACAGCTATAAGTTGAAGTTCGAAGCGAACGAAGGGGATATGGGGCCGAAGAGTTATGAGTCGGTCCGCCCGGTGGAGTCGGGGGATGTCGTTGAGCTAGATAACGGCATGTGGCACTTCGTTATGGACATTCGAAGTTTGAAGACAGGTACTCAGCTAGTTCTTGCTGGATCTGGGCAGAACGCTGAGGAAGCAGAGCTGCTAGGGAGGCAGCTGCTAGACGACTGAGCACTACTGCTCCGTACTTCGCACAACTCCCAGCGCTAATATCAGTGCTGGGATGCATCAGGGTAAGCCTGGTGGCGAGCCCTATTTTTCCCTGGAAGGCCACGGCCAAGAACGCCGCTTCAATCCGCGACTCTATCCCCGGCGGGCTGATTGTCGGATAAACGTGATCACTGGGATCTTCGTTTAGCGTGAAGATATCTTGGTGCTGTTCGTGCAGAGCCTTTGCGGCGTCTTCACCGGATATTGGAACCAAGATAAGGCCCATACCGAAAAGCCTTTTGAGATATTCGGCATCCCCAGCACCAATAAGAACGCATCGCCTTGACTGTGGGTCAATTGCCGCTATTGAGTCTTTCATGGTGCGCACCCCATGGCTTTTCCAATTGACCCCAGCAGCATTGGTATAAGCAGGGAAACTCCGTATCCCCACGGGATCGCCGCACAGGCTATTGCTACGCCTGAGAGGGCTCCCATCAAAAATGGTCTCCGCATAATCCTTCTCCTGTTGATTTCCCAATGCACCCGTCACCAGGTGCATCAGTGAAATGTTCCAGTTCTGCGCGGCAAACCTTGCGTGCCGAATTACCGGTCACGGAAGCAGGCCGTGTTGCGTGTTGTTCCCTGATCTCAATCAGGGTCTGTCTTCAGGCTGTTAAAGAGCGGTGAGGCCTCTGGCCTCCATCGCTGCGGTGTGTTGCTGCGATAGATGTAGTTAACCATCGGTTTATTTGTACGTCAATACCGATGGTTAATTTAATTTAGAGGTCCATGGGTTATGCTTTTGCCATTACTGGATGTATGTCCAGCTAAGGGGGTGGCATGGCCAAGCAGATGAAGTCGGCGCCACGGGAGCGCCAGGAGATGTCAGCCGTCGAAAAGCTAGGGCTGCGCGTGTCGTCAATGATCAACTCTCCGCGCGCTCAAGATAGGTGTTCAGCGTTGATTCACCGCCTAGATACGGACCGGGATGCAGAGTGGGAGGAGGTTATGGGACGGATATCCGAAACGGACGGGGTGAGCATGATCTTTCAGGATGACGGCGGGGTTCTGTTGGAATGGGAAGCGCCAAGCGAGGATGATCGTGTGGTCGAGCTGGGGGAGGTGGACCCAGTGGAAGAGGAGCCCGCTACTTTCTGACAGGCAATAAAAAGCCCGGCGCTTGGCCGGGCCCTTTAGTTTTTTTGCGGTTGGGGTGGAGGGGGCTGTTCCTTTCCAATCTGCATTGCAGCCATAGTGGTCTGCATAGCTCCTAACACATTGGCCTGGTTCGCGAAGTAGCCGCCGACCAGAATAGCTACGACCGCTAGAAGCTGAACAATGACAGCCGCCCAATAATTCGATTTCACCGTCGCTGCTTGCTTTGCCGCTTCTTCAGCGCCTTCTGCCGCTTTGGTCACGCGCTCAGCTAATAGCTCGTAGCGCTTGTCTCGCTCCGACTGCGCAGCAAGAAAGCCGTCAATTTTCGCGGACACAGATTCGAGCCGAGCATCCATCTTGACTTCGATGGTCTCAAGTTTGGCATTAAATTCTTCGCGAGTAATGTCATTCATGCTTTGAGTATTGCCTGCATTGGCAATGCTGTCCATGCCACCGGGATTTAGAGCCTCGTAAGCTTTTCGGGCTGCCTCACTCATCTTGTCCAGGACAGCTAACTTGGCCAGGGCCGCCTGATCGTAAGATTCCTGCATCTTGCGCGCAGCCTCTGCGACCGAAAGCAGGGGCTCTTCTTCTTGCTGAGGGGTCTTATCGTCCGCCACTCTGCCTACCTTGTCTGCTTGGCTGCGTCTGTCCTTTGTTTTATCAATCACGAACTGTTCCCTATGATTTACTTAGCTCGGACGATCTGCCCATCTCGGACCCCGTCCGCATAAGCCCTGGTCGCGGCATCACTACAGGCCGTTAAGCTTTCCGCGCATTCCAGATCATCAGAACCTTGGCGTGAACAGTTACATCCTCAATCCGCGCCTCTTGGTCCCTGATATTTGGGTTGTCGGACACTAGCAAAAACCGCTCAGAATCCAGCACCTGGATTCGCTTGATGTACAGGTGCTCATGCCATGTGAGTACATATATAGCTTCGCCAGCGAACTCGTTTACTCCCTTATCGACGATGAGCGGGTCTTTGTCGTTAATCGTGCCTTCCATGCTTTGACCCCAGCCAGTGATCATGGCCAGCGAGTGAGGGGAGGTGTACGAGATGTTTTTTTCGCGCAGCACGTCTTCGTGAATAATGAGGTTTCGAACGACTTCGTTGTAGTCGCTCGGCACTTGTCCGTGACCCATTGAGGCCCGGACATCGTACTGGCGAATCACGATCTCGCCCGCGCGCGCCTTCAGGCCCGAAAAATCCGCCTGAATAACCTTGCCCTGTGCTTCGCTGGCCGCCGAGAGCGCCGCCGCCGCGATCTTCTCTTGCGCATCAGCATCGAGATTCTTGCCCGCATGCTTGCGGATCATCTCCATTACCTTCTCGGCGGCACTCGCCCCGCCAATCGCCGCGGCCTTAACGGGCGCACTGGTTAGTGACGCTATTTCGTCAGCCAGACGCGGGCTGAATGCCGCCACAGGTTCATCAAGCATGCGAGCAAGCACTGCGGCGAACTTGGTGTTCAGAGGATTTATGCCCTTGAAGTAGAGGTTCACTGCCGCCGGCGTCATCCCCGCCTCATCGGCGATTTTCTTTTGACTGAGCTTAAGCTCGTTCTTCTTCGAGAGGAACAAGTCGTGCGCGGCTGCGCATTCGGCTATCAGCTCGGGCGGGAGGATTCGTTTTTTAGTCATGGCGCAAATTTAAACCAATGGTTAAAAATAAGAAGAAACCATCGGTATTGATTAAAACTTAACAGATGGTTAATATCGGCCTCATCTATATGAGAGGCGCGACCATGAATGAGACTTCCCTCGACAAGTTCGTGACTGACAAAGGGCAGTCCGAAGCCGCACGGCTTCTTCGGGTCACAGCCCCAGCCATTCACAAAGCCTTAACCGCAAAACGGGATATCCGCGTTCTTCAGCTTCCTGATGGAAGCTTTCAGGCCCAGGAGCTTCGCCCGTTTCCATCGCAAAAATCAGCTGCGTAGCCATCAACACTCATCTCCGATCCATGGCCTGAATTATCGGGCACATGGGCGACAGCGAGTAGTACAGCGGATTAGCTGGTGTTTCATCCAGTACCAAATTCCAGGCACAAAAAAGCCGGTGGCTAGACCGGCTTCTTCAACAACACTTTGTGAGGTCGATTATGCACACCATGTCCACCCCGATCAATAGCAGGGCTGATTCGTCAGCTTTGCACCAAGCGTCAAATCTGACGCGTCAGGTGATGTCGTCGCGAGAGATCGCGGAACTGACCGATAAGCGTCACGCGAATGTGAAGCGCGACGTAATCGCCATGGTTCAAGACCTCAAGGGAGATGTGCTCAGTTTTGAGCACATCTATTTGGACGGTCAGAACAGGCAGCAGATCGAATACCTGCTTGACCGCGAGCATACCGATTGCCTGCTCACTGGCTACAGCGCCGGTCTACGCATGAAGGTGATTCGCCGCTGGCACGAACTCGAAGGCCGGGTGATCGGCCAATTCCAGATTCCCGCGTCGTTCTCCGAAGCGCTGCGCCTTGCTGCCGCCCAGGCAGAACAGAATCAGCAGTTGCAGGATGTCATCCAGCGCCAAGCCCCGAAGGTTGCGGCAATCCAGCGCTTGGCTGGTGCTTGCGGCGCGATCTGCATCACTGACGCCGCCAAGCAGCTGCAAATCCGTCCTGCTCAGCTGTTCGACTGGCTTCAGCAGAATCGCTGGATCTACCGTCGCGGCGGGTCCACGCGCTGGATCGCCATGGAGCCGCGCATCCAGTCCGGCCTGCTGATCCACAAAGTCACCTCTCTGCGACCGGATCATGAAACGGGCGTAGAGCGCGCCGCGTTTCAACCACTGGTAACCCCGAAAGGCCTTGCTGTGTTGGCCGAAAAGAATATTGGAGCTGCACTGTGAGTGTTCAAGCTATGGCCTGGGCGCTTCAGATCGCCAAGACCGAACTTTCTGACCCTACCGCTCGCCACGTACTGCTTTGCCTGGGCAACTACGCCAGTGCAGACGGCCGCGGGGCTTATCCATCGGCCAAAACCCTGGCCGAAGATACCTGCCTTGCTGAGCGGACCATCCGCTACAAATTGGATGCGCTCGAGGCTGGTGGATTCATCGTTCGAGGCAATCAGGCGCTCGCTGCTGTTTACATCGAGCGTCATGACCGCCGCCCAGTGGTTTACGACCTTCAACTGGTCCGGGGTGCAAATGCTGCACCCCGTTCAAAGCGGGGTGCAAATGACGGCACGGGGTGCAACTCAGAACAGAACGGGGTGCATCCTGAGACAGAACGGGGTGCACCAGCTGCACCCAATACATCATCTAACCATCAGGGAACCGAAGAGCAGCTGCAGCGTGATTTGGATTCCGAGATTGAACGGCAAGACCAAGCCGCCGCAAATGGCTCAACCCCTGATCGCCGCTTTGCAATGTTCGCTACCTGGGAGCCCGACGCAAAGTCGCTCGCCGACCAGGTCGCAATCGCTGGCCTGCCCGTTGGTTGTGTTCCTGACGAAGCCGTTCGCAAGTTCAAGGGGTTCTTCGTCGCCAAGCCCAACACCTTCGACTCGCCTGCTGGCTGGTGCTACCGGCTTGTCGGTTGGGTGAAGCGCGAGCGGGTGAAGGCCGCCGGGAAGGGGCAGGAACCTGATTTTGACGACACCGCCTGGGGCGATGACTTGGGGAGCTTGTGATGAAATCTGCAACGAGCATGCTGCAAACCTTGCCGAACCTTCCGCCGAGTGAAGTCGCGCCGCTCAAGGCTGACGCCGGGACTGTTCAAGTGATCAATGCTCTGTTTCGCGAGCTGATGGCGATCTTCCCTGCGTGGAAGCAGGCGTGGCCGGATCAGGAGGCCATTAGCGCTGCCAAGGTCACTTGGACCAAGGCGTTCATGGCCGAGAAAATCACCAGAATCGAGCAAATTCGCTTCGGGATCGAGCAATGCCGCAAGCTTGGAACCGACTTCGCGCCAAGCGTCGGCCGGTTCATCGGCATGTGCCAACCAACGCCGGAAATGCTGGGTATTCCGCCCTTGGCCGCTGCGCATCGTGAAGCATGCCGCAACGCTCACCCCGCCATGGCAGGGAAAGGCAATTGGTCTCACGACGCGGTATGGCACGCGGCCAAGGAATGCGGATTCCAGAACCTGAACCGGCTGGAAACGTCGCTGAGCCTGAAGCTGTTCGATCGCAATTACACGATCACCATCCGCCGCATGATCGCTGGGGAGCCGTTGCAGAAGATGCCACTGGCTTTGCCCGAACGCGCTCAGGGTCGAACCACACCCGAGGTTGGAAACAAAGCGCTGGCCGAGTTGCGCGCCGGTCGTGGAGGTGCGCGTGCCTGATCGCCGCCTGGCTGTTCCCGAAATCGATACCTACCGCTTTGCGGTGTTCTGCTGCTCGTTCAAGGTTGACCTTGGGTCAACGCCTGATCATGCCCTGGCGCTGTTCGCCGATTCCGGCATGGCTCAGCGCTACGGTGCGTGGATGTGGCCGAGTACCTACGAAGTTGTCGATGTCGTCACGGGGAAGCCGGTATGCGCGTGACCTCGAAGAAGCTTCGCGCCTCGGCCAACGGACAGGACTGCACCGTTCGAATCCCTGGCATTTGCAATCACAACCCGGAAACCACGGTTCTTGCGCATTTGCCGTGTGGGCAGAAGGGCATGGGTATGAAGGGCTTCGACACTGTCGCGGTTTACGCCTGTAGCGCATGTCACGACGTGATCGACGGTCGCGGCACGGGCGATGTTGATTGGCAGGACATGCCGCGCGCCATTGCTGAAACCCACGAAGCCCTGATCAGGGTAGGAATTCTAACTGTGAAGGGGGCTGCATGATCGATCTGATGTTGCCGTGGCCACCAAAGGTGCTCAGCCCCAACGCGCGTTCGCACTGGGCAACCAAGAGTCGTGCGGCCAAGACATACCGAAATGCCTGTTACCTGCTGTGCCGCCAAGCTGGTTTGTCCGCTCCACAGGTCGTGCACTGCTGTCTCTCGAATTCATTCCGCCAGATCGCCGCCGCCGTGACGATGACAACTGCATCGCCGCGTTCAAGTCCGGTCGTGATGGTGTGGCACAAGCCATGGGCATCGACGACAGCCGTTTCGTTACTCAGCTGCAGATCAGCGCCGAGACCATCAAGGGTGGTGCTGTCCGTGTACGTATTTCTGATTACATTGAGGTCACCCAATGACAGCGCTAAAGACCCTTGTAATCACTTTTTCGGATGCCGAAATCCGCCGCCAGGGATCCGCGTCAAGTGCTCGCGATCTTCGTGACGCGCGATTCCCCGGTGTTCACTTCCGCTACAACCAGAGCAGGGAGCAGGGCTCTTGGTATCTGGTGGTGGGTTCGAAGTGGCACAAGATCGCCGGTTTCCCAGCGCTACCCACGAAGGGGCTGATCAACGCTTTGCCGAAGATCCGCGAGCGCCTGGCGGCTGATCCTAAGGCGTCTGCCGCTGCTGGCACCCTGGAGACTGTTGGCCAGTTGCTGGACTGGTTCATGACCCGGCAATCGACGGAGCGCAGCCTCTCGGCAAAACGCCGGGCCACCAATACCTCCATCATCACCTGTCACCTCAGGCCGCGCCTGTCTGACCTGCTGGTGGATGACGTGGATCGGTCAGCTCTGGACAAGCTGGTGATGTGGCCGATGCAGGCGGAAATGTCGCTGTCCTACGTGCGCTTGATGTGGGGCGTGTTGGTGGTCGCATTCCGGCAGGCCGAGAAGCTGCGGCTGATCACCAAGAACCCGATCGCAGGGTTCAAGTTCACTGACTTCACCAAGGCCCGTATCCTGCCTAAGCCGTCCCGTCTGCGCGCGGTCCAGTTGGAAGAGGTGATCGCTGAGCTGGCCGCCGACTTCGACCGCAACCCGCAGGACTCCATGCTGGCCCTGATGATGCTCTGCCACGGTACCCGCGCTGGTGAGACGCGCCAGGCTCGCTGGGTGAACCTGACTCTTGGGGAGCAGGGCGAGTGGTTCATTCCTGCCGACAACACCAAGACCCGCTGCGAGCACCGACTGCCGCTGACCCATCAGGTGTGCGCGCTGCTGGAGCGGTACCGGGAGTGGCAGTCGTCCAAGGGCTACAAGGGGGCCTACATGTTTCCGGCTCGCAACCGTGGGCCGATCAGCGACAGCCAGGCCTGTGCCGTATTCGCTCGCTTGGGTAAAGGTGAGTGGACCAGCCACGACCTGCGCAAGGTGGCCCGCACCGGCTGGACCGATCTCGGTGTCGACTTCCTCATTGGGGAGATGCTGGTGAATCACACGATGACCCGGAACGTGCAGACCTACATCCATACCTCGGCTGAGCTGTTGAAGCGTGAGGCGCTGAGCAAGTGGCATGAGTGGCTAGACGGGAAGGGCTTCGCCCTGATTCACCGCTCGACCATGGCTAGAAACGTAAATTCGCAGAATGCCGCTGAAGCCATGCTTGGCGCGGCCTCTAGCCAATCCACGAATCCATAAAAGGCGAGGTTTAAAAATGATGATTATGGTCGATCACCGCCGAAAGCTGGCAGTCCAGCCCGGCGATATCAGTTCGATGCAGATGGCGCAGGGCATCGGTGGCCGCTGGATTTTGGAGCTGCACATGATCTCTGGCAGGGAGATTGTGATACCGGCCAGCAACGACCTCGGCCAAGTCGATCTGAACGTGATCCATGCCCAGTTAATGGAGGCAAGCGAGTGAGGAAGAGTCACGGCCCAGCCTTTCGCAAGGTGATGAAGCCGCTCCGAGCTTGCTACGACTGTCGCGGCAGCGGTCTTCGCATGGGCATGTTCCATCAATTGGAATGCGCTACCTGTAACGCGTCGGGCTGGGTCTGCGCCGAAACGGGCGAGGCGCTGCCTCTGGCTGACCTGGTGCTGCAACTGGGCATGAAGCTTCGGGCCGTGGAGCGCGAACTGGCTTTGGCCGATCAGCAGTCAGGCCCGCAGCAGCAATACGAACAGAACAACCGCCGCGGCGCCGGCGGATCGAATTACACAGGGGATTAAGCGATGGGCATCTATAACGACGTGATGGGCACCCTGGTACGTGTACTGGCCGCCGACAACATCGACAACAGCACCAAGCAGAGCTGGCAGAAGCTGATCGATGCTGACCTTCGCCAGGGTGGCAACGGCAGTTCGATCTCTGTCCGAGACAAATTCGATTACGACTGCTGCCTGTATGCGCTGCTGCATCGCGAGCTGGCCCCGGCTCAATGGGACGTGCTGGTAGCCAAGTATTCAACGCATAAGGCGAACAAGGTGGCCTCGATTGGTCGTCTCGCGAGCCGCATCACGTCACCGGCGCCGCAACTCTTCCTTTATAAGGCGCTGACTGCGTGGGCAATCCCGCAGCTCAAAGGCGTCCAGACTGGCAAGCGCTCCACAGACATGATCGTGTTGCCTGCTGAGTTCTACGACATGAACACATGGGACCCGGCAGCCTCCCCGGAGCGGACTCGTCGAGGCTGGAGGGCTGGGATCCATAAGCGCCTTGAGTCGTTGGAAGAGGCGGCAGTGATTCACGCCACCGAGCTTTTCGACCTGGAACAGATATTCCTTGACGCCGCTTGACGAATCGGCCGATTGGCCGTAAATTCACCCCATCATGTCGATCCTACGCGTTATGAGAGAAGACCCCAAAAGCCCAGCCACCAAGCTGGGCTTTTTTGTTTCCACAAACAGAAAACCCGGCCGAATTTGAGCCGGGTTTTCTTCTTTTATCGTCGATTTTGTTGCATAGTTAGCAGCTGCAATTGTTCGAGTAGCGACGGTGGAAGCGAACAGGGATATGGTGTTTGAGGCTCTTGGCATCGTAGCGCGCCGAGCCGATGAGCGAGGCTTGATCCTGGCCGAGTTCATGGCAGCGGCTGCTGGAAGTTGGAAGATAGAAGAAGAGTTACTCCAGCATTTGATTGAGGTTGAGCTTCTGGTCCTTGATGGTGCCACGGAACATGCTGCCGCGAGAGTTCGTCTCACTTCATCTGGGCGCGATCTACTCACGCGGGAATCCACTCGACGTTCGTGATGCCAAGTCTCTCTGCCTGAGGCTTACTCAGTTTGGGCACTGGGTCGGTTCGATATTTAGGGATCTGACCGATACCAGCATCCAGAGTCGCCCAATGCCACGCTTCCGCATTGCTCATTGTGGCCGCGCGGACATAGAAAGATTTGTAAGTGCCGTGTAATAGGTAATCGATACGGTAGTGATGTTCCAGTGGCATGGCGGGCTCTCGTTATGACAATGTCACCAGATTGATAAAAAGCCTCCCGAGAAGATTCATAGATTTTTTCAATGCTTTACATAGATTTCAAGCCTCGGCATTTGCCGGGGCTTTTTGCATTCTGGAGTGACGGATGGACCCTACTGACCTCGGACCAGGCACAGCTACCTGGCTGGGCGGTACTGGCACGGTGTTGCTTGCAGGCTTCTTGTGGCTGCGCAAGTTTCTCTCGCGGGACGCAGCCGATCGGGCGATGGATAACGCCGATATTGGCACGGTCCGCCGGCTGAACGAGCTGTTGGACTCAGAGCGCCAAGCGCGCAGGGAGGCCGAAGCACGTGCCGATCAGTTCGCCAAAGAACGTAACGAGCTCGCCGCAGCAGTTGGCCGGATGGAAGGGAAGATTGAAGCCCTCACCAGCCAGGTCGCCCAGCTGACTCAGCGTGTCACCCAGCAAAGCGACGAGATCACTCGGCTTCGCACCAAGTTGGGAGGAATCAACTGATGGACAAATGCGCACTCAACTTCATTGCACGTCATTGGTGGCGTCGGGTAGAGGTTTGGCTGATCGCTATTCTGCTGCTATCGGGTGGTGCCATGCTCGGCTTCCAGGCGGCGCAGTGGTCGCTCGCCGGTTGGTATAGCGCTCAGGTCTCAGAGGTTCGCCGCGGCTATGACGAAGCCACAAAGCAGCGTGATCTCCGACTCACCAAGTTGGCGGACAAGACCACTGATGCTGCGTCGAAGGTTGAAGCAGCGTCAGCCAGCGCTGTTCATGCGGCAGATACTGCGAGCAAGGCTGCTGATAAGGTCAATGAGGCGGTGGAGCGGCAGAGCCCATGACCGCCGCGCTCAAGCTTGTTCCCCTCTGGGTATGGGCAGCACTCGGTCTGCTGACATCTATTGGCTATTTGGCGTGGCGGCTGGATGGCGTTAAGGCTGATCGTGTCGCCGTGACACTGGAGCGAGACACCGCTAAGGCCAAGGCCGCGTCATTGGCAGACACGCTGCGCCTACAGCGCCAAATCACCCAAGACATTGATCAGGTAGCCGACGATGCGAAAGCGAACGCCGACCACGTTACTGCTGCTGTCGTTATTGCTGATAGCCGGGCTGACAGCCTGCAGCAGCAAATCACCAACCTCCTTGCCGCCAGAAAGTCCTGTCCTGCCCCGGCTGCCGCTGGAGGCAAGACAAGAGACGACCTTGCCACAGTGCTTGCCGACCTGCGTCGAAGCGCTGACGAAAGAGCGGGAAGCCTGGCTGAAGCGCTTGACCGCAGTCGAATAGCCGGTCTGGCCTGCGAGGCTGCTTACTCAGCGGCACAGAACAGATGAAGAAATCCTGGTCGGTTACAGCGCCAGGCTATCCACCATTCCCCTTGATCATGCAAGAAGACCACGACCACGCTGGTGCACTGGCATTCGCCCAGGGCATCTGGCCCAACGCAACTGTGAGGTAGTCAATGGCTCGCCCGTGTCGTTCCTTCGGTTGCCCCGCGCTGGTAAAGACAGCGGACCAGAAGGGCTACTGCGATGCGCATGCCGATCTCCGATCTGGCTGGAGTAAGCGCGAAGACAGGTCAGGCAGCACGACCTCCCGCAATTACGGTCATGCCTGGCGCATCCAGCGCGCTCGAATCCTCAAGCGTGATCACTACCTTTGCCAGTTGTGCGCAAGGTCGGGTCGGGTTGAGTCTGCGAACGAGGTTGACCACGTGATCAGCCGTGCAAATGGCGGCACCGAGGACGATGACAACCTCCAGTCCCTGTGCGGCCCATGCCACAAGGCCAAAACGGCGTCGGAAAGGGGCAAATCGGTCGGTTCTGGTCGCGAATCTCGCTAATGAGAACGAATCGCAGGGGGAGGGGCAAAAGTTCAGGCCTTTCGTTGACATGACCGTCCCCTTGGCCTTTTACACGCGCCCGCGAAAAATGAATTTCAGGAGTTGAGCGAATGCCGGGGGTCAAGGGGCGCTCCGGCCGTCGCCCGAAACCCACGGCCAGCAAGGAGTTGGCCGGGAATCCCGGCAAACGAAAACTCAACAAAGATGAGCCCAGCTTTGAGCTTGTCACCAATATCGACCCCCCGGAGTGGCTATGCCCGAACTCACAAGAAATGTGGGCTCGGGTCGTTCCCGCGCTCCTGGCTGAAAAGGTTTTGTGCGTCACCGACCTGCATAACGTCGAAGCTTTTTGCACGGCCTACGCCAACTGGCGTGCGTCACAAGCCTCGGTGGTTCAGTTCGGAATCGTGGTCACTTCGCCGATGGGATCACCGATCAAAAACCCTGCGCTCACCGCCGCGAAAGAGGCCATGGCGCAGATGGTTACCTTCGGCTCGCTGCTTGGTCTCGACCCTTCAAGCCGCACGCGACTTGTGGGAGCGAAAAAGACCGGCGAAGCCAACGCCTTCTCGGCATTACTTAATGGATAACCATGGCCTTCAAACACCCGAACGTCGAAGCGGCGAACCGCTGGGCGCGCGCGGTGATTCGTGGCCATGTACCGGCCTGCCGGTACGTCCAATTGGCTTGCCAGCGGCACATAGATGACCTGATCAAGAGCAAGTCCGCGAGCTTCCCGTACAAATTCGACGCCAAAAAAGCTGAGAAGTACCTGAAGCTTGCCCAGCTCATGCCGCACGTGAAAGGTGAGTGGGCACGCAAGCGGCAGCTGATCACCCTGGAGCCTTGGCAAAAGTTTGGGCTTGCCGTCACGTTCGGCTGGGTCAAAAAGCGTTCCGGCCTACGCCGGTTTCGTGAGAGCTACTGGGAAGTCCCGCGCAAGAATGGCAAGAGCGTTATCGCGGCATCGGTGGGCATCGGCATGTTCGTCGCCGATGGCGAATTCGGCGCGGAGATATACAGCGGTGCGACCACTGAGAAACAGGCATGGGAGGTTTTCCGCCCGGCACGCTTGATGGTGCTTCGCTCGCCCATGTTGATGGAGGCCGCTGGCATCGAGGTCAACGCCTCAAACATGAGCAAGCCAATCGACGGCAGCCGCTTCGAAGTGGTGATTGGCAACCCTGGCGACGGCGCTTCGCCAAGCTGCGCCATTGTCGACGAGTACCACGAACACGATTCTGCTGCGCTGTACGAAACGATGGTTACGGGCATGGGCGCCAGGCTCCAGCCGCTGATGTTCATCATCACCACGGCCGGCAGCAACATTGAAGGCCCGTGCTATGAGATGCGGCGCCGCGTCGTCGAAATGCTCGAAGGCACGGTGACTGACGAAGAGCTTTTTGGGTGGATTTGGACCATCGACGAAGGCGACGACTGGACCGACCCAACGGTGATGGCCAAGGCCAACCCGAACATGGGTGTGTCGGTCTACCAAGAGTATTTGGGAAGCCAGCAGTTGAAGGCGGTGAAGAACGCCAGTTTTCAGAACACGTTCAAAACCAAGCACCTCAATGTGTGGGTTTCGGCCCGCGCCGCCTATTTCAACATGGAGGCGTGGAGCGACTGCGCTGACCCTGGCCTGGTGTTTGAGGACTTCGAAGGCTCCGAATGCCTGATGTGCCTAGATCTGGCATCCAAGACCGACATTTGCGCCCGTGTGAACCTGTTCTATCGAATGATCGACGGCGTTTTGCACTACTACTGCATCGCGCCTCGCTTCTACCTGCCAGAGGAGACCATCCAGTACGGCAAGGAGCGGGCTGTGATTGAGCGCTATCAGAAGTGGCTGAATCAGGGCGTCCTGACTGGCTGCGATGGCGCCGAGGTGAGTTTCAACCTGGTGCGTGACGACCTGCTCGAAGATGCCAACCACGTTGCACTGACCGAGATCCCGCACGATGAATGGGGCGCGTTCCAGATCGCTCAGGATTTCGAAGCGCTCGGCCACACTCCGGTGAAGATCCCGAAGACGGTGAAGACATTTTCACCCGCCATGAAGGAACTGAACGGCGCAATCCTCAGCGGGCGGTTTCACCATGACGGCAACCCAATTCTCAGCTGGATGATGGGCAACGTCACTGCCAAGCCCGACGCAAACGAAAACGTCTTTCCTCGAAAGGAGAAGAACGCGAACAAGATCGACGGTCCGGTGGCCCTGCTGATGGGCGTCAACCGCGCAATGATCCTGGCTGGCAGCCCTGATACAAGCGGCTTCTACGACAACCCAATTATGGTAGGCATTTAATGGCGCGCGATAAGAAACCCGGGCGGGTTCGATCTGCCCTCCAGAATTGGCTGGGCGTGCCGGTTGGTTTGACCACTGATTCGTACTGGCAAGAATGGTTCGGCACTTCGGCGTCGGGCAAGTCGGTCACGGTGGACAAAGCTCTGCAGCTCTCTGCGGTCTGGGCATGCGTTCGCCTACTGTCTGAAACGGTGTCGACGCTGCCGTTGAAGCTGTACGAGCGTCACAGCGACGGCGGGCGAATTCCTGCTACCAACCACCCACTTTACGAAATATTAACGAAGCGTCCGAATGCTGAAATGACGCCGGGTCGTTTCATGCTGATGATCGTCGCCAGCATCTGCTTACGTGGCAACGCCTTCGTCGAGAAGCGCCGGGTTGGTTCGCGGATTGTCGCGCTGGACCCTCTGTTGCCGCAGCTGATGACCGTGAAGCGCCTGGAAAACGGGCGCCTTGAGTACAAATACACGGTCAAGGGCCAGCCCAGGGTCATTGCTGAAGACGACATGATGCACATCCGTGGCTTTGGCCTCGATGGCGTGTGCGGCATGCTGCCGGTATCGACCGGTAAAGAGATCTTCGGCGCTGCGATGTCGGCAGAAGAGGCGGCGGCCAAGGTATTCGCTCAGGGCATGCAGGCATCCGGCATCCTGAGTAGCGACACTGTACTTAAGCCAGAGCAGCGCGAGCATCTGCGGAAAAGCCTTGAAGCTTTCATGGGCTCCAAGAACGCTGGCAAGATCATGGTCGCCGAGGCGGGTTTGAAGTACCAGGGCATCACCATGAACCCCGAAGCGGCTCAGATGCTTGAGTCCCGCTCCTACGGCATCGAAGAGGTATGTCGCTGGTTCCGGGTGCCACCGTTCATGGTGGGACACATGGATAAGCAGAGCAGCTGGGCTTCCAGCGTAGAGGGGCAAAACCTGCAGTTCCTCACCAACTGCCTGCGGCCGCTGCTCGAAAACATCGAACAGGAAATCATTCGCTGCCTGCTTGATCGCGATGACCGCTACTTCGCGGAGTTCTCTGTAGAAGGCCTGCTCAGGGCTGACAGCCAGGGGCGAGCGAGCTATTACAACATCTGCCTACAGAATGGCTGGATGAGCCGCAACGAGGTCCGTCGCCTTGAAAACCTTCCGCCGATCCCCGGCGGTGACGTCTACACCGTGCAATCTAACCTGCTCCCTATTGAAATGCTGGGGCAGGGCGCGGGCAGCGGTGAGCAAGTCCGCGCCGCGTTGACCGCCTGGCTCACCCCGAACGAACAAGGCCGGAGCTCCGGCAACCCTGGAGACTGACCCATGACTATTCGAAGCCTTCCGGCAGCGCCGGCGGGTCGTCCGTGCGCGGGCGTTTCCTTTGATCTGATGCCGCAAGCCATGGAGCGCTGGAACGCAGGCATTCAAGCTGCTGCTGAAGACGACAAAAACACCATTTCGGTACTCGATGCCATCGGCTTTGACCCATGGTCGGGGGAGGGTGTCACGGCCAAGCGAATCAGCGCAGCGCTTCGCTCGATCAATGGCGCCGACGTCACCGTCAACATCAACTCCCCGGGCGGCGACATGTTCGAGGGGCTGGCGATCTACAACATCCTCCGCGAGTACAAAGGTCACGTCACTGTAAAGGTGCTGGGTCTGGCCGCTTCTGCGGCCTCGATCATCGCCATGGCCGGTGATGAGATTCAGGTCGCCCGATCTGGCTTTCTGATGATCCACAACGGTTGGACCATCGCCGCCGGTAACCGCCATCAGTTTCGCGAAATCGCAGACATGATGGAGCCGTTTGACGCTGCGATGGGCGACATCTACGCAGCCCGCACCGGCGGCGAGCTCAAGGCCATGCAGAAGCTCATGGATTCCGAAAGCTGGATCGGCGGTTCTGCTGCGGTTGAGCAGGGGTTTGCCGATTCACTTCTCGATTCAGATTCAATCAAGGAAGGGACGAAGGCGCAGAGCAGTGTGATTGCCGCTCGAAAGCTCGACCTTCTCCTTGCCAAGCAGGGTATGCCGCGCAGTGAGCGCCGCTCCCTGATTCAAGAGATCAAGTCCGGCACGCATGACGCTGTCGGACCCGGTAAGCAAGACGCTGCCGAAAGCCTGGCCAGCCTGGCCGAACCTATCGCCGATCTTGAACGCGCCCTCGCACGTTTCTCGGCAGCCGCTACCAACTAAGGAAATTCCAAATGTCCGAACAAGCCCAACTGCTTGCGAAAATGAGCGCCGAGCTGGAAAAGGCATCCAGCGAGTTCAGTGCAAAAGCTGAATCCGCCCTCGGAGAAGCCAAAAAAGCTGGCGCCCTGTCCGCTGAAACCAAGGCCGCCGTCGATGAGATGGCCTTGAAATTCAACACCCTGACCGAAGCTGAAAAACAGCTGAAATCCCAGTTGGGTGAACTGGAGCAAGAATTCGCCCGTCTGCCTATGCAGGCATCGGCCCAGCAGATGGAATCGCTGGGTGGCACCGTGATCAAGAGCGAGGCTCTGGTCGAGTTCGCCAAGAGCATCCAGGGTAACCGTCGTGTAAGCGTGCCGGTCAATGCCGCGCTGCTCAGCACAGGCGTAGCACAGGGTGTTGTCGAGCCTCAGCGTTTGCCTGGCATTGATGTTATGCCCAAACAGCGCCTGTTCATCCGTGATTTGATTGCGCCGGGCCGTACCACTTCCCCTGCAATCTTCTGGGTGCAGCAGACCGGCTTCACCAATGCAGCTCGCGTGGTTGCGGAGAACACCGCCAAGCCGTACAGCGACATCGTGTTCGATACCAAAATCACTCCGGTGACTACCATCGCGCACATGTTCAAGGCGTCCAAGCAGATCCTGGACGACTTCGCGCAGCTGCAATCGACCATCGACGCTGAAATGCGCTACGGCCTGAAATATGCCGAAGAGTCCGAAATCCTGTTCGGCGACGGTACCGGTGTGCACTTGCAGGGCATCGTTCCTCAGGCCAGCGCATACAATCCGGCTTTCGTGCCGGAAGAACTGACTTTCATCGATCAGTTGCGCCTGGCAATGCTTCAATCTCAGTTGGCTCGCCTGCCCGCCAGTGGCCACGTTCTGCACTTCACCGACTGGGCCAAGATCGAGCTGACCAAAGACTCGCTGGGTCGTTACATCATCGGCAACCCGCTGAGCCTGGCTGGCCCAACCCTGTGGGGTTTGCCGGTTGTTGCCACTGAGCTGGCTGCATTCCTGGGCAAGTTCCTCACCGGGGCCTTCCAGACCGGCGCTCAAATCTTCGACCGTGAAGACGCGAACGTGGTGATCTCGACCGAGAACGCCGATGACTTCGAGAAGAACATGATCTCGATCCGCTGCGAAGAGCGTCTGGCGCTGGCGGTCAAGCGTCCGGAAGCGTTCATCTACGGCACCTTCGCCCCGGCGGTCTAACCCCTGACGGGCCGCCAGCTCGGCGGCCCCATTGGAGGCAGCATGAAACTGAAAACTCTCAAGCCCCTGTACCTGGGCGGCGTGACGGTGGTCGAAGGCCGATCCTTCGAAACGGGCGAGCAGCATGGGCGCGAACTTATCCAGAAAGGCTATGCCGCGCTGGACGAATCGGGCGACGAAGCTTTTGTCACTCTTGATGACGAGCCAGGTGGCAGCACTCTGGCGCTGACCAGCGACCCGCTCAGTCAAAACCTGACTCTCGATGCCAACGGCAAAGGGAAAAAGGCAACCAAAAAGGCGGACTGATCATGTCGGTTATCGATATCGCAGTTGCCATGCTCCACGTCCGAGCTGATGACGCTGATCGTGACCATGTGCAGCTTCTACTCGATGCCGCAGAGGACAGCGCTGGTCAGTACATCAATCGGGCCTTTTATGCCGACGCTGATGCTTTGGCTGCTGCGGTACTCGACGGTACGGCTGGCGATGAACCCATTGTGGTCACCAAATCCATTGTCGCGGCCTGTTTGCTGATACTTGGCAGTTTGTACGCGAACCGGGAAGACGTGGCTGTTGGCGTCAGCTTGACGGTGCTGCCTATGGGCTCACGCTCGCTGCTCGCTCCGTACCGTATTGGGCTGGGTGTGTAATGCGCGCCGGTCCACTGCGAAACCGGTGCACGATCCAGAACAGGCAGCGAGTGCCGGACGGTGCTGGCGGTTTTGTAGAAGGCTGGGCCGACATCGCTGATGGCGGGGTATGGGCGGAAATCACCATGCCTACCGGCCGGGTTGCGGTTGTCGCCGATCAGCTCACCGGCCTGGTGACTGCCGAAATCCGAATCAGACCGCGTTCAGACGTCGTCGCCCAGATGCGCATGGTGCATAAAACCACCACCTACCTGATCGAGGCGGTTCTGCCCGATAACGAGCGCTCCATGCTTCGGCTGCTGTGCTCCAACGTTCCACATCCCTGAGGTATTTCCAATGAAAGTACGAGCACTGGCCGGATTGTCTGGCCCGTTTGGTTCGAAGCTGTCCGGCGATGAATTCACTGTTGCAGCGGACGTCGGCAAGGATCTGATTGATCGCAAGCTGGCTGAAGCCGTGACCGAAGCCGCTTCGGCGAAGGTGGACCCGAAAGCAAAAGGCGCTGACGCCAAGGAGTAACCATGGCTCGCCGCTCGCGTCTCGATGGTGATTTCAAGCTTCGCCGAACGCTTCGAAACATTCACACCACCCTTGATAACGAGCTGCGCGGGGCAATGCAGGAAGCCGCCAACATCGTGCTGGCTGCTCAGCAGGAACTGATCCCGAAGGATACGGGCGAGGCTGCGGCGGCGCTCACTGCGTTTGTTTCGAAAAACGGCCTGGATGCTCAGATCGGTATTAGGGGCAAGAAGAACAACAGGGAGTTCTTCTACATGCGCTTTGTTGAAAACGGGACCAAGGGCTACAGCGGCGACAAGCGTTCGGGCAATCGGAAACGTCGAGAGAGCAACAAGTCAAACGGCATGGCTTTCTTCGGGAAGTATCCCGACATCCCGGCCCGCGCCGCTCACCCGTGGTTGAGGCCTTCGTACGACATGAACAAGGAAGACATCGTGCGAATCATTGAGGGCGCCATCAGCTCTACGCTGGCGCGCGCTGCGGGGGAGCTTGGCAATGGCTGATCCATCTGTTGCGCTGCAGGTCGCGCTCTACGAGCTGCTCACCTCGGCGCTGACGGTGCCGGTGCATGACTCGGTTCCCGAAGACACGCCGTACCCGTACGTCGTTATCGATTCCGAGATATCGAGCAACGCGTCGCCGCTCTCTGGCAAGAAACGCGATGACCGGCTGCTGTACCTGAGTGTCTGGTCTGATTATCAGGGCCAGTCCGAAGTAAAGCGGATCAATGCCGAAATCGCCCTGGCGCTGGACGGCATCAAGCTCCCATTGAGCACGGGCAGGGCGGTTGCCATTCGCGTGCTCAGAACATCTTCAAACCGCGAGCCAGACGGCCGCACCTACATGGGCGCCGTCACCCTCCGAATCATCACCCAGCACTAACCGACACGCCGCCACGCGGCTTTATCACCTGTCCTCAGGAGGACTACCCATGACAATTAGTACCGGTGCCGGCACGCGGTTCTATATCGGCCCGCGCCTTTCCGCTGATCTTCCAGCGACAGAGGCGGCAGCCATCAGCCTTCTGGCTGCGCTCACCTACATCGAAGTCGGTGAGATGGAAACCGTAGGCGATTACGGCGACACCATCGGCGATGTCAGCTTCGCTGGTCTAGCTAAGGGCCGCGCCCAGCACCTGAAAGGCCTGGCGGATGCTGGCTCGTCCGAGCTCTCTATCGGATTCGACTCTGGCGATGCTGGTCAGTTGGCGCTGGTGGCGGCCTTCCGCGATCGCTCGCGCTTCGACTACCCGATCAAAGTCGTGTTCGTCGATGGCTACATCGATTACTTCGCGGCCAAGGTTATGAGCAACAAGAAAACCGGCATCAGCGCAGAAGGCGTGGTTAAGCGCGCTGTCACCCTGGGCATCAACTCGGACATCTACGAAGTAGAGCCAGAGTAAGCCGACCTGCCGTCGCCGCAACTTGCGGCGGCGGTAAACCATCATCAAATTCGTTAGAGAACTCTTCCCATGTCCAAGACCGAACACGGCACCGTTGTTGTAAGCAGCGGCGATATCAGCTTTACCCTGAAACCTACCCTGCGTGCATTCCGCGAGATTGAGCGTCGTTTCGGCGGTGTCATTGCTGCGATGCAGGCGATTGGTGTAGCCAACGTCAGCAACGTTTCGTTCATCATCGCTGCCGGGACCGGTGTTGACACCGGCAAGCGCAAGGAAGTCGAAGCGGTTGAAGAGCAGGTATTTGCTGCTGGCGTGAACACTGTCACCAATCAGGTGCTTCCGTTCCTGAATGCGCTGCTGAACCCGGCGGGCAAGACTGACGCCGAGATTGAAAAAGAGAAAGAAGAAGCGTCGGGAAACGAGTAAAAGCGGGCCCGGAGATCGGGACCGTAGACCTGATCTTCAACATTGCTACCGGCTGGCTGGGCTGGCCGCCTAGCCAGGCTTGGGATACGCCGATGGTTGAAATCCTGATGGCGTGGGATTCGAAACGACAGTTCATGATTGACACCAATCCGCATTCTGGTGGTGAGCACAAGCCCGCGCAATCGAAAGAAGAGGCGGCCAAGGAGGCTAGGATGAACCTACGGGCGGCCGCAATGAGTCGGAAGACGGGCTGATAGGCTCGCCATTTTGATTGCGGCTCCAGAGGGGTGTTAGATTGCCGCCCTTCACACGGAGGTTGCGTTATGAAAGTGGTGGTTGCTCTATTGCTCGTGCTGATCGTCCTGATCCTTGCGCCGTGGCTTATTTGGTTTTTCGCGGCCGGCGCTGCTGTCTACGGGCTAATTCTCGGGATCGTCGCTGTGGTTTCTGTCCTGCTCATGGTTGGAAGCGTTCTCTGGCCGCATATCAGGGCATGGAATTCTAAAAGACGCGTAGCTGCACAGATCCATGAAGGAAACAGGATCTTTCGTGAAAAATATGCTGCGCAGAATTCGGAACTAGAAGGGGCGCTTGATTGGGTCGATGACCTCGATGACTCCAGAAGGCCCTGTGGTAAATGCCAAATGGAGATGAAGTCTAGCGCCGCGCGCTGCCCGTCCTGCGGGCACAAATTAAAAACCACAGATACTTAGTCGCCTGATTCCAGGCGACGAATAACAGGCCCGCCATGAGCGGGCTTTTTTTCGCCTGGAGAAAAGTACATGGCTGATGCCGACGTTCAAGGCATGTTGATTCGCATTGAGGCGACAACGGCGCAGCTTCGTCAGGAAATTGCGCGAGGCGAATCAGCGGTTGCGCAATCGGCCGGAAAAATGGACGCCAGCCTTGGTCGCATCGATAACGCGTTTGATCGCGCGGGTTCCAGCGCTCAAAGCGCATCAGGTGCGATCAAAAGCGCAATTGCAGCAGCGGTAAGTGCCGCTTCCATCGGCACCATCATCAAAGCTGCCGACTCATATTCGCAAATGTCCGACCGTATCGGCCTGGCCACCAAAAGCTTTGCTGAATACAACACCGTCCAAGAGCGCTTGCTCGCCACGGCCAATCGTACCTACCGGCCACTTGAGGAGGCGCAGGAGCTTTATATCCGCACCTCGGACAGTCTGCGGTCTATGGGTTTGAGTGCTACTCAGTCCATGGATGTGATGGATAGTTTCAGCTATCTGCTGGTGACCAACTCCGCGTCGGCAGATAAGGCTAAATCCGCAATTGATGCGTATTCGAAGTCGCTGCAGACCGGCAAGGTGGAAGCTGATTCTTGGCAGGCGATCCTCGCCGCAATGCCAACCATTGTTGACACTCTTTCCAAATCGACCAGCAAATCAGCCGAAGAGATCCGTAGCCTGGGCGCTCAAGGCAAGCTCAGCCTCGACACTTTGACTCAGGGTTTGCGGAAGAGCGCTGAAGCGAACGGTCTGCTCGCTGACAGCATGGGCGTAGCGGTTCGCGATGCAATGGTGGCGCTCAACAACGCCTTCACCGTGTACATCGGTCAGCTCAACGAAACAACTGACGGCACCGGCCTACTGGCGTCCGGAATTTCGGTGCTGGCAGACAACTTTGGAACAATTGCCGAGGTTGCTGGTGTCGCTGCGGTTGGTGCTTTGGCAGCTTATGCGCGCGGGCTTGCTGCATCAGCTGCGGGTGCAGTGCTTGCGACCAAGGCGGCTATCGATGACGCAATGGCTCGGCGCGCCCAGGCTACCGCCGTATTGCTCGCCGCTCAGGCCGATCAGCAGAAGGCGCAGACAGCAGTATTCCTGGCTGAGAAAGAGCTGGCCGCATCGAAAACCCGTATCAGCGGTATGGCTGTTGAGAAGCAGCTGAGCATTCAGCTGGCCGAAGCGCGCATGATCGAGGCCCGTGCCACCACCGCCCTTGGCGCTGCTCAGGGCGCAATCGTTGGCACTGGTCGGACCTTGCTTGGCTTGCTTGGCGGCCCTGCAGGGATCGCTCTGCTTGCCATCGGCGCTGCCACCGCGTTTCTCACGCTTCGCGATAACACAAGCGCACTTGAGAAAAAACTAGGTGATCTTTCTGATCCCATCGAAAAGCTCACCAAGCGGTTCAATGAGCTTGATCGGGCTGGCAAGTCGGTAACTCTGCGCAGCCTTCAGGAAACAATTTCTGATACTCAGGGCAAGGTCACTCAGATGTCTGGCGCAATGGCCGACAAGTTCGAGAGTGACCTCCGTAACATGGGGGCGGCGGGTGCTGATGGGCTCATGGCCGGTTTGGTCAGCCTTCCTGCGGACACTCAGGCCGCACTTGATTTGGTGCGCAAGGCGTCTAAAGACCAAGCTTCCGGCATCGTGGTTGATTGGAAGGCTGTGGCCGACGAGCTCCGGCTGGTTCCCGGCGTTACCGAGGCAATGGCCGTCGCGATCGAAGAAGGCGGCACGTCCTCGGCGTCCGCGGCTGTCCAGCTCAACAAGCTCAAAGAAACAGTTTCCCAACTGACTGGCGAAACAAATGCGCTCACCCAGGCCGAGCGTGAAAACGCTGCCGCGAAAGCGGAAGCCGCTGGTGTTGGCCAGAAATACCTGGAGCAGTTGCAAAAGCAGCTTGCCACTTCCCAGGACAAAACCGCCGTAGAGGCTGCGAATCGATTCATTTCCGAGAACAAGCTTCTCACTAAGGAAATGGCGGCAGAGATTCTGAAAGTCGCGTCCGCCAAAGATGCCCAAAAAGCAGCAGATGACGCTGCTGCCAAGGCAACTAAAAGTGGAACCAGCGCAGCTAAAGAGGCAGCCACCGAGCTGAAGAACCAGGCTAAGGCGCTTACTGATCTTAAAACGCAGTCCGACATAGCCATTGCTTCTGCGAATGGCCTAGCCGCTGCTTACCTGGCCGGCACGGACAAGTCGCGCGAATTCGGCCTGCAGCAGAAGATTGAAGAGGCGCTGCTCAAAACCGGGTCTGCTGCACGTGCCGAAGTTATCGCCAAGCTCACTGCTCAGCAGGATGCTCAGGACAAGCTGAACGTCAGCAAAGCTGCGTATGACCTGGGCAAAGAGACGGCCGACATCATCGCCCAGGCCAAAGCCACGCTTCAGGGTGCGGATGCGCTGGCGGCTTACAACCTCGAAAAGTCGATGACCATTGCCCTTGCGGGTAAAAACATCGCGGTCGGTAGTGAAGAATACAAGCAGCTTCTGGCGGCAAACAAAGCCCAGGTGGAAGCCGTAAAAATCGCGCAGCGGGCGAGCAATGCTACCGGGATCATGGATCGTCTGTATCCGGAGGCGAAGCTGCTCAAGGGTTACACCGAGGATCAAAAAGCCCTCAATGCGGCCATGGAGCTGTATCCGGAGAACGCTGCACAGTACGAGTTGGCGCTTTCCAAGCTGGGCAATGAATACGAGGTAAACCGCAGCAAAGCCACTCTCTGGGGGCAGATGACCGAGGGTGCTATTGACCGCATCGATCAAGCCTTTGCCACGGCCTGGGGGAATATCGGTGATGGTGCTTCCAGCTTGTGGGACAACCTGAAGACCGGCTTCAAGCAGACGCTGGGCGAAATCGCTCACATGCTCACCACCAAGCCGCTGTTGGCGTCTATCAGCAATTGGCTGACCGGCACTGACAACGGCCAAGGTTTGTCGTCGGTCTGGAGCAAATTGCTTGGCAGCGCCGGCGGATCCTCTTCGGGTTCTTCGGGGGGCGGCTTGTTCAGCGGTGTGCTGAGCATGGGCCAAAACCTGATGTCGGCTTGGAACACCATTACTGGTGTTGGGTCTTCCGTCATGTCCGGTTATGCCTCGGGCGGCATCGGCGGTGCGATTTCTGGTGGCGCTGGCTACTACGGCAACATGCTCAGTGGTATCGCAAGCACGTTGTCTAGCGGCTTCACAAGCCTCATCGGCGGCAACATTGCGCTGACGGGCGCAACGGCAGCCGGCACGGCGGCTACCACCGCTGCACTGACTGGCGTTTCTGCAGAAGTGGCCGCGAGCGCTGCTGCTTCTGTCGGCGCAGAAGGCATCACGGCCGCCGCATTGCAGGCAGCGGTGGCCGAGGGTGCAGCATCTATCGGCACAAACATCGGCGTCGCTGGCGCAACGACAGCCGCGGCTTCGTCAGGTTTGGCTGCGAGTGTTTCTGCGGCACTTAGCAGCGCTGCAGCAATGTGGCCGCTCGCGATCGTCATGGGCATGTATCAGTCCGGCAAGCTTTACGACGCGGGGGTTCGTCCTGATGCGGGCGAGATGCTGGACAGCGGCGGTCACACTGCGCTGGGCAAGGCGACCATGGCCCCGCTGGCTATCCAGTCTGGAATCATGAAACTCACCGACAAGATCAACGGTTCGATCATTGGCGGCAAGCTGGCATCCATCATCAGCGGTTCCACGCTTCATCAAGCCGTGTGGAGCGCGGTCGGCAAGAAACTGTTTGGCGGCGCCTGGGAGACAAAAGACGGCGGTATTGAGTTGGGCGTTGAGGGTGGCCAGTTCCAAGCCCAGCAGTACATCGACCAGAAGAAGAAGGGCGGCTGGCTTTCCAGCAGCAAGAAGCGCACTCGCTACAGCGAGCTCGACTCGGAAACCGCTGATTCGCTCGGCGCTGCTTATAACGACAGAGTTCTCAACTCAATGGGCCTGTTCGCCTCGTTGGGCGTAAAACTGAGCGATTCTGTGTTGGACGGCCTAAACATAGCCGCCGAGAAGATCAGCACCCAAGGCAAAACCCCTGAAGAAATTCAGACAGCCATGGATAGCTGGTTTACCGAACTGGGAAATCAGGCTGTGTCGGCGATTTCTGCCGCTACCAATTCCGGTCTGGGCGGTTACAACTTCGACCAGCTCACCGAGTTCGTCAATAACCTGTACACCGTACGGGACGCGCTCAAGAACTTGGACGTCAAGGTTCTGGACGTGTCCTTGTCCAGCGGCTGGATGGCCGAGCAGCTGATCTCCATGGCGGGCGGGATTGAAGCCTTCAACACCGCGAACAATGCGTACTACGCCGGTTTCTTCAGTGATACGGAGAGGGCGGCGGATACGCTGGCGGCGGTGCGGGCACAGTTCGAGGCCATGAACGTGGTGTTGCCCGAGAACGCTGCCGGTTATCGCGCCATGGTTTCGGCCATCGACGTGACCACCGAGGCCGGTCGGCAGATGTTTGTGCAGCTCACTGCGGCCTCTGAGTCGGCCGCATCGGCTTACGCCATTCTCAAGCAGCGCCAGGCCGACTACTACGGTGCCTTCTACACCGAGGCAGAAAACACCGCACGAACCATTGCGGAGACTACTGCCGAGATTAAAAGGCTCGGGGTCACCCTACCAGGTAGTCGGGATGCCTTCCGGGACATGGTCGAGGATGCAGCCAAGCTAACGACCGAAAGCGGCAAAGCCATGTACGACACGCTGATGAGTGTGGCGGGTGCCGCCGGAACGGTGTTCGATGCGTTGGAAGCTGCTACCAAGGCTCAGGCCGATGCTCTGGTCGAAACGCTTAATCAAGGTGTGTCGAACAGCTTCGCAGCAGTTCAGCGCGCGATCACTGCTCAGCAGAAGAAGGCGACCGAGGCTTATAACGCGACAACGGCTTCGCTCAACGATATGGCCAGCACCGCCCAGGCCACTGTCACAGGCTTGTCGACTGTCAGCAACTCACTCGAAAGCGCGCTGAAGTCCTTGCGCGGCACGTCTGACGATGCCGTGAAGATGCTGCAGTCTCAGGCTCGGGCCACGCTGCAATCGGCGCTGGCGTCAGCCAAGTCTGGTGCCTCGTTGGCGGGCTTCACTGGTCTGGAAGAGGCGCTGGATACAGTCGGCAATAACAACACCGCTTTGTATTCGTCCATGGAGGATTTCAACCGGGACCAGGGCCGCACTGCAAACGTCGTTGCCGAGCTTAATGCCATCAACGGCAAGCAGCTCACCAGTGCCGAAAAGTCGCTGGCCGGTCTGGAAACGCAGATTGACCTAGCGAAAGACGCCTATGACGCGCAAATGGCGCAGTACGACCAACAACTCGAATTCGCTCAGGCTCAGATGGATGCGCTCAACGGCGTAGACACCTCCGTCATGACGGTGACGGCTGCGATCAACGCCATGAACATCGCCGTGGTTGCGGCTCTTCAGGGTGCGCTGGCGGGTGCTGGCAAAGCAAATACACCAGGCAACAACGCGACAATGGTAGAGACGCTTTACAGAACGGTCCTCGGTCGAAGCTCGGATGCTGAAGGCGCTGCGTACTGGGCTGCGAAGCTGCAGAGCGGGGCAGTCACGTACCAACAGGCAGCGGCAACCATCGCCAAAGAAGCGTTGGCGCTCGATGCCACCAAGTACGCAGGCGCGGTCAGTCAGGCTGCTATCGCTGCTTCCAAGGCGGCGGCTCAGGCCTATCTGAATAGCCAGAAGGTTCCCGCATATGCCTCGGGCGGTTTGATCACCGGCCCAGGCACCGGCACCAGTGACAGCATTCTTGCCCGTGTGTCTGCGGGTGAATACGTCATGCGCGCTGGCGCCGTGAGTGCTTTCGGCACTGACTACCTCGATCAGATGAACAGCCTGCAGGTTCCTGCTTTTGCGGTCGGCGGTCCGGTGCTGGATGTAGCTGCGCCGGTTCGTATGGCTGCATCCCAGCAGTCAGCGGGTCAACTTCAGGGCTTCGAAGAGCTTCTGGAAGAGTTTCGCGGGCTGACCAAGGAAGTAAAAGAGCAGCGGGATTATCTGCGCCAAACAACCGTCAACACTGGTCGCACAGAGACTCACCTCGACGCTATCCGGACAGTCGGCTTAAAAGCTATGGAGGCTTAATGGACGTTATAGATCAGGTAGATATAACGCCCGCGATGCTGGTGACGAATGTGCCGCTGACTGAGCCAGGCGCTACTGACTGGGTGGCCGGGAGTTATGGCCTTGGCGCCAAGGTCATCAAAAATCGGCACGTGTGGGAATCGCTGGTGGCGGCCAACACCGCCATTCCGGGGGAGGAAGTTGCTACGGCGCTTAGTCCGCTCAAGTGGCTCGACACCGGCGCAATCAACGCCATGCGTATGTTCGACAAAGGCGCTGCGCAGTTGGTTGGGGACAAGGGTGCGCAGCGGCGTGTTTACAAGATCGGGACCACCACCACCAACCTGAACAAGATCGATTTCACTGTGACGCCTGGGCAGGTCGTCAGCGCCCTCGCGCTGTTCGGCCTCACGGGTTATCAGGTCAAGATCACCATCACTGACCCCACAGACGGCGAGGTCAGATCAACCGTTATCAGCCTGGTTGATCCGACCGCAAAGGGCATGTGGGAGTGGTTGTTCAAGCGGGTGAAGCGAAAGACCACGATTGCGCTACTGGACCTCCCCGCATACGGCACTGCCAGCATTCGGGTGGAGATCGAGGCCGGTGTCGGCGGGGTGGCCAGCTGCTCGATGGCTTCAATCGGGCCGCTTAATCCTGTCGGGGAAACTATCTTCGGCACCGCTACGGGCATCACCGACTTCTCCACCCGGGATGTCGATGACTTTGGCAACGAAAGCATGATCGAGCGCGGGTTCCGAGACAGGGTGCAGTTCGATGTCCGGATCGATACAGAGGATGTTTTTTATCAGAAAAGCTTCCTGAGCACGCTGCGGGCAAAGGGCGCGGTATTCATCGGCGACCCGGCCAGGCAAGAAACAATCATCTTCGGTCGGTATCGCGACCTTCAAATTGTCCTCAGTAACCCTGCTGTTTCTGAGTGCGCGCTTGACGTAGGGAGTCTTATTTAATGGTTACCACTGTTCCAGTCGTTGAACAGCTGCCGACTGCGCCCAATCGCGGGATGTCATCGTCGACTTACCCAATCATTGCAGATGCCTGGGCGGCAAAAATCGGGCCTTGGACCACCCAGGTAAACGTGGCGACGGTTTGGATAGGAGTTCAGTTAGACCTGGCTCTCGAATACAGAAACGCCGCCGCCCAGTCAGCCCAATACGCTGCAGCCGCTGCCGACCGCGCAGAGGCTGTGGACACCAACGTAAGCGAGCAGGTTGCAGCTGCGCAGACTGCTGCTAACAACGCTGCCGCCTCCGCGGCCGCTGCGGAATCAGCTCCCGGATCTATCGGCAATCTCGCCCTGCTGCACGCTGTCGCGTACTCATTTTAAGGAACCATCATGTCCAACACTTTCACCAAACCGTTCCCGCAGAAGATCAAGACCGGCTATGGGGTTTGTACGGCTGCGCTGGGCAGTATCGCCGCACCGACTATTGCTTCGCTGAAGCTGGTCGCCACGGCTGGCGCAGATGGCGGTTACCTCGCAAAAATCTCAGCCTTTCCTTTGGCTACGGTCGCTGCCACTGGCTTGGTGGTGTACAGCCTCAAAGGAGGCGTTTATCAGATGATCGGCTCCGCAACTATGCCTGCCTCAACCGAGGCGCTAGCCACGCGAACGCCTGAAACGCTGATCGACAATTTCAGCGTTGAGAATCCCAAGCGCCTGGAGGCTGGTGAGGCGATCTATGTAGGGATCAAAGTCGCCCTGGCGGCTGGAATCCAGTTCGATGCCGAGTGGGAGGACCGCTAATGGACCTCAGCAATCCACTAGGAAGTCCTCTCGCCGATCCGTTTGGCCGAGGAATCGCAGTGAAAGCGGCCAAAAAGCTGAACTCCGCTATAACTGCCGTCTTCACTCCCGGTGTCGGGTCCTTCACGCTCGATCCCAAGATCCATAGCTACTACCGAGTAACGATAGTGGGGGCAGGCGGCGGGGGAAGGGGTGGTGCCACGTCTCTTGAAAGCGCTGGTGGCGGCGGTGCCTTGGCAATTACCGACATTTTGCCCGTAACAAAAGCGATCACCATTGACTATAAAGTCGGGGCGGGCGGAGTTGGCTCAGGAACGGCTGCAATCGCTGGCAATGGTGAAGATAGCACCGCTGCTTTCGATAAATACACCATGGTGGCAGGCGGCGGCAAAGGTGGCCAGACGTATATTCTTCAGGGTCAGGGCGGTGTCGCTACTGGTGGCGATAAAAACTTCGCGGGCGGTAACGCGGTAGGTATGGGCAGTTACTCCAATGCAGGCGGCGGCGCAGGCGTTGAAGACCCAGGTATGAATGGTGATGCAGGCGCGAACACGCCATCGACAGGCGGGAACCCCGGATCTGTTACTACTGGAGGATCTGGCTCAGGATCAGGTGCGGTCGGTACTCAAATCGCAGCTAAGGAAGCATTGCGAGGCACCTACGCTGGGTTTGGGAAAGGTGGCTCCTCGGCTAACGCTAGCCCTGCCGGTCCAGGCGGCGACGGAGGCGGTGGGGCCTCTGGTTATCGAACCTATGCAATGGGCGGCACTGGTGGAAATGGTGCATTCAGAATCGAAGTTTGGTAGTCGCCAATTTCACCAGCACAAGGAACCTACATGATCAAAATCCAAAACGGCATCGCCACTCGCGAGCCAATCCCCAGCTTTCTTGTCAGCCCAAATTTGCTCCCTGAATCACTCGCAGATCTGTCATGGACCGATCCGTCCTACGGCGTGCAGGACGCTGCCTGGTGGCCCGAGGAAAATACCGAAGGCGAACTGGGCGTCAACAAGAAGTGGGGCGCAGAGGTACTCACCCTCGACACTGAGCGCAAGGTCGTGAAGGTCGCCCGCAAGCAGATTGCCATGACGGCGGCAGAGAAGGCGGCGCGGGATGCGTTTGTGGCTGAGCAGTGGGCTGCTCAGATCGCGGCTCGCCGTTACGAAGCCGAGATCGCGGGCACCATTGTGGGCGGCATGCCCATTGCCACGGATGACCGGAGCAAGCTGCTCATCAACGGCGCGGCACTCAGGGCGAATCGCAGTTCGGATTACGTTCTGCGCTGGAAGACCTCCAGCGGGTTCGTGGACTTGAGCGCTGACCAGGTGCTAGCGGTGGCCGATGCCGTGAGCGAGCACGTACAGGCCTGCTTTGACCGGGAAGATGCGCTGCTGGCGGCTGTGGCTGACGGCACCATTACCGATGCAATGCTCGAAGAGGGTTGGGCTTAAGCGGACTAGCTCCATTCTTCATCAGAGTCGGCGATAGCATCAGTGATGACTTTGCGCGTAACACGGCGATGGTTGAGGTGGATCGCTTGGGATACGACGCTGTAGGTACTGCCCCCATCTGCATCGACGACGCAATATTCATTCTCAAGCATCTCGGCGATAAAAAGGGCGATTACGCTTTCTTGAAGGCTGGACCGACCGGAAATTTCTTTTATGTCATCTCGAGTCAATGTGTAACGGCCTTTACGCTTCCCGCGGAACTCTGACTTGTAGATGGCAATGCCAATTTCAGCCATCTGGGCAGCGGTGCGATGGTTCTTTTTCATTTGATCTGCGGCTCGTATTATCGACCCAGGGATCGCCCCTGCGATCTGAGGGTCGGATGCTACGGGGCGCTTATTTGCCTGTCAAGCGCCGACTTGATGCACCGCAAAAAGATAAATAGCAATTACAGCCGCCTAAGCTGCCATGTGCGGCTTTCTTTTTTCGCCCGGAGAAAAGCCATGACAACACCCCTCGGCAAGTTCGACGTAAAGCCGGACATCCGCTACATCAGCCGCTGGGAAGTGGAGATGCGGCAGTCGATGGCCTTTAACGATCCGGTGCACGGCCTGATCTCGGTCCCGGATGCGTTCGTCAGCGACCTGGCATCGATCCGCATCCTTCGGGAAATCTGTCGGTGGTGTGCCGTCACGGCACTGATTGGCGGGACGCTGGTCGATTCCTATCCGTGGATCCGCGCCGCGCTCATCGTGATCGCCGTCATTGCCCTGGCTATCTACGGCTTGCTCGTTGGCTACGGCATGCGCGCCTCGATCTTGCACGACCTGATCTACACCACCGGCCAGTTCAGCCGCCGCGACTGTGACGCCATCTATTACCGGGCGCTGAACACAGGCGACGGTACGGCGCGATGGCGCAGCGCAATTTTCTGGATAGGAGTCCGACTGGGCGGCCACTGGAGCTACACCAAGACCCCGACAAGTTCGGGGTTTTCTGCGTCTGGGGAGTGAGATTCTTCTAACACTTATGCCGTTTGATCTTCAGGCATCATCAGCTCAATAGCCATTTATTCTGGGGCAGTAAGGGACATAGTCTATAGATAGATGCAGGGAAGAATTTGGATGTTCTTCCCGCGCGCATAAGGAGGTGTGTGATGTCCCCAGTAGTCGACGTGAATAGGTATTGCCAAGAACTCAGTCAAAGCGACGTACTCACCTGCCGGCTGATCGGCTGGACGGGACGCTGGTCCCTCTTCGGAAGCTACGTGCTTTGTTGCCAGTGCCTGAACGGGCAGACAGTAGAGGATGCAGGCGAACCATTCCCGCACCATGAGGGTTGTGCGGCGCATGGGATGTATCCGTGGCAGGAACTTAAAGAAGTGATGGCTGCTGTGTCCGCCCCCGCTCGGCGCCTGAACCTGCGATGAAACTAATAACTTAACCCCGAGATAATTCAACGAAGCCCGCCACGCGCGGGCTTTTTTTCGTCTGGAGAAAAGCATGACCGAAACTGAAAAAGACCGCGATGTACTGGCGCGCACGCTTTGGGGAGAGGCACGCGGCGAAACTGTACCGGGGATGGTGGCCGTGGCCTGGACCATCCGCAACCGTGTGAATGACGGCAAAGCCAAATCATGGTGGGGGGAGGGTTACGCCGGCGTTTGCCTGAAGCCGTACCAGTTCAGCTGTTGGAACAAAAACGATCCAAACTTCCCGTTCCTAAGTGGCGCGAAGCTGATCCCGGTCGGCGAGATGGCCAAGGCGGTAATGGTGGCCACCGCTGTTATGGATGGCGCCTATCCTGATCCGACTGGCGGGGCGACTCACTATTACGCCACCACCATGCAAAAGGCGCCAGCCTGGGCGGCTAAAGCCAAGCAGACTCTGAAGCTGGGGCATCACGTCTTTTTCAGGGACGTTCCATAGCCCGCAGTTTTTTGAAAAGCTCTTGCCGTTCGCGCTGCAGCTCGTCCACCTGGTATGCGACTCGCCTGAGCGTATCCATTTCCGCCCAATCCTGTCCCGATTTGAGCAGGCATTGGGATATACGCTCGTTCGCTTCGTTCAGTTGGCCCTTGAGCAGCCTGTAAGCCACGGCTGCTTCAGCATTGATTTCGACCAGCTTAGAAATGTTTTGCTGGCTCCGGCGAAGTTTCCGGTTCAGATCGGCGACTTCCTCGCACAGCATGTCGGACTGGTGTCGTAAGCATTCCAGCTCCGTCGGGCAGCCAAGGTCGCCAAATGAATCGTCCAAATTTTCCATGCTAATTGCTCAATACTGTTTGCATATACAGTATTCGAGATTCGTCAATCTCGGCAAGCCGGGGTGATGAGCTGCTAATTTTTGTGTGGGTTTTCGTTCGGCAGGACGCCGGGGAGGGGAAAAGCTGTAGCGAAATACAGTTGTAAGTTGTTGATTCTTATAGGGTGATAGTCGAGGTTTTGGTTGCCTCCGATAATGCCGATTTCTGTTTCAAATCAACAGTTTGGCGGATAGTCCCGGTCACCTTGACATGGTGGGGGTCGCTGGTTCGAGTCCAGTCGCGCCTACCAAACAAAATCCGGTCCTGCTGCCGGTACTAGAAGGGTCCACAGAGATGTGGACCCTTTTTTGTTGCCCGAAACAAAAGGGATTTGCGAAACCCTCATCCGAATGCCCATTCGGCTCTCACCTAGACACGCTCGGTCTTCGTCTCGCTTGACCGCAGTAGTACCTGAAGGTACTTCCGTGAGATTTATGCCGCTCATATAACCAGGCGCTCCTGGCACGGATCGTGTGAAAACGGATGTTGTAAAAAAGATGAGGCGCTGACTTTGCCGGCACCGAATAGTCGACCTTGATGGTGGGGGGTGATTCATCGGTGAGTGATTTGAACTGCCGACCCAACAAGGTGCCCAAATTGAAACCACCAAGAGGGAATCGGCAATGACTGAAGAAAAGAAAGAGCCACCAAAGGACGACACTCCGGCGCACTCCACCAAGGAAGAGCGGGAGCGTTTGAAGGACTTCAATAAGGGTGGCATTCCGCCTGGAGCTTGCTGACCGATCAGGCGGCCCTGCGCTTTCAAAGACTTTCGCGGGTCGCCTCCACTTATCTCGAAGATATTTCAGCTGTACCGTCCTCTGTCTCGCCTCCTTCCTTTAGTGAGAGGCTGGGGGCGGTTTCGAACCACGATCCATCTCACTACAATCTCGACATTCAGATCAGTTCAAAGGTGCAGCGTGGATTTCAAACGGGACAGATTCAACGGCATCATTATCGATGCCGTTTCGCTGCCGGACGACTTGCAAGCATTAGCTGGTGCGGTCGAGGTGTTAGTAGCACTCATCGAGCACGAGGGCCTGGCTCTGGCCTGGATCACACTGCCGATCAGCAATGCTCAAAGTATTCCGGTCTTTACTGCCGCAGGTTTTTCCTTTCATAGCTGTCTGGCCGAGCAACTGACTCTGGTGCGCCGCCCATCCGAGCAGGCGTTCGTCCCATTCGTACCCACTCATACAATCGGGGCGGGGGCTATCGTGATTAACGACGCAGGGGAGCTGCTCGTCATAAGAGAGAGAGGAACCACCGGGTTCAAGCTCCCAGGGGGCCATGTAGATCCTGCCGAGCGAATCCAGGATTCGATCGAGCGCGAGGTGCTTGAGGAAACCGGGATCGAGTCGAAGTGCGAATCCATCGTGGCGTTAACCACCAAGCACCCGTATCAATTTGGCAAATCTAATATTCACTTCATCTGCCGAATGACGGCCCTGACCCAGCATATCAACGTACTGGACACCGACGAGATCGAAGAGGCGAAATGGGTTGCACTGCATACCTACCTGGCAGACCCCGGCAACAGTCTGTCCAACCGGCAATTGGTCAGTGATGTAGCGTTCAGTCAAGGTCTCGTGAGCACTGAATATCCCGCCAATACCGGACCTCATGCAAAGCAGGAGATTTTCACGGCGGCCAGCTGATCGAATGCTCTCTAGGATATTTACCATCCACCGTCCTGGTCCCCCATATGACGCGTGCCGCCAATCCCTCGACCATGTAGGCGTCCCTCTATCGACAGGTTAGGCTTGGCAGCCCCTGGCAAAATCGGTTTTTGCCTGGGCAAATCGCTTGATGCTGAATCTGGGTGAGCCTGTCTTCAATGCGAACCTGTAATCGCCCCGCGTTTTAGATCAGGCGTTTGAATAAAATCGACCATTAGTTGTACAAGGTCGTGATCTGCGTATAACTTTATCTGAAGGTTCGACAGTTAATCTCTCGACAATTCGGCGTGAAGGAACTGCGCTATGCGGCATTTGTGGTTGATGATCCTGTTGTTGGTGAGCGGCCCGGTGCTGGCGCGCTGGCAAGAGGTGCTGCCTGGCGCCCAGCTGTTGGGCGGTGGAGATCTAAGGGTGTTCGGCTTCCGGGTTTATACAGCCCGTTTGTGGAGCACGGACACGCCGGTCAACGGCGATAAGCCGTTCGCACTGGAGCTGACGTACCATCGGGCTATTACCCGCGACGAGCTGGTCGAGGCCAGTATCGACGAGATAAAACGCACCTCGCCGCGCCCTGTGAGCGAACAACAGCTGGTCAAATGGCAGGCGCAGATGGATCAGGCATTTGTTGATGTGCAGGCCGGTTCGAAAATCACCGGCGTGTATCTTCCGGGCCGCGAAGCGAGATTTTATGTGGGTGAAAAGCTCAACCACGTTGTACAGGATCCACAGTTCGCCAAAGCCTTCTTCGATATCTGGTTGAGCCCAAAAACCCGTAATCCCGAGCTGCGCGAGCAATTGCTGGGCAGCGCGGACAAATGAATGGCTTCAGTGAGGTATTCAGGACATGTTTAAAGCGATTGTGATGGCGGTCTGCATCGGGCTGGCGGGTTGCAGCGGGGTCCAGGTCACCCAATACAGCGAGGAAATGCCAAAGCTCGATCTACGCGAATACTTCAATGGTCGGGTGCTGGCCGACGGGATATTCCAGAAGCGTTCGGGCGAAGTCACCAAGCGCATGCATGTGGTCATCGATGGCAAAAGCCAGGGCGATGCGCTGATCCTGCAGGAGGCGTTTACCTACAGTGACGGCAAAAAGGAAAGTCGTGTCTGGACCTTGCTGCCTGACGGCCCGGGTCGCTGGAAAGGTACCGCTGCCGACGTTGACGGCGAAGCGTTCGGTGAGGTTTCCGGCAATGCGTTCCACTGGCGCTACGTACTGAACCTCAAGGTTGATGACTCGACTTACAAAGTGTCCTTCGACGACTGGATGTACCTGCTTGACGACAAGACCCTGGCGAACCGCTCGTACATGAGCAAACTGGGTGTGGAGTTGGGGCAGGTCACGCTGTTTTTCCGTAAGCAGTAACCCCAGGAACGCAAAAGCACAAACATACAAGTCATTGCATTGATAACAGTGCCTACTTGACCCGCAGACGAGCCTCGCGGCGTTTTCAGTCCTTCAGTCTCTGGAATCTTAGATGAATCGTAATGACTTGCGCCGTGTCGACTTGAACCTGTTGGTGATCTTCGAGGCGTTGATGTTCGAGCGCAACCTGACCCGGGTCGCGGAAAAGCTGTTCATGGGCCAGCCGGCGGTGAGCGCGGCGCTTTCGCGACTGAGGGACCTGTTCGACGATCCGTTGCTGTTGCGCAACGGACGTGGCATGGAGCCGACGGCACGGGCGCTGGACATCCTCAAGGAGATTCAGCCAGCACTGGATACTATTTCCGGTGCAGTCAGCCGGGCGAAAGACTTCGACCCCTCCACCAGTTGCGACGTGTTTCGCATCGGGCTGTCCGACGACGCCGAATTTGGCCTGTTGCCGCCACTGCTGCATCAGCTGCGTGAAGAAGCACCGGGCATCATCGTGGTCGTCAGGCGTGCCAACTATCTGTTGATGCCGGCGCTGCTGGCCTCCGGGGAAATTTCCGTGGGCGTCAGCTACACCACTGAGCTGCCCGCCAATGCCAAGCGCAAGAAGCTCCGGGATATTGATTGCAAGGTGCTGCGTGGCGACTCGCGGCCGGGAGCATTGACCCTTGATGAATACTGCGAGCGACCCCATGCGATGGTGTCGTTCTCAGGCGACCTGAGCGGCAACATCGATATGGATCTGGCCAAGGTCGGTCGCAGCCGCAAGGTGGTTCTCGGCGTCCCTCAGTTCAATGGTTTGCGTGCCTTGCTGGCAGGCACCGAATTGATTGCCACGGTGCCCGATTATGCTGCATGCGCCCTGGTGGAAGGCTGTGCGTTGCGCGCCGACGACCCACCGTTCCCGATTGTCGCCGCAGAGCTGTCGATGGTCTGGAGCGGTGTACATGACAACGACCCTGCCGAGCGCTGGTTGCGTTCGCGGATCATCCAGCACATGTCCAAGACGCCAGATGTTGGCTGAGAGGGTGGCCATCGCACGCAGACCCTGTAGGAGCGCGCTTGCCCGCGATTCGGTGTGTCAGCGAAAAATGCGCTGCCTGACCTGACGCTATCGCGGGCAAGCGCGCTCCTACAGGTCCTGCATTTCGTCAGGCACACCGCGAACCTGTAGGAGTTGTCGAAGGTTACGACGGCGACGAATGCGATCTGCCTGACACACCGCCGTTCGCAGCCTTCGGCAGCTCCTACAGGTCCTGCATTTCGTCAGGCACACCGCGAACCTGTAGGAGTTTTCGGAGGTTACGACGGCGACGAATGCGATCTGTCTGACACCCCGCCATTCGCAGCCTTCGGCAGCTCCTGCAGGTTTTGAGTTTCAGGGACGCCGCCCCCGCCGCTAAGAAAGCACAAGCATTCAATTATCATTTCGCTTCAACCCGGCACTATTCAATCCAGAGTTGGCCAGCACAGCAGGTTCCCTGTCCTGGTCATTCACACGATTACGGGTGTGCCATGAATCAATCAACACTGGAAAACAATCTACGCGACCTCGGTCTGCTGTTCCTCAGGCTCAGCGGCGCCGCCTTTCTCCTGACCGTCCACGGCCTCCCCAAGTTGCTGGATTTCCAGCATCAACTGACGCTTATCGAAGACCCGTTTCACATGGGGGCGCAGTTGACCTTGATCCTTGCAATATTTGCCGAAGTCCTTTGCCCACTGCTGATAGCGGCGGGGATCTTTGTGCGTCTCTGCTGCGTGCCCATCGTGTTTCTGTTGCTGGTCGCGCTGGTGGTAGTCCATCCCCAATGGAGCCTGGAAGAGGGCCAGTTCGGCTGGTTGCTGCTGATCATTTTTACCTCTGTGCTGATTGCCGGGCCGGGACGGCTTGCCCTCAGCGCACGATTCAACGGAGCGTTACGGTATGCCTGACACGAATTCCCGATTGTCCGAAGCAGCAGTGATCAGCCAGCCAGCCTTCAACGAGGTTGTCACGCTGGTGATCAAGCACCGGATCCGCGCTGGTATGGAGGCTGATTACGAGGCCTGGTTGCGACGCATTGTTTCTATCGCTGGCAGTTATCCGGGGCATTTGGGGGTGGACGTGATCCGCAGCAAATCCGGCGGCCTGCATCTGTTTACCTGTGTACTACGCTTCCATTCCACCGAGGCCATGCAGAGCTGGCTGGACTCAGACCAGCGCCGCGAGTTGGTGGAGGAGGCCAAACCGATGCTGGCGGACGGCGACCAAACCGAGGTCAATCCTCAAAACGAGTTCTGGTTTACGCCAGCCTCGGAAGCCTCCGCGCCGCCACCTCCGCGCTGGAAGCAGGCCTGTGTGACTTTTTTGGTCATCTGCCCGCTGACCCTGCTAATTCCATTGGTTTGGGGGCCGGTGTTTGCGTTGAGCCCACTGCTGGCCAACTACGTGATCAGCACAGCGCTGGTCACCATCACCATCGTGCTCCTTGTTTGTTACCTGATGATGCCTTTGGCGACTCGTCTCTTTGCGCCATGGCTGAACGCAACGAAAAGCCATGATCCTGTGGAGTGAGCCATGAGTGACGACGATCAGAAGACCGATCAGCAACGACGCCGTTTTCTTGCCAAGGGAACGCTGCTCAGTGCTGCGGCAGCGATCCTTCCTTCTTTTCCCTTCGCTGGCTATGCCGGTGCCTCTCAATACTCTGTCGAAGGAACTACGATGAATGTCGAACTGATTCTCTACAACGGCCAGCTTCACACGGTCGACCGTGAAAAGCCCCAGGCCAGTGCCGTGGCTATCAGTGGTGGTCGATTCGTGGCCGTGGGCACCGATGCTGAAGTCATGGCGCTGCGCGGCAGTGCCACTCAAGTCATCGACCTGAAAAAGCGCACGGTCATTCCCGGCCTCAACGACTCGCACTTGCACCTGATTCGTGGCGGTCTGAACTACAACCTGGAACTGCGTTGGGAAGGCGTGCCGTCATTGGCTGACGCCCTGCGCATGCTCAAGGACCAGGCCGACCGCACACCGACGCCACAGTGGGTGCGCGTAGTGGGCGGCTGGAACGAATTCCAGTTCGCCGAAAAGCGCATGCCGACCCTGGAAGAACTCAACCAGGCCGCACCGGACACCCCGGTGTTCGTGCTGCACCTGTATGACCGCGCCTTGCTCAACCGCGCTGCTTTGCGCGTCGCCGGTTACACCCGCAACACGCCGAATCCGCCGGGTGGCGAGATCGTCCGTGATTCCAATGGCGACCCAACCGGGATGCTGGTGGCTAAACCCAACGCGATGATTCTCTACTCGACCCTGGCCAAGGGGCCCAAGCTGCCCCTCGACTATCAGGTCAACTCCACACGTCAGTTCATGCGTGAGCTGAACCGCCTGGGCGTGACCAGCGCCATCGATGCGGGCGGCGGTTTCCAGAACTACCCGGACGACTACGCGGTGATCGAGCAACTGGCCCGTGAGAAGCAACTCACCGTGCGCATTGCCTACAACCTGTTCACCCAGAAGCCCAAGGAAGAGCTGGAAGACTTCAAGAACTGGACCAACACCGTCAAGTTGCACCAGGGCGATGACTTCCTGCGTCATAACGGCGCCGGGGAAATGCTGGCGTTCTCCGCTGCTGACTTCGAAGACTTCCTCGAACCACGCCCTGATCTGCCCGCAGGCATGGAGCAGGATCTGGAACCGGTGGTGCGCCACCTCGTTGAGCATCGCTGGCCGTTCCGCTTGCACGCGACCTATGACGAATCCATCACCCGAATGCTCGACGTGTTCGAGAAGGTCAACCGCGAGATCCCGTTCAACGGCCTGCCTTGGTTCTTCGACCACTGCGAAACCATCACGCCGAAGAACATCGAGCGGGTACGGGCGTTGGGCGGCGGTATTGCGATCCAGGACCGTATGGCCTTCCAGGGCGAGTATTTCGTCGAGCGCTACGGCGCCAAAGCAGCTGAATACACCCCGCCGATCAAACGCATGCTGGCCGAAGGCGTGCCGGTAGGCGCAGGCACCGACGCGACGCGGGTCTCCAGCTACAACCCGTGGACCTCGCTGTACTGGATGGTCAGCGGCCGCACCGTGGGCGGGCTGGAGTTGTATCCAGAAGGTCTGTCCCGTGACGTGGCCCTTGAGCTGTTCACCCACGGCAGCGCCTGGTTCTCATCCGAGCAGGGCAAGAAAGGCATGATCAAAGTCGGCCAGCTCGCCGATCTGGTGGCGCTCTCGGCGGACTACTTCAGTGTCGATGAAGAGTCCATCAAGTGGATCGAGTCGGTGCTGACCGTGGTCGACGGCAAAGTCGTGTACGGCAGCGGCGACTTCGAAACCCTCGCGCCACCTCAAGTCCCGGTCCTGCCGGACTGGTCGCCAGTGGTGAAAGTGCCAGGTCACTGGCGTCCAAACTCGCCTTTGGTTGCCCAGGTTCACCAGTGCGCCGGGCCGTGCACCGTTCACTCCCACAGCCATGAGCGGGCACGGCTTTCCAATGTTCCAGTCAGCGACTTCCAGGGTTTCTGGGGCGCGTTTGGCTGTTCCTGTTTCGCATTCTGATGATTTGCCATCACGGCAATGATGACATTCTGAAAACCTGAAGGAGTTATCCCATGAGTACTGCTACCCCTTGGAAACGCTTGAACAAAGATGACGCCGTTGTGCTGCTGGTGGATCACCAGACCGGTCTGATTTCACTGGTGCAGGATTTCCAGCCCAATGAGTTCAAGAACAACGTGTTGGCTCTCGCGGACCTGGCCAAGTTCTTCAAGCTGCCAACTATCCTGACCACCAGCTTTGAAAGCGGCCCGAACGGCCCGATGGTGCCCGAGCTCAAAGAGATGTTCCCGGACGCGCCCTACATCCCGCGTCCAGGCCAGATCAATGCCTGGGATAACGAAGACTTCGTCAAGGCCGTCAAAGCAACCGGTCGCAAGCAACTGATCATCGCCGGCGTGGTGACCGATGTCTGCGTGACATTCCCGACTCTTTCGGCACTGGCTGAAGGTTTTGAAGTGTTCGTCGTGACCGATGCTTCCGGCACCTTTAACGAAACCGTGCAACAGGCCGCATGGGCTCGAATGAGTGCTGCCGGTGCGCAATTGGTCAACTGGTTTTCCGTAGCCTGCGAGCTGCAAGTTGACTGGCGCAATGACATGGAAGGCCTCGCGAACCTGCTGTCGCCGCGCATTCCTAACTACCGCAACCTGATGAACAGCTACTCGGCACTGACTGCCAAGTAAGTTCTGCGCAAAAAAAGGCGCCCTGCTTTTGGTAGGGCGCTTTTTTTTTTGGGCCTGTGATGGACGATAACGCGGTATGCCTGGGAAACCGCGGTGCCTGAATCGCGGGCAAGCACCGCTCCCACAGGTCAGGTGAATTCGCGGGCAAGCCTCGCTCCAACGGGTCAGGTAATCGTCTGTTGGAGCCGGGCTTGCCCGCGAAGAACGATAACGCGGTGGGCCTGAAGAGCTCGGATCCCTGTGGGAGCAGAGCTTGCTCGCGATAAGAACGCCTCGGTATGCCAGATACACCGCATCGCCTGATTCGCGGGCAAGCCTCGCTCCAACGGGTCAGGTAATCGTCTGATGGAGCCGGGCTTGCCCGCGAAGAACGATAACGCGGTGGCCCTGAAGAGCCCGGGCCCGAGATACTTCACAGGATGCACCCGCCAGCTGGACATTCGTGCCTACGGATTCACCTGCCCATTACGCGCAACCACCCCCGCGACAAAGTCAGCCACCAGAGCAACCGCAATCGCCCCTGCGGCAATGACAAACAACATCACGTGATGGCCGCCGCTGGCGTTGAAGATTGTCGAGTAGGCATAACCGCCCAGGGCCTGGAAGGTCGCGAAGGACACTGTCGCCCGGCTCCACGCCACTTGTTGCTGGTGATGGCTGGGCACTAGCTCGTGGATTCGCGCCAGCGCCAGCGGCACGATGCCCGGGGGAAATGAACCGATGACGATCGCCAGCGCCGCCAGAAGCGCAAAGTTACTGGTGCTGCACAGCAACGCTAACGCTACCGCTTGGGCCGCCAGCACCAGGCGAATCGAGGCGCGCGCACCCATCCGGTCAGCCAGAAGGCCATAGATGACCGGGCCGAATATGGCACCGACGCCATACATGATCCAGATCACAGCACCAGCGTGGCTGCTCAGGCCCAGGCCACGGGTGACGTAGTCCACCAGGAAGACCATCGCCGGGACCAGTCCCACCGCCATCAGCGCGTATTGGCCGAACAACAGATAAACCCCTTGATTGAGCGGCGCAGCCTGTTCAGGTTGATCAACGGTTGAACTGGCCACAGCGGCGTTGGCGCTTGCCGATGGCCAACCAAACCAGCTGATCAGGGTAAGTAGCAGCGAGACGATGCCCAGACCAATCCAGGCATCCTGCAGGCCCAGAGACAGCAGGAACGGCACCAGCGTCCCGGAGCCGGCAATGCCCACGCCAACGCCAAGAAAGATCGCGCCACTGGCCAGCCCTTTGCGCGCTGCCGGCACGTGGGGTATGACAGTCGACGCCACCAGCACCATGATTGCGCCGCCGGCAATCCCGGACAGCAAGCGCCAACTGAAGAACCAGGTGATGGACAGCGGCCAGGCACAAGCGAAGAACGATGCCGTGGCCAGCAACATCATCAGGCGCAGGGTGTGACCATTGGACAGCCGGGCGGCGATAGGCCTGCCAGCCAGGGCGCCGATCAAGTAACCAATCAGGTTGGCCGCGCTCAGATAAATCACATCCGAAGCCGAAAACCAGTGGGCCTGAATCAACGAAGGAATCAGCGGTGTGTAGGCAAAACGCGCCAGGCCGATGCTCACCAGGCTGGCGCACAGGCCTGCCAGAATGTGCAGCCAGACCCCATTGCGCTGGGTAGAACGCGTGTCGGTTGTCGTGAGCATGATGAAGTCCCCGGACAGAATTGGATAAGCACCACAAAGTGCTTGGCTGGAGCCATGGTAACGAGGATGATCGATGCAATCTTGCAGATATTTTTCACTACTCTCATGCAAAAATGCATCACCCTGGAGGCCTTGTGAATTGGGATGACACGCGGATTTTTCTGGCCGTCTGCCGCAAGGCCACCTTGCGCGGCGCCGCGCGGGTGTTGAATGTCGATCAGGCGACTGTGGGGCGCCGGATTGCCGCTCTGGAAAAAGCCTTGGGTACCACCCTTTTTTTACGAACGTCCGAGGGCTACGTATTGACGGTGGCAGGGGAGGCCGCGCTCAAGGCTGTCGAGAAAATGGAACGCTCGGCACTGGAGTTGGAACGCCAGATTCAAGGTCTCGATGACCGCCTGACCGGCGAAGTGCGCATCACCACCACAGACACCCTGGCGACCGACTTCCTGATCCCGGCCATCGCCAGCCTGCATCTAGAGCACCCTGATGTGAAAGTCCGGCTCGATACCTCCATCCAGATGTTGAGCCTGTCCAAGCGTGAAGCCGATATCGCCGTGAGAAACATCAAGCCGGAGAATCCTGATCTGATCACCCGCTGTATCGCCCGCTGGCCGGTCGGGTTGTTCGCATCAGCGGACTACGCCCAGCGCAAAGGCGAGCCGGTGCCCGGAACGGGTTTCGCCGGGCATGACCTGATCATGTACCAGCCGTATCTGGAGAATGGCCGAGAAGCGACTATCGTTTCCGAGCCGATCACCCAAGGCCGGCTGGTGGCAACGATGAACACCGGCTTGATGATGCGTCGGTCCATTGCTGCTGGCATCGGTATCGGGGAAGTGCCGGTATGCCTCGGCGAGGCTGACGGTTTGACGCGGCTATGGCCTGACCGGGAACGGCAGGGCACCTACGACATCTGGCTGGTGACCCATGAAGACTTACGCCATACGGCACGAGTCAGGGCAGTGATTGTGAAAATAGTGGAAATGTTCGCCGCTGTGAGCTGAGGCACCTATTTTGATAGGTGAAAGACACTTTTTTGGATGTATTGTGCACCCACCATGCGGGTGCGTTTGAACCTCGATTGCCAATGTTCGGCATTTTGCCAGCAGTAGCTGCTTGCATTTCGATACAAACCGTAGAGAATCGCGCGATAGCTAAGCTTGGCCCCCCGTTTATCTCGATATTGCGCCCTTGATTGATCAGCGGCGTCGAATTGTTCAGGAGTTAACACAACATGGCAGCAGTGCAGCAAAAAACAGTGGACGCAATGAAATCGTCCCAGCAAGAACTGACTACCGCCTGGCTTTCGGCGCTGGAAGCCAGCGGCGCCACCCGCAATATCAAGGAAGACGATCTCCGGCAGCAGGCAGCCGATTTCCTGCGGCTGGTGATTTCAGTGGCTGAAAAAGGCCGCCACCAGTCCCTGGCAGGCAGCGATTGGGACGAAATTCGCCAGTTTCTCGAAAAGCTTTCCCAGAGCCGTGCATTGATCGGTCAGGATTCCCAGCAGACCGCCAGCTTTGTGTTCTCGCTCAAAGGGCCGGTATTCCGCTTGCTGCAACGCGAATATGAAGCTGAACCGGCTGTGTACGCCGAGCAGTTGCTCGAACTCTCGGAACTGCTCGACGCACTGGCAATGCACACCATCCGGACTTTCCAGAAGTCTCGCGAAAGCGTGATCAAGCGCCAGCAGGAAGAATTGCTGGAACTGTCCACGCCCGTGGTCAAACTCTGGGACGGCGTGCTCGCCCTGCCTATGATCGGCACCCTGGATTCCCAGCGTACCCAGGTGGTGATGGAGTCTTTGTTACAGCGCATCGTCGACACGGGCTCGGAGATTGCGATTATCGACATCACCGGCGTTCCGACTGTAGATACGCTGGTTGCTCAGCACTTGCTCAAGACGGTGACCGCCATCCGCCTGATGGGCGCTGATTGCATCATCAGTGGCGTGCGACCGCAAATCGCCCAGACCATCGTGCATTTGGGGCTCGACTTGCAGGGCGTGGTCACCAAGGCCAATCTCGCCGATGCGCTTGCCTTGGCGCTACGTCGTCTGGGAATGACTGTCACCAAGGCGGTATGAAGTCATGGAACGTATTCCAATTCTGCAGATGGGCGCTTATCTGTTGGTGACCATCCAGGTCGACATGCACGATCAGTTGGCCCTGACGTTGCAGGATGATTTGTCCGAGCGGATCAGCAGGACGTCGGCGCGGGGTGTCTTGATCGATATCTCGGCGCTGGACATTGTCGATTCCTTTGTCGGGCGCATGATCGGCACCATCTCCGGCCTGTCACGCATCATGGACGCTGAAACCGTGCTGGTGGGCATGCAGCCGGCGGTGGCCATCACGCTGGTTGAGCTTGGCATGACCTTGCCGGGCGTCAGCACGGCGCTGAACGTCGAGCGCGGCATGAAATTGCTCCAAGAGCGGGTACTCGCCCAATGACTGTGCGCAGCAGCGGCACGCAGCCCGTGCTGATTGAGCAGGACGTCGTACTGGCGCGGCAGACGGCACGCAAGCTTGCTCAAGAGTGCGGCATGCGGCTGATTGACCTGACCAAAATGGTCACTGCCGTAAGCGAGCTGGCACGCAACACCATGGTTTACGGTGGTGGCGGTGACATGGACTGGCAGATTCTCGACGAAGACATGCGCATCGGCTTGCGTATCACCTTTCGCGATGAAGGGCCGGGTATCCCCGATCTGAAGCTCGCCATGACCGATGGCTGGACATCGGGTAATGGCATGGGCCTCGGTTTGACGGGCGCCAAACGTCTGGTCGACGAGTTTGAACTGGATACCACGCCAGGTGCAGGTACGCGTATATCGATAACCCGATGGACGTGAATCTGCGCGGCAGCCTGACTCAGGTTCTATTGATCGAAGACAGCAGCCAGGTGGGCCATGCCCGACGCATGGCTCAGCAACTGGCTCAAACCCTTGGATTCGACACGGTGGATGCCGGGCGCGTCGCGCTGGTGGCCACCGAACTTGCCAGCAACATTCTCAAGCATGCGATTCGCGGTGAATTGCATCTCAGGGTTTTCAACTCCGCTGGGTTCTCGGCGATCGAGATCATCGCCGTTGATCGCGGTCCGGGCTTTGACCTGAGTTCGAGCCTGCGCGACGGATTTTCCTCGGTGGGTACCCAGGGCATCGGGCTGGGCGCCATCGAGCGTCAGGCTGATGTGTTCGATGTCCACGTGGATGCGCGCGGTGCTGTGGTGCTTGCGCGCTTTTTTGCACGCAACGGCGAGACCCGTGACCTGCGTATCGGTATTAACCAGCACTCCTTGCACGACGATCCAGCCTGCGGCGATGTCTGGTCGCTGGCGGTTCAAGGCGAGCAGATCAGTGCATTGATCATCGATGGCCTGGGCCATGGTGAAGACGCGGAAATAGCCGCGCGGGCAGGGGAAGTCGCGTTCATCCGGCAACCGTTTGATCGCGCAGAGCAGTTGCTTGAAGAAATGCACCATGCCATGAAAGGCACTCGCGGCGGCGCAGCGGCGCTGGTGCAGTTCGATGCGGCAAGCGGTGGGCTACGCTTTGTCGGCATCGGCAACATTGGTGCAACGCTGATTGATGAGGAAAAAAACCGAGGGCTTGCGTCCCATCCGGGCATCGTCGGGTTGCAGTTCAGGAAAGCTCAGGCTTTCGAACACACTCAAGTGAGCGGACAACTATTGGTGATGTACAGCGACGGTCTGCAATCTCGTTGGAACCTGCGTGATTATCCGGGTCTGATCTATCGTCATCCTGCGGTGATTGCAGCGGTGCTGCATCGCGATTATTGCCGTGGTCGTGACGATGTCACTGTCCTGGTCATTGCCATGGAGGCATTCAATGCCTGATTCGACCGCTGCCGAGCTTGAACTGCAAACCCTGCGCGCCGAGGCCGACGCCTTGCGTGCTGAACTTGAAGAAACCAATCAGGGCGTACTCGCGCTTTATGCCGAGCTTGATAACCAGGCCGACGAATTGCGCCAGGCTTCGGATCTCAAGAGCCGTTTTCTGTCCTACATGAGCCACGAGTTTCGCACGCCGCTGGGGTCGATCCTGAGTATCACCAGCTTGCTCAAGGACGAAATCGACGGGCCGTTGAGTGACGAGCAGCACAAACAGGTGGCTTTTGTCAGTGGTGCCGCTCAGGAGCTGAGTGACATGGTCGACGATTTGCTCGACCTGGCGAAGATCGAAGCGGGGCGCATCACTATTTCCGCCGCCTGGTTCGATATGTTCGATCTGTTTTCGGCGCTGCGCGGCATGTTCCGGCCGATCGTCAACGCGTCGGCGGTTGATCTTATTTTCGAGGAGCCAGTGGGCTTGCCACGGCTGTATTCGGATGACAAGAAGCTTGCGCAGATTCTGCGTAACTTCGTCTCCAATTCGCTGAAATTCACTCAGCGCGGTGAAGTACGGGTGTCGGCAAAACTGCAGGGTGACGACCAGATCCGTTTCGCCGTAACTGACACTGGCGTAGGTATTCCGCAAGAGATGCACGGCGCACTGTTCGAGGACTTCTCTCAGATCGATTCACCGTTGCAGAAGCGCTTGCGCGGCACCGGTCTGGGTTTGTCGCTGTGCAAGCGGTTTGCCGAGTTGCTCGGCGGACAGGTCGGGGTCGAAAGTCAGCCGGGTCAAGGCTCGACGTTCTTCGTCATCATTCCTCTGGCCATCGCTGCGGGGCACGGTGATGCGTGAATTACGCCTGCTGATCGTCGATGACAACGCCGCCACTCGCTACGCCCTGCGTCGGCGTATGGAACGGCATGACTTTATCGTGTCAGAAGCAGGCACCGGCACTGAGGGGCTCGAACTGATCGCCTCGCAGATGCCTGATGCGTTAATCCTGGATGTGAACCTGCCGGACATGAGCGGCTTCGATATTGTCCGCTTGCTGCGCTCTGAGCCGCGTACGGCCTTACTCCCCGTCGTACATGTCTCAGCGGCGTCGATTCAAACGGCGGACATCGTCACGGGCCTCGAAGCCGGAGCGGACGCGTATCTTGTCCACCCGGTGGACCCGGACGTTTTGTTGGCAACCTTGCGCACTTTGCTCCGGGTGCGGGACACCGAATATGCGTTGCGTGAGAGTGAGGCTCGCTTCAGGGAGATATTCGTCAACATCTCCGCGCCGATTGCAGTGATGGATGCCGATCTCAAAGTGCATGAGTGCAACCATGCCTTTGCCCGATTGGTCCAGCAAAGCGCGGCACAACAGTCCGTGTATCCGTCGCTGGCTGGCGAACAGGACGAAATCGTTCAGGAGCTGCGCGCCGGGCTGCTGGCGGGGGAGCGCTGGAAAGGCACCTTGCGCATGGTGGTGCGGGGTGAGTTACGCGAAACTGAATGGCAGATATCGCCCTACCGGACACCAGAGTTGAGCCTGGTCTTCATCGAGGATGTCACCGAGCACCGACGTCGCGAGCAGTCACATCTGGAGCAGCTCGACACCGTCAACATCCAGTTGGCCCACGAAGTCGCGGAACGTGCTCGCACCGAAGCTCAATTGCTGCAGGCGCAGAAGATGGACGCCATCGGCAAATTGACCGGCGGTATCGCCCATGACTTCAATAACTTGCTGACCGGGATCATTACCGGCATCGAGTTGATCAAGAAACGCACCGAAGAAAATCGTCCCGAAAAAATCATGCGTTATGCCGACGCGGCCCTGGCTTCCGCTTCCAGTGCAGCGGCGCTGACTCACCGATTGCTGGCCTTTGCCCGTCAGCAACCGCTGGACGCACGACCGATTGACATCAACCAGCACATCCGCTCGCTGGAAGACCTGTTGCGACGCACCATTGGCAAACGCATTGCGCTGACGCTGGACCTAACCTCGCAATCAGCGATTGCCCTGGTGGACGCAAGTCAGCTGGAGAGTGCACTGCTCAATCTGGTGATCAATGCCCGGGACGCTTTGCCCCAAGGCGGTACGATTAGGGTCACTACGTTTGCCGCTCACTCCACCGGTGATTCCAGACTGGCTGATGGCGCCTATCTCGCGCTCTCGGTCAAGGATGATGGGGTGGGCATCGAGCACAGTGTGATCGACAAGGTGTTCGATCCGTTTTTCACTACCAAGCCCATTGGCGAAGGCACGGGCTTGGGGCTTTCGACCATCTACGGTTTTGCCCGGCAGTCAGGGGGCGATGTCGTGATTCGCAGCCTCGCGGGGCATGGCACTGAAGTCACGCTGATGTTCCCTGCCGGCATTGATGTCATCCCCACTCAGGCAGCGCCCAGTCTGCCGCCGCGGTTGGGAGCAGGGCAGCACATCCTGATCGTCGAAGACACAGCCTCGGTGCGAATGTTCGTCAATGAACTGCTCATCGATAATGGCTACCGCTGCACTCAGGCAGCGGATGTGGCCACGGCCTTGTCGATACTGGAAAACGATGCGTCCATTGACCTGCTGCTCTCTGATGTTGGGTTGCCGCACATGAATGGCCGCGAACTGGCAGATCGCGCCCGGGCATGGCGTCCTTGCCTGCCGGTGTTGTTCATGACCGGTTACGCTGAAAACGCGATCAATAGGCAGAGTTTTCTGGGGGAGGACATGGACATGATCATCAAGCCGTTCAAGTTGGGCGCACTGCTTGAGAAAGTGGACGCCATGTTGGCCTCGGGTTCGCGCGAAGCCTGACTCCAGGCCGGTTTCAAGTGACCGGCCAGTCACAATCAGAAATATGTAGTGCTCTAAAAAAATCACTACATAAGCATTGACGCATGCCTTTTCGACTTGCATTATGCAGCTGTCTCCCTGATCGGGAGAGCAGTTAAAGGGTGTTCCTGACATGCACGACGAGCCGTCGTGATGTTCCCGGATGTGTGCTGCCCACAAGGCAGATTGATGAAGCTGAGCCAGCATGAGCGTCATATGACGTGGAGATGCCGGCGAGACCTCCTCATGAGGCTTGTGGCTGACGGTAGTATCGTTACCCTCGTATCAGGATGTTTCGCTACTTCTCCTCTCGTGTTGACGCTGTCGCGTAGGGCTTTTTCATCAAGGCTACATGCATCTAGTCAAGGACCGGCTCTGCATGGGTGTGGACGATTCCAATCGTTCATCTGCAGCGATACGAATCTATTGGCCGATTTGATGATGTGTTTCTACTCACTAATTAATCAGATTGACGAGCGGTCAAGGAGTATCAAATGAACTTGAATAAACAACCGACTATTGATGAACTTGCGCAACTCTTTGCCGCGCGCAAGGACAGTTTGGATAACCATATTCTGTGGGTATGCAAAGAGGGCGAAGTTCACATTGACCCGTTGGCATCAGGCACTGCGGAGCAAGCGTTCAGCGAAGTGCACCCTGAAATGCGCGCCCGTCTGCGCATGTATCGCCGGGGCCAGGGCTATGTAGGCAAGAAGGCTGCTGCCGACAAAGTATTCATGGGTCGAGTGCTTCAAACATTAAGGAATGCCTGGATTGAAACCGAGCAACAGTCAGAAGTACGGGTGGTTGACCGGCTGTACTGAGTTGCCGTTAATCGTAGCTAACGACCGTTGCGCATGCGATTTTTCAGGTGCATCACTTTCGTTGTCGTGACCTGCGACAACTTATGCAGGGCAACTATCGAATAAAGCGCTCAACAGAAGTGCTGATCGTCAAGTGACCTTCAATCAGCTCCCCGAGGAAACTCCGGGAGCTTTTGTTTGCGTATTCACCCTGATCGCAGGCAAAAGAAAAGCCCGCGATGGGGATCAACGGGCTTAAAAGTCTTGAAGGAGCTGAGGTAACCTTACCCGGCGAAACGTGAAAAAAGCGTGAATACCGATTCACTGATTGCTGATCAATGCCAAAACGATCGAATGATCGGACTGATCGTTGCTGTGCGAGGTGTGGGCAGACCGCCGACCGCCGGGTTCGCGCAGGCCTTGTATGTCTTCCATCAATAGCTTGGCGAGTATCAACGCGCCGTATCGGCCTTTGTAGGCTGAGGGCCGTATCCCGGAAACACCGAACACCTCGCTGGTCTGCATATCCCTGATGCAGAGCGAAATGACGTCTTCCTTACGGGCTGTGCATGAAACCTTGAACCCTGGAAGGCGGTTGGTCAGGACATATTCTATTTGGCGTGGGTTTAACAGATTCATCAGACCTCCTTTTCTCGTAGGCATAGGCTAACAACAAAAACCTTCCAGTATTTACCGCTTGTCTTTTTGCGTTGCGTTGTAAGAGCGTCGTTACACTCGGACCTGAAACTTATCTGTTTGAAGGGATGTCGTTTTTCTCACTCGGCTATACGGATGTAAAGCGTCTGAATGTCTAAGATTTGATACATTGCGCGTGCCAACCCCGGCGATTATTGAACTAACCAAGCAGGGTTTTCGCCATCCGGTAGAAGACTTACCGACGAGCGGCATCTCATGCCCGACTATAATCCATGGCCCGACGGTTGGTATTGGGTAAGGAGAAAGACATGACCCTGCAATCACTGAGTAAGGTTCACGTTAACGGCTATGCGCTGATTCATGTTCACGGCGCCCAGTGGACGGTATGCAGTGCCAGTAACCGCTTGGGAGTTTTTGCCACAAGAGAGGAGGCGTCTGCTTTTGCGTTTGCGCTTCCGCCCCAGCGGTCAAAAACTACGGCGCAAGCATCTCGAGGCTGAATCGTTCTCATGAAGTACCAGTGAGCAGAGGCGCATGTATTTCAATCCTGCTCGCACTAGTGGCGGTTAGTACTTTTGTCACTAGGCGGATGAGAGTCGACGTTGTGATTTTAGCCAGTGAGTACTTATGTTCTTACTTCCATTTTTGGGAATGGAGCGGTTGGAGGGCTGTACAAATGGATGGTCGGGCGGACGGCATCGGGGGGCGACTCAAGGGGGAAAGACTGCGGCTTGGCCTTTCTCAAAGGGAGTTCGGTGAGACGGGTGGTATCGAAGCAAACACTCAGGGCAAATACGAAAACGAAAAACGTTTGCCTAAAGCAGACTACCTTGCGGCTATATCGGCGATGGGCGTGGATGTTCTTTACGTGTTGACTGGCCGAGCTGCGTCCACGATCACCGATCTCAGCATCAGCGAGTCAATGGTTCTGACTAATTACCGTTCTCTGGCTGAGGACCATAAAGCGACGTTATCCAGACTAGTCCTGACCATCTCGGGTTTGTTGGCGCAAGGACAAGCCCCTTTCAAAAACGCAGAGTTTCTGAGCAGTCGCCGGGCCTATGCCGCCAGCGATGGTCGGGTCGATGACCCAGCAGCGAACATTGGGAGATGACTGATGCCTCGTGGTAGCAAAGCCAAGTACACCGAAAAGCAGAAGCGCCAGGCCTCCGCGATCGAGGCGGGGCATGAGGAAAAAGGGCTGTCGAAGGACACCGCCGAGGCCCGCGCCTGGGCAACGGTCAACAAACAGAGCGGCGGGGGAGAAAAGAGCAGTGGAGGAGGCGCACATACTTAAAAGGCCAAAAAAACCAGCGCGAGGCGAGACACGGCGAAACGTGCTGCTACTCGAGAAGGAAAACCGCGCTCATCCAGCGAATCCCTGGCTTCTCAATCCAAGGAATCTCTGCTCAAAGAGGCCCGCAGCCAGCAAATCCCCGGCCGCTCCAAGATGAATAAACAGCAATTGATTGCCGCGCTGGGGAAAAATGCCTGACCCGGCTTAACGATTGCACACGCCCGCCTGACTGATGCTCAATTCCTGGAAAGTGAATAGGCAGCCCGGGTGTCGATGGATCTGGAGATAACATCAGGGGAAAAAGCTATGTCGACTATCGGCATTCGCCTGAGGCAGGAAAGAGTGCGGGTTGGCCTCACCCAACGTCAGCTCGGGCTGCTGGGCGGGGTAGCTGCGAATACTCAGGGTTTTTACGAAAAGGACAAGCGCTCGCCTCGCGCCGACTATTTGTCCCGGATTCTCTCAGCAGGGGTCGACGTCGTTTACGTCCTGACCGGAACCCCTGTCCCTCCTTCTGGATTCTCCGGGGGCGATGGCATCCTTGATCCACTCGACGCGGTCTTTGATGCCTACTTGAATCAGTCGCGCAATATTGCCAGGCATGCAAAACAGAGTGGAGCGATCGCCGTGAAGTTGGCTGGTTTCTGCCGCAACCAGTTGACCATTATTGCAGCCATCAAGTATCTGGCTGCGATTGCCGAGCGCCAGGGTTACACCGATTTGTCGAGAAAGGTTGCCTCCGCGCTGACAGCTCTTGATCGCAATGTTTCGATCATTGATGAAGTGGTCGGCGAGCGCGATTCGCACAGAGAGCAACGTGCAAGTTCAGCCAGCAAATAGTTCGCTCAAGACAGCGCCCTGACGGATCAGAGGACACCATTATGCTTGGCGATGGTTTCGCTTCCGGCTGATCTGCTGTATAGCTAAGGCTCATTTCTTTCGTGGCAAGGAGCTGTCGATGTCGGAAGTAGAGCAAGCCCTCAATACGTCATCGGACGTAAAGTATGACGAACTGATCGCACACTTGAAGGATCAAGGTAAACAGATCGACTGGCTGCTACAGTTCTTGGTCAAGTTTGTCGTGACCACGCCGGTAGAGATTGGGATTACCCTTTCTGTGGGCGGCAATCTGGTATCGGGTCAGTTGATCGCTCACGATGCTTATTTCAAGCAATTGGCTGAAGACATGGCAGCGCCATTCGGTCAGTTCAAGGATGGCACCGACGAGTCCGTAAAAGAGATCATCTTGTCATTCACCCCAGGTGAGTCAGCCGATTCAACGACGGCTTTCCACTTCATTCACCTGAAGGACTGCAAAACCTACTCCAGTGACCAGAGCCCGATTTGCGAAGAGGGTGTGCTGTGGCGCGGCAAGATCGCCTCGGTAGATGGCTTCAACCTTGGCTTGTTACAGCGCAAATAATCTACGGGTCAGACCTGAGCCCCGGTATTGCCGGGGCTTTTTATTTGCTCGCCTGAGCGATGACGGCTTTGGAAGCGCCACGTCTGGCGAATGATTTAACGATGTTCTTGGTGGCTGAACTGGCGTTGAGATCACTGACATTTTTGCGGTGCAGCCACTTGCAAGCGGCAATCTCGTTTTGCGGCGAGGGTTTGGCGGATTGGGCGAGCACTGTCATGAAAATGTAGTGCGTGACCTGATCTTTCTCATACTCGGCCAAATACACCAGCTCGATGTTATCCAGGCCGGTTTCCTCGGTCAGTTCGCGTAGAGCAGCCTGCTCTGGAGTTTCACCCGCTTCGATTTTGCCCCCCGGCAATGCCCACTTGGATTTGGGCTTGCGTACATAAAGAATCCTTCCGTCACGCTTGCAGATGACTGTGGCCCGTTCTTTCATCGTCTATTCACCTTTCTTCGCCGGACCTGAAGAGAATCGGCGGTTGCATTTTGTTGCTACGTCTTGATAGCACTGAAGGTAAATCGTTCACTGGTCGCGGTCATATTTGTGTCATCAAACCTTCACAAAAATTCATCAGGCATAAATGATGCCACTGCTGGTCAATGAGTCTGCGGTATTTAATTATGTCGGCCAAAGGCGAGGGATGTTGAACAGCGCTTGCCCATGAAGCGCCCACAGCGTATGCCGTATGCTCTGTTCTGTTGAACGCAGGCAAGCTCAGTAGCCATTAATGCATCTAAATGGTGCGTATTTTGAATATGAAGAATGACCGTTGATCGGACCAGCTCGTCATATCTACTTATGGGGTGTCCTATCAATTACAGGGCATAAGCTTGTTCAGTTGCCCTCCTGTGATATTTGTAAAAGAAGGCTATCCAATGACTATGCGAGAAGACTCCAGAAACCAGGCAAGTGCGTTGATGCTTGAGTTGAACGATGCTACCTCCGCGATGATGGGGATGGTCGGCTCGCACCAGACCACCGGTCCGATCTGGGAAGCAGCGGCAATGCGCCAGAGCCGCTCTTTCGGCCGCTGGAATACATTCTTGCGCGAGTCTGATATTTACAGCCACGTGCTGAATTGACTAACCGCCTGTGAACAAAATATGGTCCTATCGCATCGCTTATCAGTTCAATGATGAGCCGCGCGAAACCCTCTTAGAATTTGAAGAGCAGGGGTTGCCAATTGCGAATGCAGCCATGCACCTGCTGCAACTACACTTCGGCGACGCTGAGAATAGCTTGATCATCCCCTCCGCTGACGCGGCCGATGTCGAAGTGCTGCGCCAGGCGGAGCTGTTGGGTATTGCCAACATTGAAGTCGAGACGCCGAGCTGAAACCCGGCCTGATAACAGCCAACCTATTGGCGAGTCGTGCTGGGCTGTGTTTTGAGAAATCATCTCGTGCACACATCGCTCCAACCATGAGCCACGTGCGCAGCTACATAGGCGGCGTAACCCCATCTTTGCCTGCTGAAATCGATTGCGCGTTCAGGCTGCCATCCTCGGCTTTCTCGGCTCGCAAGACCACCTTGACGCCTGGACTCAACAGGCTGCGGTCACCTGGTAGCAGATTCACGATCGGTACGTCGTCCGGTACCACGATGGTTTTTTGCCCACCTTTGTAATTGATAGTCATGCTGCGTCCATTGCTGGTCACCAGATCGCCGACTGATCCGTTGGTCATGGTGCTTTCCTTGGTCAGATCGAATGGGCGATGCCCATCGCCCGCGCCGGCCATCTCTGGCGGAAAAACATGTATTTCCAGCGCTTTGAGCGTCCCGTCAGGTTGAGGGACTGCGGCCGAGCCGATGTAGCTACCGGGTTTGATGTCGGCAACTTTGGCCAACGTCACGCCGCGCACTTGAGTTTGCGGCAGCAAATGGACGGTCAGATCTTCGCCTCGATTGCTGCGGATCTTCATCACCTCACCGTCGAGTGCCGTGATGGTTCCGCGCACGCCGATTCTTTCCGGCGCCGGTGTCTGAGCGGTAGCGCCCGTCGCCATTACCAGAGTGGTGGCCAGAACTGCGCTGTTGACGAGTTTTGCAAACAAGGGTCTGCCAAGGGAGAAAGTCATTTCAAGTATTCCTCTGCTGATCGGGGCCAGGCAGAGCTTAATACCCCACGGCATCACGCTCCATGAAACCTGGTGTTTTGACTGTTTAGATTCAGTCGTCTATAAAAAAGCGGCTTTCTTATCAATGATTCGAATATGCCACTTGCACGCCCATGTCCGGCCCGTGAAGATACACGCTTGCAGTCCCTGGTTTTGGAGCTTTCATGAATGTCCCTCCCTTGGCCCATGACCGGCGGCAGTTTTGCGAAGACCCGGCAATCGTGAGCGTTAGTGAGGTTGCGGCAGCGGGTGATGCAGCCGAGCCCATCGAAACGCTGTTGAGCGCTATTCAGAACCACATGGGCGAAGTGCCGTGGGCGGTCTATGCCGTCGGTGATCCTATGCACTTGCTAGGCCGCGGCGACAGCGAAATGCGCTGGTCAGTGAGTATCGCCAACGACCGATTCGATGACTTCTGTCGTGAATATCAGATGCAGCGCTGGGTGGCCGGCCGGGGCGAAGGAGTCTTGGCATGGTTGCTGGCGCCGCAGGATGAATCCGGCAACGTCGAGCTTGGCCGCCTGGCACAGCGTTTAGGCCATCGGTTACAGACTGATGCCCTGGCCAGAGCTCAGATCACTCAGCGAGTCTTGTACGAAATCACCTATCTGGCCAGCTCCACCCGTGATCGCGGGGCATTTCTGCAAGGGGTGCATGACCAGCTTGCATCGCTGATCGACGCCGAAAACTTCTACCTGGCCCTCTACGATCAGGCCTCGGGCAAAATCACCTATCCGTACTACATCGATATCATCGACAAAGAGGTGGTAACACCTGACGCCCACGAGTTCATCGATCCATCACATCTGTCCATGACCGCCTATGTATTGCAGAGTGAACAACCCTTGTTCGTGGATGCGACGGGAATTGAGCGGGCGAGGGCGCAAAAGCGCTTTTACTGCATGGGCGAGCGTCCCGAATTCTGGATGGGCGCGCCGCTCAAGAACGCCTCCGATGAAGTGTTCGGCATGTTGGCCATGCAGGTTTATGACGTGTCCCGGGTTTACAGTGCCGAGGACCGGGCGTTGTTTCTGGTGGTGGTCCGGCATGTGGCGATGGCGCTGGATCGCATCCTGCACCGCGCTGATCTTGAGCGTACCGTGCTGTTGCGTACCCAGGAGTTGTCGACGCTGAACGCTGCGTTGCGCCAGGAGGTGGCCGAGCGTGAGCGGGCCGAGCATCTGCAAAGCGCACTGTTTCAGATTGCCGAATTGTCCAGCCAGCCTGGCGACATGGCCGAGCTGTTTCATAGCCTGCATTTGATCGTCGGTGAATTGCTGGTAGCGCTGAATTTCTATATCGCCCTGTTCGACAATGCCACGGGGGAAGTGACATTCCCTTACTACGTGGATGAGCGCGTGCGTACTCGGCCGCCAGCGCGTCGCGGCCAGCGTGGTTTTACCGAATACGTGATACGCCAGCGTCGAGCCTGCCTGATTGACCTGGAAGAAACGCTCGTCCTGGAAACATCTGGCGAAGTCGAACCCATCAATGTCGACAATCGCTCATCTTCCTGGCTGGGGGTTCCGCTGTTCGACGGCGATGATGTGCGTGGCGTGTTGGCAGTACAAAGTTATTCCCCCCTGGTGCGTTATTCGCTACGCGATCAGGAGCTTCTGACCTTCGTCTCCCGGCACATTGACACAGCGCTGGCCCGGCGCAGCGCGGCAGAGGCCGTCCACACCGCCAATCTGCGCCTGGAAGCCCGGGTGCAGGACCGCACCCGCGAGCTGGATCTGGCCAACGCCAAACTGCAACACGAAAACTCCCATGATTCGCTCACCGGGTTGGCCAACCGCAGTCATCTACAGCAGCGTTTGCAGTCCGCATGGCGGGAGTTCAGTACCAGCGGCAAGCCTCTGGGCGTGATGTTCATTGATCTTGACCGTTTCAAACTGGTCAATGACAGCCTCGGGCATCATTTTGGAGACCAGTTGCTCACCCAGACTGCTGAGCGATTGCGCAGTTGCATGCGTGAATCGGATCTGCTGGCACGTCTGGGCGGGGATGAGTTCGCGGTGCTCGCGGTCGAAGCGTCACTGGACGTCACCATCGGCATTGCAGAGCGGATACTCGCAGCCTTCGACTTGCCGTTCTTTATCGACGGCCATGCGGTGTTCTCGTCGTGCAGCATCGGCGTCGTGGGGGCAGACAGTCAGTTTCATCAGGAGCCTTCCGATCTGCTGCGCGATGCTGACATGGCGATGTATCGGGTCAAGAACGGCGGACGTGACAGTTTTGCAGTGTTCAATCAGGAGCTGCGCCGCGAGGTGTCCGATCAGGTCGAGCGGGAAGGGGCTTTGCGCAATGCCCTCAAGCGTACCGACGAACTGATTCCTTACTTCCAGCCTATTGTCTGCGTCACCACCGGCAAGCTTTTGGCCCTGGAGGCACTGATTCGCTGGCGTCTGCCGGATGGCAGCGTTATGGCGCCGGGGTATTTTCTACCTGCGCTGGAGGGTTTGCGGCTGATCGGGCGTCTTGATCTATACATGCTGCAATGTGTCGTGGCGATCCTGGCTCGGCCTGGCAATGAGCATTGGCCGACCGTACATGTCAATTGCTCCAGTTACAGCATCACCCGAGCGGAGTTCGCGGGCGAAGTGTTGGCTTTGCTTGCCCGTTATGACATGTCGCCGGCGCGTATCTGCCTGGAACTCACTGAAGGTGCGCTGGTTGCTGAACCCGAGGCCGCCCGTCAGTCCATGAAACATCTTGCTGATCATGGGGTTTCAGTGGTGCTGGATGATTTTGGCGCTGGCTTCTCATCGCTCAGTTATGTCCACCAGTACCATTTCAGCGGTTTGAAGATCGACAAGTCATTCATCCTCGAACTGACCACCAGCTCGCGCAGCCGCGCCATTGTGCGAGCGATTGTGCGGATGGCCGAGTCCCTGGACCTGAGCGTGGTGGCAGAAGGTGTCGAAGATCAGGCCACTCTCGACCTTCTGCGGGAGATAGGCGCAGGCCAGGCACAGGGTTACTTCTTTGCCACACCTCAGCCGGAAGAGAAGCTGGTGCTGAGCCTGTAATCGGACGGCAATAGCTGGCCGCAATTGGCTGGCTTTTGCCGTATTGCTGCGGGCCATTGGTAATCCGACCGTGTCTGACTCGCCCGCAAACAGTGGCCTTGGGAGGCTTGCGGCGGCGCACGCAAGGTGGCACCAGTCTTGCGTGTCTTTCTGTAGATACCGCGCAAGACAACGGGCAACAGGAGGTCAGCAATGAATATTGCGAATATCAGCGCTCTGCACCATCTGGTTTCACAGGTGGTGGGGCGCAAGGGTCAAGAAGACGCGGTAGCCGACGCGTTTTCGGTACCTGCCGGTACGGTCAGCCCCGTTCCGGCAGTCAACAGCGTCGCGCAGAACACCGGCAGTCAGCAGGATGCGTCGTATGACGAAGCATTCGCCAAAATGCTGGTGAATTTGAAATCCGCCACACAAACCGCAGCAGAGTCCGAGCCGACATTTGTTTCAAAGACCAGCGATAGCAATATCGCAGCCAATGATTCAGCCGTGGTTACTGACGCCGATGTGGGCGATGCCGTATCGAAATTCAACTCGGTGCAACAACAGTTCATGGATTACATGAACCTGACGCCAGCCGAACAGATGCGCGAAAAGCTTACTGGTGTCAGCAAGGATGAGTACGACGCAATGTCTCCGCAAGACAAGCTCGCCATCGATGACAAGCTGCAAGCCGCGTTGAAAGAACAGCAACAAACCGCCACTGCTGACGTGAACAGCAAGATACTGGCGGCCAGGTTGGCGTTGGTTTAAAGCGGGTTTACGCGGTGTGGCGACAACCGCTGATCGCTGCCTCGCGGTGCTTGTGAGCTCCTTGTATCTCGACTCTGGCGTTTCATCGCGCCATAGTTCTCGACTGATCATCGAGGGAGAGTGGGAAGCTGTTGAGCTCCTAAGGCCTAGAGCCTCCATTGTAGATAACCACTCCCACT